>Ga0134126_10004896_pt1 | contig 16728 bp, 11 predicted proteins | sample KB31752_FD_96881 | JGI IMG/M metagenome (GOLD analysis project Ga0134126, IMG submission 96881) | Terrestrial soil microbial communities with excess Nitrogen fertilizer from Kellogg Biological Station, Michigan, USA - KB3-175-2 | ecosystem: Environmental > Terrestrial > Soil > Unclassified ...
CAGGACGACCAGCGCCCCGTTGCTCCAGCCGCTGAGCAAAGGATGCAGCCACTGTGAAAACCAAAAATCCCCCGTGATATGTGCGGCATAATGGCCATATCCACGGGACTGGAGCAGCGTATCGGCCGCGTTCATGGTGAGGAAGAGGGCCATGAGCGCCATTTCGGTCAGCAGGATGTAATTAGCGTCGCTTCGCGGCCATCCATCGAGGTCATGACTGATGAACCGGCGCAGCTTCACCACATTTCGCCGGCAGAAGAAAATAAAGCAGGCCAGGAAAACGCCTGCTGCAAGGATCTCGAAGGCATCGATCAGGCCCAGGTATAAAGGACCGGCAAAATAGAACAGACGATGCGTTCCCAGGATTCCATCCAGGACGATCTCCAGCACTTCCAGATTGATGATGATGAAGCCGGCATAGACGACGAAATGCATGACGGCGACCATCGGGTTCCGGAACATTTTTTTCTGTCCGAATGCAAGCAGGAGCACATTCTTCCACCGGCGTCCCGATTGTCCGGAATAGTCTTCATCCTTACCCAGCAGGATATTCCTTCTGACCCATCTGATCTTTTTGGTAAACAGGATAATGGCTGTTGCCAGGACCAGGAGGAATACGATCTGCTGCGAAAGGGCCATAGAAAAATTATTAATGGAACTAAGATAGGTGATTTGACGTAATAGCGTAATTTGGGTGCGACATGAAAAACTATATTCTTACGCAAGCCGTGGCGGAAAAGAAACTACGCCGCATGGCTTATGAGCTATTGGAGAACAACTCCGGCGAAGAACAGCTGATCCTGGCGGGGATCAGGGAAAGCGGGAGCGTCATCGCCCGGAATATCCAGCGTCTTTTACAGGAGATAGCCGGCGACCGCCTGCGGACCCGGCTGATCACCATTACCCTCGACAAAAAAGAACCGGGCCCGGTTACGCTGAGCGAATCGCTTTCCTTCGACGGGCAGGTCATCGTCGTCATCGACGATGTCGCCAACAGCGGCAAGACCCTTTTGTATGCGATGAAACCATTTTTAGAGGCCCATCCCCGGAAGATCGAATGTCTGGTACTGGTGGAACGATCGCATAAAGCCTTCCCGATACAACCTGACTATACCGGATTGTCACTATCCACCACCCTGCAGGAGCATATTTATGTGGAAGTGGACGGCGACCAGGTCAGGGGAGCCTGGCTGGAATAGCGGTTCGCGGCATGCCGGCCGGAATCTTCGGGGGCGGCCTGACCAGGTGGCATTGTATCCACATCCAGTGGAAAATATCCGTTAAAAAAAGGCCGCTAACAGCGGATTTTCAGGCCAAAAGGGGTAAATTTGCCATCCCCCGATTAACCAATTATTGGGCCTTCGGGCCGACGGACCGGTGGTCCGTTTGGGTGTGATCATTGTTATGGATGATAATAATACTCCGACAGAGACGCAGGATAACAATCGCATTGTCCCTGTAAATATCGAAGAGCAGATGAAGACGGCCTATATCGATTACTCGATGTCCGTCATTGTGAGCCGCGCCCTTCCGGATGTCCGGGACGGACTGAAGCCGGTGCATCGCCGTATCCTCTTCGGCATGAATGAATTAGGCAATCACAGTAACAAGCCGTATAAGAAAGCGGCCCGTATCGTCGGGGACGTGATGGGAAAATATCACCCTCATGGCGATTCCTCCATTTTCGATGCCATGGTCCGCATGGCGCAGGAATGGAGCATGCGTTATATGCTTGTGGATGGCCAGGGTAATTTCGGTAACCAGGACGGCGATGGCCCTGCGGCAATGCGGTATATCGAGGCAAGACTCCATCGTCAGGCCGAGTACATGCTGGAGGACATCGAGAAGGATACCGTGGATTTCCAGCCGAATTTCGACGATTCACTGCAGGAACCGACGGTACTCCCCACTCGCCTGCCTCAGTTGCTGATGAACGGCTCCAGCGGCATTGCGGTCGGGATGGCCACCAATATGATGCCGCACAACCTGTCGGAGTGTATCGACGGCTGCGTGGCCTATATCGACAAACGCGATATTTCGATCGAAGAGCTTTTGCAGCATATCAAGGCTCCCGATTTTCCTACCGGGGGTATCATCTACGGTATGGAAGGCGTTAAGGCGGCGATGCATTTCGGCAGGGGCCGCGTCGTATTGAGGGCCAAGCTGCAGGTCGACACCAAGGCCAGTGGCAGGGAACAGATCGTCATTACCGAGGTGCCTTACCAGGTGAACCGTGACACGCTTTGCGACCGGATCGGACAACTGGTCAACGAAAAGATCATCGAGGGCATCGCCCATATCAATAACGAATCGAACAAACGCGAGGGCACACGTATCGTCATCGATCTCAAGCGTGACGCGGTAGCCAACGTCGTGATCAACCAGCTGTATAAACACAGCGAGCTTCAGACGTCTTACGGTATCAACAACGTCGCGCTGGTCAAGGGCCGGCCGAGGACCCTCAACATCCGGGAGATGATCTCGGAGTTCGTGGAGTTTCGGATGGACGTGGTAACCCGCAGGACGCGGTTCGAGCTGAAAGAAGCCGAGAAAAAAGCGCATATCCTGCAAGGCTATCTGATCGCGCTGGATCATCTCGACGAGGTGATCGCCCTTATCCGTGCATCGGCTTCACCCGAGACCGCAAAGGAGAGCCTGATCAACGCCGGCTGGGGACTCGATGAGATCCAGGCCAAGGCCATCCTCGAACTGAGGCTGCAGCGGCTTACGGGCATGGAAAGAGAAAAGATCCGCGCCGAATACGACGAGCTCTTGCAACTGATCGCCCGGCTGCAGGATCTGCTGGCCGACGAAGGCAAGCGTTATGAGGTGATCCGCAAAGAGCTGGAGGAAGTCAGGGAAAAATTCGGGGACAAGCGGAAGACCGAGATCACCTACCTGGACAACGAGGTCAGCATCAAGGACCTCATCCGGGAAGAGGACGTGGTCATTACGATCTCCCATTTGGGTTATATAAAACGGACCTCCGCGACGGAATACCGGCAGCAGCGTCGGGGCGGTCGCGGGGCGATGGGTGGCAGGACCCGGGAGGAGGACTTTATCGAACATCTGTTCGTGGCCTCCACACACCACACCATGCTTTTCTTCACCGTAAAGGGCCGTTGTTACTGGCTCAATGTCTATGAGATCCCCGATGGCGAAAAGAACAGCAAGGGCCGGGCGGTCCAAAACCTCATCCAGCTGCCTCCCGACGATAAGGTCAGGGCGGTGGTCGACGTTAGGGATCTCAAAGACGAAGCGTTCGTCAACACGCATCACATCCTGCTCTGTACCAAACAGGGCGTCATCAAAAAGACTTCGCTGGAGGAATTCAGCCGCCCGCGGCAGACCGGGGTCAACGCCATCACCATCGTAGAAGGAGACATGCTGCTGGAAGCCAGGTTGACGGATGGTCAATGCGAGGTTATGATGGCCGTGAAAAGCGGCCGCGCCATCCGGTTTGAGGAAGAAAAGGTCCGTCCGACCGGCAGGGGCGCGATCGGTGTAGCCGGCATCGAGGTGGACGACAGGGGAGACGAGGTCATTGGCATGATCTGTGTCAATAGACAGGATAAGACAAGGACCGTACTGGTGGTCAGTGAGAAGGGCTATGGCAAGCGGACCCATATCGATGAGTACCGTATCACCAACCGGGGAGGCAAAGGGGTAAAAACTATCAGCGTTACAGAGAAAACCGGTAAATTAGTGGGGATTCTGGATACCCTCGAATCTGAAGACCTTATGATCACTTGTAAGAGCGGTGTGACGATTCGTATGCCGGTGGCCGGTATCAGTGAACAGGGCAGGGCCACCCAGGGTGTCAAGCTCATCCGCCTGGATGAGAACGACGAGATCGCCGCTATTACCAAACTGGATAAGCTGGAGGAAGAGGGGAACGGACATGCAGCGCCGCCTCCTGAAGGGAATAAGGAGAATGTAGAGAGCCCCGGTGAGGTTACGGGTGAGAACAGTGAAGCCCCGGATGGGACTACCGGTGAGACCGGTGACGGTCCGGGTGAGACCCCCGGGGATCTTTGAGACTAAATCGTTTTCAATTAATAAACATTCTAAAAATGAAAGTGACTAAACGGATATTCCTGACTGGAATCCTTGCCACTACTGGTATGGGCCTTTTCGCGCAGAACGTCGATAAGGCCAACGATCTGTTGAAGGCCGGTAAGATCACCGACGCGAAAGCGCAAATCGACGCGGCTCTGGCCAATCCGAAAAATCAGAAGAATGCCACTGCCTGGTATTACGAGTTGAAGATCTACAACGCCATTGCGGCCAACGATCAACTGCGTGCCCAATATCCCGGCGCGCGGGATACTGCATTTTTGGCGCTCAAGACTTATGTCGACCTGGATGAGAAAGATAAGAAGCTGTTGTTACTGCAGGTGGACGGCTATAAGCCCATCAACGAGATCTACCAGGGTTATTTCCAGGTGGGTGCCACCGATTACAATGGGGGGAAATATGAGGACGCCCTGCAGAATTTCAGGGGCGCCATCGCCGCCAGCAGCTATATGACGTCGAAAGGATGGACCAAACTTCCCATCGACACGACTTCCACGCTGTATGCCGGCATCTCCGCCGAAAAGGCGGGTAAGAAGGATACCGCCGCGATCTATTACGGAAAGCTGGCCGACGCCAAGATATCGGCGATCAACGGGACCAACATGATCGACATCTACAAATGGCTGGTCGATTACTACAATACGAAGAAGGACGCGGCCAATACCGAGAAATATCTGACGCTTGCCGAGACGGAATTTCCCGACGACCTGTTCTGGCCGAGTACCCGGTTGGACAATCTGCGCGAGAAAGGCAGCAAGGATTCGCTTTGGGCCGAATACGAGCGGATCATCGCGCATTTCCCGAAGAACCATCTGTTCTATTTCAACTATGGGTTAGAGCTTTACCAGTATGCCAACGATACCAGTTCGGGTCATCGTCCCGACAATTATGACGCCCTGATCGCCAAAGCGCAGGAGAATTTGAAGAAATGTCTCGAGCTGCAGCCGGATTATCCGCAGGCGGCCCTGGTCCTCGGCCAGATATCCTACAATGCGGGGGTCGATCTGCAGGCTCAGACCAAAAAGATAACGGGTAAAACACCGGATGACGTCAAGAAAAGAGCCGATCTGCGTATCGCCGCCGGAAAGAAGTTCGACGAAGCCATCCCATATTTCGAGCAGGTGGACAAAGACCTGGGCTCACAGGGCAAGCTGAAGATGGAGCAAAAAAGCGCGTTGAAGGACGCATACGATCTGCTGACCAATATCTATGAGGATAAAAGGATAAAGGACAAGATCGATTACTGGACGAACAAATACAACAACGTAGATAAAGATCACTAATAACAAGGACCCGGCCCGGCCGGGTCTTTTGTTTATATGACTGCTATCCCTTTTTCGTCGAAATGCCGGTAAATGCTGGTCTTGAGCTCTCCGGCCGTATAGGCGGATTTCGTGACATCCTTGATCCAGAAATATATCTTGATCTCCTGTGTCTTCGAAGTGACGGTGTAGATGATGACCTCGGGGTCACGGCGGTCGAGCACATTGGGATGGTGGCGGACGATCTCTTTGATCGTCTCGGGTTCAACGGCTTCGGCTTTAGGGGGCTTTTCGATCGTAAACGAAAGCATGATCCGAACATGATTGTTACTGAGCGTCCAGTTGACGATCTGGTTCGAGAGCACGTCCCCGTTGGGAATGATCACTTCCGCACCTTCTTCGGTGAGCAGCGTACTGCTGCGAATCCCGATCTCCTTTACACGGCCTCTTTTGTCTTTAATCTCTACCGTATCGCCGATGCGAAGGGGGCGGTCAAAGATGAGAATGATGCCGGAGACAAAATTATTGACGATATTTTGAAGGCCCAGCCCTACGCCAACGCCAAGGGCTCCGAGGATCACCGTTATCCGGTCGACGGATAGACCGGATGCGGCGACGGCCAGCAGGAAGCCGCCGATCAGGAGGACCAGCCGGGTAATAAGCAGTCGTGAGCGCTGTCCCCGGTCGTCCATGGCGGCGTCGTCTCCCGTATCGCCGAAGAAATAGGCGATGAAGCGCTGCAGGAAATGGGCCATCCAGATGATGCCCAGGAAAAGCACCAGACCGCCCAGGGTGAAGGAAAAATCGCCGATCTCCCGCGATGAACCGAAGAAATCGGTTAGCCAATCGTTGAACGCATCGAAAAGGTTGAGATTGGTAGTGAATACGATCAGCCAGAGGATGACCGACAGTAGCAGGGTAAATCTTCGGATGGATTTGGTGACTGCTGCGAGTTCGAATGTCTCGGGGTAGCCTTTCCGTATGCGGCTGGCCGCGATCTGTAACAAAAAGGATTCCAGCGCCAACTTGACGAAGACGGCCAGGCTTACGGTTTGAGCGAAGCTATAGACCGCCGTCGCCCCAAAGATCTGGGAAAGCGTAACCCTTCCGAACAGATTGCATACGACGGCAAGGAAGTTGAACAGAACATAGAGGCCCGCCGCAGCATAGATCAGACGGGGAAGACCGGTCATGCGGCCCTTGCCGAACAGATAGAGCAATCCGAAAACCAGGGAAATGCCATCGACGAAGAATTCAACCCATCGCTGGATCCAGATCGGCATACCCAACAGCCGGATCAACGGCATCAGGAGGAATAGGATCAGGAAGACAGACCATCCGGTAAAAAGGACCCTGGTCAATCGTCTCTTCAAAACGAAAGTCAGGACGATCATCAGCAGGAACTCGATGGACTCGATGTAGATGGCCGGCGCGTGCAGATCGAAAAGCGGCGCCAGGCTGCCCATAAAGATCATCGCGCCGGCGATGGGGTAGGGGCGGATATATTCGATGCCGAGATTGTCAGCGACCGCCAACCGGCTTCTTCGGCGGAGAACCCGATAATTGAACCATACCCATCCAAAAAAAAGCAGACCGGTTAAGAGCAGCCAGAAACGTTTATTCCGGTTGTTAGCGAAATAGAACCGGGCAAGCTGTTGCTCGTCGGAGACTGCTCTCGCCACGTCGCTGGCTGAATAGCGGCTTCTGTTGCCGGTCCGCCGCTCCCACAGGTATCGATGCTCTTTGGTAAAGGCCCTGGAACCAACGTCTTCCAAATCATGGTCGACGCGGTACAGCAGATCGGAGATGGTGATCGTATGAGCGGAGGCTTCCGATTTCAGCGAATTGATGAGCTGATCGTTCAGTGATACCAGGCTGTCGACCTGCCGCCATTTGTCTTTCAGTTGCTGTAGCTGGAGGCGGAAAGTATCCTTCAATGCGGTATCCCGGAAGATACGTAGCATCAGAGTGTCCTTGCGCAAACCGGCAATCTCTTTCCGGATGGCGTCCAGGGTCGTATCATAGTGTTCCAGGATACGGGTATAGCTTTTTACATTGGCGTTGAGGGCATCCAGCAGCGTATTGTACATCTGCAGATTGCGGATATTGAGACTTCGGTCGTTCTGCGAAAGCCGATTCCTCAGGATATTGAGCGCGGAATCCTCCTGATCCAGCTGGTCGTCTATATCCGGCAGTCTGGAGAAGGATTCCGTAACCACCGGTACGCGGCTAAGCATCACGTATATCTTCTCCAGGTTTTCGGCGTAATCGCTGGTCGACGGATTGTTGTTGCTGGTGAAGAGGGTCGAATCGAACTTTCGGCGCACGCGTTTGAAGGACTCGCGGTAAATAGCGGATCTCCTGCGTTCGGGTCTGACCGAATCTTTTTTTGTTGCCGCAGGCTGGGGAGCAGGCCGTTTTGTCGTATCCTGAGCGCCGGCCTGGCTAAACGCCAGCAATCCCACCGCCAGCAGGAGATGTCGCAATAGCATACGCATTATGAGTAAAGATAATAAACATTCCCCGCATGGTACCGCGGTATCAGAGCATCATGTCCAATGTATCCTCCATCTTCCGGAAACGCAGCGCATCGATGATGTAAAGGCATCCCATGACCACCCCGAAACTTCCGATCAGCAGGGTAATACTATTGGCCCGGGCAAAGGGGCTGAACAAAAGCAGGAAGCCGAAAACGGCGAAGACGAGTCCGATAAAAAGGACGAAGGTCCAGCCCCTGCGTCGCGTTCTTAGCGAAATGGCGGCAAGCATCTTGATCACTCCGGCCAGAAAGAGCCAGCAGCCGATAAAAAAAGGCAGTGCGATAAAAGAGAGAAGCGGATTGAGCAGGAACAGGATACCGAAAAACAAGTGGAGGATACTCTCGCACTGCAGCCAGTTGCGTTCGCGGACGCGCATGGGCCGAACGATGATCACGGTGAGGAGAAGTCCGCCATTGAGCAGAAGCCCCACGCCTGCGAATTTAGCCAGCTTCACGTAGCTGCTCAGCGGATCGAAAAAGGCAAGGATCCCGACACTGAAAAAAATGATGCCGGCGATGAATACCAGACCCCATGTAGAAAAGGTTTTTACGGCCGATGGCATGGGTAAATTTACACAATTATATCTGTTCTGCGCACTGCGTTTACACAATACATTGATACAGTAGATGTACGAAAACGTTGTCGGAAATTGATCAAAAAAAAGCCCCTAAAAGCTTGCATTTACTGAAAATGGTTTATATGTTTGTATTACCACAAGGGATTCAATACTCCTCTCAGGAAAAGCCCACAAGAGACAAATAGATTCGTACCCAATCTCCACGAAACACCTTCACTTTTTTTTCATCTTACTGATCATGTTCGTATTTTACTGGTATCCTACGTAATGGCCTTTCGTGTCCAATGACTATGAGCTGTTTCGATAGCTTATTCCTTTTTTAATCATAGTCTTTAATTACCTAAATGTACCACATCATGAAAACTTTGATCAGCCTTCTGACCCTTGTAGCCATCGTATTTGCCTACATCCTCAGCGCTTCCCTTTATGTTCAGGGAGAATTGATATCTGCTTATTTTCTGGTGATCTCTTCTATCGGAGCCTTCGCTTTCTGGGTAGAATCCCACGATCTGCTGCGTGTTCGTTCGCACCGCGCCGCATAGGATATTCTTGGATCGGGCGTGCCTGCCGGTGAATGCGCAGGCCGCCACACAGGCAGGGAATTCCCCAAAACACGCGCTCTTCACACGGCGGAAATATCCCTAACATGCTCTTTGTTAAAATGTTGCAAGATCGGCCATTGTTGGCGCGATTTTCGTAAATTACATAGCGTAATTTTGTATGAGCAACATTGCGAAGCATGCCTGTTTTTAACGATCTGAGTCTACCCGAGAGAGAACAGTTGGAGAAGTTCCCGGTTTATCTTTCCCTTCTAGCCGCCAGCAAAGACTGCCGGTTGGATGGCCGCGAAATGCATACCGCCGTCAAGTTAACCCATATCAAGACATTCTCCTGCGACCCCGTGCTGGCGGATTTTTATGCCGAGGTCGATAAGAATTTTGAAACGACCGTCCGGGAGATCAGCAATCAGCTGCCCGCTGACAGGGATGCACGTGAGATCACCATCAGAAGGGAATTGAACAAGCTGGAAGCCCTCCTCCACAAGCTGGACAAGCGCTATGCCGCGATCATGCATGACAGTCTGCGGTCCTACAAGGACCATGTATCGCGCGCTCACCGCAACGTGCTGGAATATTTTATTTTTCCTCTTCCTATCAGCGGCATAACCGATTGATTCTGTCAAATCATCGCACTGTCGTATTTCATCCATAATTCCTTCATCTTTTCAGTCGTCCGGTCCTTCATCGCATGGATATCGCCGATCAGCCTGTGGATTTTTGGAGTCATGATCAACAGGTACCTTGTCTTTTGCGGCAGCGGATTCCAGTAGGTGTGCACGGTGCCTTTAGCGACAAAGACCGCACACCCCGGTCGGGCTTCGATGATGGAATCGCCGGACCGTACACACAGACATCCTTCCAGAACATACCATGCTTCGTCATCTTTATAATGGACGTGCAGCGGCGCGATAAATCTTGGGGGACCGGGAGACCCACCAGGGTCCTGCCATTCCGCAATTACGAAATCCCCCTGTTCCTGCCCCAGCATGTTCCCCGCAAGAGGGGAGGCGATTATCGGGTTATTTTTCATGATCTTTTTAGGGGCAATTTATCCATTGTGCGTCTTTCCTGTGGCAAATTATTTTTCACATACATTGATTTCTTATGTATATTTGACATATGCATTTAGCTCTTTTGTTAATTGCGACGGATCATGCAAGCAAATCCTTTCACCAAAACGATATCCTCATGGGTAAGACGATCGTGATCACCAGCGGTCTGCTGGCCATGGCCACCTGGTTCGGTGCTGAATATCTGTTAATACTTGTGCATGCGTCGCCGTTGGTCGATTTTGCATTGTACGCCTGTTTTCCCTTTTTTGTCGTCGTGTTCCTGGTTTCATTGTTTATTGTACGGGTACGCCCCCCGGGTACAGGCATTGCGACGAGGAGAGCTTTTTTTGTCTTGCGGATCGCGGCGACGGCGGCCATCGCGGTTTTTTTGCTCATGGTGTTCTGGCCGCGCAGCTATGGCACGCCGCCGATGGTTGAAAGACCAGGGATGCGTTATTGGGACCTGCCGACCGGATCGCATATCGCCTATACGCTAATTCCGGCGCAGGGCGAGAAAAAACCGTATCCGCTGATCTTTCTGCATGGGGGACCGGGCGGAGCCATCGGGGAAGGGAATATCCGGGGTCTGGCGTGGCTGGCGGCGGAAGGCTATGACATTTACCTGTATGACCAGGTGGGGGGCGGCTTTTCGAACCGGCTGCGGAATGTCCGGGATTATACCACTGAACGACACGTACGCGACCTGGACGCCATCGTGCAACAGATCGGGGCGAAAAAGGTGATCCTTCTCGGCCATTCCTGGGGAGCGATACTTGCGGTGCTTTATGCCGCCGATCATCCTGACCGTGTAGACCGGCTCATTATGACGGGTCCTGGCCCTATCTTCCCGATCCGGTCCGGTCTTGCAACCGAACGCGCGCCGGACAGCCTGCATTTAAAGCCGCCATTTTACAGCAACCGGCAGGGGAACGATCAGGCCAATAATATCCGGACCCACGCCATGGAGTTCTTCGCCACGCAATTCGGTTGGAAGATCGCATCGGACAGGGAGGCGGACGATTTTGCCGGCTATCTGAACTCGTTGCTGGAGAGGTCGACGGTGGCCGACACCTCGAAGATAGGGCCGATCCGGCCGATACCCGGCGTGGGTTACTATGCGGGGGTAATGACTTATTACAGCCGGCTGAATACCCCCGATCCGCGACCACGACTCCGGAATACCACCATTCCGTTACTGGTGATGAAGGGGCAGTATGACAACCAGAAATGGGGCTTCACGCACGAATACCTGGAGCTTTTTCCGGTGCACCGGCTGGTCGTCGTCCCCAATGCCGGACACAGTATCGGCCGCGAACAGCCAGCCTTGCTCGACTCGACGATCAGGGATTTTTTAAAAACCACGTATATTCGTCAATGAAATGCGCCTATGACCTACTCTTCCGAATTACTGAAAGGGACATTAAAGACCATAGTTCTCAAGCTGCTTGCCGATAACAAAAAGATGTACGGTTATGAGATCACTCAACGGGTGAAAGAGCTGACCCAGGACAGGATCCAGATCACCGAGGGAGCCTTGTATCCGACCCTGCATTCGCTGGAAGCGGATGGACTGGTCAAAACCGAGACCGAGTATATCGGCAAACGTATGCGGAAATATTATAGTCTTAGTCCGGCGGGTAAGACGACTTCAAGAGAAAAGGTGAATGAGCTCGCCTCCTTTATGCAAACCATGACGCTTTTGCTCGATCTGCAACCCAAACTCAGATAAATGTTCGCCATCACCGACACGCATATCGATCATATTCTCAACGACCTTTCCGCGAAAGGTCTGCGGATCGACGATCTGCGGAACAATCTTCTGGATCATATCTGTATCCTTGCGGAACGCGATCTCAGCGAGGGAGATGATTTCGAAGCATGGTACCGGGGTGTGATCCCCACCTTTTACCGGCAACAACTAACCGAGTTGGAAGAGGAGACCGAGTTTTTGCTGAAGTACCGGGCATGTTTCGCGGTATTGAACCGTCTGCAGTTTTTCCTGTGGCTATTCGTGTTTCTGGTCGGACCGATCCTCTGCTGGATCATTTCCACATTCGGGGAAGAGATCATTACACGAACGGCGGCCGTCGAGGCCTGGGAAGCGGGGCTGGTATTCATGGTTTTTCCGCTGCTGTTCTTGTTGGTTCTATTCATGACACCCCGCAGGTTCGACCCCCTGATCCCTCCGGGTGCGAAGATCCTGATAGGCTGGAATCCGTTCGTTTCGGTCATTCCGGGGGACGTTATGCAGGAGATGATCTGCGGTCACGAAAGTTCATAATACACCACGATAACCAGGTTCTTCAGCTGATCTTCGGAAATCCGGGCGTTGGTCACGGGGTTCTTCATATTCCAGACCCCCGGTGACTTTTTATTCTGAGAATAATCTTTTGATCCATGCAGCCAATTCCCATACTTTCCATCTGCCGTGAGCCCAATGGTGTCGGTGGTATTGTCGGGGAACACCAGTTGAAGACCATTTATGTCGGCTAAAGTGCTATCGGCGACCAGGTTTATCCCGGTGATGCCGATCTTTTTCTTTTGTACGAAGAACGGGAAGCGGAGCGGGCTGAGGTCTAGCGTGAGCACCTGGTCATCTGTCGTATTCACCGGATGCAGGAACTGATACCACTGCGTCGGCAGATCGTTCCTGGCGCTGAACAGCCGCATCAGCGGCGCGGTGGCATTGGCCATCGCATTGGCAAAGTAGTCCTGCAAATGACTGAGGGCATCCAACCTGAAAAGCCCTGCATCCTCCCTGGATGTAAAGCGAACATGGGCGAGAATATCCGAAACGGAATTGAAGTCGAACTGGGAGATATCGATCACGGAGTTGTCCTGTTTCAGGTATTTTCCGTTCAATTCGAGACGCCATTTGCTGATGACGCCCGCTCCCTCGAAAGGCAGATACCGCTCGTCCCGGAAGTTGAGCTCGAAAACGCCGCTATCGTTTTGCGCCGAGCTGGTGGCAATGGCCACAAAAGGTGTATTGCTATCCACAAAGCGATCGTCATCGGTCAGAACTCCGTCGTCATTGTTGTGGATATACCCATTGTCTCCGCGCGTCGTCCTGACGCGAATGGAACTACTGAGCAAACGCAGGGTCGCATTAACGGTTGTATAGGGGCCCGTCACACAGGGGATCGAAATACTGACCGATTTGATCCGCCGGAAATAATGTCCCGGATAATCCAGATCGAACAGCTCTTCCGGCCATGTCCATTCGCAGGAACCGGTCTGCTTGAGCTGTAAAAGCAGGTCGGGCCGGGTAAGGGCCAGGGAGATATGCTTGGTCAGTTCGAATTCCCGTTTGTTCTGTTCTGTAAAGGATTTTTCCAGCTGTTTTATACCGCTATACAGCTGCTCACCGGCTGTCAGTCCCTGGAAGCTGCTATCGAAATAGCCGTATTGGATAAATCGGGAATCCGTAACGCCCAGTTCGAATTGATAAGCTTTTTCCGCTCTCCGGGCCATATCGAATGCCATTTGATAACTCTGTTTGTAAACGGCAAACAACTGTTCTTTCATCCATTGATAGAATTCCTGGGTGGTGAATTTGGTGTGGCCCTGAAGCTGGTTTTGCAAATAGTCTTCTATTTCCTGCGCATTGGTGATCTGTTGTTGATGAGTATCCAGCTCTTTTTTCGCAAGCTGGACGCGGATGTCGGAAGAAACCAGTTGTTTGTCCACTTGTGCCAGCTCGCGCAAGGCCAGGTTGAGCTGGTGCACGGACTCCTGGTCGCGCCGGATATAGCCGGCCATGATCGAAGCCTTGGTCGCCGAATGGCTGGCGCTCGCACTGTCGCCGGTCTTTTGTTTTGCCTCGGAAGAAGCCATCCAGCTAAGGGCGTGGCCGCCAAAAGTGAGCGCCAGGCCAACGCCCAGCGGAGTAGCATGCGTATTGAAATCGGGGATCAGGGCCATGAACCCCGACAGGATCTCGTAGTTGATGGAATCGAGCTGGGAATTCAATGCCGATTCGCTTTGGTCCAATTGCTCCTGCTCTTGCTGAATGAGCTTTACGCCGGTGATACCCGAGTCGGCCAAAGCGGTGTCAAGGCCAAGATTGACCTCTGTTATCGCCGTATCAGGCAAGGTAGAATCCTGGTCGATCGTATCGGGCAGATCGGCGGGAGCGGCGGGCATGGTAAAACCGGTGATCCCGAGATAATCGATATAATAATTGATCCGGTTGACGATCATATCCCGGCTTTTTCCCAGACTTTCCTTATTCGCCTTCGCCTCCAGTATCTGCCGCTCTTTGACAGCCGTCATCTTATTGAGTATCGAAGTTTCATGCGCGGCCCGGAGCCTGGAAAGCTCTTCGTTCTCCTTTTTCTCTATCGCCATCAACAGTGAACTGCCCAGCGCCTTCACCTCGGCACAGAACTCGGTTGCTTTCTGTACAAGATAATTGAACCGATAGATGGGAGCGGGGCTGTTCAGATCGGCAAGGATGCTTCCGATACTGAGGCCGGCCGCGGTCGCCCGGATCAGCATCCCCGGATCGATGGGGGGAGCGAACAGCGCGAGTGACCTTTCCACTCCATCGATATTCATGCAATGCCTGATCTTGAAGAGCCTGTCGCCTACAGTATCCCAGTACTGCAACAGGCGGTCATTATCGGGAATGCAGAAATACAGGGTGCTTCCCACCCCGAGTAAGCTGCCGGGGAACGCATCATCGTTGACCGTTATATCGCTGGTATATGGGAACAGATTTTCCAGATCGACCATGGCATTGGAAAAATCATCCAGCTTTGCCCTCAGCGAATCGAAGGTCTCGGCCTTTATTATCCCCCGGGACGGGACCATCTGTGGCTTGGGACCCAGGATATGCGAGGCGATGATATACAACTGGGTAGCCGTATTGATATTTTCGCGGGTATCCGTTCGGAACAGATCGTCTCCCCAGGCGATGAGATTATCGAGATACTTCATCACCACGTTCTTCATAAAAGCGATAGGCCTGTCGCGGGCGACAAGGAACGGTTTGAACGGGTTGTCCTTCCATTCCTCGATGTGCGGATCTTCCACCCCTGGTTGCAAGCTCTCAAAATAGTCGAGGAGGCTCTGCGGCAGCGTCGTTTTGAAAGGCAGCACCTTCCAATAACGGCTTTCGGGGAAATTGGGATCGGGAGACAGCTCATTCGTAGTAGGATCAAAGATATAATGGAACCACTTCATCGCATCCTGGTACATCCCATTCCTGCTCAACCGGGTCGCAATGTACAGGGGTGCATGATAGAAGAGCTCCCAGTTATACATCCCATACAGCGAGAACTCATCGAAGGCGACGTTCTCCTTATAATAAGTGAACTTGGCAAGATCGGCAGGCAGCTGCACCAGGCCATTGGTGTGATCGGGTGAGTATACCTTTTCAAAAAGGCTGCCTCCGTCATCTGGAAGAAGGGTATTGGTTGCCATGAGCCCCCCGATGTCTTTTGTGTTCAATGCCTGGATGAAGGCCTGCGAGTAGGGGTGATAGTTGGTAAAGAAGGTCAGTCCCTTATCGAAAACGAACGGCACCCTATAAACAGGAGACGCTTGTTTGCCGGCAAAGGACCCGGCAATGGTGCTGCTTTTTGCGCTCATGGCGTAGGCCTTCGGGGAACTATTTATCAAAGCGTTTGTATCCATGGCTTCGAACATGGCGGGGAGCTGGCCATTGACGGCCGGCCCGGCAACCCGGCCATTCGCAGCTGCCCGGACGGCAAGGCCTGCCTGGTTAAGGATCGCTTCCGGGTCGCCGACAGGCTGCGGGATATAACTCGGCGCTTCCGCATATTGCACTGCCTGCAGAGGGATGAACTTCGTCTTTGACGGTTGGCGCAAATGCTGAACACTCAGGTAGGAGATATCGGTGGTTCGTATGAAATAGGCCCTCGAGTCATCACGGTAAAAGAAGGGATAGCTCAAAGATTTCTCAAAATCGGTGAATTGAGGGGAATAGATGAGCTTATGATCGGGGGTCGATCGCAGATAGTTGTTCCCGCGCAATTTCAGGGTGACCGGTTCCACGTGGTCAGGGTTGGCCACCTGCATGAAATACGACTGATAGCCCGTTTGGCCGTTGGAGCTGCTTGGACCCGGAAACCCTTCGAAGTAGCCCGAGTCCTCCATAAATGAAGTTTGCACGGGATTGTGGATATCGTTCAAAATGAACTGGCCCTGTATGTCGACCCTGTTGTGCACCAGGGACAGTTGCAATTGATCGTTGCCGTCGATAGAAGGTAACACGGTGTAATTCTTGAGATCCGGCTCATAGGCGAACGGAAGCTTTGCATAATACGTGTTCAGGTCATGCAATTTCACGAATGCAGTAGGGGTGAAGAAGGCATTGGAGACAGTTTTGGGTGTCCACTTGCCATTTTTGTATTCGCTCCAACCCAAAGAGATCTCCCAATAAGGTTCGGGCTTCAGGTCTGCGATCTTTTGGTTGCTGGCGGTTTGAAAGCTGGAATTATCGCTGGAGCCGGTGGCCGGCTGTTTCTTGAGGAATTCCGGCCAGAAAATGAATAAACGATTTTTCCAGAGTACCGGCGCCAAATGAACCCCGCTGGCCAGGTGCACACTATCGCCGCTGTCGGAATCGGTGCTGTTGGCAGCCCCATCGACCCCTTTTACATCCACGGGCACTTTTTCCCAGGCGCTCCAATG
>Ga0134126_10004897_pt1 | contig 16725 bp, 14 predicted proteins | sample KB31752_FD_96881 | JGI IMG/M metagenome (GOLD analysis project Ga0134126, IMG submission 96881) | Terrestrial soil microbial communities with excess Nitrogen fertilizer from Kellogg Biological Station, Michigan, USA - KB3-175-2 | ecosystem: Environmental > Terrestrial > Soil > Unclassified ...
GCCTACAAGCTCGCCCGCGCCGGCAAGCCCGTCGACCTCAAGCCCGCTCCCATCACCATCGACACCTTCGAAATCACCGCATTCGACGCCGGCACCGCCACCTTCACCATGGCCATCAGCGCCGGAGGATACGTCCGCTCCGTCGCCCACGAACTTGGCGTAACCCTCGGCTGCGGAGCTCATCTCGCCAGCCTCCGCCGCACCCGCGCCGGCGTCTTCACCCTCGGCGACTCTCACACCCTCGACGAACTCCAGCCCCTCACCGGGAACCCCGCCGCGCTCGAGCAGATGTCCATGCATCCGCGCGCGATCCTGGCCGACATGCCTTCCGTCACCGCCGACGTGCAAACCCTCGGTCGCATGCGCAACGGAGCCCAGGCCAACCTGCCCGAATTCTCCTCCGCGCCCCTGGTCAAGGTCTTCGCCTCACAGCGGGACCTCTTCGCCATCGCCCACCGCGTTGCCGGCACGCTCTTCCAGCCCGTCGTCGTCCTGGGTTGATCGCCGCATCGCGTTGTATTCGCGTCCTCTGCCCGGCGCGGGTATTCTCGTGGCTGACATGATTGAGCAAATCATTAAATTCGCCCTCATTTTCGCCGCCAGTGGTTACCTGGTGGTGCAGTTCCGCAAGCCTTCGAAATGGATAGGCCGTCTTGTCGCCAGCGGCATGAACCGGAGTCACAGCTCATTGACTGACTGGGGCCTGAACCACATCGCCATCTCAATCGATGCCACCATTCTCGATGTCGGCTGCGGCGGAGGCGCGACGGTGAAAAAGCTGGCAGCGCTCGCTCCCAACGGCAAAATCCGCGGCGTCGATTACGCCAGCGGCAGCATCGCGGCTTCCCGGGCAAACAACCGCCAGCTCATCGCCCAAGGCCGCGTGACCATTGAGCAGGCCACGGTATCGCACCTTCCCTTTCCCAATGACCAGTTCGATATCGTCACCGCCATCGAGACGCAGTATTACTGGCCCGATCTCCCTTCCGACATGCGCGAAATCCTCCGCGTCCTCAAGCCGAGAGGCAAGCTCGTCATCATCGCCGAAAGCTACAAGGGCGCTTACCTCGACTGGCTCGAAGGGCCGCTAATGCGAGTGTTGCTGCGCTCCTCGCGCCTCAGCCCTGACGACCAGCGAAATCTATTTGAAACCGCCGGCTTCACCGACGTGCAGGTGATCGCAGAGCATCGGAAAAGCTGGATCTGCGCCATCGGAACCAAACCGAGTTCCTTGGCCGCAATTCCATAACTCACTGTGGCTCTTCGCGCTCCTGATCCTTGGCTTTCTTGTGTTCCGCGAAGTAGGTGTCCTGCTCGGTCATCAGCCGCTTGGCCTGGTCCACCATGTCCTCATCGGCCTCAATCGCTTCCTTGCGGGCCTCGTCGAAAGTGAGTTCGCCAGGCAGCGCTTTCAGAATGCCAAGCCATTTTGGCGCCAGTTCGTTCAGCCGCTTCAGCGCCGGCCGCATGTCGGCCTTGCGCTCCCCATACTCGTCCAGGTTCGAGCCCAGCTCGTCCAGCAGCGCGCTGAAGTCCTGCAGTTCGTTGTCCAGCCGCTGCGCCCGACCCCGCGCCTTGCCCTGGTTCGTCAGCCCCTTGATCCTCTCAGCGCGCTCGTCCAGAAAATCCGTGTACAGCTTGATCCGGATGTTGGGATAGATTCCCGCCTCCCGGATCTTCTCCACCTGGGCCTCGGTGAGCGTCTGCCGTTTCTCCTTCTGCGCCGCAGCCCCCGCCGCCAGCCCCACACCGATCATCGCCACCAGGACCCATCGCCTTGAACCCACCGCAGCGCACCTCCACCGGCTTTCATTCAAGCACACGAAAGCCGCCGGCGAACAGCCGCCAGGAACAGCCGCCAGGAACAGCAAGGAATGGATGGAAAGGGAAGCGGGAGCGAACTGAAAACTGAAAACTGACAACTGCGTTTGGGCTACCCAGGTCCAGAGCCCTGAGGGCTCCTGAACCTGGGCTATGCGCAGCTTTGGTCGAGGGCACGCTTTACGACCGGCCTTTCTCTCTCCGGCCGAACTCGCGTCGTACGTGCCGAGGGGAACCCTCGAAAGCCGCGCGGTAACCTACTTCTTGAATACCTGCAGCATGGTATCGTCCTGCGCCTGGTTGAGCTGCGCAAGCGTCTGCTTGAGCAGTTCCCGATTCTCGTCCGGACCACCCGCATGCAGCAGTTCCGTCAGACGGAACGCGGTGTGGCGGAGCAGAATCTGCGCGTCCTTCAGCTTCTTGTCGTTCACAGCCAGCGCCGACGTGATCTTGTGCGTAAATTCCTGCGCCCTCTTCAGCAGGCCATTGGCCTTTTCCACGTCGCCCGCTTCATATTGGCGCGCGCTGAATTCGATCGTCTCGTGCACCAGTTGCGCATAAAGGAAGCACTGTTCGCGGGGTTGCGCCTGCGCGGCCCGCTGCTCCAACGCGGTGATCATCTGTTCGTCGGGGATCTTACTGTCCATCGACGACGCATATGCAGGGATCGAGAGTGCGGTCAACAGAACAACGACAACTGGCGCAATGCGCATAAACGAACCTCCGCGTACGCGGTTCGACTATGGTCTTCGCGATGAACCCTCGCCCCCGCAAAGAACGTTTCTAGATCAAAACGCTCCAATTGCGGGACCCGGTATGACTCACGAAGACATGGTGCACTCTTGGGCCGAGACTATAGGAGTTTTAGAGAGAATATGCAAGGAGAAAATCCCGCATATCCTCCTTTCCGACTCTTGGCTGCGGCGGTACGCTCAAATCTATATACATCCTCGCCCGCTTATCGCTTCTTCTCGAGCAGGAGAAGTCGCTGCCGGGCTTGCCATTCCTGATCCGGAAACTTACCTGCGGCCGCCTCCAGAAAGTGGTGATAGTAGGTGATTGCCGCGTTCCGGTCGTGCAACGTATCATAGGATGTAGCCCACAGGAAGTATGTAGATGCGTTTTCTGGAAGATACTTTGACCGCATCGTAAGTGCATGTAGCGCCATCGAAGAATTTCCCACCTTCGATGCCACAAACGCCATCCCGCTCCAGGCCTCCCCATCCGTAGGATCCACTTCGGTCGCGGTTGAGAACACCTGCAGCGCCTGGGAAAACTTCTGCTCCCGGGTCAGATTCTGCCCTTGCGCCACAAGCAGCTCAGGATCGTGCGGATGCTTTGCCAGCAGCGCCTCGTACAGCTTGTCTGAAGCCGCCACATTGCCCGCCTCAGCCGTCACCTCGGCCAGCATCTTTGTAACGTTCTCGTCTTGGGGACGGTCCGCATGCAGCTTTTCCAGCAGTGGAAGCGCCTCCGCCTTATCCTGCGCCACCAGTGCCGCCGCGAGTTGCGCCGTCAGCCCCGGATCGCCCGGCGCATCCCCCAGACCCTTGCGCGCCTCCGCCTCAGCCTGCACGTACTCCTTCTTCACCAGCAGGATGTGCGTCAGCCCCGCTTCGGCCTGTGCATTCCTGGCCTCTTCCGTCAGCACCCGCCGATACGCAGCCTCGGCTTCGTCAGGCTGGTTGGTCTGGGCTGCCAGGTCCGCGGCCAGCAGCGTGTCGCGCGGCGTCTCGGGCGTCAACTTTAGCGCCTGCAGCAGTTCGTCCGAGGCCTTCGCCGGATCGTCCGCCCGGTCGATCTGCGCCAAGGCCCGCCATGCCCGCGCTTTCGCCTCTTTCCCCGCTGCGCCGGAATCCAGTTGCGTTGCGGCCTCCAGTTCCGGGCGCGCCTCGTCCATCTTTCCTTCTCGCGCAAGCAGAAGGCCCAGCGACAACTGCGCCTCGAACGACTTCGGATTCGCCTTCACCGCCCGCCGGTAAAATCCCGCCGCGTCATCCAGCTTGTTCTGCGCATCCGCCACATACCCGGCATCGAAAAGTGCTCGCGCATCATCGGGATGCGCTGCCACATACGCCGCAAGCTTCGTCTCGGCGCTTTTCCAGTCCGACTTCACGATCGCCGCCTCGGCGTCTGCAACCTCGGGCGGCGCGGGCGCGTCAGCCGTCTGCGCCTGCTGAGGAGACGCCGGCCCGTTCGCGGCCGGAACCTCTGTCTGCCCGGAGCAGGGAAGTGTTGCACCAAGAGTCAACATCAGAATCAAAAAGGCGGGAAGACGCACGAAATACCTCATTCATCAGTCTAAAGGGACCTTGCCTCTTAGACGTCCGACCGGCTCATCCATCCCACTGCACCGCACTCCATCCAAAGCTGGTGGTTACCGCTCGTGCCAGATCAACACTCCGGGCCCATACTTCGTTTCGCTCTGCTCCTGCCACAGCACATACGTCTTGTCATTCGGCGCTTCGATCACATGAAGCGTCGACGGCTCCGGGTTGAAGTCTGCCCCCGCTGCTTTGCCCAGCCCGCACGTGTTCCAACTGGAGCCATCCGCCGACCGCGATACCGCCGGGAAGTTGCACGTCGCAGCAGCCGAACCGCTGTTGGAACCGAACGCCGCCGTGATCGCGTCTTTCGAATCCAGTGCAATGCCAAGCGGCGGGTTTGTGGATCGGGGCCCGTCGATGGGTAGCTTCGAAGGCTTTGACCATGAACTGCCGTCCGCAGACTGGCTGTAGCACACCACGTGGCCCGAGTCATCGTTGGCCAACTGCACGGCGATAAGAACGCCAAACTTGTGGCCGCCGTATGTCAAAGCGACGTCCGGCGAATCGCTTGATCCATCGCTGGTCACCACAATCGGATCCGCGTCGGTGGGACGCCAGAATACGTATCGGTGAACATCGCCCTCCTGCTGGTCCTCGTAAAACGCCAGCGCAGGTTTTCCCGACCCATCGAGTGTGAGCGCAATGTTGGAACTGTTGCGCACCTTCCACCCCCCTCCCGCAGGAATAGGCTTTGGCTTCCAGGAACTAGAATCCGCAACAGAGCCGGTGAGATAGACCGCCGAGTCTTCGCCATTCACAGCCGCGTAGGTCTGACCGCCCGTCACTGCAATGGCAACGGAGTGCGGCGTTCCTGCCGCGTGATTCACGGGCGCGCTCTTCCATGTGGCGCCACGGTCGCTTGAGACGGCATACATCAGTGCATCGCCCACCGCCGCAAGCATCGCCAGAGTCCCACTGCTGCGATCACACCCCACTGCGATCGCGTTTACGCCCTGATCCGTGATCGGCCCCGTAATGACCACCCGTACCGGCTTCGTCCACTGATAGCTGGCACGATCCCACCTCACGAAGCGAATCTCGTTGTCCGCTTTGTCGCCATCGCCGTTCGGATCGACCCACTCAAAAGCCATTACCGGATCACCGTTTTCATCCAGGCTGATGGCCGTCGCCGGCCCATAATTCTCATACGCGCTGCCCTTGGGCGCGGGTGCTGCATTGGACACCCCCGCGGCAGGCGGACCCACCGTCACTTCATTCGACAACTTGCCCCCCGTGTTGATCCGGTACTTGTACGTGCCAAATGCGTCGATGCCGACGTCTGTGTACTTTCCCGCGTCTCCGGGACCGATCTTTTGAAATGTCTGCCCTGATGACCGTTCGAGCGACGCCGACCCTGTCGCTCCTGTCCATTCCAATTGGACAGCTTTTGCCGTTGCTGATTTCACGCTCAACTGTTGAGCAGCGGCCACCGTAAGGCTGACCAACAATACGCAAACTCCTGGGATTCGATTCCGCCTGAGCACAAGGTCTCCTCTCGTCTACGGCTTGAGTGACTGTAAGCTGGCATGTAGCGCGTGATGATCCGCATCACAAAAGCAATACAGATCGTGGTGCAGGGCCCTGATGGGTCCATTCGAATATAGGAAGAACCAACGTCTGTCAACCCTCCCGGGTTGTCATTCCTCCCCTGCGCCTCCCGCGTGCGCATCAGCACAGCGAAGTATCTGCGCTTTACCAATTTGCCCTATTCTCTACTCAAACGTTTGACCAAGCTGCATCCATGGTGTTACCTTCCCGCCCAAAGGGAGGTCACCCTTGATCAACCGCCGCAAATTCCTCGCCGGCTCCGCTGCCGCAGCCCTGTTGGGTTCGCATGAACTCCCCGCCGTTCCCATGCCGTCCCACGGCGCGCACGCCGATGACGAGAACGCTCCGAAGCAGTTCCCCGACAACTTCCTTTGGGGCATGGCTACCGCTTCCTACCAGGTCGAAGGCGCATGGAACGAAGATGGCAAAGGCGAGTCAATCTGGGATCGCTATGCCCATCAGCCCGGCCACATCAAGGGTGGAGACACCGGCGACATCGCGTGCGACCAATACCACCGCTTCCTCGATGACATCGCCATCCTCAAGCGCCTCAACCAGAAAAGCTACCGATTCTCCATCTCCTGGCCGCGCATCTTTTCCTCCGGACCCGGCGCCCTAAACCAGCGCGGCCTCGACCACTACAAACGCGTCATGGACGCCCTCCACGATGCCGGCATCCGCCCCTTCTGCACCCTCTATCACTGGGATCTGCCGCAATGGTGCGAGGAAAAAGGCGGCTGGCCCAATCGCGACCTCGCCGGCTACTTCGCCGACTACGCCGGCACCGTCGCCAAAGAGCTCGGCGATCGCATCAACGTTTATGCCGCCTTCAACATGCCGTGGGCATTCGCTTATTACGGATACGGCATCGGCATTCATCCACCGGGACGCGCCAAACTGAGCGACTTCTTCAAAGCCCTCCACACCATCGCCCTCGCCCAGGGCGAAAGCTTCCGCTCTATTAAGGCCGCCAACCCCCATGCGACGGTCGGCAGCGCGTACTCTGCGGCTCCGGGCTATCCGAAAACCGACAGCCCGGCAGACAAGGCCGCCACCGCGCGCTATCACGCCATGAACAACACCTTCTTCCTCAACGCCGCCCTCAAAGGCCAATACCCCGATGCCTTCGTTGACCGAAAGGCCAGGGAAGAGGTCCTAGCACTGATGGGCTTCCGTTCCGGCGACGACAAGCTCCTCCTCGCCCCTCTCGACTGGGTCGGCTTCCACTACTACACCCGTCGCATCGTCTCTGACGCCCACGGCATGCATTCCGCGCAGCAATACGGCACCGAAACCGAATCTGACACAGGCGACGTGAACGGCCGCGATCCCTACACCCGTTTCCACGCCGTCATGCCCACGCAAGGCCCTCTTACCCACGCCGGCCTTGAGATCTATCCCCGCGGCATCTACGACCTCGTCACCCAGATCTCCCGCGAGTACTCCAACCCCATCATCGAAATCACCGAGTGCGGCTGCTGCTACATGGATTCGCCCTATTCGCAGCAAGGAGGCCGCATTCCCGACCTCCGTCGCATCGCGTTCTTCCGCGGCGTCCTCAGCGAGCTCGCCCGCGCGATCCATGACGGCGCACGCGTCCGCGCCTTCCACGCCTGGAGCCTGCTCGACAACTTTGAATGGACTGACGGCTACAGCCAGCGCTACGGCCTCACATGGGTCGACTACCGCGACCAGTCCCGCACCATCAAGGACTCAGGCCACTGGTATGGCAGCGTGGCCTCACAGAATCGCGTCGTCTGACCCACCACCCCTCAAGGGTGCCCCCGGTCCCTAGCTTTGGGGACCGGCAGTGATGCATGACTCACCAAAATCAGGGCGCCCCAGAGCCTGCCCTGAGCGCAGTCGAGGGGCTCGATCTTGAGACCTGGGAATCGGAAGGACCTCCTCCCAAACCCTGTCTGAGGGACTATCGCCCCCGCTCCATCGGGCATCGAATCCCATTGGAGCGAAGAACATGACCGAAAACATGCGCAACATTCCCAGCAAACGGCCCGAGAACGAAACTCCCACCGTCATCGATAGCACCACCGACGCCGAAGAGCAGCGGCACAAGAAAATGGAACGCATGGCAGATCGCGCCGCTCACAAAGCTAACAAAACACAGCAGGAGTTCGATGAGGGCGCCAACTCCTTCTCCAATATCGGCCCTCACTGATCCCCAACCGGCCGGCGCGCGACCCGCATCGGGGCGCGTTGGCCCCTTCTTTGCCCCCCAAAAAACTACACCACGGTAACTTACCGTCGAGTTTAAGAAAACCTCTCAAACCGCGCTATTTCGCGCTACACTTTTCTTCGCTGGCTTCCCCCAAAACCGGAAGGAAAAACAACTATCCTGAGAGGGCCTGCATCTGTTGGAGAGTACGCCGGTGGGTCCTCCGGCAGGTTGTTCCAACACAGGTGAACCTATGCTCTCCCTGATATCGAAGCGAACACCAGGTGAACCTATGCCCGCCATGCCGCTCCATATACCGCTCGCGTCTGCCTATCTCTGCCAGGATTGCAATTGCGTCAGCAACTGCTCGCGTCAATGTCCCGCCTGTGCCTCTGAAGTCTTGATGGGCTTGGCTGGCGTCCTCAATCGCGAGGTGGTCGAAGAGATCCCGGCTCACGGCTATCCTTACGTCACTGCCATGGTGGCCTGACGTCTCCTGCGCTACGTGCTCCGCGTCCACGCAGGAATCTTCAATGGGGGAGTACGCATCAGCCCTCTTCGGCTGATCGTGTGCACACAAAAGCGCCAGGCGAGTTCGCCTGGCGCTTTTCGTTCCACACTGCAGAACATTTCCGCGCGACGGGCTTTGTAGACTTTACAGCGAGTTGAAAAATTCCGCGCAAGGAGCTTTGTAACAGCGCATGACATCGCAGCTCGCTGAATAACGCCGCGTATGGAGCTTTGTAACAAGGGCACGGCTTCAGCCGGGCCGGTAAGCCAACCGTCGCGACTCGACGCACCACGTTCTCCGCAGCTTCTCATCCCGAAAAGATCTGCGCTTCAGCTTGCAGAAAACCCCGCTGCAATGCTCGCCGCCTAATGGCCGCCAAGCGACCGCTGCACGTTGCTGTGTCTCCGGCTATATCCGAAATAGATGATCAGCCCGAAGATCAGCCAGCTTCCGAAACCAATCCACGCCGGCCGGTCCAGTGAGAACATCAGTGACAGCGAAACGATAACCCCGAGAATCGGCACCAGCGGCACCAGCGGCGTGCGGAACGGCCGCGGCATTTCCGGATGCTTCGCCCTCATCACCACCACGCCGACGCTCACAATCGAGAACGCCAGCAGCGTGCCCAGGCTCACCAGCTCGCCCAGCAGCTTGATTGGGAAGAACGCGGCCAGCGTCGCCGCAAACACGCCCACCACCATCGACGTCTTATACGGCGTGCGGAACCGCGGATGCAGTTGCCCCACCCAATTCGGCAGTAGCCCGTCGTGCGACATGGTGTAGAGCACGCGCGACTGGCCCAGCATCATCACCATCATCACTGAAGCCAGCCCGGCAATCGCTCCCAGATCGATCAGAACCGTCGCCCATCCCATCCCGATCACCCGCGTCGCATCCGCCACCGGCGCCGGCACATTCAGCTTCGAAAAGCTCACTACGCCCGTCAGCAGCCCCGACACCAGGATGTACAACGCCGTGCAGATCACCAGCGATCCAAGAATCCCGAACGGCATGTCCTTTTGCGGATTGCGCGCTTCCTGCGCAGCCGTCGACACCGCGTCGAACCCGATGTACGCAAAGAACACCACGCCCGCCCCGCGCATGATCCCAGACCATCCGAACTCCCCGAAGTGTCCCTGATTCTTGGGAATGAAGGGATGCCAGTTCGTGGTCATCAAATGCCAGTGCCCAAACGCAAACATCACCGCGATCGCGATGAAGATCAGCACAATCGATATCTTGATCATCACGGCTGCGCTGTTGAAGTTGGCCGACTCCTTCACGCCCACAATCAGAATGATCGTGATAATCACCAGCGCCGATAGCGCAAACACATCCACCTGCGCCGCGAAAGCGTGTCCGCCCAAGGTAAACGCAATCTTGGGAGCCGCATTGAACGGCAGGTGAATACCGAAAAAGCTCAGCAAATCGCTGACGAACCCGCTCCAGCCCACCGCCACAGTTGCCGCGCCGAATGCATACTCCAGCACCAGCGCCCATCCAATGATCCAGGCCACAATCTCGCCCATCGTCGCGTAGCCGTACGTGTACGCGCTGCCAGCGATCGGCAGCATCGACGCGAACTCCGCATAGCATAGGCCTGCGAAAACGCAGCCGATTCCGGCAATAATGTACGAGATCACAATTGCCGGCCCCGCGAACTGCGCCGCGGCCGTGCCCGTGAGCACAAAGATCCCCGCGCCGATAATCGCGCCGATACCAAGCGTGATCAGATTGATGGGACCCAGCGCGCGCTTCAGCGAGTGCTCGCCGCCGCCTGCCGCCTCCGCCAGAATCTTCTGTATGGGTTTGGTTGCGAATAACGGGCTAGACATGCACATCCTCCGCGGCGCAGGAATCGGCTGGGCGCTCAGCAGGAATGAGCACCGGGTTGGCATATGTGGCACGCAGTCTGAACATCAACGACGCACTCCCTTTTCCGGCATGAACACGATGGGATTTCAAATCTCGGCAACCTGGCTCGACCGCCGGGACCACAGGAAATATACGGGGATCCCAATCAGTACGAGCACAAGGCCCGGCCATGTGTACTGGGGCTTGTACCGCAATAATACGATACAGATCCAGCTCGCAATCACGATATACAGCGCGGGAAGCACCGGGTATCCAACCGCCCTGTAAGGCCGCGGCGCAGCCGGCCATTTGAAGCGCAATACGAACAATCCCAGGATCGTCAAAATGTAAAAGACGAGCACCGCGAAAATGATGTAATCCAGCAGTTGGCTATACGAGCCGGAGACGCAAAGAATCGCCGTCCAGATCGCCTGCACCACCAGGCCGGCCACCGGCGTGTGATATTTCGGGTGCAGCTTGCCCACCGATTTGAAGAACAAACCGTCGCGGCTCATTGCGTAATACACGCGCGCGCCCGCAAGCGTGAGCCCGTTGGCGCAGCCAAACGTCGAGATCAGAATCGCCGCGGCCATCAGCTTCGCGCCTCCGAAGTGAAACATCTGATCGAGCGCGGCCGTCGCAATGCGGTCCTCGGTGGCATTCTGCACCCCGCGCGCCAGGGCGGTCGCCCCATGCGGATCGCCGTGCATCGGCAGCACCATGATGTAGACCAGCGACGCCAGTATGTAGACGGTGATTACGAAACCAGTCCCCAGCACCAGTGACAGCGGAATGTTCCGCTTGGGATTCTTTACCTCGCCCGCCGTGAACGTGATGTTGTTCCACGCGTCGGAAGAAAACAACGATCCCACCTGCACCACCGCCAGCACCACAAAGATGTTCACCAGCACGATGGGACCGCCCACGCCCACCTGAACCGGATGCAGCGCATGCCAGCCCGCGTTCTCCCAGAAGTGGCTCCAGTGCGCTCCGAAGTCCGCATTCATGGCCGTGGCATTGCGCCCAATCGTGAGCCCCAGAATCACCAGCGCGGCCAGCGACAGTGCCTTCGCCGACGTGAAAATATTCTGAATCAGCGCGCCCAGCTTCACCCCGAATATGTTCACGAACGCCAGCAAAAAGACAATTACGATGCCGGTCAGGTTGGCCGTGTTCAGGCCAATGTCCATGTTGCCCAACACCATCGGTCCTACGCGGATCGGCGGCACGTGCGCGATATGCCAGAGCCAGTGGCTGGTTGAAACACTGGGATAAAAAACGCCGAGAAACTTGCCGAACGCCACGCACACCGCCGCGATCGTCCCCGTCTGAATCACCACAAACAGCGTCCAGCCGTAAAGAAAGCCCCACAGTGGCCCCAGCGATTCGCGCAGGTAGACATACTGGCCGCCGGCCTTCGGCATCATCGCCGCCAGCTCGCCATAGCTGAGCGCCGCAATCAGCGTCAGCACGCCCGTCACCACCCACGCGCCGATATACAGAGCCGGAGAATTCGTCACCCGGGCAATATCGGAATCGACGAGGAAGATCCCCGAGCCAATCATTGACCCGATCACCAGCGCGGTGGAACTGAACAGGCCCAGGCTCTGCACCATCTTCTGCGAGCCATTCTTTCGCGATGTCGCCTCGGAACGGGGAATGATATTTGGGGTGGTCACTTCGATGATTCTTACTCGATTCCGGCGCAATTGTCTTTAGATATTTCTGGCCTGGAGCAGATTGTAGCAATAGCTAACCCCTGTCCGCACAGGCCCCTCCGCACCAACTAGAAATCCGCCAGACGCTCGCGCCACTTCAGATACTCCGCGGCGGGATCCGCCGCCGCAAAGATCGCCGCGGCCACAGCCACGGCAGTCGCCCCGGCCTCGAGCACCAGCGCCGCGGTTTCGAGCGTGATGCCCCCTGCAGCCGTCAGCACCACTCCCTCGCCAGCATCCTCGCGCAGCCGCCGCACGCCATCCACTCCGATCGGCTTTTTATCGGTGTCCTTTGTAGTCGTCGTGAAAACCGGACCGATCGCGAAATAATCCGCTGGCTCATCCAGAATTCCTGCGATCAGCCCGTCCGCGCCGCCACCAAACGTGCCCACCATGCGCCCTGGACCCACCAGCCGCCGAGCATCGCGCGCCGTTACGTCTCCGGCATCCACGTGCACGCCATCGAACCCCGCGGCGCAAACCAGGTCGGCGCGATCGTCGAGAATCAGCCGCACCTGCTCCTCCGCCATCGCCTCGCGCAACGTCTCGGCATCGGCCAGCAATTCGGCATCGCTCCCGGACTTGTTGCGGTACTCCAGCAGAATTACGCCCGCATCCGCGAGCGCCGACCCCAGGTCGTGCAGAAACGCCGCTCGCCCACTGGTGGGAATGAAAGAAGAATCAAGAATGGGATAAATCGGCGGAAAGCGAAATGACATGTATCCAGAGTAGACGCTTCAAAAGCCGTCCGCCGTCCGCCATCGGCATCAAGCGAACACAGCAATGAGAATGATGGCAGAAGCGCTGACGGTTGTTGGCCGAAAGGCGTCAGCTTTCAAACGCAAGAGGCCGCGCACCCATCGATGCGCCACCCTGCACCCTGCACCTGAACCCTGTCTTAAGCCACTTCCGCCGGCTCAGCCGCGGGCATCTCATCCGCCGACGGCCCATACATCCCCGGCAGCTTCGCTCCCAGCAGTCGCAGATACACGCCAAGCTGTGCCCGGTGATGGATCATGTGATCGACCACCCAGGTGCGGAACACACGGTACTTGGTGTCATCGATCCACGTCTGTTCGCCGGCCACAAACTTCCAGTGCGAATCCCATTTCTCTGGCGTCATCGCAGCCAGCGCCGCTTTGGCGGTCGCCACGTTCTTCTCGAATTTCTCGAGAATCGGCCCTTTGCTCTCAAAGTTGTCCGGCGTCATGTCGGGGGTCCACTCGAGCCGGTCGGTGGTCAGGGCGTGAACTGCCCAGTCGCCCGCCGTATCGGCAACGTGGCTTGCCAGGCGTCCCAGGGTCATCGATTTGTCATGCGGCTTCCACGAGAAATCCGCGTCCGCCGGGATGGCGTCTAACAGCTTCCGAGTGCTTTCGGTCTCGCGCTCGAATTCGTCAACAAGTTCCTTCTGAATGTCCATTTCGTGCAACCTCCGGTGAGTGTCACTATAGTGCACAATCCTGTGAAAAAGCGAAGAAAAAGCGATAATTACCAAATGTTCATGTTCTGTTCTGATTTCAACTACTTGCATCCAAGCTCTTCATGAGCCGTACCGTCCCTATCTTCACTGCCGTCCTTTTTGCAGGTTCAGTGTTCGCAGCATCCTGTAGTGCTGGAGCCCAGGCCGTACATGCCACCGCTCCGGGTGAATCCTGGTCGTCTTTCCAGCCCTTGCCGGATGCCCCTGCTCCGGCCCTCTCGGCCGGCGCTGATGCATCGCCCGATGCCGCTGCCGCAGGCGGATACTCCCACATCGATCGCTCTGGCGAGCGCGATGTGACATGGAAGACCCTTCCCGGCGACTTCCTGCATGATCAGAAGGAAATCTGGGGCATATTCCCGTCGCAGTTGGCGCATGGGCATCACTGGGTTCCCGTCCTTGCCGTTGCCGGCCTCACCGGGGGCCTCATCTTCGCCGATCCCCACGTCATGCCTTACTTCCGCACCCATGCCAAAAACATCGATAAGGTGAACGACGTCTTCGATCCCATGATCACCACCGGCGAGGTCATTTCCATGCCCGCGCTTCTCCTGGCCGCCGGATATGCCCGCCACGACGAATACCAGGTCAGCACAGGGCTCATGGCCGCTCTCGCATACGGCGACAGCGTGATTCCCGACCTCGCTATGAAGGCCATCACGCGGCGCGAGCGGCCTGCCGACGTGCCCGATAACAAGCCGTACACCGGCACATTTTTCAATGGGAACAAGTCGCCCCTGAAAGGTTCAAGCTTCCCCTCCGGCCATTCGACAGCGGCATTCTCCGTCGCCACCGTTGTCGCGTATCGATATCGCAACCACAAATGGGTTCCGGTGCTCGCCTATGGCCTTGCGACCGCGATCGGCCTCTCGCGAATTGCCACCCAGGCGCACTTCCCGTCAGATGTCTTCCTGGGCTCGGCGCTCGGATACTCGGTCGCGCGATTCCAGACCGTCAGGCCGCAATAAACTCGGCCCGTCGCGGCACAGGGGGATAGCTGGCCCGTCCCAATGGCGCTCTGATCGAAAAATCGCGCGAATCAGTTATTGCGGCGGTCACCGGATTGCCGCCAAGAGGCACGCCGATCGGGATCATCCTCTCGGCCGCCGCGGAAGGCGGCGTGCCGGCGTAGTGTGCGTATTCACCGCAGGCATTCTCGCGGGCCGGCTCGGAGCTGCAAACAGGCCCAGCAGGAACGCCATGCCCGTCACCGCCGTGCGCACCGCCGATACCATCACTCGGCGGAGCACTCCCGCTCGTTCCATATTCTCTTCAAACTCGCGCAGGCAGGAGTCGTGCCACTTGGCATTGACTCCGGCCCATTCTCCGCAAAACAGGCACCGCGCCATGTCGCTACTCCGCGTGCGTTAGGAGCCGCATAAAGCTGGAATGAAAATGGATCGAATAAGGAAGGAATCATCTGTACGGGCTGACGTTAGCAAATTATTGCAACCACAAGCAATAGATTTTGACCGCTCGAACCATTACCGGCGTGTACCCCAATGTGCAAAAAAAGTGGGCATCCGGAAGCACGGTAAATAGCATCCGTGAAGTGTTTCCCACCGCTTAAATTCGCGCGCTATTTGTCCCTCATCGCTGCGTCCGCCAGGCAGCATTTCTTCGCCTTCAGTCCGCTCCCGCAGCGGCACGGCTCATTTCTCCCCTGCGCCATGTCTGCATGCCCCGGCCCCGCAATCCGCATCACGTTCGCTGGCGGCCGCCCGGCGCGCAGTTCCTCCGCCATGAACCGCATATAAGGATCGATGTGCTTGAAGAACAGCTTGTATCCCGCACACAGATAATTCAGCCCCGCCTCGCCCTCTGGAGTCCTATCAAACCGGTGCTTCGGGCATTCGCCATTACACGCAAACCGCACGTCGCACTCGCGGCACATGCGCGGCAGCGAATCGGCCTTGGCATTTCCAAAATCCCGCTGCCGGGCCGAGTACGCCATCTCCCCCATCGGGGTCTCCAGAATGTTCCCCAGCTTGAACTCGGGATACACAAAGTGATCGCACGAATACAGATCGCCCGAGTGCTCCATCGCCAGCGCCGACCCGCACGTCCTTCGGAACACGCATAGGCTCTGCGGCAGCCCCAGCCAGCTCTCCAGAGCCACGTCGAAGTGCTGCACGTAATACGAGCCCACATCGCGCTTCACCCACTCGTCGAAGATGGCTACTAGAAACTCCCCAAACGCGCGCGGCTCGACAGACCAGTCCGTGACCTCGGTTGTGCCCTCAAATGCCGGCTGAATCAGCACCAGCCCCTCGCTCGTCGCCACCGCCGCCTTCCGCTCCACAATCGGGATGAACTGCATGAAACGGCTGCCAATGCTCTTCAGGAACCGGTACACCTCCAGCGGATGCCGCGAATTCCGCCGGTTCACCACCGTCAGCGTGTTGAACTCCACGCGATGCCGCTCGAGCGCCTCGAGCCCCCGCATCACCCGATCGAATGTCCCCGCCGACCCCTTGTCCACGCGATAAAAATCGTGCAGCTCCCGCGGCCCGTCAATCGACACGCCCACCAGGAACCCGTTTCGCGCCAGAAACTCGCCCCAGCGGTCGTCGAGCAGCGTGGCGTTGGTCTGCAGGGCATTGGTGATGCGCTTCCCGCCGGCATAGCGGCGTTCCAGCTCCACCGCGCGCTCGTAGAAGTCCACCCCCAGCAGCGTCGGCTCTCCCCCCTGCCAGGCAAAATTCACCGTGTCGGTATCCTGCGCCTCGATATAGCCGCGCACATACGCCTCAAGCACCTCATCCGTCATCGCCCACTTGCGAGTCTGCGGATACAGGTTCTCCTTCTCCAGATAGAAGCAATACGTGCAATCCAGATTGCAAAGCGGCCCCGTGGGCTTCGACATGATGTGAAACAAACGAGGCAAGGGAAGACCTCAAGACAAAGTATTGCGCCAGCCAATTCGCTACAGCTCCGCAGAACGGACTCCGGATATACGTTGGCGACTCTTAAAGGATAGTCCCCATAGCACCCACGTTGAAATTGGAGGAAGAAGGAATCAGTTCGAATTGGCTTCGATGCCGCTGATTGCTTAAAAACAATCGACCCTATTGTCACGATTCGGCTGGAAGTTCGATCTGCAACTGGCCCGGAGCGAGCAGTCGTTGGGGAACGATCTCGAGGAACGCATGGAAGGGCGGATTCACTCTGTAGCGTGTCGGCGTCCCAGCTTCTTCTGTGAGGTTACGCGCCATTATCCTCGTTTTCATTAAGCTATCTTCGTCATCGATGAAATCGAAGCGACCCGGTGAGGTTTCGGGACCGAGAAA
>Ga0134126_10004898_pt1 | contig 16724 bp, 15 predicted proteins | sample KB31752_FD_96881 | JGI IMG/M metagenome (GOLD analysis project Ga0134126, IMG submission 96881) | Terrestrial soil microbial communities with excess Nitrogen fertilizer from Kellogg Biological Station, Michigan, USA - KB3-175-2 | ecosystem: Environmental > Terrestrial > Soil > Unclassified ...
AGGAGGAGCAATGACCTTTGATGAAACCCTCTACGGACGTGATGACGAGATGGATGAACTAGGCGAAGGCGCTTACGGCGATCCGCTCGAAGAAGATTACGAGGAAGAGGAAGAAGAGGAAGAAGAGGCGGAGATTCCAGAAATGGAGCCCGAGCCGGAACCCCTGCCCATGACTCCTCCGGTGCCCCAACCAACGGGAGGCGGCGGTGGCGGAAGAAGCGCGCCACGTCCTGCGGCCAAAAAAGCGCCCGCGAAGAAGAAGGCGGCAAAGCCAGCCAAGAAGAAAGCGGCGAAGAAAAAGCCGGCTAAGAAAAAGGCAGTGAAGAAGAAGCCAGCTAAAAAAGCCGCAAAGAAGAAAGCTGCCAAGAAAAAGCCGGCCAAGAAGGCCGCGAAGAAAAAGAAGAAGCATTAGAGAACGCGCGGTATCGCATGGATTATGAATGCAAACAGGCGGAGCGAAAGCCCCGCCTGTTTGCCTAGTAGCCTTCTATTGTCATGCTGAGCGGAGCAACGCAATGCGCGAAGCGCATTGTGTTGCGAAGTCGAAGCATCCCTAACCCCTCCTAAGCGCTTTCCATTCACGGATATCAGTCTTTCGCCAAATCAGCCCAATGCGGATTCACTGATTGGGACAATGCGATTTTCCGGTCCCGTCTCCAGCCTTTGAGTTGTTTCTCTCGCCCAATCGCTTTGTGCACGTCGTCATAGGATTCCCAATAAAGCAAGCGAACGATTTCATATCTGGAGGTAAAACCTTCGCGTTTATGAGACTTGTGCTCGAATACCCGCTTATGAAGATTCCTCGTTACGCCGACGTACAACGTTCCGGACAAGCTGCCCATGATGTAGGTGTAATAACTCCGGCGTTTTTTCATAGGGTAGGGGTGCTTCGACTGCGCATTGCTTCGCTTCGCGAAACAATGCTGCGCTCAGCATGACAGGGACTAGGACGGTGGGTTAAGCATGACAGCGGAAGTGATGTCCCGCTGTAACAGGCGTCACATGGTTCGTCACAAAAAATTGTGGATATTGTCATGCTGAGCGTAATAAAGCCATGCGGCGAGCGCATGGCTTTATGGAGCCGACGCATCCCTAAGATCTTCTCGAAGTTCGCCGTAGGGGAAAGCACGTCAATGTAAGGATCTGTACAGATGGCCATGATGCAGGTGCAATAACTCGGCACTTTGCAGGGGTAGGGGTGCTTCGACTTCGCATTACTTCGCTTCGCGAAGCAATGCTACGCTCAGCATGACAACTTTAGGGTCCAGGGCTCGCGTGAGACATTGTGCATTCCCGCCAATTCACTTCAATTTCTCAACTCCACTACTGTCGCGCCGCCTCCGCCTTCATTGTGAGGAGGTTCAGCTACCGAAACTACATGCGGATGTGTCTGGAGATATTGGCGGAGCGCTTTACGCAGGATGCCCTTGCCGCTGCCGTGCACTACGCGCACTCTGGGCAGTCCCGCTAAAAATGCGCGGTCCACGAATTTTTCCACTTCCTGCGTCGCTTCATCCACGTTGCGGCCGATCACATTGATTTCGCTGGGCATATTTGTCTCTTCGCTCTGTAATGAGACTGAGATTCCACGCGCTCGCGCTGCCTGCACTGGAGATTCCGCGGTCCACGAAATTACTTCCGCAATATCTTCGCGCGCGATCTTCATCTTCATGACGCCAATCTCCACCTCGTAATGGCTATCATCAATGCGCCTGGTCACAACCGCATTTCGTCCAATAGACTTCAACTTTACCGAATCGCCTTCGAAAACATGCTTGACCATTTGCGGTTGCGCATTGGGATCGTTCCGGTCCGAGCCGGTGGAATGCGCCACAACGGCGGAATCGAATTGTTCCTGGAAATCGCGCTTTAACCGGGCCATCCGCCGCTCCGCGTCTTTTGAAAGTTTTTGAGAAGCTGTACGATCTTGCACTGCAGTGATCGCCTCTCGCGCGTGATATTCAAAGTCGCGGAGTAAACTCTCGAGCTTCTTTTCCAGCTCTTTAATTTTTGCCTGTTGTTCTTTACGCCCTTCAGCCGCCAGATGGGCCTTTTCGCGCTGCAACTCAAGTTCGCGTTCTTTCACGCGTGCCCGTTCTTCAGCAACCGAGCGCAACTCAGCGTGCAGGCGGTCCAGGAACTCCCCTACATCGCGAGCCTGCGTTCCCAGGCGGTCGCGGGCGCTGCCAACAATCGTCGGATTCAAGCCCAGCCGTTGGGCAATGTTGATTCCCGCCGAAGCACCCGGAACTCCGATCTTGAGTTCATAGGTAGGCTGCAGGTTTGCTTCGTTGAAGCCGACCGCCGCATTCAGCACTCCAGGTGTATTCGCGCCATAGACCTTGAGCGAGGTATGGTGCGTCGAAATCACGCTGATGCAACCAGTGCATCGAAAATGGTCAGCAATGGCGACCGCCAGCGCCGCTCCCTCTTCAGGATCGGTGGCTGATCCAAGTTCATCGAGCAACACCAAAGACTGCGCCGTCGCGGTTTTTGAAATGAAATCAATATTGGTAACGTGCGCGGAGAAGGTGGAAAGGTTTTGTTCGATGGATTGGTAGTCGCCGATATCGGCCAGCACCGCGTCGAAGATGGGAAGCTCCGCCCGGTCGGCGGGAACGGGAATGCCCGACTGCGCCATCAACGCCAGCAATCCAAGCGTTTTAAGGCCTACGGTTTTGCCTCCCGTGTTGGGGCCGGTAATAATGATTTGCCGTTTTTCGCCGTCGAGTTCCATGGTGAGCGGGACGACGCTGCCATTTTTCTGCTTCAGGTTGCGTTCCAGCAAGGGATGGCGGGCATTTTGCAGGTTTACCGCAGATTGCGCGGAGCACGTTGCGGGAACGCAGTTGTAGTCCTCCGCAAAGCGCGCTTTGCCGAACTGCAATTCCAGTTCGCTTAAAACATCCAATCCCGCACGGATCGCTTCCGTTTTTTCGCCGATCCTGCGGGTCATCTCCAGCAGAATGCGATGAATTTCCGACTGCTCTTCTTCGAGCAGGCGCACCAGTTCATTGTTTTGTTCGATGGTTTCCAACGGCTCGACAAAAACCGTTTGCCCGCTCGAACTGGCGCCGTGTACCACGCCCTGCACGCGCCGCTTCTGCTCAACTTTTACGGGAATCACGAAGCGCTCGCCGCGGATGGTGATGAGTTCATCCTGCACTGTGCCACCTTCCGCCAACCGCCGCAAATATCCGCGCAATGATTCCTGGATAGCGCGCCGCTGCTTTTCCATTTCCCTGCGGATGCGCGCCAGCTCCGGCGAGGCGCGGTCGTCAAGCGTGCCGTCGGAAAGAATCTTGTTGCGAAAACCGCGTTGGAACTCTGTGAAATCCTCAATGCGCAAAGAGAGCTGCCGCACCGCCGTCCATGGCTTCATTGCGGCCGGAGGATTGAATGCGATTTCCCGCCACTCTGAGGCGCGGTCTATGACAAGCAGCACATCGCGGATTTCCGTGGTCTCCAGCGTCGCTCCGGCAATTCGGGATTTTTCCAGCAACTGCGTGACGTCAAGCAGTCCGAAAAAATCGAAGCGGCCTCCGGCCCTACGGAACTCCCGTATCTCGGCGGTCAATCGCTGCTGGTCTTCAATCCAGCGCTCATCGCTCGAAGGAGAAAGCGCCGCCAGTTTCGTTTGCCCCAAAGGCGAAGAAATGTAACCGCTCAGCAGTTCGCGAAAGCTCTCGTATTCGAGCACGCGCGCGCTGCTATGGGTAAGAGGTGGCATCGAAATTAATGTTACAGGAACCGACCCCCGTCGCCACACGCAGGCAAAGACAGGCCGACCGACCTGTGGCGAAATGCTATAGAATCGTGGCTGTAAAGGTAGCTGGCTCGATTTGTCTAGTTGACTGCAATGACTTTTCCCATCACCCGCCTGCGCCGTCTGCGTCAAAGCGAGCCGCTGCGCTCCATGGTGCGCGAAACCCGCCTTACGCCAGACGCATTTGTCTATCCCCTGTTTGTTTGTCCAGGAGAAGGCGTGCGCAGAGAAGTAAGCTCCATGCCCGGCGTCTTCAATCTTTCCGTGGATGAAGCGGTGAAGGAAGCGCGAGAGACGCATTCTCTGGGAATTCCGGCGGTCATTCTTTTTGGCTTGCCGGAAAAAAAGGACGAAGCTGCGAGCGGAGCGTGGGCTGATGACGGCATTGTGCAGCGTGCGGCACGCGCCATTAAGAGGGAAATGCCGGGATTGGTGATTATTGGTGATGTCTGCCTGTGTGAATACATGTCTCATGGCCACTGCGGGGTGGTGAAGGTGAAGAAGACTGCGTCGGCGAAATCGCTTGGGGCGGCTGCTTCAAAGGTAATAGCCCTGCCTCCGAATGCTACGGCGGAGCAAAAATTCGAAGTGTTCTCCGCCGCCGCCGGCGCGTTGATGCAGAAGATCCAGCCGGACTATCAAATCGTAAATGATGCCACGTTGGAAATATTGGCGAAGACGTCTGTCTCGCTCGCTCGCGCGGGTGTGGACATCATCGCGCCCTCTGACATGATGGATGGACGGGTTGCGGCCATCCGCAAGGCGCTCGACGACGCCGCGCTGATCAATACGCCGATTTTGTCCTATGCGGCCAAGTTTGCTTCCGGTTTCTACGGGCCATTTCGTGAGGCGGCGGACTCAGCCCCTCAATTCGGCGACCGGCGTTCCTACCAGATGGATGGGGCCAATCTCCGCGAAGCCATGCGCGAAATAGAGCAAGACATCGCCGAAGGCGCGGACATGATCATGGTGAAGCCTGCCATGCCATATCTGGATGTGATTGCCGCCGCCCGCGAACGCTTTGACTTACCTCTTGCCGCTTATCAGGTTTCCGGGGAATACGCCATGATCGAGGCTGCGGCGCGAAATAACTGGATTGACCGCGAGCGAGTTATGATGGAATCGCTGATTTCCATCCGCCGGGCGGGGGCTGGAACTATCCTGACGTATTACGCCAAGGAAGCGGCCCGACTGCTCGGCTAAGGCACGATCTTCACTCTTCCGAAAATAATCGCGAAAAAAATGGCCAGCAGGGCAAGCTGGCCTGAGAGTGACAGAGAAGAGAGAAAGCCATTGCGCTGTTTGGGGCTTTTTAGGCCAAACAATCAGCCCAAATATAAAAATGCTACACAGGCCGCTTATTACGCGGCCCCGCGTATTTCATCATTTGACATCGTCCCGGGACGAAGTCTTAGAACGGGCAGCAGCGGTGGCCCGTTCAGGTGAATCACACTCTAGATGGCGTGAATAAGTGAATTGTCACCAACTCTTAGATAGATTGTAAATTTCTTGTCAGTTGGCAAACTGCGGATTGCTGCATTACGACGCTGCTATCAGGGACGCTCATAGGCAGGACTGGATGGCTGCGGAGGTTCATAGTCGTGGCCGTACAGATTTTTGTGTGTCGTGAGAATTTTAGCCACTTCCAGATCCAGTTTCGCGATTCCGGGGTCTTGCTGGGAAATGCTTATCTCCCGGGTAATTGCTTGCAGGGGTTCCGGTGCCGCCTCATACCAAATCCGCAACTTGTACCGCCCCACAGGCACGCCGGGGATGGAAACGTTCCCGTTAGCGTCAGAAACCGCGTAGTAAGGAGTGGACACGGAAACCACCACGGCGCTCATTTGCGCATGGATATTGCAAAAAATATAGGAGATCCCTGGCTTGTCAAAGTGGACCTCGCGCGTGCTTCCAGCCTCGTATAGGCCCAGGTCAAAGCGCTTGCCATCAAACAAAGAAAAGACGTTGTGAAAGAAAGGATCGTGGTTGGGAAACTCAACGACTGCGCCCACTGGAACCACGAGAATATGCGGCTCAAAACTCTTATTGTGCTGCACAAGCCGAAAGTGTCGTAAGGGAGCCTGCTGCGGAGAGAAGTCCATGGGAGCAAGCCAAACAACAATATTCTTGGGACTGTATTTTTTGGCGTCGGTATGCTGGCCATGGAGAACGACGTGCGTTGTGAAAGTTACGTCCTGGGCGCTTGCCGCGCCGTGCGTGAAAAACAACAGCACGCATCCACTACCGAGCATGAAAGTCCAGAATTTCAAAATAGGATTCCCATAATCATGTTGACTTGGTTCGCTTCGTAATGATCTCCCAGAAAGTTGGCGGTGGCCAAGTGTCGATATTCGGCCGAGAGTATGACGTTGGATCGCGGACGATAAATCAAGTTTCCTAAAGATCCCATGTTTCTGACCAGGGTTGGGCCAAGATAAGTGGCGCCGCCGGAAAATCGCTCCGCATCGCTGCCGTCAGGATTGTCAAGACCAACGGCCGCGTTAAACTCGAGCTTAGAAGTCGCCTTCAATTTCAATTGCGACCAGCCGCCTCGCGAATGGAGTCCATACGCCACTGTCGTGTCCAGCGCGGGGTTGCCGCTGTACAGCACGCTCCTTCCGATCCCTGCGCCAATTCCGGCTATGGCACGGCCGCTGTAAAATTCTCCCGAGAAAGCCAGCCGGGCGGGCAGAGGGACATCCCAGTCAGCCATTCCTGCCCAGCCATCCACTTTTCGTCCAAAGCCCCAATTCTGATGACTGAAATATCCGGCAGCTCCCAGCGTCATGGGCGAACCAAAAACACTGCGCGTCCAGCCCACACGCGCGGCATAAGCCGGTTCACCGGAATTCTCTCCGGCTTGTGGTGTGCGGTCGAAGGAATTGCCAGGAAATCCGCCGGTGAGGTTGTCGAGGATGCCGCCCTGAAATTTGACTTCCTCGTCATCGGCGAAATGAATTTCATGATCAATTCTCATTTGCGGTGTCCACGCCCATAGATTGCCTGCATAGTTGAAGGTAGGAATTGCAATGGACGCAAATGAAGTAGGAGAAGAAGGCGAAATAAACAACGAATCCTGGCCCACAATCACAGCCGTGTTTTCCCAATCCATGCGAACGTTCGCTTTGAGCATGCGGAACAACCCGGAATCCACTCCATTCCAGGTGTTGGGAAATCCGCCGGTAAAATCAGCGGTCATATTGCCGGAGACCTTGGCGCCCGCGATTTGCGGGCCGAAAACTTCCAGTCCAATTTCTGATTGGCGGATGGTCGCGCCAAAATTGCTGGTCGACTGCCCGGGATTTCCCGGTATAGCGAAGCTGGGCAAATCTGTATTGTCGGTCGTGCCCTGGTTGCCGAAAAGATTCATGAGCACCAGTCCAGAGACGCGAACGCGATATTTCGAGGCGCTTTCGACCCGTGTTTGTGCCTGGTCGTTCAGCTTATCGTTCAGCAAGCCGGATGTCTCTTCGAGAGATTCCACGCGCTGCGCGAGAGAAGTTTTTGCCTGACCTGCCTCTGGCTCCGCGCCGGAAGCATTCTCGGGGGCTGCGGAAGCGCCGGCTTGGGAGGGAACCGTTTGTCCGGACGGCATTGCACTGGAGGCCGCAGCCTGACGGTTCAGTTCCAGTTCGTGGCGCAACTCGTCCGTTTGCTGGCGATACTGCGCCGCTTCCGAACGCATTTCCGCCACTGCGGAACGCAATTCCTCGACCTGCTGTTGCAGGTCGTGCACCGCGGAGGTGAGGGCCGCCGTATCAGCCACTGTGGTTGGCGCCGGAACATTCTGGCACCGTGCTAAAGGGCTGGCAATCCCAAGCCCCATTAAAACAATGAGCGTGAATGCCCATGTAGACCAACCATTTATTGGCAAACCATCGCGCTGCTTCACGATTCGGCTCCTCCAGATTGTGGAATCCCACTCTCTGACTTAGACCGTTCCTGGATTTTCTGTTTTACCTTACTGATTTGAAAATGTCGTCGAATGCCATGCTTCCCTGTTCGTGTTCGTCGCGCGGCGGCTTAAAAGGGATCGCCAGCTTAAAGACCGTCCCTTCCGCGGAAGTTCTTTCCACCGTAATGTCGCCTCCGTGGTCCTGCGCAATTTTCTGGACGACGGTAAGGCCCAGCCCAGTGCCGTTCTCCTTACCGGAACTCACGAAAGGCTCAAAGATTTCATGGCGAACAAGTTCCGGGATGCCGCGTCCATTATCGGCAATCAAAATCTCTATGCCCTGCGCGGTCTCGCGCAATTGGAGCTCGACAGCGCCTTCGGTTCCGGAAACCGCCTCGCAGGCGTTAAGCACAAGATTGAAGAGCGCGCGTTCCAACCGCCTCTGGTCGAACCATCCCGTGCTTGAACCTTTTTCGTCCACAGAGATGCGCACGTGCTGAAATTCGGGATGAACGCGAATGGTTTGTACGACACGATCCACGCTTTCCCGCACGCTTCCATAACTAGGATGCAGCGTGGCGCGGGTCCGCGAAAATTCCAACAGGGAATCAATGAGCTCCGTCATTTGCTCCACGCCCCGCCGGACCTCTTGATAGAGTTCTTCGCGTTGTTCAGGGGAAAGGCGTGGTTCGCAGAGAAACTCCGCGTTGGCCAGAATGGCGGCCAGAGAATGCCGCAGATCATGCGAGATGGAGCTGGCCATGCGTCCGATGGTCGCCAACCGCTCGGATTCGAGCAATTCCTGCTGGGTCTTCATCAGGGTATGGCGCATTCGATCGAAAGCGCCGGTCAATTCGCCGACTTCGTCGCGGGTCCCAGAGCCAAGTTGATACTGGAAATCGCCTTTTTCCAGGGCATGCACGCCGTTCACCAGCACGCCCAGGGGGCGTGTAATGCGGTCAGATATCACGAAGACCAGGATGCTGCCCCCGATGACGGCCGCAAGCCCCAGAGCAAGGAGCAAGCGGTTCAAATCGTCCAGAAAGACGACTGCTTGGTCATAAGATTTCAACACGGTCAAACGGACTGGATTGCTGTCTGGCGCATCGAGTTCCAGGGAGGTGCAGAGAAAATGCTCGCCCGCCAGTTGAATTTCCTGGGGCCCGGAAAGATTGTTAATCTGTCCAGCAATGCCCGCTCTTGATAGTTGGGCTTCCTGGTCCGGAGCCAGGGTGCTGCGTACCAGATGATCGCCGTAGTAAAAAACTACCTGGCTGGTGGCGACCCGGCTCAATTGCGAAGCGACCGAATCGTCGATCTCGTAACCGATAACAAGGAACCCAAGAATCCGGTCTTCCGACGCTGGACCAAAATAGATAGGCTTCACGAACACCTGGTAAAGGTGCTGCGCCCCAAACCACCACGTTCCCGAACCTTGATCGTTTAAAGAAGCAGCCAGCGACTGCTGGGCCATCTGCCGGGTGAATCCGGGAGTGTTAGTGTGCAGGGCCACTACTGTTCCCGTTCTCCCGGCGAGGGCGAACAGATCACCGCCAGCCAGCCGCCACAACGGCCCGGACCCGTCCTGAATGGTGGCCGCATCCTGCGTGGTCATGAGAGCGCGCAGATCGGGCAGGTCCGCAAGCAAATCCGCCGAGCGGCTGAGTGTTTGCTCGCGTTCGCGTTGAAAATTGTTAAAAGTGGTTACGGAATTCTGAAGGTCGGAATAAATCTCACGCCGCACCTGAGTTTGAACTCTGTTGCGGACCAGTAGAAGACTGGTGCAGGTGAGTCCAGCGGAAACCAGGAGCATGGACAGCAGGAATTTGGTGCGTAGTCGCAGTTTCACAAGTGCCTGCCTCGTCGCTTCCGTGTTTCACCACCGCCGCATCAGGGAACGAATTTATAGCCGACGCCATGCACGGTACGAAAATACACGGGATTCGCCGGATCGGGTTCCAACTTCTGGCGGAGCTTCAAGATGTGATTATCCACCGTGCGTGTGGAAGGATAATTCTGATAGCCCCAAACTTCATTGAGCAGTTCATCGCGCGTAATGACGCGTTCGGGGTTCTGCATCAGAAACTTCAAGGTTTTAAATTCCTGGGCGGTGAGAGTGACCAGCGTACCGTCCCGCGAAACTTCCATTTTCTTAAAGTTGACGCTGACCTTGCCGAATCCCGTAGCTTCCATGTGGGCTGCTCGGGAGGTCCGCCGCAGTGCGGTCCGCACGCGCGCAAGCAATTCCCTCGGACTGAATGGTTTGGTGACGTAGTCATCCGCGCCGATTTCAAGCAGGAGCACTTTGTCGGCCACGTCGCTGGCGGCGCTAAGCACCAGGACCGGAGTAAGTGGCGAGTGCTGCTTTAATTCATGACAGATGTCGCGGCCGGACATGCCGGGCAGGCGAAGATCAAGGATGACCGCCGAGGGGTGGAATGACTTGAAAGTGTCTACCGCAAATTTACCGTCGCCACAAATCTCGACCAAAAGTCCCTCAGCTTCAAACAATCGCTTAAGAGCTTTTTGTACGGCTCGATCGTCTTCTACCACCAGGATTCGTTCCATATGGGCGGCCGATTTAAGCTGAGGAGTTCCAAAAGGCTGGGCACGAAACGCGTTTTGCTCCGGAGCTTGTGGTCTCTCTGTTGGAAACATCTCGGTTTGTTCCTCCCAGACCCGTGAAAAACTGTTTACAAGCTTACAACTAACCCATTGACTCTACGAACGATAATGCTCGCGTTGACAATCTTTTTACAAACTCCGGATTGTTGCCAAGTGTTTGAAATCTGTCGTTACTTGGGATTGCTGGAACAATATTCAGCGGATTGCAGCGCTCAGCTTTCCGCGTGATGAGGGGTGAATTGCGCGCTTGGCTCGGGAGGGTGCGGTGATATTTTGTTCTCGGCGCGAGAGAAAAGTTTTGCAGTCAATAGCAGGCCCCCAAAGGTTCCCACCAGCAGAACCAACTGCCGCCAGCCCATGACGATGGCGTAATTACCCATAATCGTAAGCCCAATGAAGCAAAACAGCAGGTGGGCACAAAAAACTTGCAAAGAGGCCTGCCCAAGCAACACTAGCGGCCGCACCGAAAGCGCTCTGGGTATCTGCCTAAAGCGCCAGAGCAGAGCCGAGATGCAGGCGGCGTCCAGCAGACGGAAGGCGCCTAAATGCCATTTGTCGAAGGTCACTTCAAGACTTCCCAGTTCAATCGTGCGTCCCACGGCGATGCGCAGCGCCAGTAGAATCGGAACGATGAACAGAGCCGGAACGAAAAGCCGTTTGGCCCAAACGTCCAGTTCCAACTCATCCTTCGCCCACTTCACTCCGAACCAAAGGCCGAGTATCCAGAGAAATTGCCATGCCCAAAGGTCAAATGATCCCATTTCATTCAGCGGAATAGTGAGGCCGAACGATCGCGCCAGAAAATCATGCGAAGCCTGGCGAAAGCCCAGTTCCGCCAACAGCCACAGGCTAAAGCTCCCCGCCATTACAAATTTCCATCCGACTCTCGCGCCAAGCGTCAGCGCCAATGGCGTGAGAATTAGAAGGATGATGTACATGGGGAGGATATCGAGCAAAGGAGGCCGGTAGATAAGGCCCGCGCCCAGCAGGATGGCGTGCTTCGGCCCGACTGCGAAGTAGTAGTCGAGAAGGTTATGAACGCCCGGATGGTCGCCGCGGGCAGTGAGAGAGCCGACTGTAAACGCAAACAGCAGCAGACAAATGTGGTAAACGTACAGGCGAAAGGTGCGCAGTCCAAGGCGGCGATACATGGCACGATAACCGTCCCGGTCGGCGAGGCGAAAATAGATTCGCCCGGTAAATAACGCTGAGAGAAAGATGAAACCCTCCGCCGAGGAGATAAACCCAAAAGGCTGGTTGGCGAATTGACTGAGGACGGTAGGCAGGTGGGTAAGCGTCATCCACACCAGCATGAATCCGCGTAACGCGTCAATTTCTTCCAGTCTGCGTGTCATGATTTGGGTTCGAGCCTAATTTGCGCCCATCTACGCCTATGCCGGCTCAGTGTATTAGATGGTCAGATGATGCCCGAGATGCGATGGTTGGAGATTTATGATGTTTCCAATAAACTTACATTCGCTGACACATTTTTACAGGGGCGCGTAGCTCAATCGGATAGAGCAACGGATTTCTAATCCGTAGGTTGCAGGTTCAATTCCTGCCGCGCCTACCACATTTTCCGTACTCCCGTTCCCGGGGTTTCGCCTGCCGATCAAGTCTGATCGCCCGATTGGCTTCCCATTTGAGCTATGTTCATTTGTGAGCTTTAGTGATCAGTAAAGACTTAGGGCTTGCCCCACAATTGATCTTGGCAACATAGCTACATTTTGTGGGAAGACCTTTTGACAAAGCAAATCACAGCCCCGAAGAAGAAGACCGACTTCCATCCGCGCACCTTTCTGTCAACCATCGGAAAGGGCAGGGCAATTGTTTCTATTCGGAATAAGGATACGATTTTTGCTCAAGGCGACGCGACGGACGGACTGTTTTTTATTCAGAAGGGTAAAGTGCGGCTGACTGTTGTTTCGGAAAATGGCAAGGAAGCGACTCTCGGCATTCTGGGAGAAGGCGATTTCTTCGGAGAGAGCGGACTTGCTGGGCAACTACGACGCATGACCTCCGCCACCGCAATGACCGATTGTGACCTTCTGCATATTGAGAAGAAGGCAATGATGGACGCCATGAGTCTGGAACCGAAATTGTCGGCCATGTTCCTGAAATATTTACTCAAGCGCAATATTCGATATCAGGATGATCTGGTCGATCAACTGTTCAATTCCAGTGAAAAGCGGCTGGCACGGGTCCTCCTGTTGATGGCGCATTTCGGAAAAGAAGGCGTTTCTGAAATGACGGTGCCGAAATTAAGCCAGGAAACTCTTGCGGAGATGGTGGGCACAACCCGTTCGCGGGTCAGCTTCTTTATGAACCGATTCAGGAAGCTCGGTTTTATCAAGTACGACTTTGGCGATAACGTGTGCATTCACAGTTCGCTCCTGAACGTTGTGCTTCACGATGACAGTGGAACAATTGCTGGGGGGCGCGACAATCCAAATTCCAAGCGCGCGGCTGACGGGGACGATCTCGAACCACCCATCGAGCCAGGCGAACGTCCTGACAAAGAACGCGCGAAAAGGCCATTCCTGCCTCAGCCTAAATCACGGATGGTAAGACAATAAAGATATGGATCTACAGGCACAAGTATCCCGGCTGCGCGAAGAAATCCTGGAAATCAGCCGCGCCAACGAGGTATATGAATTAAACAAACACCATCGTTCTTTGTGGTACCGGGAACAGCAGGAACTAAGGCGGCAACGTCTGGTTGGTATAAAAACAGAATTAATCCAGTTGATGTCAGAGGGACAAGTGGCTACCTTCCGTGCCTAGCCAGCTAACAAATTTCAGGTAACAAAAATAGCAGTATCCGTTTCCGCACGAGACAGAACATGAAGCCAGCGTGCTATTGGATAGCCATCGCCTGGACCCCTATTTCATGCTCATTCAATGCAGCTCTCAATTCCGCAAGCGCGATTTCGAGCTTGTGGGCATTCGTCGTTGATGCAGCCGCAGCACACAGCCTCCGAATTTCGTTGTCTAATTTTGGGTCTGATTTGGGTGAGGACACAATTACCCATAATTGGCTATCTTGCAGCCCCATTTCAATAGGGTGTATCGGGTAGATTGAGATTCCCATTGCACTACGAGTCATTAGCATTACGGTCTAAGCTGTAGATTTTTTTGGCAAGTGTGCTGTATTGCTCAGACCCGATATCGAATTGGGCATAGGTTGGAGGCTATAGAAAGGGGTGACCCTATGGCCTCGCATCACCCTAGTGATTGGAAAAAACTCGCCGAACAAGCGAGTAATGAATATGACCCTCAGAGGTTCACGGCCCTCATTCAAGAGCTTGACCGTGTGTTAGCCGAGCGAGAAGAGACAATGAAGCAGCGACGCAAAGCGCTAAATCAGAATCTCGTCGTGACCTCGCGTGACGCCGACCAACCATAAGGCGTGCTGACCCAGAGTTGCAAACAGTTTACAAAAAAAGGAGGTTACTCTTATGGCAAGCGATCCCATTACCCCGAACCCCGAGCCGGCCACAGGGTCAATCTATTGCAAGGACCCGGCATGCAAATCGTGTAAGGATCTCAAAGACGTACAGCGAGAGTTGCTGTCGGCTAAGTGACACAGGAACAGCTAACGCTCAAGATGCGGCAATAAGGCGTTATTAGGTTCACCTGTTACTCTTTCCCTGCTTTTGTCTTCTTGTGCTCGCAAAAAACTGAGTTCAGGCAATCGTCTGCAATCATCAGGCGTTCCACGGGTTTGCCTCCGAGAATATGGGACGTGACAATTTCGTCCACATCGCTCGGGCGTACGCCGCCGTACCACACCGCTTCGGGATAGACAACAACAGTGGGCCCATGTTCACACTGATCGAGGCACCCGGAATGGTTGGCGCGAATTTTCCCTTTGAGCCCTTTTTCAGCGAGCTTCTGCTTGAAAAGGACTTGCAATTCTTTTTGCGCGGCCGGGTCGCAGCTGCCGCGCGGGTGTCCGGGTGGGCGCTGGTTTCCGCACACGAAAATATGTTTTTCAAACTTGGGCATGGAAATACTGTAATGGATTTTCGTGCGGATTTACGAGGGCTAGTCTTTGAGCTGAACCATGGGGTGCTCACCGCGGCAGAAGGTGGCAACATGGTGCAGGCCGTTTTGAACGTCCGGCATGGTCACCACTGGGCCGAAACAATAAACGGCGTGCCCGCTTTCGGCGAGATACCACACGCCATGCGCCGTAGATTGCACGACAGGCTTTGCCGCCGGCTCGGGTGAGCGAGGAGCTGGGGCAAAGTGAATTCCCGGGAGGGAAAGAAATAATGCTAGGGTCGCCGCAATTTTCATAGGGCTTTTCGCCCGTCTTTCTAAAACTAAATTTCTTCAAGAACTGAAGCCTGATCTAGATTTTGCCTAAAGCCCTGCGCGCATCGGGATTGTCCTCTACGCCTTTGGGCTTTTGCAAAAACCTCCGCCCAACTTTGCTGGAGTCGGCTTCGATTTTGGCCTGGGGCTTTTCCTTGGAAGACGGAGCTTGTGCCTGTGTGCCCGCATTGGGGTGTATTTGGCTTTGCGAATGGCTTTGGGGTTCCGCTTCCATGCCATGTCGCTGGATATGCCTGCTCTTCATCGCGCTCAGTTCCAGGCTGTCGCCATAGAGTTGGGCGATCAGGCTGCGTTGCGCGGTAATGGTGTGGTCCTGCTCTACCACAAGCAGGGTCAACAACCCGTACGAGATAAGGAAGAGCACCACCAAAAGGGGCAGAAAGGAGGATTTTCGCTTCGATTCCACCGCTATCACCGGTTCTGCTACTAGTGTCGTTTGCACTGACCACCCCAGTCCTAAGATTCTCGACGCTTTCTAAGAATGCAGCTTTACCGCCAAGCCGCATTCCCCGCGTAAGTATTTAGTGGCCTTGGGTTTAATCGAGGTTGGTCGATCTCTGGACTTTATTTCAAGTGCAACTAGCTGCACATTATCGGTAACGTCCGCGTGTTACTGCGGTGACTTGAAAGTCAGGAAAGTCCTTCAAAAATTGTCATTTCCCGCCTAGAACGAGCTTGGCGATGGTAGCCAGCTGCATGTTGGAAGTGCCTTCGTATATCTTGCCGATTTTGGCATCGCGCCAGTATTTTTCCACCGGATAGTCCTTGGTAAAGCCGTATCCGCCGTAAATCTCAATGGCCAGCGAGGTGACACGTTCAGCTACCTGAGAACTGAATAACTTGCCCATGGCAGCTTCTTTCACGAAGGGCAATCTGGCGTCTTTCAGGCGCGCCGCGTTGTAAACCATAAGCCGCGCTGCTTCAATTTCAGTCGCCATTTGCGCCAGCTGGAATTGGACGCCCTGAAAATCAGCAATAGCATGGCCGAATTGCTTGCGCTCCTGCGCATACTTAGCCGCATATTCCCATGCACCACGGGCCACGCCCACCATCTGGGCGCCAATCCCAATGCGCCCTTCATTCAGGGTCTCAATGGCGATCTTGTATCCTTTGCCTGTTTCGCCCAACACGTTCTCTCTGGGGACGCGGCAATCCTCCAGAATTAACTCGCACGTGGAAGAAGCGCGGATGCCCAGCTTGTCTTCTTTCTTTCCGACCGTAAATCCTGGGAATTCTTTCTCAACAACGAATGCGGTAATGCCTTTGTATCCCGCCGCCGGATCAACCGTGGCGAACAGCACGAACAGGCCAGCTTCTTTGGCGTTGGTGATCCAAAGTTTGCGTCCATTCAAAACATACTCCTCGCCCTTCAACTCGGCTCTGGTCCGCAAAGCGAACGCATCGGAGCCTGAGCTGGCCTCGCTGAGCGCGTAAGCTCCGCAAAGACTGGAAGCCATACGCGGCAAATATCGCTTTTTCTGATCTTCATTTCCCCATCGCAGCAATGCATTATTGACCAGCGTGTTCTGCACGTCCACGATGACGCCGGCCGATGCGTCCACGCGCGACAATTCTTCAACGGCGAGAATGGACTCGAAGAACTTTCCTCCAACGCCGCCGTACTGCTCGGGAATCTCGATCCCCATGATCCCCAACTGAAAAAATTGTGCAATCAGTCCCGGATCGAACATGCTTCGCTCGTCCATGGCTTTGACCAGGGGATGGATTTTTCCCTCGGCAAATTGGCGGATATTGTCGCGAAAAAGAATTTCGTCTTCGGTGAGGGCGGCGGGAGTCAGTGCGGCAGGCGATGCCGAATTATTTTCAGCCATGAAAAACACCTTCCCAGCAAGCACTGAAACGCAGTCCGGGCGGCGATCTTGCTGTCAGGCGCGATTCTACTCGAACGCCATGAAAATTCCAGCATTGGCTAGGTAGGGTTCGATTCATGGGTGGAAGTGCGTGTGGAGGGTGGGGATGCTTCGACTGCGTAAATCGCGCTCCGCGCGATTTACTTCGCTCAGCATGACAATATGAATAATTTTTAGCGAGAGACGAGCTTTAGCCCATCGGCTTTCAGGATGCGCTGCACTTGAT
>Ga0134126_10004899_pt1 | contig 16724 bp, 14 predicted proteins | sample KB31752_FD_96881 | JGI IMG/M metagenome (GOLD analysis project Ga0134126, IMG submission 96881) | Terrestrial soil microbial communities with excess Nitrogen fertilizer from Kellogg Biological Station, Michigan, USA - KB3-175-2 | ecosystem: Environmental > Terrestrial > Soil > Unclassified ...
AACGTGGATCTTGCTCTTTGCGACACCCTTCTCCGCCACCGTCTGCAGGACTTTATCGCGGCTGCGGCGCAGTTCAGCGAGATAAAGCTTCCGCTGTTCGTCACCAAGTTCACAGTCCCGTCTTTCTTCTATGCGGTCGGGCAAATCTTGCGCGACCTGCCGCTTGAGGCGTCGCAACAGAAGCGGGCGAAGTTTTGCGGCCAGCTTGCGCCGCGCTATCCTCTGTGACCAGGCAGCATCTTCGCCACCCTTGGATTCGTAGGTCTCGTTAAAGTGATTCTGTGACCCGAGGTAACCGGGTTGGACGAAGTCCACAATGCTCCAGAGATCGAGCAATCGGTTTTCAAGCGGCGTTCCGGTCAGGGCGAGGCGCTGGTCGGCGCGGAGTTGCTTTACCGACTGGGTCACTTGTGCGGACGGATTCTTGATGAACTGCGCCTCGTCGAGGATGATGACGCGGAACTCGAATTTCTGGAGTGCCTCGAGGTCACGCCGCAACAGGGCGTAGTTCGTGACGATCAGATCGTGCTGGGGAATTTGTTTTCGCAAATTGTGCCGCGCCGCGCCACTTTCCAGCACCAGCACTTTCAAATGAGGCGTGAATCGCTCCGCTTCCCTGCGCCAGTTGTGCAACACGGACGCCGGGCAGATCACCAGGGCAGGCTTCGGACGCTTTTTATTCTGATTCTGGAGCCACGAAAGCCAGGCGAGTGTTTGCAGTGTTTTGCCAAGCCCCATGTCGTCCGCGAGAATGCCCCCCAATCTGAGGCGGGTAAGGTGGCAAAGAAAATTGAAGCCGTCTTTTTGATATGGCCTCAATTCGGCTTTGACCTGATCCGGCAGCGGTGTGGGCGCCACTCCATCGAATTCCGCGATCCGCTGGCGAAGTTTCTTCGCCTGCGAGTCGCCAAAGCGCTGCAGCGACGCCTCGTCGAGTTGGGCGGCGTGAAGCATCGCGACCTTTTGCGGCGTGTTGCTCAAACCATCAACGCCGAGGTCGGCCATCGTTTCGTGGGCGGCCTGGACGGCGCCCGCATCCAGTTGTATCCAGCCGCTGTCCGGCAGTTTTACGAAGCGCCCCGTGGCCGTTTGCAGCCGTTGGAGATCGGCCGGGGTCAGCTTCATTCCTTCCTGTTCCCACTCGGCGGAAACCGAGAGCCAGTCTATGCCGCTGCCCTGGACAATCAGTTTGGGACGCAGTTGCCGCTGCGAAAGGAACAATCGCTGAAAAGCGGGGTTGCCGAGATATTCGGCAGCTGGCCGGTCCGGCCAGGCCGCCGCCAGAACGTTGAGAAAATTTTCGTTCGCGTCGCCGACCCACAGTCCGGCCTCCGGAGTGAACCAGTCGAGTCGCCGCAACCACTGGGTCGCGGGGTCGAGCCGGGGGTCGTCAAGGATTTCCGGCTTTTCAACCTGGCGGCTGCCCGGGCTGGTGGACTGCCACTCGTGTCCGTTCCACTGCCAGACGCTCCGATCGCGTTCACTCATGGCGAGCAGGCGGAGGCGGATCGTGTCGTCATTCAATTCGAGGATGAATTGTGGAGTCGCGGTGTGAGCCACGCAAAGCTCCTCCCAACCCGCTCCATTCCTCGATCCGAATTTGCGCAGGTGCGTAAGCAGCCGATGGCTCAACTTCCTGACGGGCAAAGGCGGGCTTTGCGCCCATCGGCTCAGCAAATCCTGTGGTGGCGGATCCCTTAAAACATAAAGTGTATGGCCGAGCAGCGCCAGAGCCGGCGACCCCGCAAAAAACTGCGCCTGATCGAGCGAGTGATGTGTTCCGTCGGGAAGCGTGAGCCGATGTGTGAACACGAGCTCAGATCCGGCCGGCGCCAGGGCCAGGTGAGGTGTCAACTCGGCCAGCTGGCCATGAAACGATAGTTTGGCGCCATCAGTGTTCAGTTCCAGGCGCGACTGGTGACCCCAACGCGCCAGCCACTGCAGCAACTCGGCGCCGGTCAACACCAGCGGCTCGCCGTTCACCCTTCGTCCGCTATAGATTTCAGCCAGCCATTGTATGAATTGCCAGTCTTCAGGCGGAAAAAGCTCCTGCTCGTGGGTGGCGCGGGTTGTAAGTTCGATGATTTCTCCCAGCGATCGGGTTTTCTCGCCGGTGCGCGGCCGGGACAGGATGAATCCCACGCCCAATCCCCGCAAACCGGGCCGACGTTCGAGTGGGATGACTTCACACTGGACGCGCAACCCCGCGCGTGGGGCGTCGAGGTGCGCTGGTGTCGGCGGTAACATCCAGCTCTCCAATTGCTGGACGAACTTCTGTTCCTGCTCCGCCTGCTCGATTTCCGCGAAGCGCTCGAGATTGGCGTGCGGCAGCAACTCGGTCGGCAGCGGACGATTGGAGCGCAGAAAGAGCAGCGCCGTTTCTTCAAGCCGCGCCGTGCCCTGCGCGGCCATCAGACGGGGCCACCAGTCCTCGCCCGCGAAATCCTTCCGCGAGAGGGACAGACCCTCGAAATAATCCTCCAACAGCAGCCAGGCGCGTTGAGGGTCCGCGCAATGGGCGAAGTTTTGCAGCCGCTCGGCGCGTCCGGCGACGGCGGCCTTGGAATCGGCCAGCTCCCGCCGCAGATCGGCAAACGCGCCGTAGGTCTTTTCCAGCACGATGTTGTTGGCATCGTACTTTGCAGTGGAAATCGAACGCGGAGGATGTCCGTTTTTGCGTGAAACTCGTGCCATGTGCAAAACTGCCCGACTAGGGACTGTTATCTCGACATAGAATGGGCATTGGGGTCAATCAGAAACAGGAGGGAATCGAAGGACATCGCAGGAAGTCCGGCGGGGGATCACCACAAAGTTCGCCCGAATGGTTTGCCCGTTTGCGGGGCAATTTTAGACTTTCCCGATCCATTTGCGGTCTTCCCAGACCGCTTTCAAAGAGGTCAGGTTGCGACGGTCAAAAATGTTTCCGGCCATGGCGCCCAGCCGGCCTTTCTTCAGGTTTTTCCAGGCATCGCTGGCGCTGATGGCAACGAATTGCAAGACGCTCGGGTCGCGGTAGCAATCAATCATGCATCGCGTGCAACCGTCACGAATCAGTTTCGATTCATCCCATTCGTACACATTGCACATCGGCGTTTCCCAGAAATGACAGCGGTACAGGTTCAGGTTCCAGTCCAGATAGAAGTATTTGTGGCCGCCCAGACAGCCGAATTTCTCGGGTTCTTTGCGGAGATGCCGCTGCATCTCCTCCAGTGACTCGGTGGGGTTCACGACCGGATAACCGCTCCGCTTTTTCATCTGCTTGATTTTCTCGAACACCTGGATGAGTTCTCCGGTTTGATAGCTGACGAGCTTCGAGTCGCTAAAACTGAGGTAGCTGGAAGCCAGCGACGTCAGTGGATAGCTGAACGTGCAACTCTTGAAGCCCAGCTCGGTCAAAAAAGCCGGCAATCTGTCGTAGTCGTCTATCAGTTTGCTGGCGGTCACACTGGCCGTGGTTTGAACCCCCAGTTCATCAAAGACTGCATTCGCGCGCTGGATTTTCCGGCAAACATCCGGCAGCCCCCGATTCTTCTCGTGCTTCGCGACATCGTGCGAATCAATGGACATGATGACGCTGCTGAGGCCGTCGTTCGCGAGCGCCCGCATGTTTTCGTCCGTCCAAAGCGAGCCATTGGTGCAGATCATCGGGTGGATCCCGTGTCCGGCTGCGTAACGAACCATCGCCCGGATTTCCCTGTGCACGAGCGGTTCGCCGCCAACAAAAAGCAGATAACCGATGTGGTTCCTGGCCGCGATGTCGATGACATCGCATGCCTCCTTCAGCGTGACGCTTCGACGCTGTTTCGGATCGAACCGGTCCACCGCAAACCCGCAGAAATCGCACTTCGCGTTGCAGATGTTCGTGATGGCGAACTGGAGATAGCCCGGCCCGCCGTGATTGAGCACCTCTCGCATCAGTTTGAATACGCCCTTCCTCGGCCTGGCGACAGGCTGGGAAAAATCCGCGGCGGGGCGCGATGTTTCGGCGGCCGGAGGGTTGGCAGTCAGTGCGGCGATGCTCATTCGATAATCACCAGCATACTGCGGGCAAAACCTCGCGCGTGGCAATCATTTCTTTTCGTAGTTGGAGAACCGCCGCGCGTTTTGCCTGCCCGCCGCGGCAGCCGGCGCCGCGGGCCGAAAGAATCCTTGTCCCTTCATCTTCCTTCAGGTTCCCTTCTGGGTTGTCACCGATGAATACAGGTCTTCCTTGTTTCGTGCTGGTCGGGTGCGCGGCTTTTGTGGCTGTGATCTCGTCCGGACGCGCGGCCGACCAGCCGCAGTGGGGCCGGGCGTGGTCGCGCAACATGGTGTCTGACGAAAAGGGTCTGCCCGATTCGTTCGATCCGAAGACAGGGCTCAACATCAAATGGGTTGCCCGGCTCGGAACGGAAAGTTATTCCACACCCGTCGTATCGGGCGGCCATGTTTACATCGGCACCAACAACGGCGAACCGCGCGACCCTGGGCATCAAGGTGATCGCGGAGTGTTGATGTGCTTTGATGAAGCGACCGGAAAACTTCTCTGGCAGTTGGTCGTGCCAAAGCGCGAAGAAGACCCTTACTTCGACTGGCCAAAAACAGGCATGTCTTCCCCGGTCTCGGTCGAAGGGGATCGCGTCTACCTGACTGACAATCGCGGCGAAGTGGTTTGCCTTGACGCGGGCGGGTTGATGAACGGCAACGACGGACCGTTCATTGACGAGGGCGCGCACATGACCCCGCCCAAAAACTCCGGTTTGCCTCCCAAACCCGTTCCTGGCGCGCAGATATTCCCCGAGCGATTGCGCCCGGTGGACGGCGCGACCGTGCTCAAGCCGGGGCCGCTCGACGCCGACATCATCTGGCTTTTCGACCTGGTTTCCGAGGCGGGCATCTGGCCCCACGACGGCGCGCACAGCTCGGTTCTGATCCACGGAGACCTTCTTTATCTCAATACGGCGACCGGTGTGGACAACACGCACAAACGCATTCGCGCGCCGGATGCGCCCAGCCTCGTCGCGCTCGATAAAAAAACGGGTCGGCTTGTGGCGCGCGACGACGAACACATCGCCCCGGATATTTTCCACTGCACCTGGTCGTCGCCGTCGTTGGGAACGGTCAATGGGAGGGAATTGATTTTTTTCGCCGGAGGCAACGGGGTGGTTTACGCATTTGAAGCGCTTGGGAGGACAAACCCTGACTTGCCGGTCACAAAGCTGAAAAAGGTCTGGCGGTTTGACTTCGATCCGACGAGACCGCCAGGCGACATCCACCAGTACCTGAGCAACCGCCGCGAAGGGCCGAGTAATATTTACGGCATGCCCGTCTTTTACCGAAACCGCATTTATGTGGCCGGGGGTGGCGACGTATTCTGGGGCAAGAACGAGGCATGGCTGAAATGTATTGACGCGACAAAGACCGGCGACATCACGACCAACGGCCTGGTCTGGTCGTATCCATTGCAAAAGCATGTCATGTCCACGCCGGCGATTTACAATGGTCTTGTGTTTATCGCCGACTGCGGGCGCGCGTTTCACTGTTTGGATGCCGGGACAGGCAAACCGTATTGGACCGCGGAGATCAAAGGAGAGGCATGGGCTTCGCCAATGGTTGCCGATGGGAAGGTCTATCTCGGCACGCGCAGCGGAAGTTTTTATGTCTTCGCAGCGGAGAAGCAAAAAAAGCTTTTGAATTCAATCGAGCTGGGCGATCCGATCAGCGCCACTGTTACCGCGGCCAACGGGGTGCTTTACATCGCGACGATGAGCAATCTTTACGCGGTCCAGAACGGAACGCACACGGATGCGGTCGGCAATTAACCCCCATGTCTGGAGGCTCGTGCCAGAAGACGGATTGTTTATGAAAAACAGACCCTTCTTTGATTTACCGGATCGGCTGCGAATGGCCGCGTGCGGATTGTTCGCGACCATTTCACTTCTCGTGGCGCCCGCGTGCGCCGCCGCAGCGGCAGGCAACAGTTCCTATTCGAAGTGGCCGAACGGACCGCCGTCGGACGCCGGCTTCTTCCCGATTGCCGTATGGTTGCAAGCTCCCGCCAACGCGGAGCGCTATCGCAAGGCCGGCTTCAACACCTACGTCGGTTTGTGGAAGGGGCCGACCGGGGAGCAGCTGGCCGCGCTGAAGAAGGCCGGGATGCGTTTGATCTGCGAGCAGAACGAGGTCGCGCTTCACCGCCTCGACGATCCGACGATCATCGGCTGGATGCACGGAGACGAGCCGGACAACGCGCAATCCCTCGGCAACGGCAAAGGATACGGCCCGCCGATTCCGCCGGAGAAGATCGTCGCCGGCTACAAACGAATCAAAGCTGCCGATCCCTCGCGACCAATGATGCTGAACCTTGGGCAGGGCGTGGCGTTCGACAACTACATCGGGCGCGGTGTCCGGCGTAATCATCCCGGGGATTACCCTGAGTATCTGAAGGGATGCGACATCGCTTCATTCGACATTTATCCCGTCAATCACGACAGCAAGGAGGTTGCCGGCAAACTCTGGTTTGTAGCTCAGGGCGTCGAGCGGCTGGCGAAATGGAGTGGCGGTGAAAAGATCATCTGGAATTGTCTCGAATGCACCCGCATCGGCGAACTGGACAAAAAGCCGACACCCCACCAGGTGCGGTGCGAGGCGTGGATGTCCCTCATCCATGGCTCGCGCGGGTTGATCTACTTCGTTCACCAGTTCAAACCGGCGTTTCATGAGGCCGCGTTGCTGGACGATCCGGAAATGCTCGCCGCCGTCACCGCGCTGAACAATCAAATCACCGGACTCGCGCCGGTGCTGAACAGTCGCACAATTCACGACGCTGTCACCGTGCGGTCCGAAAGTACGGACGTGCCGGTTGCCACCATGGCGAAGCAATACAAGGGAGCGACCTACTTGTTCGCTGTCGCGATGCGCGACGGTGAAACGACGGCGACGTTCAAACTCAGCGGCGTCGATGGCGCGCGAACCGTCGAGGTCATCGACGAGAATCGAAAGCTTGCCGTGACCGACGGGTCGTTCAACGACCGCTTTGGGCCGTGGGACGCGCACCTCTACCGGCTGCCGGCCAGGTAGCGGATCGAACTGCGCCTTTCCATCGGCGGACTCCGGTGTATCCTTACACCATCCACATGAGTTGCTTTCCAAAACCCTCGTAAAGCCCGGACGGGAAACGGTCCGGTGACATGATCCGACGCGATTACATCCTGCGGATGATCGAGGAGCTGGCGGAGGCGCTGGCGCGAATCCGTTCGCTCAAACAAGGCCGGCGCTGGGCCGAAGCGGGTGACGAACTGGACACGGAATTCAAAAAGCTCATCGGCCACGGCGCGCAGGAGGTCGCGCGGCTCTCGGAAACCGACCTGCTCGCGCGCCTCATGCAGGGCGGCCCGACGCATCTGGTCCGCGACAAAACGCTCATGCTCACGACACTGCTCACCGAGGCCGGCGACGTGGCGGCCGCCGAAGAGCGGATGGAAGAAAGCCGTGAGTGTTATCTTAAAGCGTTGCACCTGTTGCTCGACGTTCTGGCGCGACATGAGGCTTTTGAATGTCCCGGGTTTGTGCCCAAAGTGGAAATGCTCGTCGCGGCGTTGCGGTCAGCGCCGCTGCCCGTCCGGAGCGCCGCGATGCTGATGCAACATTACGAACGCACCGGCGAATTCGCCAAGGCCGAGGATGCTCTTTTCGCCATGCTCGACGCCGAGCCGGACAACCATGCCATCGTAGAATTCGGCATCACGTTCTACCAACGCCTGCTGGCGCAAAGCGACGCGACGTTGGCCGCCGCCAATCTGCCTCGCGCAGAAGTGGAGGAAGGGTTGAAACAACTTCAGGCCCGTGCTGAAGCCTGAACGGCTGCAAGCCCGACAGATGACAGGCCGAGAATGAATGTGCCATGAATGACGCCGCCGGCTTTGTGGCAATCCTTCGTGAAGCGGCGCATCTCGTCTGCGACGCAAAATACATTTTGACATACAATACGACACAACGTAGTCTGTTGTCGGATGAGCATAAAGATTTCAATAAATGCACCTGGCTTGGCGATTCAAGCTCACATCAAAGACGAGGCATTGCCCGAACTGCTTAAGCTAACTCAAGAATACCGCGAAGAAAGCAGCCCATTCGGCGAGTCACCATCCGGTGCAGTTAAATCACCGCCGGCCAATGCGTCTGGAGCGGCGAGTGATGATGTCGTGAGAAGCCTGCTAAAATCTCACGGGGCGGCCGAGTTGCTGAGTCTCGTAAAATGGGAAAGCTTCCCAGATAAAATCCTGCTGCTGGGAGCTTGGCATGAATCGCAGGGCGGCGGCACACCTTGGAGAAGCGCCGACATGGAAGAATTGTTCAAGCAGGCGAAAGAAAAGCCGCCTGCCAATTTTCCGCGCGACATTAAGCAGGCTATCAAATCCGCTTGGGTTCATCCGGTTACGCCTCGCACTTACACGATCACCGGAACAGGTTGGCGGAGAATAGGTGAAGCACTGCAGCGACTTCAAAATGGTTGATTATGGACGAGAGCATCCTGCGCTATGCATCACCTGATGAAGTTGTCCGGCTTGCCAAAGAGGCCGGCATGACAACGGGGCAAATTGTCAGGATTGTGAGCGGTTGCCTACCTTATCGGGAGGCTCTGAAAGTAGCGCATGACTATGCGCCGCTGTTGGAAATCTCGGTTTCCGAGTTTATGGAGCTGCGGAAGAACGAATGAAAGCGGGTCAAATCGCCTTGAGCCGAGTGATCAGCGTCTCACTGTAACCGTCCCGGCGCAACGCGGCGTAGTCAATTTTACCCTTCTCTCGTAAGAGCTTTTCCTTAACTGCCTTGAGCAGACGATCCCCCGCTTCCAAGCTTGCCTTGGAGTAGCTCTTCTTTTTCGGTGCGGATGCTGTCGTGCTCATCGTGGCGTTACATTACGCAATTTTGGCACAACCTTCAATCCCCAAGTTTTGGCGAAAAAACTCAAGCTGTCGCCGCTTTCGCCGCCGCCAAGTCGGTTCGCCGTTGCGCCATGCTCTTGAAGAATTCGTAGCCTTCGCGCAGGCGGCGGACGCAAACATCCTTATCCTCCAGCATCGTCTTGATGATGCGGAGAATCGGTTTCGGGCGCAGGTAATAGCGATGGTAGAAGCGTTCGACACTCTCGAAGATTTCGTCTTTGCTCAGGCCGGGATATTCCAATGAGCTTTGCTGGAAGCCGTCGCCTTCCACGAGGTCGGTCTTGTCTTTCTTCACGAACCAGCCGTTGAGTCTGGCTTGCTCGTAGAGTTCCGTGCCGGGATACGGCGCGGCGAGGGAAACTTGCAAGCTGAACACATCGAGTTCCTGTGCGAAGCGAATCGTTTGCTCGATGGTTTCCTTGGTCTCGACGGGCAGGCCGAGGATGAACGTGCCGTGAATCACCACGCCGGCTTTGTGGCAATCCTTCGTGAAGCGGCGCATCTCGTCGGTGGTCACGCCTTTCTTGATGCGCGTGAGGGTTTCATCGTTGCCGCTTTCGTAGCCGACGAGAAACAGCCGCAGACCGTTGTCTTTGAAACTTTTGATCGTGTCGTAATCGAGGTTCGCGCGACTGTTGCAACTCCAGTGAACACCAAGCGGGCCGAGCTTTTTTGCGATCTCGCGGGCGCGCGGAAGGTTCGCGGTGAAGGTGTCGTCGTCGAAGAAAAATTCGCGCACCTGCGGGAACAGCTTCTTCATGTAGGCCATCTCGTCGGCGACGTTTTGCGGCGAGCGGACGCGGTATTTGTGTCCGCCGATGGTCTGCGGCCAGAGGCAGAAGCTGCATTGCGCCGGGCAACCGCGGCCCGTGTAGAGGCTCACGTAGGGATGCAGCAGGTAGCCGATGAAATATTTCTCGATCTGGAGGTCGCGCTTGTAAACGTCGGCCACCCACGGGAGCGCGTCCATGTTCGGAATCATTTCGCGCTCGGGGTTGTGTTTGATTTTGCCATCCTTGTCCTTGTAGGAAAGGCCGGCGATGGTCGCGAGGTCGCGGCCTTCGGCGACTTCGGCGCAGGTGTAATCGAATTCCTTGCGGCCGACCCAGTCAATCGCGGGCGAAGCCTTGAGCGTCTCGGTGGGCAAAACCATCGTGTGCGCGCCGATAAAACCGATCTTCGTGTCCGGTTTCTGCGCCTTGATGGCTTCGGCAACCTTGCAATCGTTCTTCAGCGATGGAGTGCTGGTGTTGATGATGACGTGATCGAAATCCTTCGCGATGGCGAGGCACTTCGCGAGGTCCACGTCGTGCGGCGGGCAATCGAGCAGGCGCGAGTTCGGCGTGAGCGCGGCGGGTTGCGCGAGCCAGGTCGGATACCAATAGCTGGTGACCTCGCGCCGCGCCTGATAGCGCGCGCCGGCGCCGCCGTCGAAGCCGTCGAAGCTGGGGGGGGACAAATAAAGTGTCTTGCTCATGGCTCAGCGCAAATTCAAAAAATAATTCTTCAAAGCGACGGCGGAAATGGCGAAAGAAACCAAAACCAGAAAGGCATAAACGAGGAAAAAGCCCCCGCTCGAAAAATCCTCCCTCGCCGGCTTGTGCTCTTTCCAATCAGCATAGAAAACAGGAGCGAGAGCAATCATGTTCATCCCAAAGCCAAAGGCCTGCAACGCACCGCGAAGATTAACTGATACGTGCAAGAGCAATGGTGCCAACGTCGCGACCGCTCCCACCAGCGCCGCCACTAATCCCGCCCTTTTCGATCCTAAGAGCTTTTTTACCCCAGTAATCACAGCTATTTCTTTCCGAGCTTCGCCAGCAAATCGTCGCGCTGCGATGTATCGCCACTGCCGCAGCCGTCGTTGGTTGCTGTGCCGGCCGATGCGCGCATCTGTTGAACGTAGAATTCCGTATCGGCGCCTTCGCGGGTGAGGCCGGCTGTCTCCAGCGCAGCCCTGGCCGGGGCCAGATGACCTTTGCCGATGGACGTGCCGTTGAAAACGGTTTTGACCAGTTCGGGGCCGCCGACGTACGGCTTCGGACGCGGCCCGAAGTTGTGTTTGAAATTCTTCCAGTTATCCGCGGCGTTGGCGTGCAGCGCGCCTGAAGGTTCAAAGCCCGAGTGCATCATGCAATTCTCGCAGCGCGGATCCCGACCGCAGCCCTTTTCATCGACGCCGTACCTGGTCCAGTCCACCTTCGCGAGCATTTCCTGGTAACCGTCATAGTGGCCGTCGGTCATGACATAACACGGCGCTTTCCAGCCGCGAATATTGTAGGTGGGGATCGCCCAGGCGCTGCAGGGCAATTCCCGCTTGCCAGCCAGGAACTCCAGATAGCCGGGTGTGCCGAAAATCGTGAACCGTTTACCCCAGTCCAGAACCTTCGCGAACTTCTGGCGCGTCATTTCGCGCGTCAGGAAGAAGTCCTTCGGGTCTTTGCCCAGGCGCTTGACCATGTCCTTCTTCGCGGCGTCGTAATCGTAGCCGGGCGAAATCGTGTGGCCGTCGCAGCCGAGCCACGAGAAGAATTTGAACATCGCCTCGATCTCATGCTCGTTCGTCTCCCGATAAACCGTCGTGTTGGTCGCGACCTGGTAGCCGAGAATCTTGGCCATTTTGATCGCCTCGACGCATTCCTTGAAAACGCCTTCGCGCTCGACGATAAGGTCGTGGGTGTATTCGAGGCCATCAATGTGGACGTTCCAGTACATCCATTTGCTCGGTCGAATGACGGCTTTTTCCCGGGCCGCCGCATCCGATTTGCGAATCGCCTCGGCGTCCTTTTCGGAGATCAGCTTTTCACCGAGCAGCTTGTTCAGCTTCGGCTCAAGGTCCCGCGAGTAGATCGCCGCAAGGTAATCCTTCATTTTCTTCCGCATGAACATGCCGTTCGTGCAGACGTAAACGATGCGGCCTTGCGCGAGAATCCCGTTCACCAGCTCCTCGATCTTCGGGTAGATCAGGGGCTCGCCGCCGCAGATGCTGACCATCGGCGCGTCGCACTCGGTGGCGGCCTGAAGGCATTTTTCCAGCGGCACCATGTCCTTGAGTGACGTGGAGTATTCGCGAATGCGGCCGCAACCGGTGCAAGTCAGATTGCAGGTGTGCAGCGGCTCGAGTTGCAAAACCATCGCAAACTTAGGGGTTTTGCGCAGTTTGTGTTTGATGATGTGGCCGGCGATTTTCGCCGACAGCGCCAGGGGGAATCGCATAGGGATTAGCGAGATTTTGCGAGAAGTTCGCCGGTGGCAACGGGGTCCGTCCCCGGCGTCGGAGCTTTGGGCGGGTCGGTCTGCATGAATCCCGGCAACAGAAACGTCGCTGGCGAAACGGAGCCGGTGGCGTTGATGCCGCTGCAGCCCGCGCCCAGAAGCGCAAAAGCCGGAAGGATTGCCAAGCGCAGCAATTTCCAATTTAATCTCACTTGGCCAGTATAAATCGGGTCAACATGATGGCAACAACTAATTCCGCGGCCAATAACCGCCGTCTGACCCCTGTACGGTGCGCCAACGACCGCTTTCGGCCGGGCGCGCAGTCGAGACGTTGGTGGTTGGGTCTCATCGGGTTGTTCATCGGGGGCTGGCTCTGTGTCGGTGAGGAGAATTCAGCCTTCGCCCGGCGGGCGGAGTTGAATTATCAGGCTGCAAAAAAACGGTTCCAAACCGCCACCAACGACATGGAGGCGGCCTGGCAGTTCGGCCGCGCGTGCTTCGACTGGGCGGATTTTGCAAAAAACGACGACCAGCGCGAGACCATCGCCAACGAAGGCATCGCCGCCTGCCGCCGGTTGATTGCGCGCGACGCTAAGTCAGCGGCGGCGCACTACTATCTCGGGTTGGATCTTGGCCAGCTCGCCCAAACGAAGACGCTTGGCGCGTTGAGGATCGTTCAGGAAATGGAGCGCGAATTCAAGACGGTGCGCGACCTGGACGTGAAGTTTGACTATGCCGGTCCGGATCGCAATCTGGGATTGCTTTATCTGGAAGCGCCGGGGTGGCCGGCCAGCATCGGCGACAAAACCAAGGCGCGGAGGCATCTGGAGCGCGCCGCGGAATTGGCGCCCAATTATCCGGAGAATCATCTCTGCCTCCTGGAGGCATATCTCAAATGGAATGATCAGAAAGGTCTTCGGCGCGAATCGAAGGTTGTTGAAGAACTCCTGCCTGTGGCCAGGAAGGAATTTACCGGTGAAGCCTGGGAACAGAGTTGGGCCGACTGGGACAAGCGGTGGCAGAAGGTTCGCGAGAAAGTGCGCGAACTGAAGAAGTGATCGGCCCGTTTGCCGGTTGACGTCATCGCGCCGAGTTCATTAACTGCCGGCATGAGATTTTCCGTTGTGGTATTGGTGGCGCTCCTTTGGTCGGGTTGCGTCACCAGGAACGCCGCGAAACACGCCGCAAAACGCGGGGAGGGTGGAACGGCCGCAACGATGACGACTCCGTCCCCGGGAAGCGAGGATTCAAAGCCAACCGTCACACTCGATGAAACACTGCTTGGCAGAGTCGTTCGGATGGACCCTACCTTGCGTTTCGTGGTGATGGATTTTCCGGTGCTAAAGGTGCCCGCGGTTGACCAAAGATTAAATGTCTATCGTAATGGGCAGAAAGTCGGCGAGATCAAGGTCACCGGCCCCAGGCAGGAAACCGTCATCGCCGGTGACATCACGTCGGGAGAAGCGCAGGTGGGCGACGAAGTGCGGGCGGACTGAGCCGGGCGCGGTGCAGCTGGTCAGCTTCCCTCCGACCGTTCGGTTTTGACGTCGGCCTTCCTGTAGGCGTGCTTTTTCTGGTAAGGCGAGTGGAGGTTGAAATAGATCCCGCACAGAGGCCGGTCACAGTCGGTCTGACTGAGGATGATGGTCAGGTGGCGGTCGAGCGCGATGCCGTGGCGGAGGTGCGCGCCGCGGTTCAGGTAGGCCTTGATCGCCTTTTCCATCAGCCGCACGATCGACTCCTGGCATTCGTCGGGAGTCTTGTCGATGCACACGATATGCTTCTCATAAAGCTTCACCGCTTCGGCCAGCTCCGGCTTGAACATCTCGACCGTCAGATCCATGAGGTCAGAAGGTAAAGAGTCCGCGCACGAAGTGCAATAGGAGCGTGGACATCGAATTCGGGCGCATTCATGGGACTCTCACGGTTTTCTCGTCTGCGAGCGCGGACCGAACAGCGCCGTCCCGACGCGGATAATCGTTGCGCCTTCCTCGATGGCGACCTCGAAATCGCCGCTCATGCCCATGCTCAGGTGTGGCAACGGCGCGCCGAGGACCTGTTCGCAGCGCTGTTTGAGTTCGCGCAACTGGCGGAAAATCGCGCGCGCCTTTTCCGGGTCCTGTGTCCAGGGCGCAATGGTCATCAGGCCCTGGATTTCGAGACGTCTGAGGGCGTTGATTTCTTCCAGTTCATTCAGCAGCGCATCCGGTCGGTAGCCAAACTTGCTCGCCTCACCGGCGATGTTGGCCTCCAGCAGAACCGGCATGGTTTTGGCCGCTTGATCGCAGCGCTTGTTGATTTCCCCGGCGAGCGCCAGACTGTCCACGCTCTGGATCATCTCAAAAAAGTGAACGGCATCGCGGCACTTGTTCGTTTGGAGATGGCCGATCATGTGCCAGCGCAGCCGGCCCGGGCAGAGCGATATTTTTGCCTTCGCTTCCTGCATCTTGCTTTCACCGAACACATGCGGACCCAGGTCGGCGACCGCACGAACGGCTTCGGGCGGCTGCCCCTTGCTGACGGGCAGCAGCGTGATCGAGGACGGGTCACGTCCGGCACGGGCGCAAGCGGCTTCGATCCGCAGTCGGATCGCGTTCAGGTTTTCGGTCAGAGCCACGCTGGCACGATGAGACAACCTGGTGACGAAGACAAGGAGCGACGTGCGGATTGTAAATCCAGGTTTCAATCCTGTTTGAAGGATCTGCTCCCCTTCGAAACGTGACCAGGAACCCCGGCGGTCTCGCTCTTAGAAATGCGGCGCCAGTCACGAAAGGCTCATGCATCTGACTTGTGCATTCACATTGCACACGCAATGAAACCCCGCCCGGAATCAGAGAATGGACTGATTGGTTGTTTTGGAACCCGTTGAATTTGCGCTGTCGTCCGGCCTTCCGTTCAGGCTGGCACGAGGACTGCCAAGGAAATGTTCGCTCATGCGGCAACTGGATTATCCAGAGAAACATCACTTGAACTTCGCCTTTGGCTGGCTGGCGTTGGGCAACGTGACCGAGGCGAAGCTGGAAGCCGACCAGATCTCCTGGTTTAATCGGTTCCATCCTGAAGTGTTCCCGGTGCGATGGCGAATTCACGCGCGGTCGGAGGATTGGGAGGCGGCGCGGGATATGGCGCGCATATTCACGAAGATTTGCCCGAACCACCTTACTGGCTGGCTCTGTCTCTCGTTCAGTCTTTTCAAACTGAAGCGACCGTTCGACGCTTATCTGCAATTGCATCATCAGGCCCGGGCCTTTCCGAAAGTCAGCGCCATACCTTATTTTTTGGCCTGTTATTCGTGGGGGATGGGCGATTGCAAAGGCGCGGGAGAATGGCTTGCGCGATACAAACAAGCAGGTGGTGGAAAGCGAATCAGGTCCCGGATTCTCGATCATTTGGAGATCGTGCTGCATTCGGATGTCTTGGCTTCAGACGTTCCCGCCCCGGGAGAATCCGAGGGCGACGTCAAGATCCCTTTGTCATAATACGAAGTGTCTGACCGACTCGTGGGTTCGCCCCTTCCCTGTCTGAAGGGCTTTTCTTTTCGAACGGTCCCCGGCACTCCGTGGTGATTCAGGGTTTGAACCGCAGGGTTCTTGCCAACCCCGCCCGCAACCGATACAGTTCAACTCCTCGCGTCAAATTTGATTAAACGATTATGCCATCAGCGTTCCCGAACATCCCGAAGATACGATACGAAGGCCCGCGATCGAAGAACCCACTCGCGTTCAAGCACTACAACGCCGGGGAGATCGTCGAGGGCAAGCCGATGAAGGATCACCTGCGCTTCTCGGTCGTGTACTGGCACACGATGCGCGGCATGGGGGCGGACATGTTCGGCGTCGGGACGATGCAGCGCCCGTGGGAAGATGGCACGAACTCGCTCAAGATGGCGTTGAAGCGCGCGCCGGTTTTGTTTGAATTCTGTGACAAACTCGGCGCGCCGTTTTACGCCTTCCACGATCGCGACGTCGCGCCCGAGGGCAAAGACCTGCGCGAAACGAACCGGAACCTTGACGCCGTGGTGAAGGAGTTGAAGAAGCACCAGCGCGACACCGGCGTCAGGTTGCTCTGGGGCACCGCCAATCTCTTCACCAATCCCCGATTCATGCATGGCGCTGCCACAAGTTGCAACGCCGACGTCTTCGCCTACGCCGCGGCGCAGGTGAAGAAGGCGCTCGAAGTCACCCATGAACTGGGCGGCGAGGGTTATGTGTTCTGGGGGGGTCGCGAGGGCTACACGACGCTGTTGAACACGGACATGAAGCGCGAGTTGGACCATCTGGCGGCCTTTCTGCACATGGCGGTGGATTACAAGAAGAGAATCGGATTCAAGGGCCAGTTCTACATCGAGCCGAAGCCCAAGGAGCCGACCAAGCACCAGTACGATTCCGATGCCGCCGCCTGCCTGAATTTTCTGCGCGAATACGATCTGCTCAAACATCTCAAGCTGAACCTCGAAACCAACCACGCCACACTGGCCGGTCACACGATGCAGCATGAATTGGAGGTGGCCGCGGCCGCCAACGCGCTCGGTTCCATCGACGCGAATACCGGCGACCTTCTGCTCGGCTGGGACACGGACCAGTT
>Ga0134126_10004901_pt1 | contig 16723 bp, 14 predicted proteins | sample KB31752_FD_96881 | JGI IMG/M metagenome (GOLD analysis project Ga0134126, IMG submission 96881) | Terrestrial soil microbial communities with excess Nitrogen fertilizer from Kellogg Biological Station, Michigan, USA - KB3-175-2 | ecosystem: Environmental > Terrestrial > Soil > Unclassified ...
GGGATTTGCGGGACCGTTCAATGCAAATGTTTTGAAGGCCGCGCACAAATTTATCGAGGAGCACGCGAATCTCGAGATTGATCTTGAAATTGTTGGACGCAAGGGAATTGGCGTCCTCCGGCGTAGTTACGGGCTGGCTTCCAGCGCTGAAGACGCGCAACATTCAAGTCAAAGTCGGCAGGCGCGCACTCGTAAGGCTCGGGTGGAGATCACCGGAGAGCATGGCGGATTGCTCGACAAGCTCAGCTTTGAAAAAGCATCTGACCTATCGAATTGGCTGGTGGAGCGGTATGCGTCAGAAGAGACTGACGCGGTCTACCTGGTTTTCAACGAATTTCAGTCGGTGATTTCGCAGCGCATCGTTGTGGAGCGCATTTTGCCGATCCTGGAAGTCGGAAAGCCGGATATCGCCGGCGCGACCGAGTTGGAAAAGGAACAGATTGAAGAGATTGCAAGGGCAGCGCAAAGCGCCGGCGTCAGCATCAAGGCGGAAGATACACGTCAAGCCGACGAAGAGGCCAGCAAATTCGGAACCGCGGAAGTGGATTACATTTACGAGGAGTCGCCGAGCGAATTGCTGGGGGCGTTGCTGCCTCGCTATGTGGCGACGCAGTTGTACCACGCCATGCTGGAGTCAGTAGCTGCGGAACATGCCGCCCGCATGACGGCGATGGATGCGGCTACGAACAATGCTTCCGACATGATTGACGCCTATACCCTGACGATGAATCGGCTGCGCCAGGCTGCAATCACCAAGGAAATCATCGAAATTGTAAGCGGTGCGGCCGCGATTTAGGCAGAACCCTAAATGAGCTGTCGTCCTGAGCGAAGCGAAGGATCTTGCGTTTGGAACGTAGATGAAGGAACACTGCTACTACGTGTACTTGCTCACTAGCAGTTCCAGGCGGGCCTTGTACACGGGAGTTGCGAGGGATCTAGCAAAACGCTTAGTGCAACACCGTGCTGGCGAGAGTGGGTTTACGGCGAAATACAAAGCATTTCGCTTGGTGTATTACGAGTCGTTCGAATGGATTCAAAATGCAATTGATCGAGAGAAGCAGATTAAAGGTTGGAAGCGGCAGAGGAAAGAGGAGTTGGTTCGGGAGATGAATCCGCGATGGGAGGATTTAGCTCCTCGATTCGGTCTGGAAGTATGGCCGAAACCGCAAGGCCTGGAACCGCTGACGCGAGTCTAGGGAAAGAATAAATGTAACGCGAGGTCCTTCGCTTCGCTCAGGATGACAAGAGAGATCATGGCAGAAAATATAGGACACGTCATTAAGGTTGCTGGACCCGCAGTCGACGTTCAGTTTGACGAAGCGCACATGCCTCCAATCTATGAGGCCCTGCGGATTACCAGCGAAGGCTTCGATATTCCCACGCCTCTCAACGTCATCGTTGAAGTGGAGCAGCACCTTGGCGGGGGCCGAGTGCGATGCGTCGCCATGGAAGCGACCGAAGGCATGGTGCGCGGCATGAAGGCACTCGACCTGGGCGGCCCGATTACTGTTCCCGTGGGTCGCGCAACGCTGGGCCGCGTGTTGAATGTGATCGGACAGCCTGTGGATGAACTGGGCCCAGTCGACGCAAAAGAACACCGGCCGATTCACCGTTCCGCGCCGGCCTTCGACGAACAATCGACGCGCGAAGAAATGTTTGAGACCGGCATCAAGGTCATCGACCTGATCCAGCCATTTCTTAAGGGCGGAAAGACCGGATTGTTCGGCGGCGCCGGCGTCGGCAAGACCGTTGTCATTCAGGAATTGATCAACAACGTCGCATCTCAGCATGGTGGATTTTCAGTTTTCGCCGGTGTGGGCGAGCGCACCCGCGAAGGCAACGACTTGTGGCTGGAATTTCAGGAGTCGGGTGTTATCGATCTGAAGCAGCGCGACAAGTCGAAGGCTGCGTTGATCTACGGACAGATGACCGAGCCGCCCGGAGCGCGCTTGCGCGTGGCGCTGACGGCGTTGACCGTGGCCGAGTATTTCCGCGATGAAGAAGGCTCGGACACGCTGCTTTTCATCGACAATATTTTCCGCTTTACGCAGGCAGGATCTGAAGTATCGACGCTGCTGGGACGTATGCCCTCCGCAGTGGGCTATCAACCCAACCTGGCCACCGAAATGGGTGAGCTACAGGAGCGCATCACCTCAACCAAGAACGGCTCCATCACGTCTGTGCAAGCCGTCTATGTGCCTGCCGACGATTTGACGGATCCGGCTCCGGCGACGACGTTTGCCCACTTGGACGCAACGACAGTGTTGTCGCGTCCACTGTCCGAACTCGGAATTTATCCGGCCGTCGACCCACTGGCTTCGACCTCGCGAATTTTGACCCCGCGCATCGTCGGCCAGGAACATTACGACGTTGCCCAGGGCGTGAAGCGAATTTTGCAGCGTTATAAAGACCTGCAGGACATCATCGCGATTCTCGGCATCGACGAACTGTCGGAAGAAGACAAGCTCACCGTCATGCGAGCGCGTAAAGTGCAGAAGTTCCTTTCGCAGCCGTTCCATGTAGCTGAGCAGTTTACTGGGTTGCAGGGTCGCTATGTGAAGGTTGCGGATACCGTGCGCAGCTTCAAGGAAGTCATCGATGGAAAGCACGACGACGTTCCGGAGCAGGCCTTCTACATGAAGGGCGATATCGACGAAGTTCTGGAAGCCGCAGGCAAGATGCAGCAGACTGCATAAAGGCGTTGGGTAGCAATGGCAGACAATCATTCACTTCACGTCCGGCTGGTCACGCCGGAAAAGATCTTTATCGACGGAACGGCGGACTCCGTGTCATTGCCGTCCGTCACCGGTTATCTTGAGGTCTTGTATGCCCACGCGCCGCTGTTGGCGGAACTGGGACCGGGCGAGGTAACGATGCACGGCGGGGATGTAGGCGATCAACGTCTGTTTGTCGCCCAGGGCTTTGTTGAAGTCCTGCCGGATCGCGTGACTATCCTTGCGGAAGGCGCCATTCCCCCGAACGAGATCGATGTGACGGAAGCGCGCCGCGAGTTGGAACACGGCCAGAAGCTCTGGAATGAAGCTGGAGACGAAGCCCGCCGCTATGATGATGCCAATCGCGTCATTCGCGAGGCGGAAGAACGCATCGCATCGGCTGAACGCGCCGGAAAGACTGCTTAATCTTAGATCTCGATTCTATGGGATTGAATCGGGAGTGACATCCAGGGCGCCCGTCAGGCTGGCAACCCTGTCTACGCGATGGCGGGTGCACCAGTCGTGCACCCCGGTGGCAATACGCTCGACAGCCCGAGGATCGGCATAACTGGCAGTGCCCACCTGGACAGCCGTCGCTCCCGCCAGCATGAATTCGATCACATCCTCCGCCGTCGCAACTCCACCCATACCTAACACTGGGATAGAAACCGCACGCGACGCGTGATACACCATGCGCAGAGCCAGCGGTTTGATCGCCGGTCCTGACAGCCCGCCGGTGACGTTGGCGAGACGGGGCCGCCGCGTCTTGGCATCGATGGACACGCCGAGAAATGTGTTTATCAGGGAAAGCGCATCGGCTCCAGCATCCTCAGCGACTCGAGCCATTTCCGCAATGCTGGTGACGTTAGGCGATAGCTTGACGATAAGCGGTCGGCGCGACAGGGACTTGGCCCGCACGACCAGCTCATGCAGCGACGCAGCGTCCGTTCCAAATACCATTCCGCCGTGCTGCGTATTCGGGCAGGATGCATTCAGCTCGTAAGCGGCGATTCCATCGACCGCATTGAGAGCCTGAATCACTTCACAGTAATCGTCGAGACATCCACCGAACACGTTGGCGATTGCAGGGCAGGGAAGTTTCTGAACTGCTGGTAGCTTTTGCTGAATAAAAGCGGCGACACCCATATTCTGCAGCCCAATCGCATTCAGCATGCCTGCGGCCGTCTCAATAATTCGCGGCGGAGGATTGCCGGCCATCGGCTCCCTTGAAAGGCCTTTGGTGACAAATGCACCAATTGTTTTCAGCGAAACAATGTCCTCAAACTCCACGCCATAACCAAAGGTACCGCTGGCGGCGATCACCGGGTTGCGCAGTTCGATGCCGCAAAACTGCACTCGCAAATCCGGCTTCTGGTTTGCGGTCATGGGTGCGATCCAGGCGATGCCGGTGCTTTTCGTGTGGATGAGCTGGGGGCTTTGACTGCCGCCGGAGTATGTCCGCTTGGGCTTGCCTTCGGGGGAGTCGCAGACTTTGCTCCGGACGGCTCAGTGTGATGGGGTTGCGCAACCTCGTGGCGCCTTCTTCGCCGCAGTTCTTGGTGCCTCGGCTTGATTTCAACTTCTGGATGAATCGCCTGGGTCAAAATGTGACCAACGCTGGCCGAAGGCTGATTGACTCCCAACAAATCTGCGAGAGTCGCCGCAATGTCGACAGGCTGCACCCGACCCGGAAACGTTCCGGGAGTAAACCTCGACCCATAAAACCCCAGGGGAACATGCCTGTCGTAAGAGTATGGAGAAAAATGCGTCGCACCCTGACCGGAGCCGGGAACTTGGTAAGCATCCGGAATCAGCATCACGTACCAGCCGCCGTTAGGCGAATAGCTGTGAGCCATCAGGCGTCCGAACTCAGTGGGTGGCAACCCAGGTTGCAAAGAAGCAAGCTGAAGACGCGTAAATGTTCGAAAAACTCGCGGCTGTGGCGGCACGCGCTTGTTGCCTGGCTGAACCGCACTGTCGAGCTTCTTAGCAGACGGATCGAGACTGGCAACCGCGGCGGGGATCGAGTCCTGAATCGCGCGTTCCGCTTCGATCTCATTAATGCCGGCGCGCTCGAAGGTTGGGATATTCAGCGAGATATATGGCAGGTCCTGGTCCGGCAGCATGTATTCGAGATCCTGGCCCGGCGAAAATCGATCGTTCATGCTTTTGTTCAGGGCGGCGGTCAAAGGCTTTAATGGGATTGCCGCCGCAGGAATTCCAAGCTGTTGCGCAACTGCTGGCACAGGCGCAACACCATGGTCCGCAGTGAGCACCAACCATACATTCTCAAGGCCACCGGGAACGTTGTGATCGAGCCAGGTAAAGAATTGGTCCAGGTTGCCATCGAGTTGGTCCACCAACTGGCGTTGATCGTCCGCATCCGGGCCGGCACGATGCCCCAGAATATCTGTCGACGAGATGCTGATCGTCAACACGTCGGTCACATTTCCAGAGCCAAGGTTTTCTCCCTGGATTAGTGCCTGCGCGAAATTAAGCTCATATTGAATGGCGGCATCCGTTGGGCCGACGGCGGAGAAAAACGGCGCATTCGCAGGAACTCCGGCGGCGGTGCGAGCTTGCGCGGCATTATCGCCCTGATTGAACGTCGTTGCCCAATCCGGCAGAGATGCCATGTAGTACGTGGACGTGACGAATGCGCCGCTTTGCGGATCAATCCAGAAGGCGCCGTTGGCCGTGTGGCCGGAGGTAAGAATAGCGGCACGATCTTTCAGAGAAATACCGAAGAGCTTGGACTCACCTTTCGTGGCAAGCCGGACTTCATCGCCGATGGTAGAGGCCAGCAGGTTGCGCGGCGATGCGCCTTCGCCGGCGGGCTCCGTCGAGGGCAGCCCCACAATACTGTAGCGCGGATCTTCGACAGAGGTGATGGGCCGCTTGGTGTTGCGAGTCAGGTCCCACCATTCGTTGCTTGCGATGCCGTTGCCGTCGGAGTAAGCGCCCGTCCCTATGACCGAGTGTCCAGCCGCAGTCACCAGGTTCGCGTAGTCGTAATAACAATCGGGAAAATAAGCGCCGTGATCCAGGAACAGGTCGAACCCGTTTCCCTTGAAATCCGCGCGATATCGCTCCAGATAATCCTCGCGGAACTGATCGACGACGAGGATTACAACCAGCTTAGGATGAGCGTCGTACGCACTGGCCGAGCATGGGATGCAAGTGGAAACGCATAGTAGCAGAGCGGAGAGCCAGACAAATAGAGGTTTGAACATAGTAAGGGGACCGCATGAAGCGACTCATCCCATGGTAGCAAGACGAGCAACGCCGGGAAAACTCTCTAAGGTTCAGCGGAACTCCCCATCAGGCGGAATGAGATTGCAGACGCCTGACAAAATCCAGATACGCCAATGCGGTCGAAGAGTACCCCTTCTCCGCGCCGTTGCGCGTGAATTCTCCGGTCATCGGATTCATCTGCTGAAAAAACTCTCCCGTAGATTTTCCAGACGCGTTGATTGCCGCAACCCACTGCTGCATCAGATGGCAGAATTCCCGCTGCTTTCCATAATGCTCCATCCAGCGGGTGGCCCGTAGAGCCGTCAGTGCCTGTGACGCTCCGCCCCAACTATTTGCCGGAATGGAACGCACGTACAGGGGATCATCCATTGCAACCGAGGTAAAGGGAAACGGCGCCCAGAATGCATTTGGATTGTGCAACTGCCGCGTCCACACGTCATCGAAGATTTGTCGGTCGGATGCGATGTCCAGTTTGAGCACGTGCTCACCCATCACACGCGAGATCGCATCGGAGCGCACCCGCACAAATTTCCCTTGTGCGTCGAGATCGTAGAATGCAGCATCTTCCGCGCAGTAAAGCTTCTTAATAATTAGCTGCCGGATGATCTCAGCATCCTCAAGCCATTGGTCTGCTTCGTTCTTATGCCCGAGTGCCTGGGCCATTGCCGCCAGCGCGATTCGACCGCCATAGACAGTGGCTGAGAGATCTGGGCACAGCCGGGGAAGCGAAGGTACCGGAGGACATTTGCGCGCGTCGTTGTCCGGGCAACTGTTCGGTATACCTGCCCACCGCGGGCTATTGTCCATTCCGGTGTCGTAGGTGCAAAAGCCCTCAACCAGCCCGGTCTTGCGGGTATTGCGATACCGTTTCAACCACGCGTCCCACCGGCTGCACGCAGCATATGCCGTTTTCAGCATCTCTTCGTCTTTGGTTAGCTGCACCAATTCCCAAGCGGTCGCGGCTACAGGCACTACCATCTGGATCTGACTGTAGCCAACCGCGTCCGTCCATATATATGCAGGCAACTGACCGTCCGCGTGCTGCAGCGCGAAAAATGCCGTGTGATTCGCGCGCGCTATCTCAGCCGGGCTTGGCTTGCCTTCAACGTGAGGCACAAACTCTGCCAGCTTCGCATACACCAGGCTTTCCATGGGCGCGCACTCCAGCCAAACTCCCCGATACTCTGCGCCTTCAATGAGTACAGGGCGGTTATAGGTGGACAGTAGCTTCACGTTGCCAGACAGCGTCGCCAGCGCTGCATCCCATGTCCGTTTCCATTTAGGGTCTGCATCTGGAAATTTCGGCAATGGTTTTGCAGACTCTTTCAGCACTGTTGCGTGCAATGGTTCACACACCAGCGCCATGCCCGCCATGCCTGTTATCTCGAGAAACTTGCGTCTCTTCATTGTGTCAAGTTTTTCAACGAACTCCCGGCAAGAATAGCATTATCCCCGCTGGCCGACGTTATCGCGAGTGCTTCATCCGATTTGCAATGCGGAAACAGCGCTCATTTCTCACTTGCCATGCACAATCACGGAATCCTCACCGTGCGGGGCTTGTTGCTGATTGGTGGTTGAAACTGGGGCAGTATAAGTCGCCGTGAGAATTATCCCTGCTCGCGAACTCGGCGTCGCGGGAGCTGCCATCCGCATCGCACCCTCCGTTCCCACGTAATAATTCACATTCGGATTGGCGGCATCTTTCACGATCCAGTGCACGATGGCATGCAACTGCTCGTCGGTCAACTCTGTGTGCGCAGGCATACTAGCCTGTCCCCACACTCCCGTCGATCCTTCGCGGATATAGCGTGCAAGTGCATCGCTCGTTGCCTGGTTGTCCGGATACCGTTGAGCGATTGCAGCGAACGATGGCCCCGTCGCCCTGGCTTTGAACTCGTGGCATCCAACGCAGCCGGATCGGATGATGTCCAGGAGACCGGCCGGCACAGGCGCGGTTGCTGGCGCTGGTTCGCCAGACCCCTTCGACAAGTCCGGGACATAGGTTGCCGTGATCAATACTTGATTCGACGGAATCTCCTGATACTCGGTCGACTTTCCGTGCCAGGTGACGACAACGCTGTAGTTCACCAATGCATTCCAGTTCTCCGTGCTGTTGTTCGCCGGAGCGGTGATCTTTACAAGTGGAGGCGCATCCTTGCCATGCTCTGTGGTGCTGGCAGAATTCGCCTGACCCTGGCATACGAGCAATGCCATCGAGAACGCAGGAACACAGAACGCCAACGCAGCAGTAAGACCTTTGATCCTGATAGGCCTCATGCCTGTCTGATCTCCCCGGCGACTCGTTGTGCAGATCGGATGCACGATTCCATCCCGCGGCTGAGAAGGTCCGCGTACGTCCCGGCAAAATAAATTCTTCCCTCCGGCTTCAGGATCTCTGGCCAGAATTTATGCATTTCCCCGATGGGAAACGGCTCCATTTCACAACTGGGAGCAAGCTTGTCCTGAGTCCAGTCCTTGGTCAGCGCCTGCACAATGGTGTCGCGTTTGCCCGGATATACCTGGCGAAAGGCAGCCAGCACGCGTTGCGGCGAAGCTCCGCCGGGGCCATAGGCTTTGAGGATGACGCGCGTCGTCTCCACCTCGCTCGGCACCTCCCAGATCGATTCGATGTCCGGGTGATCGAATTCCATGTTGATGCTTTTGAGGCCATCGTCGAGCCAGAATTTGGAGCTGGCCTCAAACACGTAAAAGGGGTGCGACGTGTACGTCAGGTTATCGACGACATATTGTTTCGCCGGAGACAGAGCAGGCGTGACGGGAATATTTCTAAAGACAGTTAAGCTGATGCAGTTCACGAAGTAATCCGCGGTGATGGTTATGACGTCTCGATATCCATACTCGCGATATTGGATCGTCACACCCTGATTGTTTTGCTGAATTGCTGTGATCGGGTGCGCGAGCTTAACGCGTGAACCGAGCCGTCGCGCAAAGGCGGTGGGCAATTGTTCGTTCCCGCCCTTCAGCCGAAAGATCTCTCCTTCAGATGGCGGGATGCCTCGGGACTTCATCGCAGCGAGCCTCCAAATGGAATAGAGCGCGCTGGTATGTTCCTCTCCCAGGTAGTTGATAACCGCCTGCGAGGCGCCTTCTTTTTTATAGATTTCGGCAATCGGAATTTTGTCGAGATCGTCCAGTCCGGCGCCAAAAGGATGGCTGGGGTCGGGGAGTTTTGCCACGTAAGGTTCCAGATAGAGACCCTGCAGCTCGTACCATGGGTGTTTGGAAAGAAAATGCGTCTCGCGGCTGTTAAAACCCAGGCTCGCGAGCGTCTCGGGATCCGCCAGCATTCGATTGGTGTAGAACTTTCCGCCGATCATCCTTAGATCGTTGTCGTTATATGGGAGCCACGATCCTTCGGCATTTGGATAGGGAACTACCGGGATGTTGAATTCTTCCGCATAGGCGAAAAGCCGTTCATATCCTGGTTTAGTGATGTGGTCCGCGCCAAAGTCGGCGTAAAGTCCGTCCGATAAGCCATCGCTCCCGGTGAACACATGGCCTGAATATCTTCCCGAAGCCTCGAGAACCGTGACATCGATGCCAGCCTTCATCAGCTCATAGGCACAACATAATCCGGTAATTCCGGCGCCGCCGACCACAACTGTTTTGGGTTTCGATGCAACAGTAGGCTCCGATTTCCTTTCGGTGGCTGCCGTCAGGATGTCAGGATCGATCAGGGAGGCGCCAGCGCTGCCGATCAACGTTTTTAAGAATGTTCTTCGAATCATCTGCAATGTCCTTGGCTTAAGCCAGTCTAATGCCGCTGGCTGGAAGAGTCTTCGTTGAATTGCGCGAAAAGTCCGCGTGGCTAGAATTTATTCCTCAATGCCAGCTAGCTTCGTCACGCTCTGGATCTCTTCTTTCATTCTCCGCCACATCTAGCAGACTGTGGATCATGAAGGACATCAAGTGAAGGCAGCGCGAGCCAATTTCGCCTTGAAGTCTGGTTTTTGCCCGACCCTATCGGTGACAATACCGTTCCATCTTAGAGCAGCACGGTGGTGATAGGAGTTGAAGATGATCTCCGACTGGAGCATCCTGCAAAGGGTCTCGTCAGCGGGTGGACTAGGTGATAGGACTATCATCGCAACATCGACCGCAGTGGAACGAGCAAGTTGCTGCATTTCTATATTTGTTGCTAAAAATAAACCTGAACCAACAGGATCAAATAACCATAATGAAAAAGACACAAATGGAAATTGCAGCCATGCCGGCAGATTCATCCCCAATCAGCGAAACGATAGAGTCGCACTCGCTCCTCACCCGGCGTGAAATGCTGGCGATGACCGGGATGGCCGGTTTGGCCGGCTTCACGGCTTTCACCGGTAGCGCAGCAGGCGCTGTTTCGCAGACTCAGCCAGCCGGTACGGTTCCGCAGCCTGGGCAAAAAAAGCCTCGTATTGCCTGTCTCGTCAGCTATTGGGGTCTCCCCACGTCACATGCGGACTGGATCGTAAATAAGCTGCTGGACGGTTATTGGTGGAAGGGCGCCTACACTCCTTCGCAGGTGGAAGTGGTGTCCGTTTACATCAATCAGTTGGATACCAGCCTGCTGGGTCAGAAAGTATGCAAAGCGAAAAACATTCCCATCTATAAAACAGTAAGGGAAGCCGTCACGCTTGGCGGGAAGGAACTTGCTGTGGATGGTGTTGTCATCGTCTGCGAACACGGCAACTATCCAACCGATCTCAAAGGACACTGGCTCCTGCCGCGCTGGTGGATCTACCAGCAGGTGATCAAGGTCTTCCAGCAGAGTAACCGCTCGGTGCCAATCTTTAACGACAAACACCTCTCCTACAATTGGGACGACGCCAAGTGGATGTTTGATAAATCCCGTGAACTGAACTTTCCCCTCACCGGCGGTTCCTCCATACCCATTTACTACCGCACGCCCGAGATAGAGATCTTTCCCAATACACCGCTGAAAAACGGCCTCGTCATTGGAGATATGGCGGACGAGGGAGCCAGCTTCCATTGCATCGACGTGCTGCAGTCCTTTATGGATCGCCGCAAAGGCGGGGAAACAGGCGTCAAGTCGGTGCAGTCCATCCGCGGGCCTGAAGCATGGAATTGGGTCGGAGCCAATCCCTGGGCCAACAACTTGGCAGAAGCCGTGCGCAAAAAGTTTGATCTGCCGGCGGGACACTTTCAACAGGGCGGCCAGACGAACCAGCTAGGTAAGCAGACCCACCACCGGCACCGGCAGTCCAACCTCTGCATCGTGGAGTATAACGACGGAACCAAAGCGGCCTCAATTTCGGGCAGCGGCGTCGGTTGGACCTTCGCCAGCGATGTCGAAGGGCAGAAAGACCCGACGATCATCTCGATGCTTGGCTGGCCCGGCCCCGTCTCGCAGTTCCACGCGGCCAATGCCCACGAGCATTGGCTTATCGAGATGATGCTGACCCGCAAGGAACCGTTCAATGCGGAGCGACTGCTTGTGTCTACAGGCATTGTGAACTACTACATGGACTCAAACTGGCAGGACGGCCGTTACTCCGCCGTCGGACGCGTCCTCGAGACGCCGTACATAGACATGAAATATCAGTCCACGCATGGACCGCTCTTTAACACTGGCCCCCGGCCGCCGGATACCCCCTACATACGCGGTTTTGCCACGGTGTAGGCTCTGCCCGGATGGATCACCCTTGCAAACCACCGGCAGATGCACATAAATGCGAGGAGTGCCGTGCTGAGACATCCAGGCCGCCATCGAATACATCTTCCCCGGGAGTCCTTGCTCATTGATGACGCGAGGGTGCTCGACTACTCATGGCATTGCAACCGCCATACGTTCGCCGGTAGACTGGTGATGGCCGGAGTGGATCTGCGGACGGTAGCAGAGCTTCTTGGCCATAGGACCTTACAGATGGTTATGCGCTATTCACATCTCGCCCCTGAGCATAACGCTGCCGCCGTAGACAGATTGGCGTCATTTTCTTCCCAAGGTTTGACACCACAACTGACACCGGCAAAAAGAGGTCTAAAGAACAGCCTGTAATACGCTGACAATAAACGGAGAGGTGGCAGAGCCCGGTTGAATGCACCTGACTCGAAATCAGACATAGTCGCAAGGCTATCGGGGGTTCGAATCCCCCCCTCTCCGCCATGAAGTCTTTATGTTTCACAATTTGCGATAGCGGCTCGATGCTTCCGCACACTTCCCGCCGAATAAGCAACTATTGCCCGCAGACCGGAACCGGAGAATTCTATCGAGGCGTCAGTCCTATGGTCATTTCTTGGTCAATTCTCTAATCCTAGTTTCGGCAGTTCCGATTCGCGGCGAGTCGTAGTCGACACAATCCAGTCCGCGCAGCTTCGGATGGCCGGTCTTCCCAACTTCAAGAGCGCCATATCCTTTCCCGGCCAGCACCCGGCCATCATCGACCAGAAGCTGTGGGACCGGGTCCAGGCACAGTTCCAATCGAATTCGGTCTTATGGACGATCGCGCCCAGATAAATCCGGCTGTGCAGCATTCGATAGAGAGAGCCCCTCGAGTGAACGGCACCTCCTGATGCTTGTCCAGTCTGGCTCACCCGTTTTTTGCTGCGGACTCCTTCTTTTTCCAGATGCAACTTCAGTTTTGTCACACAACCGAGCCGGAGATAGATCTTGTCTATCTGTTTCACCTGATCCGCTTCGGCCGGATTCAGGACCAGATGCCTGTCGGCTAGATCGTATCCGAGCGGAACAACGCCGCCCATCTCACGTCCGTCCTCGGATATCTTCACTCGGCGCCCGGACAGCATCTCATCAATTCCTCTTTCGTCGATTCAATTTCGATCTCCGCCATAACTCTCTTTAATTCGGTTTGTGCCATTGCTGTAAGACATCTGAATTCAGGGTCCGATCGGAAGCCATAGTTCCGTCGGCGCGATATCAAGCTTTGCTGCGAGTCACCGCTCCTCCGGCAACTGCAATCAGAATGTTGCTCTTCGCCCAGTCGCTCTTCTGAAGACGTCTCTCAGCTGGCAAAGTTAATTTTGAAATGCATCGCGCCGAGAGCAAGCACGGCCCGATCGGACGTCAGCGTAGGGTCGGCGCGTCGGCCTAGCCAGTCGCTGCCAGGCGATCCATAGGGAAACAGATGTCAAGTTCTGCAGGCAAGATGGAATTTACTCTCGCTGTCGGGGTGTTGCATGCGTTGCCCGAATCGTTGTCTCGTTACGATCGAGATGAGGGATTTCCCCAGTTGCTCAGACTCGACCCCCTACCTAGCATTGAGCCGTTAAGCCGGAATCTGTGACGCCTGTTTCATAGGCAGATCCAGTGAGGCAAGACAAAACCTCGCACATCTGTTTCCAGTTTTTTTCCCGGAGAAGCCATGAAAGAAATGCACAGCCAAAATGGCGGCTCGGATCGACTGCCTGCCGGAAGCCACGCAGTAGGCAAAATGACCTTCGGGGCGGCGTTAGCTTTTTTTCTTTGTTGCGCTCCGGCGCTCTCCTGCCCCGGGCAGTCCACTCCGTCCCTTGCTCTGTCTTCCCAATCGCCAAAGTCTCTCGGTGAGGAGCTGCGACATTCTGAGGGCAAGGAAATACACATCTTCTACATTCACGGCATTGGATCCGACGGTCCCAAAGATCGCGATTCGCAGGCGCTTAGAAAGAGCATTTGCGACTATCTGAAGGACTGTACGACCCCTGAGGGCACCGCAATCGGTGAGTGGGACTACGCCGACCGTGATGAGTTTCAACTTGATGCGCCAGTCCCGGCTCTCGAGTACATGGACGAGCAGGTTTGGAAAAGCCAAGGAGAATGGCATGCGGCAGCTCCTTATGCCGTTCACTTCCGACTCGCTCGCACCAATGGATCAGCCTTGTATGTGGACGAGCTGAATTGGTGGCCGCTGACCTTTTCGCTCAAATGCCGTCAGATTATCGCTGGCGAAGCATCCTTTGTCGCTCCTAGCAAAGCAAGAATTGATACCTGCTCCAATCTTGAACCGAATGCTGATGTTGCACAGCGATTCAAGTCGTACGACTGGATCTCCGAGGATGAGGCCACGCGTCTTCGCCAGTTTCCCGCGCGAGGTGCCAAGGTCAATCGACAGTTGAAGAGCGATGTGATGGACTGGGCATTCTCCGACGCCGTAATGGCGCTTGGCCCGCTCCGAGTTTATGTTCTCGATGGGATCAGGCAATTAATTCTGAAGTCGCTTGCGGATGCATCCACCACATCCCAAACCGACCCAATCGGAGTTCGGGCCAATCAGGAATTTGTGATTGTCTCCCATAGCCTGGGAAGTTATCTGATCTTCTCGGCCCTCGATATGGATCAAACAGATGGAAAGACCGCGACTGCAGAACAAACCCGAAGCGACCTCCAGGAGATTTTGAAGCGTACTTCCCTGGTGGTCTTCTTCGCAAATCAACTTCGATTGCTTGAATTAGTTGGTCTGGACGGACCTTCTGAAAGAAATATCGGGACGCATCTTCAGGATTGGGGAAAGGTTCGGTGTGACTATCTCAAGTCCCTCCCCAGCGCTCCGCAGGGGTGCAAGCCTCCACGGATCATTGCATTGAATGATCCTAGCGACTTGCTTACTTGGACAGTTCCCGCACTCAGTGACATCCACGTCGAAAACTACAGCGTCAGAAACTCCACCCACTGGCTATGGCTGTTTGAGAATCCCACTCCGGCCCATGGCAATTACGCAAAGGACAAACGTGCTATCAAAGAGATGCTCACGTCGAGTTCTGATGAGAAGAAATGAGTTGAATAGGTACACGCCCACAATGTCTCAAGAGACGATCGTGGCGCCCTAGCGAGGAACCCGCCCGCAAACACGTTGCGTCCCTCTGAATCTTTGCGGTTGACCCACCAGTTGAAATTCAATATCGGTCTTGCAAGGATCGTTCCGGAAGCGCGCGTCAGCCCGGCCAAGTTCGCTCTCAATTCTGTAGACAAACAATGTCACCAAGGCGTGTGCGGGAGGGTTCACTTCGCTGAAGTTCCCTGCCATAGGCAGGGAACTGAACGATCCGTTTGCGCTGTCCAGAGGGTGCGACTTCTCCGCCACGACAGCAGGCGTTTTCTGTACAGTGATCGGAGTTTGGTGTAGGCGTCGAACACCCAATGCTGCTCGGACGCAAAAGCACAATCCGCTGGGTGCAGAGTCGCAATCAAGCAAGGATGGCGTTGCTAGGGATTTTCCTAGGTGCAGTATGCACGTTCGCAGGTGGAATATATCGATCAACGGCTTTTGGGGCCAATTTCTGTTCTCGTTCCTGGCCCTCGACTCTCGCCGATGAAGCGATTTCATTTTGGATCGCGTACTTGGTGATGGAGGAACATCCGCGACCTTCGTGTATAACCCGACGCCTCGTCTAGGGTCCGCGCAGGGCAATACCCAAAACGTTCGCCAGCACTGGGATGTTGCGGGGAAAGAAAACGGGGCGCAAGTTTCACTTGAAACCAAAAAAAGAGGGAGTGTGGGAGCTATGCAAGGGAACCGGAAAACGAATCTAGCAGGCTTGGTGGCGTTGTGTTTACTAACATCGGTATCGGCTTTTGGCCAGGATGGTGGCAAGGCCCAGACCCAGGGAATGATCACCTCCCGAAACGGGGATACGATGATGGTGACCGGCAACGAGGGAAGTGTTAATGTGGTTCTCACCGATGACACGAAAACAAGAGATGCTAGAGGTCTCTTTGGCCTGGAAAAGACTCATCTGTCCAGCGTTGTGCTGATTCCTGGGCTCAAGGTAAAGGTCAAGGGAACATTCGATGCCAAGGGCCGCATAGTCGCGAAAACGATAACCACCGATGGTGATGACCTGGAAAGCGCAGAGATGATTCAGGCGGGATTACAGCCCACCGCAGAGCAAGTCGAAGCCAACGTGCAGCTTCTCGGGGCCCATCAACAGGATATTGCAGCCAACCAGCAGGGCGTCGCTGCCAACCAGCAGGCTATCGCTGGCCACCAGGAGGATCTGGCTGCCCACCACACACGCATTGAACAGAACATGCAGGACATTCAGACGACCACTCAGCGCTTTACCGCGCTGGCTGACTACGATACGAAGGGCGAAGCCACCGTGAAATTCGATAGCGGCAGCTCCAAGGTCTCGACGGCGGACGTGGAACAACTCAAACAGTTGGCACAAACCGCAAAAGGTCTTACCGGATACATCGTCGAGGTGACGGGCTATACCGACTCGCAGGGCAGCGCCGTGATGAACACCAAACTCAGCGAGGCCCGCGCTAAAGCTGTGGTCACGGTACTGATGCAGCAGGGTGGCGTGCCTGTGCGACACATCATAGCGCCAGGCGCAATGGGCGAATACGGATCAGCGGCACCGAACGAGACCAAAGCCGGGCGGGCGGATAACCGTCGGGTTGAAGTTAAGGTCCTGGTGAACAAAGGTATCGCCGGGGGCGATAGCACTCCTTAAGCGCCCCTCGCGACTTAACCAGTCGCTGCCAGGCGATCATGGGGAAACAGATGTCAAGTTATGCAGGCAAGATTGGAATTCAATATTTACTTGCCAGTAGCAGGACCTTCGACATTCCTTCATGGATCGCCCAGGCGGCGCACTTGGGAGTCAAGGACGGCTGGAGCAAGGCATTTTCGCTGTCGGGGTGTTGACATGCGGTGCTCTAACCGTTGTCTCCTTACGATCGTCGGTTGCGCGCTTGGATTAACAGCCGCGGGTGGAGCACAGGAGCACCAGAGTCCTGAACACACATGGGATTATGGTGTGTCGCTCGGGCCGAGTCATTGGGGTGA
>Ga0134126_10004902_pt1 | contig 16722 bp, 14 predicted proteins | sample KB31752_FD_96881 | JGI IMG/M metagenome (GOLD analysis project Ga0134126, IMG submission 96881) | Terrestrial soil microbial communities with excess Nitrogen fertilizer from Kellogg Biological Station, Michigan, USA - KB3-175-2 | ecosystem: Environmental > Terrestrial > Soil > Unclassified ...
AATGACATGCGCGTCGCCGCCCTGCGCGCGAATGTCTTTTGCGGCCGCTTCGCAGGCATCCGCGTGACGGCTGGAAATGACGACCTTAGCGCCGAGCGCGGCCATCGCTTCGGCAATGGCGCGGCCAATGCCGCGGCTCGACCCGGTAATGAGAGCGACCTTTCCTGCGAGTCCGAATAGCTCCAGAACGCGATTATTTGGCATGGGCCGGGTCCGTCTTCGGGCGCTTGGGCGGAGCTACGTCTCGATTTAGCACTTCCAGCGTAAGGACGAAAACCGGACGATTGAGGCGTGCTGTCCGCAGGGCGGAACTGCAAGGCGAGCGCTCGTTTGGATGCCTTGGGAACTGGACTCTCCGCATGCGCCCGTTAAACTCGACCGGGGCAAAAACTACTCGAAATAGGGAACGCGCATCGCACTAACTTTGTGAGGGGGGAGTGATGAAATTCAGGACCGCGATTTTGGCTATCGGGCTGGCCTTGGCTTTCGTGGCAGGTCCCGCGTCCGCCACCGTGACATTCAAGTTCGCCTTCCAGGGCGATTTGAAATCGCTCGATCCATATTCGCTCAACGAGACATTCACCCACGGCGTCTTGGGAAATGTCTATGAAGGTCTGACCAAGCGCGGCAAGGACCTGAAAATCATCCCCGGGCTCGCGGAAAGCTGGGAGGTTCTCGAGCCGACGCGCTGGCGCTTCCATCTGCGGAAAGGCGTTAAATTCCACGACGGCCAGGATTTCACTGCCGACGATGTGGTCTTTTCCGCCGACCGTGCGCGCGGCCCGTCCTCGGACGTGAAAACGCGGCTTCCCGCCGACGCCAAGGTGGTGAAGGTCGACGACTATACCGTCGATTTCATCCTCTCCGGTCCCAACCCGATCCTCAATGCCGAGTGGGACACCTGGTACATCATGTCGAAGAAGTGGTGCGAGGAGCACAATTCGCTCACCGCGCAGCCGCAAGCCGGCCAGCAGATGAACTTCGCCGCCTTGCATGCCAACGGCACCGGGCCCTTCATCATCACCGAGCATCAGGCCGGCGTGCGCACGCACTTCAAGCGCAATCCGAACTGGTGGGGCAAACTCGAGAGCAATTTCGACGAGGTGATCTTCACCACGATCTCGAATGACGCCACGCGCGTCGCCGCTCTGTTGTCGGGCGACGTCGATTGGGCCGACCCGATCCCGTTGCAGGATATTCCGCGCGTGAATGCGAGCGGCACGGCAAAGGTCCTGCAAGGGCCCGAGCTGCGCACCATTTTCCTCGGCTTCGACCAATACCGGCCGGAGCTGCGTTACTCCAACGTCAAAGGCAAGAATCCGTTCAAGGACGTTCGCGTGCGCGAGGCTTTCTATCTGGCCATCGACGAGAAGGCGATCGCCGACAAGGTCATGCGCGGTGCGGCAACCCCGTCCGCGCTGATGATCTCGCCGCTGCTGTTCGATCTGTCTAAGGACTTCGTGCGCCCGGCCTACGATCCGGAAAAGGCAAAGAAGCTTCTGGCGGACGCCGGCTATGCGTCCGGTCTTGAGGTCACGATGGACTGCCCGAACGATCGCTACGTCAATGACGAAGCGATCTGCCAGGCGGTCGTCGCCATGCTCGCGCGTGTCAACGTCAAGATCGATCTACTGGCGCAGCCGAAAGCGAAGTACTTTTCCAAGGTGCTCGTTTCCGGCGGTTATGACACCTCGTTTTATCTGCTCGGCTGGACGCCGGGCTCCTTCGACTCCTGGAACATTCTCGCCAACATGTATCGCTGCCGCGACGAGAAGGGCGTCGGCGGTAACAACAACCTCGGCAATTACTGCAACCCGAAGGTCGAGGACTTGACCAACAAGGTTTTGGTCGAAGGCGACAAGGCCAAGCGCGATCAGATGATCAAGGAGGCCTATGACATCGGGCAGGTGCAGGATTGGGCCTATGTGCCGCTGCATCAGCAGGCTTTGGCCTGGGGCGTGTCCAACAAGGTCAAGGTTGTCCAGCGGCCCGACAACCAGATCCTGTTCTACTGGTTCAGAAAGGAATAGCGCGCCGCGAAACGCTGTGGCGCCGCCGGTGCGGGGCGGCGGCGCCCCGATATGACAAGCATCGCCTGAAGGTTTGACCGTATGCTCGCCTTCATCATTCGCCGCATGGTCCAGGCTTTGCTTGTCATGATCGTGGTGGCATTGATCGCGTTCACGCTGTTTCGCTTTGTCGGCGATCCGGTCAACCAGATGGTCGGCATCGAGACCAGCGCGCAGGAACGTGAGCTGCTGCGCCAGCAACTCGGCTTGAACGATCCTGTCATCGCCCAATTTGTCCGCTTCATCTGGAATGCGGTGCATTTCGATTTCGGCGCGTCGTACCAGTTCAAGCAGCCGGTGATCGATCTGATTGCCGACCGTTTCCCCGCGACCATGGAGTTGTCGGTGGTCTCGGCGCTGTTGTCGCTGATCTTCGGCATCCCGATGGGCGTTTATGCCGCGCTCCATCGCACGTCCTGGCTGTCGCGATTTTTCCTGACGATTTCACTGGTCGGCATTTCGCTGCCGACGTTTCTCACGGGAATCCTGCTGATATTTTTATTCGCCGTTTCCCTGAACTGGCTGCCGTCGTTCGGGCGCGGAGACGTCGTGGCGCTTGGCTTCTGGAGCACGGGCTTGCTCACCAAATCGGGGCTGAAAGCCCTTGTCCTGCCGGGAATAACGCTTGGGCTGTTCCAGCTTGCGCTGATCATGCGGCTGGTGCGCTCGGAGATGATCGAGGTGCTGCGTACCGACTATATCAAGTTCGCGCGCGCGCGAGGTTTGCCCGATCGGATCGTCTATTTCGGCCACGCGCTCAAGAACACCCTTGTCCCGGTGATGACGATCGCGGGGTTGCAGCTCGGTTCCATCATCGCCTTCGCGATCATCACTGAAACCGTTTTTCAGTGGCCCGGCATGGGCCTGCTGTTTCTCAAGGCGGTGCAGAATGCCGATATTCCGATCATGTCGGCCTATCTGCTGTTGGTCGCTTTTATTTTCGTGACCATCAATCTGGTCGTCGACCTTCTCTACGCTGCCGTCGATCCGCGCATCCGCATCGACTTGCGTCCGGTGTAGTGCGATGAGCGCAGGGCAGGGTGCCAGTCCGAGCTTGACACCGCGATTGCGCTGGCTGTCGCGGCTGCTCGATAGCGACATCGCCTATTCCTTCTGGCAATCGAAGCTGACGGTGCTCGCCGCCGTCGTCGCGCTCGTCATCGCGCTGGGCGCTTTGCTGGCGCCGTGGATTGCTCCGCAGAATCCGTTCGATCTCAAGACAATCAGCCTGCTGAATTCGCACGTGCCGCCGGCCTGGCAAAAGGGGGGCGATCTGCAATTTCTGCTCGGCACCGACGATCAGGGGCGGGATGTGCTCTCGACCATTCTCTATGGCTCGCGCCTCTCGCTCGCCATCGGAATCATGTCGGTCGCCTTTGCCGCCGTCCTCGGCATCGCGCTGGGGCTGATTGCCGGTTATGTCGGCGGTTCGGTCGATGCGCTGATCATGCGCGCCGCCGACGTGCAGCTGACGTTTCCGGCCATTCTGATTGCGCTGCTCATCGACGGGACCGCGCACGCCTTGTTCGGCCAATATCGCGACGAGAGCGCAACGATCTGGGTGCTGGTGCTCTCGATCGGCCTGTCGTTCTGGGTCCAATATGCGCGCACCGTTCGCGGGCTGACCTTCGTTGAGCGCAACAAGGATTACGTTCTCGCCGCGCGGCTGATCGGCATTCGTCCGGGGCTCATCCTCGTGCGCCATATCCTGCCCAATGTCATCGGTCCGGTTCTTGTGATCGTCACCATCAACCTGGCGCTCGCCATCATTCTGGAGGCGACGCTGTCATTTCTCGGCGTCGGCCTTTCGCCCACGCAGCCCTCGCTCGGCACCATGATCCGCATCGGCAACAATTTCCTGTTCGCGGGAGAATGGTGGATCGCGATCTTCCCGGGCGTCACGCTCGCTGCGCTTGCGCTGTCGGTCAATCTGCTGGGCGATTGGCTGCGTGACGCGCTTAATCCGAAGCTGCGATGAGCGCGCCCGTCCTCAGCGTTCGCCGGTTGCGCGTCGAATTTCCGCGCCGGCACGAAACATTGGTCGCGGTGAACGATATTTCCTTCGATATTGCGCGCGGCGAGGTGCTCGGTGTTGTCGGCGAGTCGGGGGCGGGCAAATCGCTGACCGGGAATGCGGTAATCGGGCTCTTAGAGCCGCCGGGCCGCATCGGCGGCGGTGAGGTTTTGTTGACCGGCGAACGTATCGACCGTCTGTCGCCGGAAGCTATGCGGCATATCCGCGGCAAGCGCATTGGCATGGTGTTTCAAGACCCGCTGACCAGTCTTAATCCGCTCTACCGGATCGGCCGGCAACTGGTCGAAACCATCGAGGCCCACACCGAATATAAAGGCGCCGCGGCGCGCCGGCGGGCTATCGGTCTCCTGGCCGAGGTCGGCTTGCCGGCCGCGGAAGCGCGCATCGACAATTATCCGCATCAATTTTCCGGCGGCATGCGGCAGCGCGTCGTCATCGCGCTTGCGCTTGCCGCCGATCCGGAGCTCGTGATCGCCGACGAGCCGACGACGGCGCTCGACGTCTCCGTTCAGGCGCAGATCATCGCGTTGCTGAAGCGGATATGCCGCGAGCGAGGCACCGCGATCATGCTGATAACGCACGACATGGGCGTGATCGCGGAAGCCGCCGACCGTGTCGCGGTCATGTACGCCGGCCGCATCGTCGAGATCGGCGCCGTGCGCGACGTGATCGGGCGTCCGCTGCATCCGTATTCGGCGGGTCTGATGGGGTCGATTCCGAAGCTCGATTCCGACCTCGATCGCCTCGTGCAGATTTCCGGGTCGATGCCGCGCCTGACGTCAATTCCGTCGGGCTGCGCGTTTCATCCTCGCTGCCCGCGCATCTTCGAGCCGTGCGCGAAACTGCGGCCTGACTTGGCCCCATCTGGCCAATCGCACGTTGCCTGCTGGCTCTACAACAAGGTTCCCACCAACGCCGAGGCCGCGCCATGAATCTTGCGCCGCTCGTTCAGGTGGATAGCCTTGGCCGCGTTTTCGACGTCTCGCGGCCGTGGCTCGAACGGGTGACGCAAAGGCTGGCGCGGCAATATTTGGTGGCGGCGACGGACGTCACATTTTCCATCGCCCGCAGGGAGACGTTTGCGCTGGTGGGTGAGTCCGGGTCGGGCAAATCGACGATCGCAAGGATGATCGTCGGCCTTATTCCGCCGAGCGCCGGCACCGTGGTCATCGACGGCATATCGATGTCGGACCGCGCGCAAAGCGCCAGCCGCCAGGTGCGCAAGCGAATCCAGATGGTGTTTCAGGACCCTTATGCCAGCCTCGATCCGCGCTGGCGGGCTGCCGATATTATTGCCGAGCCGATCCGCGAATTCGATCTGACCCGCAGCCGGGCGGCGACCAATGCCCGCGTCAACGAGCTTCTCTCTCTTGTCGGGCTCGATCCGGTCGACGGAGTGAAATATCCGCACGAATTTTCCGGCGGCCAGCGCCAGCGCATTGCCATCGCGCGGGCGCTCGCGTCGGAGCCCGAATTCATCGTCTGCGACGAACCGACGTCCGCGCTTGACGTTTCGGTGCAGGCGCAGGTGCTCAATCTGATGCGCGATCTGCAAGACCGGCTGGGCCTGACGTATCTGCTTATCAGTCATAATCTGGCGGTGGTGCGGCATATGGCGAGCCGGGTCGGCGTCATGTATCTCGGCCGGGTCGTCGAAATTGCGCCGGCAAAGGAACTGTTTAGAAACCCGCGCCATCCCTATACGCGGATGCTGCTGGATGCCGTACCGCATCTCGATCAGGCGCAAGAGCGGCAGGGGTCGGTCGAGGGCGAAATACCCAATCCGCTCGACCCGCCGAAGGGCTGCCCCTTCCATCCGCGCTGCTGCCACGCCAACGCGCGCTGCCGCACCGAGCCGCCGGCAATGATGGCCGCCGGATCGGCGTCGGTATCCTGCCATGCGGTCGAGGAGGGGCGAATTTGATCGTGCGCTTTAAAATGCTACGCAACAAATCTGTCGTCCGTCCACGTGAGAGGGAACGCGAGTGACCTGGTCGATCATTGCCCGCGACGTTGAACACGGGAAATTCGGCATCGCGGTTGCGACGCGGTTTTTTGCCGTGGGCGCTCTCGTGCCTCATACCCGCTCCGGCATCGGCGCCATCGCCACGCAGGCGTTGATCAATCCGTTTTTCGGCGGGCAGGGACTTGCCCTTTTGCAGAAAGGTCAATCGGCGGCCGAAGTGACGGCAACACTGGTTGCCGCCGATACCGGGCGCGCGCACCGGCAGTTGCACGTCATGGACCGGCAGGGCCGTACCGCGGCCCACACCGGCGATGCTTGCGTCGATTGGTGCGGCGTCATTTGCGAGCCGAACCTGTCGGTCGCCGGCAACATGCTTGCCAATGCGAATGTCATCGCGGCGACGGCAGCGGCATTCCGGGAGCAAGCGAAAATGCCTTTTGCCCGCCGTTTGATCGCGGCGATGAAAGCCGGCGAAACGGCCGGCGGCGACAAGCGCGGCAAGCAGTCGGCGGCGCTGGTCATTCAGGGCGCGGAGGACTGGCCGGACCTCAGCCTGCGCGTCGACGATCATCCCGATCCGCTTGCCGAACTCGACCGGCTGGAGAGCGTCAGCCGCGAGCGGTTCGTCCACTTCATGCAGTTCCTGCCAAGCCATGAGAACCCGGCCGGCATCACGGATCGCGGCAGCATCGAGGCCGGGATTCAAAAGGCGCTGTCCGAGCGTCCACGGCCATGACCGCGGCGCCGCTGCTCGAGATTTCCGGCCTGGCGGTCGAATTCCACGGCGACCGCAACCGCGTTACCCACGCCGTCAGCACCGTCGATCTGACGCTTGCGCATGGCGCTTCGCTCGGCATCGTCGGCGAATCCGGCTGCGGCAAGAGCGTGACCGCGCTGACGATCATGCGTCTGCTGACGTCGAACGCCGACGTGACGGGATCGATTGTATTCGACGGTCGCGATCTGCTCGCGCTTCCCGACGACGAGATGCGCGACTTGCGCGGGGACCGGCTGACCATGATTTTCCAGGAGCCGATGACTTCGCTCAACCCGAGCCTGACCGTCGGGGAGCAGATAGCCGAAACGCTCATCCGCCACCGCAACCTGTCGCCGCATGCGGCGCGGGCAAAGACGATAGAACTCATCGCGCGCGTCAACATTCCCTCGCCCGAGCTGCGCTACGACGAATATCCGCACAAGCTGTCCGGCGGCATGCGCCAGCGCGTGATGATCGCGCTTGCGCTTGCGTGCGACCCGCAACTGCTTATCGCCGACGAGCCGACAACCGCGCTCGATGTTACGATTCAAGCGCAGATTCTCGATCTGTTGCGCGAGCTGAAGGCTGCGTCCGGCGCCGCCATCATCCTTATTTCGCACGATCTCGGTGTGATCGGCGAAATCTGCGACGAGGTGGCCGTTATGTACGCTGGCGAGATCGTCGAGCGCGCCCCGGCGGCGGCGTTGTTCGAGCGGCCGGGCCATCCGTACACCGTCGGCCTGATCGGCTCGATCCCGCGGCTCGATCAGCAGGCCGACGAGCTTGCCGCCATTTCCGGCATGGTGCCGGAAATGACGACGCTGCCCGCCGGGTGCCGGTTCGCGCCGCGCTGTCCTTTTGCCGATACGCGTTGCCACGCCGAGCGGCCGCCAATCGTCCACCTTGACGGCGATCGATGGTCGCGCTGTTTTTATGCGCCGCTGGAAAAGAACGTCGCATGACGCCCTTGCTCCAGGTCGAAAATCTCAAACGTCATTTCACGGCCGCCCGAAGCCTGTTCGGCCGGCCGATCTCGGCGGTGAAAGCGGTTGATGGCGTCAGCTTTTCGCTGGATGCGGGCGACACCTTCGGCCTCGTCGGTGAATCGGGGTGCGGCAAATCCACATTGGGGCGTCTGGTGCTTCGGCTCATCGAGCCGCAGGAAGGCCGCATCGTATTCGACGGCCGCGACATTACGGAGCTTGCGGAAAACGAGCTGCGCGGCTTTCGCCGCCACGCCCAGCTCATCTTCCAGGACCCTTACGCTTCGCTCAATCCACGCATGACCGTCGGGCAAATCCTGCTCGAGCCGCTGGCCCTGCATAACGTCGTCCCGGCTTCGGATCGGAGCCAGCGAGTCGCCGAGCTGTTGCGTCTGGTCGGGCTGTCACCATCGTTTGCCGCACAGCGCTACCCGCACGAATTTTCCGGCGGGCAGCGGCAGCGCATTGCCATCGCGCGTGCGCTCGCTGTGGAGCCGAAGCTCATCATCTGCGACGAGCCAGTATCGGCGCTCGACGTCTCCATCCGCTCGCAGGTGCTCAATTTGCTGCGCGACCTGCAGCGGCGTTTCGGCCTGACTTATATTTTCATCTCGCACGATCTGGCGGTGGTCAAGCACCTCGCCAACAAGGTCGCGGTTATGAACCTCGGGCAAATCGTCGAACTGGCGCCGGCCCGCGATCTATTCGCATCCCCACGGCACCCCTATACGCGGGCCTTGCTGTCGGCGATCCCGGTGCCAAATCCCCAGGTGCGTCGCGAACGGATCATCCTGCACGGTGAGCTTCCCAGCGCGCTGGCGCCGCCTCCGGGCTGCCGGTTCCACACGCGCTGTCCCTTTGCCATCGAGCGTTGCCGGAGCGAAGCGCCCGAGCTTCGGTTTGACGCCGGGGGGCATGCCGCCGCCTGTCACCGCGTCGGCGAACTGCCGCCGTTCGAGCCGCTGCGCGGCTCGCACATCGCGCCGGAATTGGAAGGCCTGATGGCCGCTTTCCGTAATATGGATGTACGGCCCAAGCCTGGTGTTGATACAATGACCGGGCCGGGGTGAGGGGCGCCCGATAAAATTACCAAAAGCGGGGAGGGGAACCACAATGAAAACATTCAAAATCGCTGTTGCCGCGGCATTGCTGTCTTTGGCCGCCGCGACCGCGCAGGCGCAGACGACGCTTCGCATCGGCCTCGCCGAAGACCCGGATATCCTCGACCCGACGCTCGCCCGCACCTATGTGGGGCGCATCGTCTTTGCCTCGATCTGCGACAAGTTGTTCGACATCGACGAGCATCTCGCCGTGGTGCCGCAGCTCGCGCTGTCGCATGAAACGTCGGCGGACGGAAAAGCCGTCACCATCAAGCTGCGGCCGAACGTCACGTTCCAGGACGGCGAAAAGTTCGATGCCGAAGCGGCGAAGTATTCGCTCGAGCGGCACATGACGATGACAGGCTCGTTCCGCAAACCGGAGCTTGCCGCCGTCGATCATGTCGAGGTCGTCGACCCGCTCACCATCAAGCTGGTTCTGAAAGAGCCGTTCGCGCCGCTGATCTCGCAGTTGACCGACCGCGCCGGAATGATGGTGTCGCCGAAAGCGGCAAAAGCCGAAGGCGACAAGTTCGGGCTGCACCCGGTCTGCGCCGGCCCTTACAAATTCGTCGAACGGGTCGCGCAGGATCGTATCGTCGTTGAAAAATATGCCGGCTACTGGAACGCGAAGAACGTCTTTATCGACCGTATCGTCTATCTGCCGATCGTCGACGCGACCGTCCGGCTGGCAAGCCTCAAGTCGGGCAGTCTTGACCTTATCGAGCGCCTGCTTGCGACCGACATCAAGGCCGTCCGCGCCGACAAAAATCTGGTTCTCGCCAGCGCGCTGGAGCTCGGCTACCAGAGCATGAACATCAACGTCGGCAACGGCGATGCGGCCAAAACCCCGCTTGGGCAGTCGGCGAAGGTGCGCGAGGCGTTGAGCCTGGCCATCGACCGCAAGGCGTTGACGCAGGTGGTATTCAACGGCGAATTCGTGCCCGGCAATCAGTGGATCAGCCCCGAGCACCCGTATTATCAGAAAGACTTCCCGGTTCAGGGACGCGACCTCGCCAAAGCGAAAGAACTGCTCAAGGAAGCAGGCGTCACCGGCCGTCTTTCCGTCGACTTCATGGTGCCGTCCGGCGCCGAGCTCCACGCCGTCGCGGAAGTGATTCAGGCGATGGCGGCGGAAGCCGGCATCGACATGAAAATCCGCGTCACCGAATTCGCAACCTCGCTCAAGCAGGCGGAAGCCGGGCAATATCAGGCTTACATGCTGGCCTGGAGCGGCCGCACCGATCCCGACGGCAATCTCTACAGTTTCTACAAGTGCAAGGCGCCGCTGAATTACCCGGGCTATTGCAACCCCGAGGTCGACAAGTTGCTCGACCAGTCGCGCATCCCGTCGGACCCGGCGGCACGCAAGGCGATCTATGCAAAGATCACGAAGATCCTGCTCACGGACGATTCAATCCTTTATCTTTATCACCGGCGCATCCTGATCGCGCACACTGCAAAGCTTCAGGGCTACAAGCAGATGCCGGACGGGCTGGTGCGCGTCGTCGGCCTCAAGTTCAAGTAGCCGATTTTGCCCGGAGGAGACGGAACGATCCGCCAGCGATGCTGAAATTCATCGGCAAGCGATTGCTGCAGCTTATCCCGACGCTGTTTTTCGTGTCGGTCCTCATTTTCTCGCTGCAGCAATTGTTGCCGGGCGATCCGGCCTTGGTCATGGCGGGCGAGGAGCGCGACCCGCAGGTCATCGAACAGATCCGCAAGCAGTATCGGCTCGATCAGCCGCTGCCGCTGCAATACGTCTATTGGGTCAAGGGCGTCTTTTCCGGCAATCTCGGCGAGTCGATGCGGGTCAAGGAGCCCGTGCTCAAGCTCATCCTCGAGAAATTGCCGGTGACGATGCAGCTCGCCTCGATGGCGATCGTCATTGCGCTGACCATCGGCATTTCGGCGGGCGTGATTGCGGCGGTGAAAAAAGACACGGTCTGGGACTACGGCGCCAATATTTTCGCCTTGTGGGGTCTGTCCACGCCGAATTTCTGGCTCGGCATCATGTTGATCTTTTTGTTTTCCGTGCAGCTCGGCTGGCTGCCGGCGTCCGGCTACGTTCGCCTGAAAGACAACTGGGAGGCAAGCCTTGCCTCGACCATCATGCCGGCATTCGTCCTCGGCAACGCTATCGCCGCGGTATTGATGCGTCACACGCGTAGCGCCATGCTGCAGGTTCTCGAGAGCGATTACGTGCGCACGGCCCGCGCCAAGGGCCTGCTCGAGCGGCGCATCATCGTCAAGCATGCGCTGCGCAACGCCCTGACGCCCGTGATTACGCTCGGCGCGCTCGAATTCGGCACGCTGCTGTCGGGCGCGGTGCTCACCGAGCAGATCTTCACCATCCCCGGCTTCGGCAAGCTTATCGTCGATGCGGTTTTCAACCGCGATTACGCCGTCGTTCAGGGCGTCGTGCTGGTGACGGCGACCATGTTCATCGTTCTCAATCTGCTCGCCGACGTTGCCTACCATCTGGTCAATCCGCGGCTGAGGCCCTGAGATGGCAGACACCGCACAGGCTTTGCCGCTCACCGAACGCATGGCCGTCGAAAGTCCGGCGCGGCGGGCCTGGCGGCGGCTTTTGCGGCGCAAGGGTGCGGTTTTCGGCCTTTGTGTGCTAGGGGTCTTCGTCGTCTTCGCCGTACTGGCGCCGCTCATCGCGCCTTACGATCCAATCGTGCAAAGCTGGTCGGCGGTCCGCAAGCCGCCGTCGTTCCTGCATATCTTCGGCACCGACGACGTCGGCCGCGACGTGTTTTCGCGCGTGGTTTACGGCACCCGCGCGTCGCTGTTCGCGGGCGTGATCTCGGTGAGCATTGCGGTCTCGGTCGGCGTGCCCCTCGGGCTAACCGCCGGCTATCGCGGCGGCCTCATCGACGCTCTTGTGTCGCGCATGACCGACGCCATGCTCGCGTGTCCATTCATCATTCTTGCCATCGCGCTCGCCGCATTCCTCGGCCCGAGCCTCGGCAACGCGATGATCGCGATCGGCATCACCACGACGCCGATCTTCGTGCGGTTGACGCGCGGTCAGGCGATGCAGGTCAAGGTCGAGGAATATATCGAAGCCGCGCGCGCCGTCGGCAACCCGCGCTGGCGCATCGCATTGGTCCACATTCTGCCCAATATTTTTCCGGCGATTCTGGTGCAGGCGACGCTGTCGATTGCGACTGCGATCATCGCGGAGGCCGCGCTCTCGTTTCTCGGCCTCGGCCAGCAGCCGCCGCAGCCGTCCTGGGGATCGATGCTCGATTCGGCGCAGCGGTTTCTCACCACCGCGCCCTGGATGGCTGTCTGGCCCGGTCTTGCGATTTTCCTGAGCGTGCTGTCGTTCAATCTGATCGGCGACGGACTTCGTGACGCGCTCGACCCGCGCTCACGCTAGCGGCGCGGTGGCTATTCCTTGATCGCCCCGGTCATCGCCGAGACGTAGTGCTCGACGAAGAACGCGTAGAGAATGACCAGCGGCAGCGAGCCGATCATCGCGCCCGCCATCAGCGAGCCCCACCGATAAATATCGCCATCGACCAGCGCGGTCACGATCGCGACCGGCACGGTTTTATATTGCGTCGATGAGATGAACGTCAGCGCGTAGATGAACTCGTTCCAACACAACGTAAAGCAGAAGATGAACGCCGAAATCAGCCCCGGCACGGCGAGCGGCAGCACGATCCTGACGAGAATCTGCCACCGGCTGGCGCCGTCGATGAGCGCGCATTCCTCGAGCTCGAACGGGATGGTCTTGAAATAGCCCATCAGCAGCCAGGTCGAGAACGGGATCAGGATGGTCGGGTAGGTGAAAATCAGCGCGAACGGCGTGTCGAAAAGGCCGTATTGAAACACCACCGTCGACAGCGGAATGAACAGGATGGACGGCGGCACCAGATAGGCGAGGAAGATCGCGCCTCCGACCCATTGCGCGCCCTTGTAGCGCAGGCGCACGATCGCATAGGCGGCAAGCACGCTGGCGACAATCGAGATCGCCGTCGCGCAGACCGCGACCAGCATCGTGTTCCAGAGCCAGATCGGATACTGCGTTTCAAACAGCAGCTTGTAGATGTGCTTGAACGTCGGATTCCACGTCCAGAACGGGCTGTAGGTGTCGAGGTCGAGAAGCTGATTGTCCGGCTTGATCGACGTCAAAGCCATCCAATAAAACGGAAACAGCAAGATGAAGAGAATGATCGACAGCGGCAAATAGAGTGTCACCAGCCGGCGCGGCAGGCTGTTGAGGTAGCTCATGCCTTCGCTGTCGTCGGCAAACCGCTGCGAGCCGGTCAGCACGGCTTTCGGATCGGCAGCTTTGGCGGCGAGGGCGTCAGTCATTGTCGCCCCCTTGCTGCCATTTCCGCCGCTGCAGCCCGAACCACGACACCAGGATCGCAAAGAGTAGGAACGGAATCATCGCGGTCGAAATCGCGGCACCTTCGCCCAACTGGCCGCCGAGAATCGCCCGCTGGTAAGACAGCGTCGCCATCAAATGAGTGGCGTTGACCGGTCCGCCGCGCGTCATCACCCAGATAAGCTGGAAGTCGGTAAACGTGAACAGGACCGAGAACGTCATCACGACGGCAATGATGGGCGTGAGCAGCGGGTAGGTGATGTGGCGGAAGCGCTGCCAGGGGGTCGCGCCGTCGATTGTCGCCGCCTCATAGAGCGACGGCGAGACCGTCTGCAAACCGGCCAGCAGCGTGATGGCGACGAAGGGCACGCCGCGCCAGATATTGGCGAAGATCACCGACCAGCGCGCATTCCAGATGTCGCCAAGAAAGTTGATGTTGCTGTTGATCAGGTCCATCTTCCGGAACGACCAGGAAATGATGGAAAATTGCGGATCGAACAGCCACCAGAAGGCGATGGCCGAAAGAACCGTCGGCACGATGAACGGGACCAGAACCAGCGCGCGGATAATCGCCTTGAACGGCAGGCGCTCGTTCAGCAACAGCGCAAGATAGAGCCCGACGGCGAATTTGATCGTGCTGGCGACGATCGTATAGAGGAGCGTGTTGAACACCGAGAGCCAGAACGTCGAGTCGCCCCAGAGCCATTCGTAGTTTTCCAGTCCGATAAAGATGCCGGACCGTCCGATGCGGGCGTCGGTGAACGACAGCCACACGCCAAGACCGAGCGGATAGGCGAGAAACAAGATCAGAAACACCGCCGCCGGCAGCATGAACCAGATCGCCAGCCAGTTGCGGTTGGCCTTGAGCCGGTCCCACGCCGTCGGTTCGCGCGGAATTGCCTTCATCTGGTTGAGAGCGATTTCGGCCATTCGTTCCTCTTTGTCCCTCCCCGCCGCGCGGGGAGGGTGGCTTCGAGCGAAGCGAGAAGCCGGGTGGGGTGACCCATCCGGCTGCTCCACTCCACGCGGTTCGGTCTGCGACCGAACCGCCCTCCCCCTCGCGGGGGAGGGATAGCGCCTACCTGTAGATGCGCTTCAACTGCCGTTCGGCGATCGCGATCGAACCCTTCACGTCCTCGCGGCCGGTGCAGTAGTTGGCGAACATGTCGACGATGACGAAGTCGGCGATTGCGGTCGCCGCCTTCTCGCCGACCGAGCCGAGACCGCCTGCCGTGCGCGTGCGCTTGGCAACGTCGCGGAACGGCGTCGCTTTCGGGTCCGCCGTCCACACCGGGTTGGCGTCGTAGGCGTTGAGGCAGTGCGTCAGATAGCCCTTGGCCGATTCGATCCAGGGATTGAAGTTGTCGGCCTCGAGCATGAACGCCATCAGCGCCTTACAGGCCTGAGGATACTTGGTGTAGGTCATCGCCAGCACCGGATACATCAGATGCAGCTCGGTCGGCTTGCCGCTCACGCCGACCGGGAAATAGGCGTGGTCCATGTCGGCGGCGATCTGCTTGGCGCTGTTCTGCGCCGCGACGTAGATCGAGATGCCGTTATTGGTCCAGCTGATTTCACCGGCGAGGAACGCCTTGTTGTTCGAGGAGTCGTTCCAGGCAGCCGTACCGGAAATCATGTTGCCGTAGAGCTGCTTGGCGTATTCCAGCGCCTTGGCGGTTTCCGGCGAGTTGATGATGACCTTGTCGTTCTTGTCGACCGACTCGCCGCCGTTCGACCACAGGCACCAGTGCACCCAGCTATTGGCGTCGCCCGACGCATGGCCGAGCGCGAAGCCGCCGGGCGTGCCCTGCGCCTTCATGGCCTTGGCGTATTCCTGGAAAGCGTCGAGCTTGTCCGGGAACTTCGAGAAGCCGGCTTTCTTCGAGGCTTCGATGCGGTAGTTCATCAGCGCGCCCGAATAGCAGATCGGGATGCAGATCCACTTCTTGCCGTCTGCGCCGTGGCCGTATTTCACCGCGCTATCGACCCAGCCGCCGTACTTCTTGCCGAGATAGTCGGCGACGTCGGTGACGTCGAGGCACTTTTGCGGGAACAGATGCGGCAGCGAATAGAGGCCCCAGAACAGGTCGGGTCCGGTGCCGGTGTTGGCGGCGACCGACGCCTTCGGCTGCACGTCTTCATACGACTCGCGGGAGATTTCGACCGGAACGCCGGTTGCCTTGGTGAAAGCGGCGATCAGCTTGACGAATGCGTCGTCTTCCGCCTGCACGAAGTATTTCCAGCGCAGCATCGCAAGCTTTGCGCCTTTCTCCGGCTTCCATTGCGCGTTTTGCGCCCAGGCCTTCGCCCAATCGAGCAAGGCGGGGCCGCTCAGCGCGGTGGCGGCGCCGAGCGCCGTGCCGCCCTTGACCAGGGCGCGCCGCGTAAATCGATTCATTGTCGTTCCTCCGTTTGTGCTGTTAAGCGGTGAGACGTTTTCCGGTCGCCTGGTCGAACAAATGGACCAGGTGCCGATCTGGTTGGAGCCGGATCTTGTCGCCCGGCTTGAACTGGTGACGTTCGCGGAACACCGCGACGACCTCTTCGCCGCCGAGCTTGGCGAAAACCTGCGTTTCTGAGCCGGTCGGCTCGACCACGACGATTTCGGCCTCGGCCCCGTCGTCGGCTATGGTGAAGTGCTCGGGCCGGATACCGTAGACTGCGGGCTGGCCGTCCGAGCTCGATGGCGCGGAGGCAAGCGGCAATCGCACGCCGTTCGGCCCTTCGAAAGCGGCGCTGCCGTTCACCTTGACCTTGCCCTTGAGGAAATTCATCGCCGGCGATCCGATGAAGCCGGCGACGAACTGGTTGGCCGGCTTGTCGTAAAGTTCCAGCGGCGTTCCGATCTGCTCAACCAGCCCCTCGTGCATGACCACGATCTTGTCGGCCATCGTCATGGCTTCGATCTGATCGTGCGTGACGTAAACGGTCGTGGTGCGCAGCCGCTGATGCAATTCCTTGATCTCGGTGCGCATCTGCACGCGCAGCTTTGCGTCGAGATTGGAAAGCGGCTCGTCGAACAGGAACACCTGCGGATCGCGCACGATGGCGCGGCCCATGGCGACGCGCTGGCGCTGGCCGCCGGAGAGCTGGCGCGGGAACCGGTCGAGATAAGGCTGTAGCCCTAGAATATCGGCCGCCCGCCGTACGCGCGTTTCGATCTCGGTCTTGGGCGCGCCGCGCAGTTGCAGCGAAAACGCCATGTTGGCGGCAACCGTCATGTGCGGATAAAGCGCGTAGTTCTGGAACACCATCGCGATGTCGCGCTCTTTCGGCTGCACGTTGTTGACGACGCGCCCGCCGATCGAGATTTCGCCCGCGGTGATATTCTCCAGCCCGGCGATCATGCGGAGCAGCGTCGACTTGCCGCAGCCCGAGGGACCGACCAGCACGATGAATTCGCCGTCGGCGGTGGCGAGCGAGAAATCCTGCACGGCCAGGACGGAGCCGAAGCGTTTCCAGAC
>Ga0134126_10004903_pt1 | contig 16721 bp, 10 predicted proteins | sample KB31752_FD_96881 | JGI IMG/M metagenome (GOLD analysis project Ga0134126, IMG submission 96881) | Terrestrial soil microbial communities with excess Nitrogen fertilizer from Kellogg Biological Station, Michigan, USA - KB3-175-2 | ecosystem: Environmental > Terrestrial > Soil > Unclassified ...
AAGCTGTTGATCTGCCGCAGATAGACTTTGTAAGGCGCGCTGCCGGTAGAGAATTCCACCTGGTAGCCCGTCCCCGTCACCGTATTGAAGTCCAGCCCTACGACAAAGTCATTGCTGAACGTATACACGGGGGCCAGCGGACCCGTGGGACAGGTTCACGGCGTCCAGCTCCAGATGACCGAGTTGTTCCCGGTGGTGGTCTCGATATAATACACCTGTTGGTTCACCGGGTCGAAGGCCGTGCTTCCCGATTGCGGCGAAAAAATGGCCCCGGTGGTCGGGTCTTTGAGGCTTGGCGGTGTACACACGTTGAGGTTGGTAAGGGTCTGCGTCGAAGTATTGTAGTTGAACACCCGGTAACTATTATTCGACCCGCCGCAGTCTTTCCCCATTCCCATGGGCGTGGCGACGGTAGCGGTCAACTGCGCCTGTGCACAAAGCACGCCCGTCAACGTCATCATTAGCAACAGCCCTCGGATGCACGATAAAGGGTAAAAAGTAATTTTCGTTTTCATCAGGATGGATTTAAAGTTTATTTCTTGCAGGATTTATTTTTTTATCATCTTCTGATACGCTCGTTGGTTCCTGTCGTTGATCAGCAGGACCATATAGATACCAGGCGCCCACTCGTCGCAGGGGATTACCGGAGTTCCGCATGGGATCTGCCCCATTTTGACCACCTGCCCCGAAGCGTCATAGATGACGAGGTTCAGGGGAAGATGATCACTGAAGGTCGCCGGGATGGACAGGCTAAAAGACCCCGTGGCCGGGTTGGGCAGGACCGTCAGTGCTCCCGGTCCGGCGGCTGTCCCGTTTACTTCGCTGATAGCGGAATAGGTCTGGCCTCCGCCCTGCTCCAGTGCCAGTATGCGGTAAAAATCGGCGCCTCTCCCCGGATCGGGGTCGGTAAAACTGCCCAGGTATTGGCCGTTAGCGGAAGCAATAGCTTCCTGCTGGCCGATCGACGAAAATTGAGTGCCGTCGGCGCTCTTCTCGATGACAAAACTTTGCAGCGGCAAGTTCGTCGTAACGTTCCAGCTCAGGAGATTGACACCGGCCCCCGGCATGGCCTTCAGCTGGATATCCATCAACGGTAAAGTACTTATTTGAGTCATGGAGCTGGCAGTGGCCAGCACCACGCTGTTAGGGTCGAAGGTCATACTCGTTGGCGTCCCGGACAGGTTGAAATGGGCGACACTGCCAAAAGCAGCGCCGGTGGCGGAATTGTAAAGTGTTCCTCCCTGGTCGATGAGCACGACGGTGGTGTCGAGCCCGCCCGTGCCCTTGATCTCGATAGGCACCGGCATATCGAAATGTCCTTGTCCCGATACCGTAGGCGACTGAACGAGGTTGAGATAGATGCCATTTTTTACATAGTCGTAGTTTACCGCGTAGGTGACCCGCCCTTTGTTGTTCACCCATTCCTGGAAGAAATTGTTCAGATCGAATCCCAGTCCCCGCACCTGCTGCTGCATATAATACTTCAGCGAATCAACGGAAGTAAAATTGTAAGCGAGCCCCGGCGCGTTCACATAATTATATAGCGCAGTATAGAAATGGGTATCTCCCAGCCAGGCCCTGAGCATCGATAGGGTCATAGCGCCTTTTTCATAAGGCTGGTTCAACGAGCTCGAGGGGATGAAGATGTTGTCGACATTCGCGATGCTGGAGACGACCGTGGTAGAAGTGTTCGTTACCGAGGTTTTTAGACTCTGTCTCGCGGCGAGGGCCGTCGAAGCGCTTTGCAGCTGCTGGGGATAGATCACGTACTGGAAATATTCGGCAAAACCTTCATTCAGCCAGATCATATGCCAATCGTTGGTGGTCAGCTTGTCCCCGAACCATTGATGCGAGAGCTCATGCGCGAGAATGGAGGCCGTATAGGCACCGCTGGCCACAAAGGTCATCGTCTGCACCTCCAGCGCGCCGCCGAAATTCGTACATTCGGCGGTGCCGTATTTCTCCTTCAGATACGGATAGTCTGTGTTCAACAGGTTGACATAGGCCGGTATCAGGCTTGAAATGACATTCAGGGCATTCTGGTTGGTCGTTGTATTCCCTTCCGGGAAAAGGAAATTGTGTACGGGGAGCGCCGTTCTCGACGTGAGCCCCGTGTTGATCGTAAACGCATAGTCCTGGTAGTTAGCGACGGAAAAATTGACCAGATAGGTGGCTATCGGGACCCGCGTTTTCCAGGTCGAGATTTGTATGCTGCCGGATGTGGTCTGTATCAGCACCCCGTTGCCACCGACCATATAGCCGGTAGGCGTAGTGACGATCATATCCACCCCGGAATCGATCTTGTCTACCAGCGAGTCTTTACAAGGCCACCAATCGTGACCCGTGAACGACTCACTCAGCGTATAGATAATATAATTACCCGAGGAATGTTGGGCGCGGTTGTAGCCGCTGGGGATCGAGGTAGTGGGCGTCACCGGCGTCCCGTGGTAATTGATGGTGACGGAATCCCGCGTCCCTTTGACGGCGATGGCTGCCGGGAACGAGATCAGCAGCACGTTGCCCGCGTGCGAATAGTCTTCGGCCGGCAAGGCCGAACCATGGTAGACGATGGACGTAACGTTCATCGCCTGGTCCAGGTCGAAACCGATCTGGGCGAGGGCAGGAGCCGTCGTGTTGAAATAAGTAGTTACCGAGCCGCTGGTAATGGCGGCTGAAAGGGCGGGATTGACCGTGAGGCTGATGCGGTCATAGATGACATTGTAAGTCGATGGGTAGGCAAACGCTGCGAATCCGGTAAAGCACGACATCGTACAAAGCAAAATACTAGTCGGTACGTTTTTCATACGTTTCAAAGGATAGGATTAAATAAGCACGAAACTAGACAATTGATGTGCCACCGGCTAGCGCGCAGAATTGAATTTTCTGGATGCCGGCTAAAATTATCACTGATGCCCCATAAGAGTAAATCCAGACTCGGCCACCACAGGCACATGACGAGAAGCCCTTTAGACCGGCACTATAGTACATCGTTGCTAAGCACTGTCGATAAATAGCGATGCCCAAAACCCAGCGCGCCAAGCCCCTTTTTGCGCGCTTCCTGCTTGTAGATTAATATCTACAACCGGGTTTTTAAGAGATTTTATATTTGAATTCTAATAGGATAAGGTTTAATGGTTTATGGTTCTGATGGATCGGGTAGATGCGACCCGGATCCTTTATTAGTGGCCAACGTTTATTTGGTAACAGCAAGGACAAGCCGCCTCCCAACAAAGGGGGCGGTTTTTTTTCCTCCTATCCGGCGACTTCCTCCGCCTGGTTCTCCTGGCCATCCTCCTGGCGTGCGCAACTCGCGGGCTTAATTTCTGCGCTAAATGGGCGAATAGGTCCACCATTTGTCAAAATAGTGCAAATTAGGCCACTTGAATGACCTAATTAATGTAAATTGCGTCAGGTAAATGACCTAATTAACATGAATATTCCTCGTTTACTTGAAAAGAAAATCGAAGCTGAACTGGGCAAGCAGAAGGTCATCCTATTGTATGGAACCCGGCGCACTGGCAAGACAACGATCATTGAGCACATTGCTGCACGCCATGGCAGTGATGTACTATCGCTCCAGGGGGAAGATATGCAGGTCGCCAGCCTCTTACAGCAAAGAACAGTAGCTAACTATAGCCAGTTGACAAGAGGAAAGAAGATCGTAATTATTGATGAAGCGCAGGCTATTCCGGAAATAGGCAAAATTCTGAAATTGATGATCGATAATGTTAAGGGTATTACGATCATCGCTACTGGCAGTAGCAGTTTCGACCCGGTGTATCACACAGGAGAGCCGTTGGTTGGGCGTAATATAGTGCATTATCTGTACCCTATTGCTCAAACTGAGCTGGCTTCTATAGAAGACAGATTGACGACCATCAAGAACCTTGAACAACGATTGATTTACGGTGGATACCCCGAATTATGGCATCTCTCCGATCAACGAGAGCAGGAAGATTATTTAAAACAAATGGTAAATAGCTATTTGCTCAAAGATCTGTTGATATTGGAAAACGTAAAAGGATCTGAGGTCCTGTATAAACTGTTGCAAATGCTGGCATGGCAGGTAGGTAGCCAGGTGAGCACCACCGAACTGGGAAACAGTCTTCAACTGAACAAGATTACGGTGGAACGCTATCTTGATCTGCTTTCCAAGGTATTTATAATTTTCCCGCTGTCGGGTTATAGCAATAACCTGCGTAAGGAAGTAACGAAGAGTAAGAAATGGTATTTTTATGATAATGGTATTCGTAATGCATTGATCAATAATTTTAGCTCGCTTCAAAGCAGGAACGATATTGGTCAATTATGGGAACAATACGTTTTGAGCGAACGGATGAAGTTCAATAGCTATCGCGGTTATCATCCTCAATATTTCTTTTGGCGAACTTATGATGGACAGGAAATCGACCTGATCGAATTGGATAATAAGCAGCATTTGCAGGCCCTTGAATGCAAATGGCAAAATCAGGATGCCAAGCCTCCCGCAGCTTTCGCTAAGGCTTACCCGGATGCAAAGTTTGCAACTATCCATCAGGGCAACTATCTGGAATGGATTGTCGCCTAATAACTCACAAATAACTCAACCACCACTGGCTGTGCGTCTTCTTATAGTTAGAGAACCACCGGCAAGGAAAATACAAGATCGTAACGAGCACCAGCCAAACAGCATACACCCCCGCGAGCGGAAGCCCGAAATTATTAGGGCTGAAAGCGAAGTCGCTTTTATAGGCTTCGTTCATATGATGCCCCATCGAGAAGAAAAGGATGATCGTGATGCCCTGCGCGAGGAACCAATGGCAGATGTAGTAGAAGAAGGGAACATTGCCATAGACGATCACGATCCGCGAGAGCCGGCTGCGGGCAGACTCGGTAAAAGCAAGGATCAGCAGCGAGATACCCAACGTCATGCATAGATACAGCAACGAACAGGGGTATTTGGTGACATTCAAAAAGGACATGACGCTGAACAGCGCATTCTTTTGCACCGACCAGGGCGCGGGATCGCCATAGATGTTGAATGCCCGGAAAACGATAAACAACGCCAGCATCGCAAGCCCGATGGTTGTCAGGATTCGTCTGCGTTTCGCTGCATCTTCACTATATAGCGTTCCGAGAGCATATCCGAGCAGCATGACGCCCGTCCATGGCAACAGGGCATACGCGATGATCAGAAAATGATCTTTGCCAATCGGCGTTGCGGTGCTGAAACCGTCGGCGGAGAAAAATAGCCTCCACACGGGGTTTGTCGTCATGCTATTGTTGTGCAGCAGGTCGATGACGTTGTGTCCAAAGAAGATGATCAGACCGATGCCGCTGATGACCTTGGGGGTAGCCTTCGCCCACACCAGCAGTCCCAAAAGGATCATGCTGCCGCCGATCGCCCAGATCACCTGGAGCACGATCCCATGGTAAAAAGGATCCAGCGAAGTGGCGAAGTTGATGATGAAGACCTCGACAAAGAGCAACCACAACCCCCTTTTTATCAGGAAGCCGCTCAACTCCTCCCTGGTGCGCCTCCTCCCTGCCAGGTAGGCGGAAATACCACTCAGGAAGACGAATGCCGGGGCGCAGAAATGGGTGATCCAGCGGGTAAAGAAAAGGGCTGCCGTCGTCGTATGTAAGTCGGTGGGGTTAGGATGTCCCAGGTGAAGCATGTCCCTGAGATGATCGATGGGCATGATGAGCATCACTATCCCGCGGAGCAAGTCGATGGAGGGAATGCGGGTTTTCGGGGATGCGGCTGTAAGGGGTTTTTGCGGGGTGTAGGGGGCCGCAGTAGTAGTAGCCATGTGTGAAAGATAACCAACTATTTACAAATTATGACCCGGGAATAAAAAAGTGGCGCATGAATTTTGTTTATTGAACACTGTTCAATAACTTTGCGGGTATAATTAATCAATCATGAAAAAAGCATTGATCACAGGCGCCAGCGGGGGCATTGGACTGGAGACAGCCCGTCGGCTTGCGTCCCGGAACTACCAGCTAACCCTGGTAGCCCGAAATAGGGAAAAATTGAACACCGCGCTAAAAAGTCTCCAGGGCTCCGGTCACAACATCCTGGTCGCGGACCTCACGGACAAAGAAGATCTCCAAAAGCTCGCAACTCATTTGAGCACAGAGAAATATGACGTCCTGATCAACAATGCCGGGGCCGGTATTTATGGAAAATTTGCGGAGGTACCATTAGAGGGGCAGTTGGCCACTATGCAGCTGAATATGGATGCCTTGGTAACCCTGTCGTATGCGTTTTTGCGAAACGCCCAAAAAGGGGATACACTGGTAAATATCGCCTCCTTGCTGGCCCATTCCTCTTTACCGGGAGGCGCGGTTTATGCCGGCACCAAGAGTTTTGTCGCCAATTTCTCCGAATCCTTGTGGTATGAATTCAAAGGAAAGGGTGTTTCGGTAATGGGTTTTAACCCCGGCGCGACTAACTCGGACTTCCATGCCAACGCAGGCGGGCATGCCAGCGACTTTCCCAAGTTTGTCATGTCCTCCGTCTCCGATGTCGCCCGGGAATTGGTTACGGCCCTGGAACGGAAGCGCAAGCCCAGGGTGGTGCAAGGCTGGAAGAACCGGCTAATGCTTTTTGGATTCAGGTTTCTCAACAGGAAGTCCGCGGTGGCCATCATGGGGAAGATCAGTCCGGCCATGTAAGGTCAGCGCACTTATATTTGTATCTATTTAGACGGCCGGAGGCCGGCTTGTCCGAAGGACAGACATATTATTATCAGAAAATGGGCATTGCAGAAAGAAAACAGAAAGAGAAGCAGGAAATGCACAGACGTATCCTGGACGGTGCACGCAAGGTATTTTTGGAAAAAGGGTATGAACAAACCAGCATGCGCACCATTGCAAGTGAGATCAGTTACAGCCCCGGGTTGATCTATTTTTATTTTAAAGACAAAAGCGAGATCTTTTACGAGCTACACAAGGAAGGGTTCCACCTGCTTTTGAGCCAGCTGAAAGTCCTGGATAACGTGGCCGACCCCTTTGAAAGGCTAAAAGCCATGGGCCGTGTTTTTATTCAATTCGCCCAGGACAATAAAGATTATTACAATCTCATGTTTATCGTCGAGGAACCGGCAAAAATGTCCGAAGCTGGCGGCTTTAAAATAGCCCAAGAGGCGATCGATCAACTGTCTTCGGTGATCAAAGAATGTCAAAAGAAAGGAAGGTTCAATGACATGGATACGGAGTATTTCACTTTTATGATCCTTTCGGCCATGCACGGAATATGCGCGCTATTCTGTAAAGACCGGACCGCCAGCTTCATGAACCGAACCAATGAAGAACTCATGCAGCACGGATATGACTGTCTTGTTGCCTTGCTCGAAAAGGGATAGGCTTTTTTTTGCCCATTACTTGAACAGTGTTTAAATATAAAACAGTGATTAAAATGTACTTAATATTTCGAAGGTTATACCAGTTCATCCTGGCAACACTGCCTATCGCAAGTGTCCAGGAGGTAAGCGGGCAGAGCCAGCTGGATCAATACATCCAGCTAGGACTCACCAGCAATCAGAGCATAAGGCAGCAAACCTTTACGCTTGAAAAGAATGTCTATGCTCTAAAGGAGGCAAAAAGCATGTTCCTGCCGGAGGTTTCCTTTTCAACAACGTATTCAAAGGCGGAGGGCGGACGCACCATCGATGTCCCGGTGGGCGACCTGCTGAACGGGGCCTACGCTACCCTCAACCAGCTCACAGGAAGCAATTCGTTTCCAAAGCTTCAAAACCAGCACATCCTAATCAACCCGGACAATTTCTATGACGCCAGGTTTCGCACCACCCTCCCGCTTCTCAATGCTGAGCTGGTGTATAACAAAAGGATCAAACAGCAGCAGGTAGATCTGCAAAAGGCGGAGGTACTCCTGTACAAACGCGAGCTGGTTAAGGACATCAAAACGGCCTATTACAACTATCTGAAGGCCCTCAACGCCACGAGGATCTATGCCTTCGCACTCCGGCTCGTAGAGGAAGGCCAGCGGATCAATATCAGACTGTACGACAACAGCAAGGTGAACCGGACGGCGGTTGTCCGCAGCGGGAACGAAGTGTCCAGGATCAATGCTTCACTTATATCAGCAAGGAAAACCGCGGAGTCCGCCCGCTATTATTTCAACTTCCTGCTGAACCGCCCATTGACGGACAGCATCTTGCCGGATGAGATCAGGACATTGCCCACAGCGGATCAACCGCAGGAAGATAATGTCAGCGGCAGAGAGGAACTGACCAAACTCCGCATCGCGACAGCTATCAACGGCAACCTTAACGGGCTTGCCAAATCATACCTTATTCCTAAGGTAGGGACTTACCTCGACCTGGGTTCCCAGGCTTTCAACTGGCAGTTCAACAACCAAAGCCGCTATTATTTCTGGGGAATATCAGTGGAATGGGATCTGTTTGCATCCGGGCGAAATTCTTACAAAATAAAGCAAACAGTCGCCGACCGGGAGGCCTTGCAATCTCAAACCGACTATGTACGGCAACAACTGCTCACCGAGCTTAAGGTCCGGCAGGCGGATATGCAAAGCGCCATTGCTCAATATGCCGCTGCCGAGACACAGGTAAATGCCAGTGAGATCTATTACAGCGATATGCTGAAATTATACAAGGAAGGAATGGCTATCTACATTGAGTTGTTGGACGCCCAGAACCAGCTGATCGATGCCCAACTCCATGCCAATCTCGACCTGTTCGATACCTGGATCGCCTACACTGCCATCGAACGCGCCAATGCAAGTTTCACCATTCAATAATAAATCATGACACGAGGCAAAGCCGACTGCATGACTCCATTGAAAAATAATTTAACTCGTCATGAAAAATATATTCATCGTAACCGCAACTATACTCCTGCTATCTTCCTGCAAACATGACCAAAACATCCGAAATGTATTGGGAGAGCCAGACGTCATCCCCGTTAAAATTGCCTCGCTGGCTGAATTGGACCTATCCGATCATATCAGCGCTACCGGTTTGGTAAGCACGGAAGACGAAGCCCGGTATTCCTTTAAGATAGGCGGTGTGATCAGCCGCATCTTTGTGGAAGAGGGACAGTTTTTTAAAAAGGGACAGTTGCTGGCTACCCTGAACTCGACCGAAATATCCGCCGGCCTGGCGCAGTCGAGCCTGGGTGTGGAAAAGGCGCAACGTGACTACGACCGCGCCGTCAACCTTTATAAAGACAGCGTTTTTACATTAGAACAATTACAGAATACAAAGACGGCCCTCGATGTTGCTCAAAAAGCTACGGAAGCGATAGCCTTTAATGAGCGGTATTCAAAGATCTATGCGACATCCGATGGCTTTGTCAGCAAGAAGGTGGCTAATGAAGGGGAAGTCATTGCTCCGGGTATGCCGGTGCTGCTGATCAACTCCACCGAACAGCCTAACAGTTATTTGCTCAAGGTTGGCGTGACGGACCGGGAATGGGCCGTCGTCAGGGTGGGTCAGACGGCCAGGGCGACTCTTGACGGCTATGCGGGTCAAACATTTGACGCCGTCGTCTACCGCAAGTCGCAGGCCGCGGATGGACAAGCCGGCTCCTTCCAGGTAGAACTAAAGCTGAAGCTGGCCGGCATACGACCGGCGGTAGGGATGTTTGGCAAAGCGGAAATAGCAACCGGCCAGGGCGGAAGTGTATTGGTCATCCCCTATGGGGCTTTGGTGGAGGCGGATGGCGACAAAGGATTTGTATTTACCCCCATCGGGACCAGCAGGGTTAAGAAAGTCCCGGTGACGATCTCGAAGTTCGATAACCAGCGGGTTTACCTTAAAGACAAACCCGCCGGGGTAGACCAGATCGTGATCTCGAACAGCGCCTACCTGAATGAACAGTCAACTATTAAAATCATCCCGTAATTCTCCATTGTCATGAAAATAACGAATTTCGCGGTCAGGAATTATTCCTTCACCCTGATCATATTTTTACTCGTGGCAGTGGTGGGCGTACTGACGCTGTTTACCATGCCCCGGAGTGAAGACCCAACGACCCATCCCCCACAATACCTGATCACCGTCATCGATCCCGGCACCAGCCCCAAGGACATGGAAGAACAGGTGGTCAAGCCCATTGAAAACAAGATCTATGGCCTCGAAAACATCGACAAGATCCTTACCACGATAGAAGACGGCGTGGCGGTCATCCAGCCTAAATTCAAGTTTGGTGTGGATGTAGATAATAAATACGAGGAAATATCCACGGAGGTCAATGCATTGAAGAACAGTGAGCTTCCCAAGAGTATTTATTTGCTCAAAACGGAAAAGATCTCCTCTACAGATGTAAAGATCCTGCAGGTGGCATTGGTTTCCGACAATGCTTCCGGCAAAGCACTCAGGGACGAAGCCGACATCCTAAAAACCCGGCTGGAAAAGATCACCAACCTGAAGGACGTCAAATACTTCGGAATGCCCGAACAGGAGATCAGGGTGGATCTGCAGCTGGATAAGCTGGCGCAATGGAAGGTCCCCCTGGATGTGGTAGTGGGCAGTCTGCAAAGCGAAGCCGCAGACATTCCCGGCGGCAGCCTCAACCTGGACAGTAAGGTCTTCAATGTAAAGACCAGCGGAAAATTCAAGGACGCCGAAGATGTTGCCGGTACGGTCATATACAATGCCAACGGAAAGATCATATACCTTAAGGACGTAGCTGATGTGAGCTATAAAGACGGTACGGTCGATCACATCACCCGGCTGAATGGCCATCGTTGCGTACTGGTTACCGCCGCCTTGAAAGCCAACGTGAATATTGCCAGCGTCCAGCAAGAGTTCCTGCCGGTATTGGACGAATTTTCCAAAGACCTGCCAGCCAATATCCGCATGGTCAAAAACTTCGATCAGGCCAACCAGGTCTCGAGACGCCTTGGACACCTCGGATTTGATTTCGGGTTAGCCATCCTCCTGGTGATCATTACCCTCCTGCCTCTGGGCTTCAGAGCATCCCTGATCGTGATGATTGCTATTCCTCTATCTCTTGCCCTGGGGCTCATCGCGCTGAATATGTTGGGATATTCCCTGAATCAGCTAAGCATTGTCGGGCTGGTCGTCGCATTAGGGCTGCTGGTTGATGACAGCATCGTCGTGGTGGAAAACATCGAGCGATGGTTGAGAGAAGGCCACTCGCGTAAGGATGCGATCTTAAAGGGCACTCAACAAATCGGTATAGCCGTCATCGGGTGTACGGCAACTTTGGTGATCGCTTTTCTGCCGCTCGCTTTCCTGCCGGATCTCGCGGGTGAGTTCATCCGCTGCCTGCCGGTGGCCGTGATGACGAGTGTTTTGGCCTCCATGATCGTAGCCCTGACGCTGGTACCGTTTCTCGGTAGCCGGATATTGAAGACGCACACCCATGCCGAAGGGAACGTTTTCCTGAGGTACCTGCAAAGGTTCCTGACCTACTCTTATAGGCGAATAGTGCCATTAGCCTTAAAGTGGCCCAAAACCACTGTCGGAATATCCCTGGGCCTAAGCGTGCTCGCTTTTGTGTTGTTAAAGCACACAGGCTTTAAGCTTTTCCCCACTTCCGAAAAACCGATGTTCCTGATCAACATCAAGCTGCCCCTGCAGGCGGATATCCCGGAGAGCGACCGGGTGACCAGGCTGGTGGAAGCCGAATTGAAGAGGCATAAAGAGATCGTTTACTATACGGCTAACGTCGGTAAAGGCAACCCGCAGGTGTATTATAATGTACATCAACAGGACGTGAAGCCGGATTTTGCGCAGATCTTCGTGCAGTTGGATGAAGAAGCCAGCCCGGAATCAAAAACCAACCTGATCAAGCAATTGAGGTCGGAGTTTACCGATTTTCCCTATGCAAGGATCGAGGTCAAGGACTTCGAGCAGGGAACGCCCATCGAGGCTAATATTGTAGTCAGGGTCTTTGGAGATGATCTGGAAAAGCTGCGGGCGCTTTCATACCAGGTGGAGGATACTTTGAAAACGAATCCCGGGACCGTTTATGTCTACAACGAATTGAATGCCTATAAGTCGGATGTAAAAATAAAAATCGACAGGGAGAAAGCACGCACCCTGGGGGTTCTCACGGGTGACGTGGATAAGATCATCCGGATGGCCGTGGCGGGATTGCCCGTCGGTGACTATATCGACGATAGAGGCGATGCGCGGAACATCGTCGTTACGCTTCCCAGGGAGAAGTTTTCGAACCTCGATGCCCTAAAGGACCTGTATGTAAATAACATTCAAGGTACTCCCGTCCGGGTCGATCAAATTGCAACGATCTCTTTCGAGACGTCTCCTACAGCGATCAATCATTTTAATAAGGCTCGGTTTGCCAAGGTCACCTCTTTGACCAGGGAGGGCGTTTTGGCGAACGACATCCTAAAAGACATTGTTCCAAAGCTGGACAAAATAAAAATGCCCCCTGGCTATTATTATAAGTTATCGGGAGAGGCGGAGTCGGAAGGCGATACATTGGGCGGGAACTTCCTCTCGGTGATATTGCTGAGCGCCTTTCTTTTCGTCGGCGTCTTATTGCTGCAATTCAAATCGTTCAAGGGCATAGTCATTGTATTATCTATCATACCCTTAGGAATCCTTGGCGGAGTGGTCCTGCTGCTTATTACCGGCCATCCGATGTCATTGGTCTCTATCATCGGCTTCATCGGTCTTTCCGGTATACAGGTTAAAAATTCGCTCTTATTGGTGGATTTCACTAACCAGCTACGGGTGGAAGGATATGGTATAGATGAAGCTATTACGAGGGCAGGAGAGACCCGGTTTCTGCCGGTGGTGCTCACTTCTATAACAGCCATCTGCGGATTGCTTCCTATCGCGCTGAACCCCAATCCGCTTATCTCCCCACTCGCGATCGTATTGATTGGCGGACTGATCAGTTCTACGATACTTTCCAGGATTGTGACCCCTGTGATATATAAATTGATTCCGCCGAGGTTGGAAAACGATGAATCTTGATAGAGGCGATTTCGATCAAAGTCGACCCCGGCGCGTTTAGTGTCGGGGTTCTTTTTGCTGCCGCGTGACGCTTTGCCACCCTCGAATAGCTCCGCAGCAACTCCAACGAAACAAGGATATCGCCAGAGAGAATAAGGTTGAGGCCGGATAGATCGACGGTATAGTCACCAGGGACGTTACCTATGGAAAGGAATACATTTCTTTGAAGCAAATTATCGGTATTGCCGTTGTCCATCCGATAAATATTGAGACGGAAGACGGCCGAGTCGATCCGGGTGTTAGAAACATGACAATGAAACTTTTCCAGGCGCCGGGGATGCTTACCCAAAGCCATTCTCACGCCTATTTCTGCACCCATAAAGCGCATTGGAAAGCCGATGCTTACCAGTTTTGAGGTAGTTGTGTTTCCAAGTATCTTGCTTGGGCGAATGCCTTGGGTAACGACTGCTTCAGTTAGTGCGCCGATTTTGCGATCAAGAAGGATGATCCTGGGCATCTTTTTTAAAGATATCATGCGCTTCTTGTAACCCGTCATTGAGACAGCGAGACTGTCATTTGACAGTTGTGAGCCTATATTCAATTTAAAACTGCCATCATCACGCGTCACCGTTCCGACGTTCTTCCCCGGAATTCCAATGTTGACATAGGCCAGTGGCATTTTATCTTCGCCATCGAGAACTATTGCGGCAATGCTTGTCGTGTTTTCTGATTTGGTGCTGACTACTGGAAATGGAGAGTCCCGTGGCAACGGGTTATCGCTACCTTTTAGATAGTTATCAAACCATTCTAGCGCAAAAGCCGGGTAATTGGGCAAGACAGAAGAATCAGTTTTTCGGCTGTACGCCGCCAGGTATGGGAGGCAAGAAAAGTCTTCATGGGTTGCGTCAGGGAAGCAGATATATTTTTTAGGTCCTTGGAAGCCGGGAAGAATATTGAAGATAGAATCAGCGTGCCCGTCGCTTTGTTTGCCACCGCTTTCGAGATAAGCATACGCGAAGCGCAACCTTGCCACCCGCAATAGGCTTGGCCGGAGTTGGCTGAAAAGGCTGTCCTCTTCGGCCGATTGGCCATAATAATGGAGGTCAGACCCGTCGAGCGATAAAACAGCCCTGACGAAAGGGCTGTCTGCAAGAAGAAGCGTTGCCGCGCCGCCCCAACTGTAGCCGATGAGCCCGATTTTCGTTGAATCAATAGTTCCGCTCCTGCGCAGGACATTGATGGCAAACAATCCATCTGCTACTTGTTCATGAAGGTCTTTTGGGTCCATTGTCATATTTCCAGGATACCGCCCGACGGATGTAATCGAGGCTATCACATAGCCCCGACTGGCTAGAGCCTCAAAAAGCCGGGTATTCTCATAGCACATCCCGTTATACGAACACATATATATAATAAGAGGGACTTGCCGGCGGATGGGGATGGCGTTGCGATAGCTTTGGGTGGCTAAATCCGTCAAGCTGGCGGTGTCTGCAATCCCCAGACCCGCGCAGAGATACCGGGCCATTTCCCCTGCCAGACTGGAATAAATGGTGTCATCCTGGAAACGATTGGCCCTTTGCTGGAAGAGTTGGAGAAACTCACCGTAGTGAATAGGGCTTACTCCAACAGCGGTCGCAGGATACCAGCAGTCGATCTCGATGGGCCTGTAGTAAAGGTGGTCCCCCCAATGGGCATCGGGTTTATACCGGCGGCTGGAATCCGTTAATACTATATTCCGGTAGCCGGCCTGCTGGGCAAACGAAAAAAAGCCACTAAGCAATAAAATGCAAAAGCATATATATTTCATCATGTGCATAAATGCAAAAATAAAGTTTTGGGTTGCCTGAGTCGGCGGTTCCTGGCCGATTTGACGAGGGGACTCGTCTTCGAAGATCAGCGTCTTGGCGACTTCCAGGCTTGGGATGTATTAAAAAGAGCCAAAAAGTGCAAACAATAGTCATTTTAGGGCAGCAGGAGTCTATTGGCAAAGACGTAATTTTCAGGTTTCGGATAAGTAATATGAAAATGATTACCAATTTGCCATTTGCCGCTTTATTTATCGGCTTAAGTATGTGCTCGGGTGCAAAGATATTCGCTCAGGTAAGCCGCGTGAGATCGCCTGTCGCCGAACCTTATCCGTATATCAGCACAGGGAGTTTTAGCGGTGAACCGGTGGCGCAATCGCCTGATCCACTTGTTTCTTACCGGTGGCCGAAACCCAAAGCCAATAACGGGCTGGAGATCTATTCGCTGAAACCGGTACGTGTTGTAACAGATGCGCCTCCCTCATTTCACCATTTGGCCACCCTCACCGGTAATTCTCCAAGGGTAACAGTTAAAGGGGTAGGTTCGATCGAACTGGACTTTGGACAGGAAAATGCCGCATGGCTTGAGTTCGATAGCCCTGACCTTAGCGGGAAGGTGGAGATGAGCATTAGCGAATATAATAAACCTGCACGCGCGAGCATCGTGCCGGGCCACCTGACAAAAACATTGATCCCGAAAAAATATGGACATACCTACCGGCTGGAATTGAACACTTCATTATACGAGGGGGTACGGTTTGGTTGGATTCATGTGCGGTCATTCAGCAAGACCTGGCACATCACTGGAATAAGGTTGATGTGTCAGATAAAGCCCACCAACTATAACGGAAGGTTCTCCTGCAGCGATACCATGCTCACCAGGATCTGGTACACCGGCGCATACACCGTAAAGTTGAATCTGCTCAAAGATTATTTCGGAGCCATTTTAATGTATCGTGGCGATCGGTTTTCGTGGACCGGTGACGCACATCCTGCACAGGCCGCCGCGATGGTCGCCTTTGGCAATTATGATTTTGTAAAGAAAAATATCGATTTTACTTCCGGAGAAAGCAATGGGATCAGGAGCTATGCGCTCTATTGGGTCCTGAGCCTGATCGACTACTACAATTACAGCGGGGATACTTCAACGCTGACATCTCTCATGGAAAATGCCTGTGGAAAACTCGATGACGCCTATAAAGAATATGGGACAGATCCTAATTTGGAATATTATGGGTGGGACGAACGTTTGGGGGCAGGGTTTGAACATCCGAATATAGCGGAACCACAGAAGGCCTACAGGATGCTTTCGATCAGGGCATGGAAGCTATTCGCCGATGCAATGGGCAAATATGGGCGGCCCGATCTTCAAAAAAAGTACAACGGGTATGCAGATGAAAAATTTAACACGTTGAACCAGGATACCAGCTGGTATCGGAACCTGGGTCTTCACTCCGGAGCCGATGCTGTCACCACTGGCCTGCTAAATGACGAAGAGAAAGAAGTGATCTACGAAAACAGCTTTCGCGACCGGACAAACAACATCTCCTATTCCCCATTTAATCAGTATTTTGTTATTCAGGCCTTTGCTTTGATGAATAGGTATGATGATGCATTGACTTCCATACGCGATCTCTGGGGAGGGCAGATCAAATATGGAGGCACTACCTTTTTTGAAGACTACCGGCCATCATGGAATGCTGTGCTTGGTATCAATGACCCGGTACCCAACAACCAGTGCGGCTTTACCAGTCTCTGTCATCCGTGGGGCGCGGGCGTTACTAAATGGCTCAGCGAAGAAGTCCTGGGGATAAAGCCGACCACTCCGGGTTTTACGACCTATGATATACTTCCTCATCTTGGCAGGACCATCACCCGTGTTTCCGGAACTACCCCAACGCCCAGGGGAGACATCGCCGCAAGTTTTAATGTTTTAACAGGGACCTGTTCGGCAATCTCCCCTTTGGGAACCATTGGAAGGATCGGTATCCCAAAAGTA
>Ga0134126_10004905_pt1 | contig 16713 bp, 15 predicted proteins | sample KB31752_FD_96881 | JGI IMG/M metagenome (GOLD analysis project Ga0134126, IMG submission 96881) | Terrestrial soil microbial communities with excess Nitrogen fertilizer from Kellogg Biological Station, Michigan, USA - KB3-175-2 | ecosystem: Environmental > Terrestrial > Soil > Unclassified ...
GGCAAGATGTGAAGTCGTGCCCTGTTACAAAACCCGTCCCAGAGGCGTTTTCCGGCAAGATGTGAAGTCGTGCCCTGTTACAAAGCCCGTCCCAGAGGCGCTTTCCGGCAAGATGTGAAGTCGTGCCCTGTTACAAAGCTGCGCAGCTTCGCTGAAGATGACGGCGGAAGGGGAGGGATTGCGCGGCTGGCCACTCCGGCACCCCGACAAGAACAAGATAGATTTCATTAGTTACCGGGTTTGGGGTTGCCGAGGCCGAAGATTTTCTGGAAGATGTTGCGGTTGTCGGGGGGGTGGTCGCAGGTGTTGGTGGGGGCGGTGCCGTCGAGGAAGGCGGCGGTGTAGTCGTCGGGGCAGGCGGAGTCGGCGAGCAGGTTGGTGGTTTTGTCGAGGTTGACGAGCTGGACGCCGTCGGGTGGGGTGAAGGGCTTGGTATCGGAGTACTGGGGGAGGGCCACGGCTTTGTTCATGAACGCGGCCCAGACGGGCTCGGCGGCTCGCGCGCCTTCGATTTTGATGTCAGTGTAGTCGTCGTTGCCGACCCACACGATGCAGAGCAGGTTCGAGGTGTATCCGGCGAACCATGCGTCGTGAGAGGTGCCGGTTTTTCCGGCGGCGGGAGCCTTGAATCCGTAAGTGGTGCGGACTCGGCCGGCAGTGCCGCCGTTGAGCACGCCCTCCATCATATTGGTGGTGAGGTAAGCGACGCGGGGATCGAGGACCTGCTTGGTGGTGGGGGTGTAGTCGGTGATGACGTCGCCGGTGGCGGTGCGGACGCTGGCGACCATCCAGGGATCGATGTGGACGCCGCCGTTGGCGAAGACAGTGTAAGCGCCGGCCATGTCGAGGGGCGTGGCGTCATAGGAGCCGATGGCGACGGAGGGGGTTCCGCGGGCGGACTTGACGCCGGCTTCGCGGGCGAGAGCGGCAACGCGGTCGAAGCCGACCATGGCGGCCAGCGAGATGGTGGCGTTATTGAGGGACCACTGCAGAGCGTAGCGGGCGGTGACCTCGTCGTGATATTTGCCCTCGAAGTTGCGCGGCGTGTATTCCTGGTCGCCGACTTCGTAGGTGGTCTGCTGGTCGTTGAGCATGGTGACGGGGGAGAAGAGCTTGTCCTGGCCTTCGAGCGGGGTGCCTTCGACGGCGGTGGCGAAGGCGGCGGCGTACACGAAGGGCTTGAAGATGGAGCCGGTGGGCCGGTGGGCGACGGCGTGGTTGAGCTGTGAGCTGCCGTAGCTGCGGCCGCCGACGAGGGCGAGGACCTGTCCCGTGTGGGGATTGAGGGCAACGAGCGCAACCTGGGGATAGACGTAGGGATGGCCGAGCTTGCGATCGCGGGCATGGCGTTTATCGACCTGCTCATCGATTTCGTGGACGGTGTCGTCGACGGCGGAGGTGGCGATGCGCTGCAGGTCGGGATCGAGCGAGGTGTAGATGCGGAGGCCTTCGAGGTTGGCGTCGCGTTCGCCGACTTTCTGCAGGAGTTCGTCGTGGACGAGGTCGACGAAGTAGGGAGCTTCGGAGGCGTCGACGGAGGCGGTGGAGAGGTGGAGGGGCTCGGCCTTGGCGCTCTCTGCCTGGTCCTTGGTGATGGCGCCGGTTTCAACCATGGAATCGAGCACGAGATTGCGGCGAGCGATGGCGCGATCACCGTGGCGGAAGGGATTGAGCCAGCTTGGACTCTGGATCATGCCGGCGAGGAGGGCGCACTCGGAGATGTCGAGCTGGCGGACGTCTTTGCCGAAGTAGGCCTGTGCGGCCTCGCCGAAGCCGTTGATGGCGAAGCTGCCGCGCTGTCCGAGCGGGACCTGGTTGGCGTAGAGCTCGAAGATCTGTTTTTTGTTGAAGCGGTGCTCCAGGTGGAAGGCGACGAGGATCTGGGTGATCTTGTAGCCGATGGTACCGGTGTCTGCGACGAAGAGCTGCTTGGCGAGCTGCATGGTGACGGTGGAGGCGCCGCCGCGGTGCTTGCGGTCGCCAATGAGATCGTGCCATGCCCAGGAAGCCATGCTGAAGTAGTTGACGCCGGAGTGCTCGAAGAAGCGGCGGTCCTCAATGGCGAGGACGGCATTCACCATGTTCTGGGGGAGCTGGTCGTAGGTGACGAGGCGGCGCTTGGTGCGGTTGACGTCTTCGCTGAGGCCGGTGATGAGAGAGGGCTCTAACTCGTAGGAGGCGAGGTCCTGGCCGTGGTCGTCGGTGATGGAATCGACTTCGCCCCTGTCGATGTGGATGGTGGCGGCGTCTTCAGAGTGATAGGACTGCGGGCCGGGACGGACGGTGATGGAGCTGTCGCCGAGGCGAAAGCTGCCCAGCGGGGATGCTTTGGGAGCGTCCTTGGAGGAGTAGCCGGCCTGGCGGAGTTCGTCGGCGATGATGCGGACGGTCATCTTCTGGCCGGGGCGGACTTCGCGCGGCTCGGCATAGATTTTTGCCGTGTTGGCGAAGAGCGGGTGCTGCAGGCGAGCATCGACGATGGCGCCGTATTTGAAATAGTAGTAGCCGCCGACGGCGAGAAAGGTGACGGCGCCGGCAGCGACGAGGAGAAGGACAACGCGGAGAACGAGGGAACCCCAGCCGGCGTTATGGGTGGGCATTCGGAATTTGATTTTTAGAGCCATTGGTCAGCGGTCAGGGTACAGGGTTCAGGGTTCAGGGTTCAGGTGATCAAGTGGTCGAGTGGTCGGGTGATCTAATCGCCGGCTGCTTACGATCGGAACCTGATCACCTGATCCCTCGATCACCTGGTCACCTCGAAATTTGGCGTATTAGTCCGCGATCTCCTCCAGGAGGGTTTCCTCGGCGATTTTGGTTTTAAGTTCGTGGACGACCTGGTCGATAGGCACGTCGACGGTGGTGGAGGTAGCGCGGGAGACGAGCTCCACCACGCCGGCGGCAGCTTTTTTACCTACGGTCACGCGGTAGGGGATTCCAACCAGATCGGCATCTTTAAATTTGACGCCGGCACGCTCGTCTCTGTCATCGAGCAGGACGTCAATGCCTGCTGCTTCGAGGGTGGCTGCGATGGTTTCGCCGGTTTGTTTCAGGGTGGGATCGCCCATGTTCGTCACGGTAATGACGACGGTGAAGGGGGCAATGCTCGACGGGAGCCAGAAGCCGTTGGCGTCATTGGACTGCTCGATGGCGGCGGTGAGGATGCGCTCGATGCCGATGCCGTAGCAGCCCATGATGGGAGTGACTTCTTTGCCGTTGGGGTCGAGGACGCGGGAGCCCATCATTTGGGTGTAGCGGGTGCCAAGCTTGAAGATGTGCCCCACTTCGACGGCTTTGCCGACGACGAGGCGGCCGGTGCAGTTGGGCGTGGGGCAGGCTTCGCCTTCGTTGACGGAGCGGATGTCGGCGGCGAGGGTCCACTGGAAATCGCGGCCGGGGACGACGTTGCGGAGGTGGTAGTCGAGCTTGTTGGCTCCGCAGACGAGGTTGTGGCGCCCTTCGAGGGACTTGTCGAGGATGACGGTCAGGCCTTCGCCGAGCGGCTGCGCGTCGGCCTTGAGGCCGACGGGGCCGAGGTAGCCGGCGGGACCGTGGAGGAATTGCTCAAGCTCTTCAGCCTGCATGGTGCGGATGTCTGCGCCGCCCACTGCGCCGAGGAGCTTGGTTTCATTGACCTGGTGGTCTCCGCGAAGGAAGGCGGCGACGCCGTGCCAGGTATCTTTGCCATCCTCTTTTTTCGAACCGGAGCCGCGCTTGAGAATCATGTAGGCGACGCACTTGATGTCGGATGCCGGAGAGATTTTGAAAAACGCGGCGACGTCGGAGATGGCCGCGCAGCCGGGGGTGTGAACGAGTTCGGGGGTGCCGTCACCGGTGGGCGGCATCTCAGTGACGGGCTCGAGGCGCGAGGTTGCCTTTTCGACATTTGCGGCGTAATGGCATGTGGGGCAGGAGGCGATGAGATCTTCGCCGGCCTCGGTATAGACCATGAATTCCTGCGACTGCTTGCCGCCCATGGCGCCGGAGTCGGCTTCCACGACGACGAACTTGAGGCCGGCGCGAGTGAAGATGGTGCGGTAGACGTGGTCGTGCTTTTTGTAGCTCAGGTCGAGGCCGGCCAGGTCGAGGTCGAAGGAATAGGCGTCCTTCATGAGGAACTGGCGGACGCGGAGCAGGCCGGATTTGGGACGGGGCTCGTCGCGGAACTTAGTCTGGATCTGGTACCAGATCTGGGGGAGCTGCTTGTAGCTGCGCAACTCATTGCGTGCGATGGCGGTGACGATCTCTTCGTGGGTCATGCCGAGGCAGAGGTCGGCGCCCTTGCGGTCTTTGAGGCGGAACATGTTATCGCCCATACCGGTCCAGCGGCCGGACTCCTCCCAGAGCTCTTTGGGGAGGATGGCGGGGAGGAAGAATTCCTGTCCGATGGTGTCCATCTCTTCGCGGACGATCGCCTGAATCTTGTTGATGGAGCGCTGGCCGAGGAAGAGGTAGTTGTAGATTCCTGCGCCGAGCTGGCGGATATAGCCGGCGCGGAGGAGGAACTTGTGGCTGGCGACTTCAGCGTCGGCCGGGGCTTCGCGGAGAGTGGGAATGAAGAGCTGGGACCAACGATGCATAGCGCGGGCGTGCATGCTTTCCCGTCCGCCGGGGCGGACGCAGGACTGTAGAAGTCCAGTCTTCATTCTAAATGTTGAGGGAGTGAAGGCCGGCGGGGCGAGTGGCTTGCGGTTTCGGGCGAGAAAGACGGAGCGGATTTTGATGCGGAGCTTTCGGCAGGCCGGGCTTGCGGAGCGTTGCATGCGGATGAGAAAAGCATGCGCGAGGCCAGAGGCGGGACGCTGAAAGGACATGGGTTGGGTGGCGGGCGGTGAGGGAGTTTGTGGCAGGCGTGACACGAAGGCGTGTGCCGAGTGACACGGGCACATAACGACGACGGTGCCATTGGATTCGGGGACGTTACAAATCATGGCATACTGTGGGCCATGCACTTCCACAATTTTCCCTGGGGCGCGGCCGGTTATTGGATTTTCTATCTGCTTAAGGTGTTCGGAATTCTGCCGGGCGCTGTGGCCGCCTACTATGTGCAGCGGCTTTGGCAGAAGCGGCGGCAGAGGCGCGCCATGGAGGGATGGCCCGCAACGGAAGCAAGAATTCTCTGGGGAAAGGTCCACGCGGACGGGCCTCTAAATATCTGGGCAGAGATCACCTACAGCTATTTCGTCGGCGAATACCGGTCGAGCACCTATATTCGCAGGTTCAGGAAAGAAGAGCAGGCGGACGAGTTTGTTCATTGTCTGAAGGACAGGAAGATTCAGATTCACTACAAGGAATCGGATCCGGACACATCGGTCATTCTCGATCGGGATCTGGAGATGATTGCGCTGATGGCGCCGCAGTTTGGGTGAGTTGGGCGATTCGACGGTGGGTCAGTTGGTGCTGAGGCCGGCGGCCTGAGCGAGGCGAGCCTGGCGATCATCGAAGGTCCAGAACCGGTCGGCGCGGAGCTCGAGAGCGCAGGCAACGTGAAGGGTGTCGAGGGCGCGGGTGCCGAGGGTAGGGCCGTGGCGACGAGCGAGTTGAACGCTGGTTGGCCAAGCTTCGCCGGGGAAATTCGTGGAAATCCACAGGCTGTTCGCGACGTCTTGTTCGAACACTTCGATCAGGTCGTTTGCCTGGCCGAGGTTGATAGCACCCTGGAACACCTGCCTGAAGACGGCGTGCACGAATTCAATCCTGTTGAGAGGGGTGATTCGGAGGGCGTCCTGATTGAGCCTGCGGCGATCTGCCTCGGCCGAGTGCGAATCCGATAGGTAGCTGGAGACAAGGAAGCTCGAATCAACACAGATGATCAAAAGCGGTCCTCTCGGATCTCGTCGAGAATTTCCTGCGTGTTGAACATCCGGTCGCCCCACATGGCTTTGCGGCGTGCAGCAAAGTCGGGCCATTCTTTGGGTTTCGAGGGGCGGTTTTCCGGCGTGATGCGAGCGATGACACGGTCCCGTTCACGAAGCTCTACGGTTTCGCCGGCTTCAATCCATTGCTTGAGCTGGCGGGTATCGCGGAGCTGGCGGAGGTTGATGGACGGCATGGAAGTATTGTGACACAAAATGTGTCACAATGCCGGACCGACTCATTCGCGGTGAGAATGCCTTTCGGATACCTTGGGTCTTTTGAGTGCGTTACGGAACAGGCGAGCGGAAATCGCCAATGATACGGCAGCAAACAAGAATTCCACCGCAACTGCCCAGCCGTCCTCGAACTGTTTCAGGAACGGAATGAACGCACCCACGACGAAGAGCAAAAAGAATCCGAGCCCGAAGATAACCAAGCCGGCTCGCTGGACAGGTGTGGCATGAGGATCGCCGTTCCAGAGAAACGCGTCGACGCTCCTTCCACCCTTGCTGGCGTCCTCCCACAAGATCGCTTTCTGGCTGGATTCAACTTCAGCGAGGATTTCTTTAGAGCTTTTGTGATGCTCTCGGTCCACCAACGTTTCTCCCTTCAGATCAGCTCGATGCCCCAGAGGTCGTGGAGGTGGAGGACTCCTTGGACGTGGCCCTCGCTATCGACCACAACCAGGCTGGTGATTTTTCGCTCTTCGAGAATGGCCAGCGCGCGGGCGCCGAGTTCGGTGGCGGCGATGGTGCGGGGGTGGGGGTTCATGGCTTCGCCTGCGGTGCGGCTGAGAGCGGCTCCGCCTTCGCGTTCGAGCAATCTTCTAAGGTCACCATCGGAGATGACGCCGGCGAGCCGTCCGTTCTCCTGCACGGTGGTCATGCCGAGCTTTTTGGATGACATCTCGTAAATCACATCCGTCATGGGGGTTGAGGGGGCGACGGTGGGGATGTTGTCGCCGGCGTGCATGAGGTCGCTGACGCGGGCGAGGCGTTTGCCCAGCTTGCCGCCGGGGTGGAGCTCGGCGAAATCCTCCGCTTTGAATCCTTTGCGCAGGCTGACGGCGACGGCGAGGGCGTCGCCGAGGGCGAGCATGGCGGTGGTGGAGGCGGTGGGGGCGAGATTGAGGCCGCAGGCTTCGCGCTCGACTCCGCAGTCGAGGACGACGTCGCTGGCGGTGGCCAGAGTTGATGCGAGGTTGCAGCAGAAGGAGATGAGGGCGTCGCCTTTGCGTTTGAGGGTGGCGAGGAGGCGGAGGATTTCTTCGGTTTCGCCCGAAGCGGAGAGCGCGATGACGACGTCGCCGGGCATGAGCACGCCGAGATCGCCATGCACCGCTTCAGCGGGGTGGAGGAAGAGGGCGGGCGAGCCGGTCGAGCTGAGGGTGGCAGCGATTTTCTGGGCAATGATCCCAGACTTGCCCATGCCGGTGACGATGACGCGGCCATTGCAGGCGCCGCAGGTGAGGATGAGGTCGACGGCGCGATCGAAGGCGGGGATCATGGGGCCATCGAGGCGGGCGGCGAGAGCTTCGAGGGCCGCGGCTTCAGTGCGGACGAGGGCGGCGGGGGTGATGGGGCGGGAGCCCTGGGGGTCCGCTTGGTTGTGCGGGGTCATCGGTTATCGATGGTAGCAGTTTTGGGGAGAAGGGATGGGCTTTCAGCCTCTAGCTTCTAGCTGCCAACTGCTATCTTCTAGCAGCTAGCTCGGAGCCGTCAGCCGTCAGCAAATGGCCAGACGTAGAAGCGAAAGCGAATAGGTACGAGCAAAGAGCTGGAGGCCAGGAGCTAGAAGCTAGAGGCTAGCTGATTGCTGACGGCTGCTTTCGTAAAATGGGGTGTAGAGGTCCAATCCCTGTGAAACGGAATACGTTGGTGCTTGGCATTACTTTGTTCATCCTGGCGGCTTTTGCCTGGGCGGGATGGGCCAACTGGCAGTATCGAAAGCAGGCGGCGGAGCGTGCGGCAGCCGCGACCGCAAAGGCGGAGCTGGCCAATGGGGAAACGGCGGACGCGATGTTCAGCTCTTCTCCCCTGCTGGGGAAACAGGCGCCGGATTTTCAGCTTCAGAACCTGCAGGGCAAGAAGGTGACGCTGGCCGACTACAAGGGCAAGGCGCTGCTGATCAACTTTTGGGCGACATGGTGCGGGCCATGCAAGCTGGAGACGCCCTGGCTTGTTGAGCTGGCGAAGCAGTACGAGCCGCAAGGGTTCGAGATTGTGGGCATCGACGCGGAAAACGACGATGTGAAGCCGAGCGATACGGCGGGATGGGCGAAGGACAAAGCTGCGGTGGAGCGCTTCGTGAAGCAGGAGAAGATGCCCTATCCCGTGCTGCTGGGCGGCGATAGCATCTCGAAAGCGTATGGAGATTTCGACGCCATGCCGACGTCGTTCTGGGTGGACCGCAGCGGGAAGGTGATCGCGGCACAGATGGGGATTTCGTCGAAGTCGGATATGGAAGAGAAGATCAAGAAGGCGATGCAATAGCGGCGTTAGCGGAGTTTGTCGGGGGAACAGGTACGGTGATGGGCATACGGCTCGTAATGATTGGAATCGCATTCGGCGCCGCTGCGGTTGGGGCTATGGCGCAGGCGCCGCTGTGGCAGGAGACGAAGCCGGCGGGGATGAAGACGGAGGCGGTCCGGTATCTTTATCCCGAACAGGTGACGCTGACGGCGGGCAAGCCGGCGATCGTGGAGCTGCACTTCCGCGTGGCGAAGGGACTGCATATCAACTCGCATGCGCCGAAGGACACGTTTCTGATTCCAACTACGTTCTCTGTGCCGGACGGGGCGGGGGCCAGGCTGGTGGGGGCGCAGTATCCGGCGGGAGTGGAGTTTACGCTGCCTGCGGATCCCAAGACGCGTCTGAATGTGTATACCGGCGATTTCACGATTGAGGCTCGGCTGACGGCGAGCCCGGGCGATCACCTGGTGCAGGGGAAATTGCGCTACCAGGCCTGCGACGAGACGCAATGCATGCCGCCAAAGACGATCGCGGTAGGGATTGATGTGGTGGGGAAGTAGGCGCCTGACTGCCAGCTTCTAGCTGCTAGCTGTCGGGCGTCAGCTTTCGAGTGGCGACGAAGTGTCTTTACCAGGCGCCTTCGATGCGGAAGGCGGTGAGAGGGCGGGCTTCGGACTCGTCGAGGTGGTGCTCGATGACGTTGTCGACGCGGGCTCCGCGAGGGCCGCGGCGCACGGCGGCGCGCAGCTCGGAGAGGTCTTCCGGAGTGCCGGAGGCCACGATTTCAACCTCGCCATCCTCGGTGTTGCGCACCCATCCATGGAGGTTGAGCTCGGCGGCCTCGCGCTGGACGAACCAGCGGAATCCGACGCCCTGGACACGGCCGCGAACGAGGAAGTGAAGGACCATAGAGACAGGGTACAGGTAGAGGGTACAGGGTGCAGCGTACGGGGATAAGCGTGGTCCACTGGCAAAACACCCGTGACCGCAGTCACATTCCTCCCGCCGCAGGCATGCTACTTTACCTTTGCTCCTGGAAAAATCTGGGCGCACAAAATTAAGACGGCCAGCAAAGCCTCATTAATTTTTTTTTGGACTTCTCTTTTGTTTCGCTTTTCGCCTTTATTTCGCAAGTGGCCTAAGTAGTAATGGATATAGGAGCTTAGAGCAACTCGGACTCAGCCGGCATTTTCGTACCTCAGCAAGATGCCGTCTTCCTGGCCCCCGCCAGGAACTCACGATCTCTGTATCCCTCCACCTTAGTTCTCTATTCCTTTCCCCTATCGCCTACACCCTGCACGATGAACCGGGATCGGGCAACCCGGCACGATATGTCGGGCATCTAACACTCCAATCGTACTTCCCCCGGGGGTCCCTGCTTTCCATGCGGTTTGCTGTCCTCTGCAAAGGTATCTTGCGCGGCATGGGTCGCGAAGCCAGTTGCGAACTGCTGGCCACCAAGACCGTTTTGCCGGAGGCGGCGGCGCCTGTGTATTCGCATTGCGCCGTGATTGAAGCGCCGAGGGATCTTCCCGATGGCGACTACGAGGTTGAGTTTGCCGACGAAGTTGCCGTGGTGACGCTGCGCGGCGGCTCGTGGATGGTGGGGCGGATTCTGCCGCATACCTACTCCGAGGCGGCGACGTTCTACGCGCAGGAAGTTGCGCGTTCGAGTGCACCGACGCCCAAGGTGCAGCGGCGGAAGACCGGGCGGAGTCTGAAGGACTGGTTCCGGGCGGACGGAACCTAGGCGACTTCGCACGAGCCTTTCGTAAAACGGGGCGAGATTCCCACAGGTGGGCGCGCCCTATACTGATGGACATGGCAAAATCCCCATTGTCCGCCGCAGCCGGCAGGAAGGCGTCCGCGCGGGTGGCGGAGTCCGGCTGTGCCGACAAAGCGGGGGCGCGCCGTGCCGAAAAAAAGGTGTCTCCGGTGTGCGGCTGGAAGCTTGAGCGGGCGGCACGGAAGTGCGGCGCTCTGCGGATTGCCGGGCTGGATGAGGTGGGGCGCGGTCCGATGTTCGGGCCAGTGGTGGCTGCGGCTGTGATCCTGGCGCCGAAGTGCCGCCTGGACGGGCTGAACGACTCGAAGAAGCTCACGGAAAAAAAGCGTAACGAACTCGACGTGCAGATCCGCGAGAATGCGGTGGCGTGGGCAATTGCGGCCATCGACGTGGAGACGATCAACCAGATCAACATTCGCAACGCATCGCTGCTTGCGATGAGGCGTGCAGTGGAGCAACTGGCATTGACGCCGGATTATCTGCTGATCGATGGGGTGGATACAATCGAGTTTCCTTGCCCGCAGCAGGCGGTGATCCAGGGGGATGGGACGAGCTTTTCGATTGCGGCGGCGAGCGTGCTGGCCAAGGTGTATCGCGACCGGCTGATTGTTGAACTGGATGGAACATACCCTGGGTACGGTCTGGCGAGCCACAAGGGCTACTGCTCGGCCGAGCATATGGCGGCGCTGGCGCGGCTCGGGCCGACACCTCTGCACCGGAAGAACTGGACTCCGGTAGCGCAGACGATGCTGGAGTTTCCTTCCCTGCTGGAGCTGGCGGAGGGGTGAGGTTGGGCGACCGGGAATAACCGGGTTTTGGCTCCACAAAAAGGCTATATCGCCGATTCTGCAAATGCTTACGGTAGGGATGGGAGCAATCTGCATCCAAGCGAGAGTGCGCCCGGGCGAACGATTGTGTTCTGGGCGAAGCACTTTGGCAAAGGAGACACATCGGATGCTTTGGACGATATTTGTGATCCTGCTGATCCTCTGGATCTTAGGATTCAGCTTCCACGTGATGGGGAGTTTCATTCACATTCTGCTGGTGATTGCGGTCATCGTGTTGATCATCAACCTGATCAGCGGCCGGCGAGCGGTTTAGGGCAATGAATTAGCTCGGATGTAACGGCAGGATAGGCGGGGCTGGCGGGGGAGATTGTGTCTCCGCCGGCCCCGTGTTGCATTTGGGGAAGCCGGTGCAGCAGAGAAATGCAGATCCTTCGCTCTGCTCGGAGGTCCTTCGCTGCGCTCAGGACGACAAGTGAAAGGTTCGCTACGTTCAGGATGACAAGTTTTTTGTGTTGTGGCAGCCGCAGGAGCGGCGGATCACGAGTTCGGTGGGAAGGACAATGCGATTGCCCTTGAGGGGGTATTCGCCGCTGGAGATGCGCTGGAAGAGGAGGTTGGCGGCCATTTCGCCGACCTGGTAGACAGGCTGGCGCACTACAGTGAGCGCGGGCTGGAGGACGTCGGCGATGTCGAAGTCGTCGAAGCCGGCGAGGGCGATGTGGGCAGGGATGTCGATGCGCAGGGTATTGAGCGCGTGCAGCAGGTAGCGCATGGTGAGGTTATTTCCGGCGAACAGGGCGGTGGGGGAATTAGCGCTGGTGAGCATGGAGTGCAGGGTGGAGACGGTTTCTTCGGGAGACGCGCACTCGATGTAGTTTTGCGCCGGGAGCGCGGCGGCGGCCATGGCGTCCTTGTATCCGGTGTAGCGGGCCTGCATGGTGAAGAGGGTTCGGGCGAGGCCGAGGAAGGCGATGCGCGAGTGGCCGTGGGAGATGAGATGGGCCACGCCGGCGCGGGCGCCAGCGCGATTGTTGACCACAACGGAATCGAAACGGGAGTGCGGCGCGGGGCGGTCGAGGGTGACGATGTGGATTTTGGAGAACTCGTCAGCGCGGAGGTAGTCGTCCTGTCCTGGCGCGGGAATGATGATCATGCCGTCGATGCGGCGGCGGAGCATCATGGTGGCCTGTTGCTGCTCGACGTCGCTTTTCTCGTCGGAGGTGGTGATGAGGACGGAGTATCCGTGGGAGTTGGCGACGGTGGACACGGCATGGGCGCAGGTGGCGAAGAAGGGGTCGTAAAGGTAGGGCAGGATGAGGGCGATGGTTTTGGAATGGACGGAGCGCAGGCTGCGGGCCAGTTCGTTCGGCTGATAGTTGAGCATGCGGATAGCGCGCTGGACGCGTTCCGCGGTATCGCGGGATACATTGGCGCTGCCGCTGAGGAGGCGGGAAACGGTCATTTTGCCGACGCCGGCCAGCTTGGCGACATCGGCCATCGTGGTGGTGCGGGAGACGGAAGGCTTGCGATCCCTGAGCTGCGGCATGTCAGAAGATGAGTGAGCACAAGAAGCTTACCACGCGCAGGCGGGAGCGACAGGGCTGAGCGGGAGGCGAGGCAAACCCGCGAAATGTGCTACAAGGGGACAGGAGCCCCGTGGGTCCGCGACGCACGTTGCACCAGTGCGGGAGCGATGGCGCGGGGAGCTCCGAAGCGGCGGCATAGCGCGATGGGGCGTCCACCTTAGATAATGAAGGAATCCCGTAGTAAAGAAGGCCCGGAAAAAAGATGCACAAGCACATTCTGTTAGCGGCGCTGCCGCTGTTTGCTCTCATGGCTTCAGCTCAACAGTTCCCTTTGAGTTATCCCTCGCAAACGGACAGCACCAGCCTTCAACAGGGTCAGACGGGTCAGGTGGACTGTACGGATCCGACGATGGCCAGTTCGCCGCAGTGCGGAGCGGGACAGGGGTTAGGACCCAATCCGGGTCTGTCGCAATTTCCTGGGCCGGGGACGACGACACCGCAGACGGGGCGCGCGCCGACATATACGGACCTGCAGCGACTGGCGGCGCAGAACCAGGGGCCGGGGATGATCCCTCTGCCGCCGGAGCCGCTGACCGAATTTCAGAAGTTTGTGGCGTCGACCACGGGCCAGGTGCTACCGATTTTTGGCGCGAACTTGTTTCAGTTTGTGCCATCGACATTCGCGCCCGTGAACAACGCGCCGGTGCCGCCGGATTACGTTCTGGGGCCTGAGGATGAACTGCGAATTCAAATCTGGGGCCAGGTGAGCCTTAACGCCGATGTGCAGGTGGACCGCTCAGGAAATATTTATCTGCCGCAGGTGGGGACGGTGCATGTGGCGGGCCTTCATTTCAGTGAGCTTTCGCAGCATATCCACGACGCGGTATCGAGGGTGTACCGGAACTTCCATTTGCAGGTGGATATGGGCCAGATCCGGTCCATCCAGGTGTATGTGACGGGGGAGGCACGCAGGGCGGGCGTGTACACGGTGAGTTCGCTTTCGACTCTGATCGACGCATTGTTTGCGAGTGGCGGCCCTTCCGTGGAGGGATCGCTGCGACAGATTCAGTTGCGCCGCAATGACCAGACGGTGACCACGCTGGACCTTTACGCGCTGCTGGTGAACGGGGACAAGTCGCAGGACAGGAAGCTGCTGTCTGGCGACGTGATCTATATTCCGGCGGTGGGACAGCAGGCGGCTCTTATCGGCAGCGTACGGCGGCAGGGGATCTATGAACTGCTTCCCGGCGAGACGGCGGAGAAGCTGGTGCATGACGGCGGAGGGCTGTCGACGGTGGCGTCGGCAACGAGGGCTTCCGTAGACCGGACATTTTCTCAGAACGGAACCACGCAACGTTCGTCGATGGAGATCCGTCTGGACGCGAGCGGGATGGCGACGCCACTAGAGAACGGCGACATTATCAACGTGCTGTCAATGGTGACGAAGTTTGAGAAGACGGTGACGCTGCGCGGGAACACCGCGAACCCCGGACGTTTCGCATGGCACGAGGGGATGAAGCTGAGCGACCTGATTCCCGACCGCAACTCGCTGCTGACGCGGGACTACTGGTGGAAGCGAGCGCAGTTGGGATTGCCGGCGCCGGAATTTCAGCCGTCCACTGTCCTGGGCATGTTGCGGCAGCCACCGTCGCCAATTGATCTGCGGGAGCGCGTACAACGGCAAGAACTGATCCAGCAGCAGTTTCAGGCTGCGCAGAGCGGCGGGACGCAGCAGGGGCGGCCGGTCAGTTCGTCGGAGGATGCTTATCTCACGTATTTATACCCCCCGGACCAGACGAACACGAACCTGACGCAGACGGGCACAGCGGCGGCGGCGGCGGCGGCGCAGGGTGCGCAAAACAATGCGAACGGCGCCAACGGAGCAAATACGGCGAACGGAGCGTACCTGGCGAATGGAATGTACACGCCGAATGGGCAGTACAACGGGAATGGGACCAACCCGTACGGACAGCAGCAAAATCCGGCCCTGCAGGGGCAGCAATCCGCACTGGCCGCAGACGAGGAAAACGGGCCGAACGAGACGCTGACGCCGCGCCCCTTACACCGCACGGTGGTGAAGCTGAGTGTTCCGGAGATCGACTGGAGCTACGCGGTGATTGAGCGCACCGATCCAACCACGCTGAAGACGACGCTGGTTCCGTTCGACCTGGGCAAGCTGGTGAACGAACACGACGCATCGCAGGACCTGGCGCTGCAGGCGGGAGACGTGGTGACCGTGTTTTCGCAGGCGGATATTCACGTGCCGATCGCGCAACAGACGACGTTCGTGCGACTGGAGGGCGAGTTTGCGCATGCGGGAACGTATAGCGTCCAACCGGGCGATACGTTGCGCTCGCTGGTGGCGCGGGCAGGCGGGCTGACGCCGAATGCGTACCTGTACGGGTCAGTGTTCACGCGGGAATCCACGCGCATTTTGCAGCAGCGCCGGATTGATGAGTCAGTGCATGAGATGACGCTTCAGATGCAGCGCGGACTACTGGACCTGGCGGCTTCACCGACGTCGAATGAGCATGACCTGGCCAGCGTGAGCGCCGCGCAGGGCAGCGAACAGGCACTGATCGCGCAACTGCAGCAGGTTCGGGCGAACGGGCGCATCGTGTTGCAGTTCAAGCCCGACTCGGAAGGGGACGCAGCCATTCCGGACATCAAGCTGGAAAACGGCGATTCGTTTCTGGTGCCGTCAGTGCCGACGACGGTGAATGTGCTGGGAGCGGTGTTCAACCAGAACTCGTTCGTATACCGGCCAGACGGCGAAGTGCGATCGTTCATGGACCTGGCAGGCGGACCAAACTCGAACGCGGACCGCAAGCGCATGTTCGTGGTGCGCGCCAACGGCGCGGTGGTAAGCCGCACGGTGGTGAAGAGCGTGTGGAGCGACCCGTTCATGCATCTGAAGCTGAATCCAGGAGATACGGTTATTGTGCCGGAGAAGACAATTAATCAGTCGGTACTGCGCGGCATACTGGATTGGTCCCAAGTCTTCTCACAGCTCGCTTTTGGGGCAGCTGCGATCAACGTGCTGCGATGATGCGGGCATAGGGGCCGAAAGCCCAACCCCTCCATTTGCGCGGGTAGCGGCGGGACTGAAGTCCCGCCGCTACGCATTTGGGCGCGATGCCGGACTCAAATTTCGAGGAAATGGACGAGCCGGAAAACGGGCTAGCGTCCTGTCCAGTTCCACGAGGATATGAGTTTGCCGTCTGTGCCGATGAGCAGGATGGACGCGCCGCCGGGATCGAGCTTGCCGGAGAACGTGCGTCCGCTGCGTGCGTCGGTAAAGGTGACGCCGGTCTGGTTCGACTCCGACGTAACGACATAGAGGGTCGCGTTGGGAAAGATGGCTGGCGCGATGAGGATGCCGGGGTCGTTGACCGTCGTGGTGTAGATGGGCTTGATTCCGGCGATCTTGAGCGCGTAACGGTAGGCGTCGCCGATGGCGAGGACATTGTCATTGAGTTCGAGGGGGAGCGGCGCGAAGAGGATCCTTCCCTTTCCGATCGGCTTCTCGAGCCAGTCGGCGTGATCGGGGAGTTCAGCGCGCGTGAGCGTGGTGGTCTTCTCGCCGCTGAAGGTGAGGCGCTCTTCGCCCCAGGGAAACTTTGCCAGGTGTTCGCGGAGAGTGAGCGCGAGGTCGCGGGCATCGATGCCGAGAGCCTTGACGCGGCCGGTGGGGTGCAGGTGCGGATCACCGTCGAAGGGACCGGTGACGAGCAGCGTGGCCCCTGCGTTGACGTGATCGATGAGCGTATCCCAGGCGTGCGGGTCGAGGCCCATCGGCGACGGCAGGAGGATCAGCTTTGGGGTGCCGAGGAGGTCAAGCTGGTACTCTCCGACGGCATAGGCCTGACCGCGCGCGTAGCCATAGAGAGCGCGGACCGCATTCTTCTGGGCATCGAGAGCGATGCTGTTTCCGGCGGAGAGCTGGAGGGATTGCGGGAGGATGAGCGCGACGTCCGGCTCGATGAGGGAGGTAGCGGATGGCTCGGCGGCTTTGGCGAATTCGCCGAGCGAGCGCATCTGGTTCTCCCAGACTTTTGAGGAGCCGTCACTGCGCTTCATGCCGAAGTCGGCTTCGCGATCCCAGTCCCACATGAGCGCACCGCTGGAGCCTGCCGCAAATCCGAGCGCCCATTTGCGCACGATGAGGCCGAGGCCGGTGAACTCGTTGTAGCGCCATGTTCCGTCGGGCAGCCACACGGGTTGATAGCCGGTTTCGCCGGTGATGTTTGGAGTGCCGGGACGGCGCGCGGCGATGGAATCCCAGAGCA
>Ga0134126_10004906_pt1 | contig 16713 bp, 17 predicted proteins | sample KB31752_FD_96881 | JGI IMG/M metagenome (GOLD analysis project Ga0134126, IMG submission 96881) | Terrestrial soil microbial communities with excess Nitrogen fertilizer from Kellogg Biological Station, Michigan, USA - KB3-175-2 | ecosystem: Environmental > Terrestrial > Soil > Unclassified ...
ACGGGGATCGCGCCGGTACCAGCTCCCTGCCCTCCGCGCGCTGGAGGAGCGTCCGGAGCTGGTCCTGCTTACGGTGAAAACGCAGGATCTCGCCGCGGCCTGCCGCGATGTGCTTCCGGTCGCCCAAGGCGTCCCTGTTGTTGCCATGCAGAACGGTGTTCAGGCGGATCGTCTGGCCGCCGAGGTACTGGGGCGCGCGAACGTGATCGGCGCCGCGCTCATGTGCGCGGCCACCTATCTGGCACCGGGCAGCGTCTCGGTGCAGTTTCCCGGTTGGGCGATCGTGGGCGAGCCATTTGGGCCGCTCCGCCCGCGCACCGCGGCGGTGGTACGGTTGCTGCGCGACGCGCTGCCGACTTACAGCACCAGGCACTTGATGCGCATCCGCTGGAGCAAGCTGATCGCCAATCTGAACAACGCCCTCTGCGCCGCCACTGGGCTTTCGGCGGGGGAGATCGGGTGCTCACCGACGGGACGACTGGCTTCCTTGCGGGGAATGCGGGAGGGCTACCGGGTGATCCGGGCGGCGGGGATCGCGCTGGACCATGGACTCTATGGCCTCTCGCCCCGGACCATCCATTCGCATCCGGACGTGGCCTTGATCGCCTTGTTGCAGGCGGGGATGACGCCCATGCTGGCCACCCTGCCGGAACGGGCGGCGCTCGGCGTCCTGAAGGCGGCGAGCCATAGCCGGCTGCAACGCCTCCCAATTCGCTTCTCCACCTATCAGAGTCTCGCGCGCGGCAGACCGACGGAGATCGAGTATCTGAACGGCGAGATCGTTCGCCTTGGCGCCTTGCAGAACATGCCGACCCCCTATAACACCCATTTCGTCTCCTTGGTGCGCCAGGTTGAGCAAACCGGAGCCTTCTTCCCGGTCGAGGCGCTGTTGCCGGAAGATGCGGGCGCCGAGCGGATCATGTCGGGCGCGCTGCCGTGAGTGCGGCCTCGAGATCCGCCGCGTGGCTCGGGAGCGAGGCGGCGCCGCGGGTCGCCGTGGTATGTGAGAGTACCGCCTGTCTCCCAGCCGCGCTGCGGGATGAGCTTGGTATCGCGGTGATTCCGGTACCATTCGCCTATGGAGACCACACATTTCTGGATGGGGTCGATATCACGCCGGCGGAATTCTATGCCAGGTTGGTGGCTACCCGCACCCCGCCCCGAACCTCACCGCCCGCGCCTGGCGACTATCTTAGAGTCTGGGAGCGCGCGAGTGTGGGTGGGCGGCCAGTCATCGCGGTGACCGTGGCGGACGCGCTCAGTACGTTCGGCCGATCGGTGCGGCTGGCCGCGGATCTGGCGGCAAGCGAGTTGCCGGGCGTACCGATCACGGTGATCGATTCCGGCTCGGCCGGCATGGGCCAAGGTTTCGTGGCGCTCGCCGCCGCGCGCGCCGCCGCCGCTAGGCAACCGCTTGCCTCGGTGGTAGAGTCCGCGACGCGGGTGCGAAACTCCGTCCGCCTCCTGGTGACCCTCGATACCCTGGAGTATCTGGCCCGTGCCTCCCGTATTCCGCGGATTGCCTCCGTTCTAGGCGGTATCCTGGCGATCAAGCCGATCATCGAGCTGTCGGGCGGGGAGGCACGGCCACTGGCCCGCCTCCGCACGCGCCGCCGGGCCCTGGCGGATCTGCGGGAACGCCTGCGACGGAGCGTTCCCGAGGGCGCGCGTCTGCATGCCGGGGTCCAACACGCGCAAGCAGCGGAGGAGGCGGTCGGCCTGGAGGAATGGCTGGGGGCGACCTTTGACTGTGCCGAACTGCTGACCACCGAGTTCACCCCGGTGATGGGCGGCTACTGCGGGCCGGGACTGCTGGGGGTTGCCTACTATGTCGAGGATGTATTGGATGGCGGCTAGCGCGCTCACGAGGACGAGACGCCGAGCGGCGAAGCGGCTGTTCGGCGAATGGGACCATCCGCCATCAGTTTCAAGATGAATCGATTGCTGCGCCCCATCGTGCTCATCCCCTTCCTCGTGGGTCTAGCCCTGGTCTTCGCGCTGTTGACCGTCGCGGACCTGCGCAAGGTGATCCATCTGATGAGCGGGTTCAGGCATCTCTACCTACTCTTCTATCTGCTCTTGATGATCGCCTACGAGGTGGTACGGGGAGTGCAATGGCACTTCCTGTTGGACGCGCTGGCTTTCCGCGTCCCCTGGCGATCCCAAATTTTTGCTTTTTCCCTGGGGGAGATTGGCCAGAACCTTCCTGGGGGCAACTACTTGCAGAACTACGTGTTGCTGGAAGAAGAGGGCGCCGATTTCGGGCGCACCGCCGCCGCCACGCTCTTGATCGTGCTGGTCGCGGTCGGGATCTCGCTGATCGGGGTGGTACTCCTCGGCGTTGGAAGCTGGAGTATCTGGTTGCGCCCGCTGATCGTGATCGGCGTCCCGGTTTCGGCTCTGATCGCCTGGGCCGGTCACCGCTATTTCCACCTCGTCGCGCCCTCCTGGGTGACGGAACATACACTCATGCGAGCGGCGCTGCGGGAGTTGCGGCAGTTGCGCGCGGGCGTTGCTGATCTGCTCCATCCACGCATCCTGGTCTTGCAAGTTCCGCTTGGCGGCGCCTATTTGCTGCTGGCGGGCACGGCCCTGTACGTCTCGGCACGCGGCATCGGTCAGGATTCGGTCAGCTACCCGAGCGCCCTGGGCATCTGGTTCTTCACCTACGCCACGGCCCAGATCCTCCCCTTGCCAATTGACATCGGCGTGGTAGAGGTAACCGGCGTGGGCGCGCTCATGGCGAGTGGGATTGAGAAGAACGCCGCGATCAGCATCATGCTGGTCAATCGCGCGCTCAGTCTGGGCGCCTCGCTGACCATCGCTCTGATTGTCACTCTTCTACTCCGCCAGGAGTTCCGCGCCATGGTCCGGCGCCAGTCGTCCGCCAACGCGGACGAGAACCACGCATCCGAGCCGAATGATTAAGTGAGGCATCACATAATGTCCGATATGCGCGATCTGGCGCGCCGTGTGGTTAGGCGATGCCTGCCCCGATCACACATTTCCAGTTCCACGCGGCATAACATTCTCACCGCCGCGTCCCTGTTGATGGATAGCGCGAGCAAGGCCGCCCGTTGGCTTCCACCATCCGCGCGGTATGGTCTGAGCGATGCGCTGACCGCCCTGGCGGCGCCGTTCTTCCTGGCCCGCCGACCGGCTATCGCGCGAAACTATGCCGCCGTGCTGGGCGCTCTCGCCTCCCCGACCCGTGCCCGGCGCTTGGCCCGAGCCAGCGTGCGCAACTATGGCCGGATGGCCATGGACTTCCTAGCGGTGCGCGTCATGAGCGACAAGGAGATCCTTTCCTGGGCCAGACCTCGGCATCTAGAGCACTTCGAGGCGGCGCTTGGAGATGGACGGGGAATCATCATGGCCCTTCCCCACCTGGGGAGTTGGGATATAGCGGCGGCCTTCGCCCAGGCATATGGGTGTGACCTAACCGTGATTACCGAGAATGATTGGGCCGCTCAGTTGGTGGCTGGCTCGCGCGACGGCCACCGTATTACGCTGGTCCCGCGTGGCGGCTCCTTGCGTCCTGTCTTCCGCGCCCTCAAGGCACGGAATTGCGTGGCCATGCTGTGCGACGCCGTTCCCCCGGGCGTGCCGGCTGTCTCCGCCCCCTTCTTCGGATGCCCGGCCCCTTTTCCTGTCGGGCCGGCGCGGCTGGCCCATCACACGGGGGCGCCAATCTTGGTGGTGGGGTGCGTCCGGCGGCCGGATTACAGCTATGTCCTTGAACTGCGGCCTCCCATCCGCGTGGATCGCTCCCTGCCGGTGGAGGAGGCAATCCTGGCCACTACCGCCGAGATAGCTACTGGCTTCGAGCAGCTGATTGCCGCGTACCCCGAGCAGTGGTACCCCTACCGGCCAGTGTGGCCGGCTCAGGCCAGGACTACTCGCTAATCTCGACCCCTGCGTGCTTGGCGGCGCGCTTGATCCGCCCTTTGATCGCCGCGACTTCGTCGCCCTCGTACTTGGCGGCGTTATCCTTATGGTTGATATAGCTCCAGGCGGCTCGAATATGCTCGGGAGTGTCGATCGGGTATTTGTGATTCGTGGGATCGGCGAAGGTCACGTCACCATATTCTCGCTTACCTTCCGCCGGATTCACGTCGTCGCGGTGATCAATGTGCGTGCTCATCATTACAACCTTCTTTCACGGCAAAACATATGCCAAGCATGGCTCAAAGAGTCTTGAGCCATGCCTTCCGAACGTACCGATCCGAGTCGGATTACATCTGGGTGGAAATGACGCTTGGGTGACCCTCACGCATCTTGCCCATCGGAAGCACGATGCGTTGCCAGGCTCCCTCGAGCAACAGAGCGCTACCGACGTACCAGGCACATAGTGCCCCCAGCATGAAGACCCAACCGGCTACCTTCATCCAGTTCACGTCGCCAATCAGAGTAGCGATCGCCGCTATGCCGGCTGCCACGGCGAACACCAGAAGAGTCGCCCCCGTGGCGCCGTTCTCAGCCACTGCCCCGAGCATACACACGGCGGTAATCGCGCAGACCGGAATAAACAGGAAGCCATAGTTTTGGTTCACGGTCGCCATGGTAAGGGTGTGGTTGGCCACCAATGCATAAAGCACGCCATACGCCATCCAGAAGGCACCCCAGGTACCGTGAACGGCCGTGCCCACGCCATCTCGCGCGACATAGGCCCACATGGCGGTGGTAAACTGCGCCAGGCCGCCAAACAAGGCGACGAAAGCGAGGATATACAACGGCGTGGTGGCGCTCCCATACCAGCCCACCGAGTGTGCTCCGACCACCAGAGCGGCGGCCGCGAAGCCGAAGTAGCCCAGAATGGACGGTGAGGCTATGATCTGTCGGCGAAATACATTGGATCGCGGCGTGGTGCTTGATTGGCTGCTCCTGATCGCCTGATCTTGGCCGGTCTCAATGCCGGATGGAGCGGCATGGCCGTTGCCGGCCATTTTCATCGCCAGATTGGCGAGGGTCACTTTGCCAACCAGCCTCTGATCTCTGACGACCATCAGGCCACCTGCATGCTCTTCCTGCATGATCCGGGCTGCCTCGCGGACATCTTGCTGTTCGCTGAGAAACGCATGGTCAGTCCTCATCACGTCTCGCACGAGGGCGGACCGTGAATCGTGATCCGGCGCGGCCTCCCAGAGCGCCACGTCGTGCTCGGTCAAAATACCGAGGAATTGGCCTCCCTTCGACACGGCAACCAGGCCGCCATCCTGCCGCAACATTTTTTCTAGAGCCATCGACAATGGCGCGTCGGCGGGAATTTCCTCTATCTCGCGCTCCATCACATCCTTGACTAACATCTGAATGCTCCTTGGTTTCCTCGTCGGTTTGCTCGCTTTCCTCTTTGGGATGTATCGCTCCCTGCCACTCCCTTCATTCGCGCAACCTTCTCCTCAGTCGTTCGCCTTCGATTCCGGACCCATAGGTCGCGCTACTTTGGGCCTGACGATTCGATTGAGCGTACATGCTCAGCGTACGCCCAACATGCCCGCCGCGCTTCCCCTGATTGAAGGAGAGAGATCGCGAAACCGGACTAAGGCATGCTTTTACCACGGCACTAGATCCTTTTCGGCTTCACTTTCGCCTGAAAGACGGATGCACTCTCCATCCCCACGCGCCAGAGTGAGACATGAGTCACGAATATTTCGTGCGATTTCGTTGACCATATAGTATCGCCACTCGTGCCGATCGATCTTCCTGTCCCTCAGGTTGATGGGGGAACCTCCCGACGGAGGAACACTAGAGAGACATACCGGGAGCGGCGGAAGAGAAGAAGGTGATCGACCATGCTAGAGACTCCGCTGCCTGACATGCCGGAGACTCCGTTGCCGGTCGAGGTGGCCAATCCAGCGCGACCGAGAAGGACGCCGTTCGCTCCCGAGGATCTCCGGCGGGCCGCCAATCATTCGACCACCCTGATCGAGGCATTTGACATTATTGCCGGCTACCAGGAAGAGCAGGCCCGCGCGGCGGCGGACTTGACCGAGCGCGAGACCTGGGCGGTTACGCGCGTTCTTATCGCGAGCGAACCGATCTGGAGTCATCTTCCCCGTCCGACCCTGCGTTTCGCGCTCAGCCGCTCCAGTGACTCCGAACCTTCGCATCTCGAGGTGGGGCGCTTTGCCCATCTCGCGGGTCTCGTGGCGCCAAGTCCAGGCGAACAGGCGCTCGTTACCGCCACGAATCTCGGTTGGGCCCGTGTTTCACCGTGCCCCGAGCGCCGGGTCTCCGATCAGGCCTATGCGCTTGCCTGCTCCTACGAGCCTATCTCGGTGGTCGAAGCGGTGAGGCTCCTGGGGCTCGCGACCATCCTCAGCCAGATCGAAGTGGCGACAGACACGGTCAGTAAGGCATTACTCGCCGAGGCGCTGATTCAGAGTGATCGTCAGGCGCGCTTGATCTCCGTGGAGCGCATGTTGGGCTGGGAAGCGGATCCACCGGCGGGCCAAGAACCGGCCATGCGCGCACGCCTGGTATTGATGTTGCTGGGGTACGGCTCCCTCGGCCGGATAGCAATGGGCACCGCCTGCTTGGGGCTCGCGGTTGCCGTGCTCTGTTTCGTTATCGGGGTCTTTATGGGGCTGGTCGCCCTTACGCTGGGAGGAACGTGCCTGCTTATCTGGTGGTTCGCCCAGGTTTCCGCGAGGGATAGCCAGATCTGATCGGGCCCGTGACCGCGAACGACTCCTAGTGGGCGCGAAGGCGGATTAGACCAGTTCCCTTCGCGCGCTGGGCCGTATGGCTGATAACCATTGATCCCCGCCGCGCGACAGTAGAAGGAGACAGTGCGAGATACCGGCCAACTCGCGCATGGCGGGGGAGGCGGCTCCCCGGGCGAACGTAAGTCAGTGGTGATCCGTGATCAGCAAGGAGCCAAAGAGATGATCGAACATGTACCCGCCGAGGCCGAAAGTGAACCGACGACGGTGGCGCCGTTATACACGGCGGTTGAATGGCAATTGCTGAGGGCGCTGCGTGAACTCTACGAAAGAGATCGTGATCTCCTTTTATCGGAGGAGCGCGAGCGGCTGAGTTTCATCCGCTGGTTGGTCAAAACGGGGCAGCTTACTCCCTGATCATGGTGGCTTTCCCATTCCACGACAGCCGAGGAGGAGGCTGCCAAACAGCTGTCAATCACTCGGATCGTGTATCTAGCCAAGTATAGAGGAGATGAGTTTCATGCGCGGGTTCACCCGGCGGGTCGAATGTGTCCATTGTGCCAATAGCCGCTCGTTCATTCAACACGGCGAAACCAGCCAGCGCCTGATCGGCCAGGATGAGGCAGGGACACTATCCCATACGGCGGTGCTCAGTTGTGGGCGTTGCGGCAGCTTCAGCCTGCTGTCGTGGTGGGGCACGGCGGCGCACTCCGTGAGCAGCGCGTCCATGAAGCGGTTGGGGGCGCCCACCGCCGAGCCCATCGAACAGTAGCTGGGTATGCTCGTCGTGAAAAGAAGGAACAGGTAGGATGGCCAACGGATTCGCTACGCATGTGCATGCGCGCGATGGACAAGAAGTCGGCGCCATCGATCGGTTGATCCTCGATTCGACGGGGAACAAGGTGAAGGCCGCGGTGATCCGGAAGGGGCGGCTCCTTCGTCGCGACGTGGAAGTGCCGTTGAATCTGCTCCGCCGATCTCCCAGCGGTGATCTCCGTCTGGACCTCAGCGCTGGTGAAGTTGACCAGTTACCTCCTTTTGATGAGGCCGCCTACACGAACCCGCCGGCGGGGTACATCGCGCCGGCGGGCTATCCAGGCGAAAACTTCTACTTGCCGAGAAGGGCCGCGGGCGCCGCCTCCACCAGCCAGTCCGCCCCCAGCCAAGCCGCCTACCTTCCCGCCTCGCCGCGGGCCGCCCTATCCAGGGAAGCATTCGACCAAGCCCGGATCCGTGGGGGCAGCTTGGTTCTGGGGCGGGATGGGACGTGCGTGGGTAACGTACGCGAAATCTGTTTTGACCCCGAGAGCGGCCACCTCACCGGCCTGATTATTCGCATTGACTCGTGGACGAACAAAGATTATGAACTGGCCGCGCCCTTGATCGCGGGTCTACGCGACAGCGTGGTGCACCTCAAAGTTGACGCTCGCCATCTACTTCCATGAACACCGAGATAATGCTACCGCGAATATTAAGCCGGCCGTCCTGCCCTCTCCCGCTCGTTGAATCCGAGCGCCATCCGAGGAGTTGGAGTGTGCGGTGGTTAGGGCGGCACGGAGGAGGATGATCTACTATGTACCCTATACCATCCCCGGAGGAGTCCATTAGGCGGCTGGGAGGGGACCAGTCGGGGCTGTTATCATCCGCGCGCCGAGAGGGGACCAGTACCACCGGCCCTCTCCATGAGACGTTTCAGACTCTCGCCTTCTCCCAGGAAGAACAGGAGCGCGAGGCCGCGGATCTGCTTGAGCGCGAGATTTGGGCGGTAACACGCATCATGGCGGTCAGCACGCCGATTTGGAATCAGAATCCGAGCCCAGTACTGTCCTTCTCGCTCGGCCACCTGAGCGAACCGGCGCCCTACCGTCTGGAGCTGAGTCGCTTCGCCCATCTGCGGACGCTCCGTTCCCCCAGCCCAGGAGAGCAGGCCCTTATCGCCTCGGACACCCCCTGCTGGGCCCGAGTGGCGCCGAACCTTGAGCGGCATCTGGCGGGGTATAGTGACGCGCTCGCTTGCTCCTATGTTCCCATCCCGGTGGCCGAGGCGGTCAAGCTTTTGGGCCTGGGCCGGATCATGACCCAGATCGAAGCGGCGACCCAGAGCGCCGGCCAGGCCGTGCTGAACGAGGCACGGGCCCAGGAGGATCGTCGCGCCAGGCTGATGGCCGTGGAGCGCATGCTCGGCTGCGAATCGAATCCCGATACGGACCCTGATATGCCGGTACGCGCGCAACTGGCGCTGGCTTTGCTGGGGAAAGGCCGTCTCGCCGCGCTTGCTCCGAACGCGGCGTGCTTGGGCCTGGCGGCCGGTGTCCTGTGCTTTCTGGCGGGCTTCGCCCAGGCGCTGATCGTACTCCTGCTCGGAGTCGCGCTCATGGCTGCCTGGGCCTTATACGTGCTCCATACAAGCAACGGGTAAGATCCCGCGTTACGATTGGTCACGCTCGGTTGATGAGGCAGGCGCCTCGGTTCGGTCGAGGGGCCGTTCCTGGTCTTTAGGATCAACTACCGTACCAATGCCTCCTATCGGGCGGTTTTGCTGGTTTATCAATGGTCTGCCATAGGGATTCGCGTCGTCGAGATAAGGCTGCCCTTCATCCGACTGGCGCCTTGGATCACCAGGGGCGAGGGTTTGTGAGTTCGTACCGTCGGCTTCCGGAGGGAGCGCGTCGGACCCATCCACGCTCCTATGCATCACGTTCGGCGGTTCAACGACATGCACGCCGGAAGGCAGGGCAGGGTTCGCCTTGACCAAAGGGAGCGCGGGTGAGCCATCGCTCGTGGCCGCGCCTGCGGCACCCGGTGGGGGAGTCATGTTCTGGTCTCTCCGCGAGGAGCTCGGATCCGATGTGGATCCGGACGATCGCGAGCGTTTTGCCGAGTCGTCGTTCGATGCGGTCACTTTTCTGCCTCCTAGCCTGGTGAGGGCCACGCGGTCCTTGAGGTGCGTGGCAAACGATGCACGACAAGTCCTTAGCATCATCCCCATCGTGCCACGTTGGCAGGGCATCGGCATCCCGCATTGGATGGAGCGGCCACGGCCTTCGGCCTAGTCCTCTTGGCGGGAGGCGGACGTGTATACCATGTAAGGGCGATTATCTATAAAGGCAGATAGAGGACGCGCCCGTCCCACTCCGCGTTATCACTGCACTCGGCCAGAATGAGTACATCCTCTATTACTTGGCCGATCGGGGAGGCTGCGGCCACCGCGAAGACGCCTGGCATCGGCAGGGCGGAGCCTATTCGAGCGTAAGCGTGGTCGGGGAGAGTAGCAAGATCATGGCTGAGTACAATCCGCCCCTGCTCCGCTGCCCATGCCAACACCGATGGATCATCCGCTCCTGTAAGGCCGACATCTTGCACCCGAACAATATCACAGGTGGCTTGGCGTCGCAGGACACCTCGTATCAGGTCATTATCGAAATTCTCATCCGCGAGCAGACGAAGCATCCTTCAGGCCAGGGAGTGAGCGCGGCGTGCAAGGAGCCGCTCTCGTAGCCCTGACTGATCGAAGCGCCCCTCGTGCCGGTTCCGGGCTTGTCTGGCCTGATCCTGGCGGCGCCGCAGATACTCTTCGACCTCTTCGCGGTGGTGGAGATAGAAGCCAACCACAACGTACACGTCTCCGAGGTCGAGTGAAGGATATCGCTGGACGATCTCCTCCGCCGTGGCCCCCGCCATGAATACGGTGATGAGCGTCTCAAGGGTGACCCGGGTACCACCCACCCGAATACCTCCATCGGCGTCCAGGGTAAGCGGGATCGGGGTCTGGCCGGTAACCAACGACATCAACATCCCTCCTCTGGTAGATGGGATCCTCTTGCCTCAGTGTAGCACTGATCCAACAAGCGGCATGGTTACCACGCTTCCCACCTAGCCCGCGTTCTCCTTGACACGGCAGCGGCCCATGCTTCAGACTACGCCTATACGCCGCACGACGGAACCGCGCCGGTTCCGTCGTTTTCATGATCCGTCCCCTGGGGCGGTCACCAGAGGACAACGGCAACGTACCGCCCGATCAGTGCTGATCGGCGCCAAAGGAGCGCACTCCATGGCTACCGCGATCCGAACACATACCGAGCCCGTCATGACCCTGCCCGGCCGCTACTACTATGACCAGGGTATCTTCGAGCAGGAACAAGAACGCCTCTTCTCCACTTCCTGGGTGTGCGTGGGGAAGTCCGATACGCTGCCCGTTCCCGGCCATTTCTTTGTTGCCGCGGTCGGCGTGGAGAGCGTGATCGTGACCCGCGCCCAGGATGGATCGCTCAAGGCCATGCTCAACGTATGCCGGCATCGGGGCGCTCGCGTCTGCGTGGCCGAACAGGGCCGGGCCAAGACCTTTCAGTGCCGCTACCACGCCTGGGGCTATGCCCTGGACGGGGAGTTGCTCAGCGCGCCCAACATGGAAGAGGATCCTGACTTTGATCGGGCCGAGCACGGCCTCCATCCGGTGGCGCTCACCGAATGGGCCGGGTTCATCTGGCTGAACCTCTCCGACCAGCCAGGGTCGTTCGCCGACCAACTGGGCTTTTACTACGACCGCTACGACCGCTACCAGGTTGGCACGCTCAAGGTGGGCCGGACGATCGAATATGATGTGAAGGCCAACTGGAAGCTGCTGGTGGAAAACTTTAACGAGTGCTGCCATTGCGGCCCCGCGCACCCCGAGCTTTCGGCACAGGTGCCCAGTTTCAAAGCCGGGATCGTTTCCGGCTACCTCGGCGGCGGCGCTTTGTTCGAGGACGGGATCGAGTCACTGACCGTGACCGGGAAGACCAATCGCCCGTTCTTCCCTGGGATCACGGAGGCGGATAAACGGAACTACTACGGCATGACCCTCCGCCCGAATGTCTTCCTCAACCTCCATCCCGACTATGTGCTGATCCATATCATGCGGCCCATGGCGGCGGACAGGACCAAGATCACCTGCCACTGGCTGTTCACCCCGGAAGCGATAGCCCAGCCCGATTTCGAGCCCGATGGCGCGGTGGATTTCTGGGATCTGGTCAATCGGCAAGATTGGGAAATCTGCGAGTTGACCCAGCAGGGGGTACGGAGTAAGTCATATCGGAACGGCGGCCTGTACGCACCCCTTGAGCGGCACATCCGCGATTTCAATGACTATGTCCTGGCCAAACTGGGCCACGATGCGCGCTAGTTCAGATTGGCCCTCATGCTGTTGCGGTTCCGTAGGGGCACCCCTCGTGGGTGCCCTTGGTGGCCGACCCAAGGGCACCCACGAGGGGTGCCCCTATACCTGCAAGTCACCGATACCAGGCCGCGCTAGGGCGGCGCGGCGACCGTCATGAAGGCGGCCTATGACGCGATCGTGGTGGGCGTGGGCGGCATGGGGAGCGCCGTCGCCTACCACCTGGCGAAACGCGGGCAACGGGTGCTGGGGCTGGAGCGCTTCGACATCCCTCATGCCATGGGATCTTCGCATGGGGTGAGTCGGATCATCCGCCTGGCCTATTTCGAGCACCCTTCCTACGTGCCGTTGCTACGCCGGGCCTACGAATTATGGCGCGAACTGGAACGGGAAGCCGGCGAGCAACTGCTGTACATCACCGGCGGCATTGACGCCGGCCCTCCCGATAGCCGGAGCGTGCGGGGCTCGCTTCTTTCCTGCCAAACGCACGGTATCTCCCACGAAGTGCTGACCGGTGATCAGGTGAACCGGCGCTTCCCCGCCTATCAGCTTCCCGCCTCCTTTGCGGCGGTGTACCAGCCGGACGGAGGATTCGTGGCCTCCGAACGGGCGATCGTGGCCCATGTGGCGGGCGCGCGATCCCTGGGAGCGGAGATCCACGTCCGAGAACGGGTGCTGGCCTGGGAGCCTTGCGGTGAAGGCGTGGTGGTGGAGACGGATCAGGGACGTTACGAGGCGGGGCGCCTGGTAATCTGCGCCGGAGTCTGGGCCGGTTCACTGGTCCCGGAATTGGCGGGGAAAGTAGTGGCCGAGCGGCAGGTGGTAGCCTGGCTGCAACCCACCGAGCCCACGCTGTTTCAACCCGACCGCTTCCCCATCTTCGTGCTGGAGGTGAGCCCCGAGGAGCGGATTTACGGGTTCCCGATTTTTTCCGTCCCTGGGTTCAAACTCGGGCTTTTCCATCATTTTCACGAGCAAACGACCGGCGATACGGTCGATCGCGAATGGCACCCGCGCGACGAGGCGGCGCTTCGCCGGCTCGCGGAGACCTACTTCCCCAAGGGAGCGGGCGCGACCCTCTCCATGAGTGCCTGCATGTTCGAGAACAGTCCCGACGAGCACTTCATCATCGACACCCTGAAGAGCGCTCCCCAGGTCACGGTGGCGGCGGGCTTCTCCGGCCACGGCTATAAGTTCTGCGGCGTGGTGGGCGAGATCATGGCCGACCTGGCGATTCAAGGCCGGACCCCGCACGACATCAGTCTATTTGGGCTCGACCGATTTACCCAGCCTGTATGACCAAGCAGCCGATACAGTGGCTCGTATAGCTTCGCCCAAATAGGCTTGCAGCTCCGTAGGGGCACCCCTCGTGGGTGCCTTTGGCGGTCCGAAGCAGGGCACCCACGAGGGATGCTCCTACACGCACAAGGTGTACTAACGAAGGAATGAGGGAAATGCGCGAACACGCCGACGTGGTGATCATCGGGGCTGGGATCGTGGGCTGCGCCGCCGCCTATCACCTCACGCGCATGGGCTGTACCGACGTCCTGGTCGTGGAGCAGGGTTCGCTGTTCGCGGCGGGCGGATCCACCTCGCACGCGCCCGGTCTGATGTTCCAACTCAATTCCTCGCGTCTGGTCTGCACCCTGGCCCAGCAGAGCGTGGCGCTCTATGGCTCATTGGCGGTCGAGGGACAGCCGTGCTTCTTGCCCGTGGGGAGCATTGAGATAGCGACCACCGAGGATCGCTGGCGGGATCTCAAACGGAAGGCGGGTTGGGGCAAATCCTGGGGCGTGGAAGCTCACCTGATCTCGGCCCAGGAGGCCGCGCGGATGGTCCCTCTTCTCCGGGCGGATCGGGTGCTTGGCGCCATTCATGTGCCGTCCGACGGCCTGGCCGCCGGGGTTCCGGTCTCCGAGGCGATGGCGCGGGCCGCGATGGGGCGCGGGGCCGGGTTCGAGGAGCGGACCACGGTGACCGGGATCGAAATCGAGCGGGGACGAGTGCGGGCCGTGCTCACGGATCGGGGGCGGGTCGCCACGGAGCGCGTGCTGGTCTGCGCCGGAATCTGGGGTCCGGCGATCGGGCGGATGGCGGGGGTGTCCATTCCCCTCATTCCGGTTCAGCATCAATATGTACGGACGGCCCCGCTCCCCCAGTTGGCCGGGGAAACCGGAGTGAGCCATCCCATTCTCCGCCATCAGGATCGCTCAATGTATTTCCGCCAGCATGGTGAATGCTACGGAATCGGATCCTACGGGCACGAGCCGTTGCTGGTGGAGGTGGACCGGATCCCCCATCAGGGCGAGGCGCCGGTGATGCCCTCGATGCTTCCATTCACGGCGGATGATTTCGCCCCGGCGATGGATGCGGCCGTCGATCTCCTCCCGGCGCTCCGGGGGATTGGGCTCCGCGATGCCTTCAATGGCATGTTCTCCTTTACCCCCGATGGCCAGTCGCTGCTCGGCGAGTCCATCGATGTCTCTGGATTCTGGGTGGCCGAGGCGGTATGGGTGACTCACGCGGGCGGCGTGGGGAAGCTGATCGCCGAATGGATGGTCGAGGGCTTGCCCAGCCTGGATACGCGGGAGGCGGATCTCAATCGATTCCACGGTCATGTCGCCACCCCGACCTATACGCGGGCCCGCGGGGCTCAGCAGTATCGCGAGGTCTACGACATCATCCACCCCTTGCAGCAGCTTGAGCATCCCCGCGGCCTCCGGCGCGGTCCCTTCAATCAGCGGCAGGAAGCGTTGGGAGCGGTTTTCTTCGAGGGCGCGGGATGGGAACGTCCGCAATGGTATGGCGCGAACCAGCCACTGGTCTCCAGCGTGAATCAACCGCGCCGGGAAGGTTGGACCGCCCGTTACTGGTCGCCGATCGCCGCCGCCGAGCACCAGGCGGCGCGCGAACGGGTGGCCCTGTTCGATCTCACGGCCTTTACCAAACTCGAGGTAAGCGGCCCCGGCGCTCTGGCCTTTTTGGAGAAGCTGGCCAGCAATCGGATGGATCAGCCGCTCGGCAAGGTCACATACACCGCGATGCTGAACCAACGGGGCGGAATCCAATGCGATCTTACGGTAACCCGGCTCGGCGAGGATCGATTCTGGGTTCTGACCGGCGGCGGCGTGGGGATGCACGATCTGGCCTGGCTGCGAAGCCATGTGCCGGAGGACGGATCGGCGCGGATTACCAACCTCAGTTCGGCCTATTGCTGCCTCGGCCTCTGGGGGCCGCGGGCACGCGCGGTTCTTTCGCGGGTCTGCGAGGACGATCTTGGCAACGCCGCGTTCCCCTACTTCGGCGCCAGGCGCCTCGCGGTCGGCCCGGTCCCGGTTCTGGCCTTGCGGGTCTCATACGTGGGTGAGCTGGGTTGGGAATTGTACGCGCCCACCGAGTACGGGCAATTTTTGTGGGATCTCCTCTGGGAGGCCGGGACCGACATGGGGATCACGGCGGCGGGCGGCGCGGCCTTCGAGTCGTTGCGCCTGGAGAAAGGGTATCGGCTGTGGGGCCAGGACATCCATACCGACTATACGCCGCTTGAGGCGGGACTGGGCTTCGCGGTCCGAGTGGGCAAGGGCGAGTTCCTGGGCCGCGAGGCGGTGATCCGCCAAAAAGAGGCAGGCATTACCCGCAAGCTGTGCCCGATCACCCTTGATGATCCCGAGCGGGTGGTGATGGGCAAGGAGCCGATTCTGGACGGGAACCGCGTGCTTGGTTACGTGACCAGCGCCGCCTACGGCCACACGATTGGCCGCGGGATCGCCTACGGCTATCTGCCGCTCAGCCATGCCGGCGAAGGTACGCCGCTGACTATCGAGTTTTTCGGCGAGCGCCTGGCGGCAACCGTCGCTCGCGAGCCGCTCTACGATCCGGAGGGCGCGCGCCTGAAAGGATAGGGAGCGATATTATCACCACTGAGTTCGGCCACGAGGATATGGAAGGACTACACTGGCGGTAGGGCGACACCGTCACGAGGGCGGGAGGTTGGGCGATGAGCGCCGCGCGAACAGTGCATGTGAATTGGCTGCACGATGATACCGAGGAAGATCCGGCGGGGACGGACTGGCACCAGCAATCAATTCGAATGTTGGTGATGGGCCTGGAGGATCTGGCGGCCATGCATGATCTTCCCTGGCATGTCGGGGACCAGCAGACGCTTGTCTGTACCAAACCGGATGGCTCTCCCTGGCGTCCCATGCCCGATGTCATGCTGCATGCGCGAGCCGGCGCGGCCAAGCGCGCGGAAATGTCCCTGCTTGCCGACGGGGCGCCGGATCTGATTATCGAGGTAACTGACCCCACGGCATGGGCCAATGACTTAGACACACGTGGGGGCAAAGCCTGGGGCTATCTCCATCTGGGAGTGGTCAATTATTTGGTGTTTGATCCGGATTGTAGCCTTCCGGTCGAGCAGTGCCGGGGGTGGCAACTACGCGCGGAGGAAGTGCAACCCTGGCTTCCGGCGGCGGACGGCCACTACCACGCGATCGGGCTGGGGATTTCCTTCCAACCAGAAGGGGATTTGCTGAGGATCTTCGACCAGGATGGGAAGCCAGTACCGTTCAATTATGAAAAGAACGTAATAATCCACGCCCAAGAGCACATGCTGCTGCGACAGGAGCAGGCGCAACAGACCCGGGAGACCCAAAAGCAACAACAGACGCGGCGCATCGCCGACCTGGAGGCCGAATTGGCGCGGCTCCGCGGACAAAGCTGACACTCCTCAGTGCCTGTGACCGTCCCCGTTGGCATCCAATTGGGGATCCTCTTCGATCGTCTCATCGCGGGAGAGAAAAAGCGTCAATCCGTCCATACCCGGCTCGTCCTGGTAGGCGATCACCCGCAAGCCCTCGGCGCGCGCCCCGTGCAGCAGGCGGGCGATCGGCCCCA
>Ga0134126_10004908_pt1 | contig 16710 bp, 14 predicted proteins | sample KB31752_FD_96881 | JGI IMG/M metagenome (GOLD analysis project Ga0134126, IMG submission 96881) | Terrestrial soil microbial communities with excess Nitrogen fertilizer from Kellogg Biological Station, Michigan, USA - KB3-175-2 | ecosystem: Environmental > Terrestrial > Soil > Unclassified ...
ACCCGCGCGGCGGCTACTTCAAGTCCGGCGGCGTCTACATGCCGTCGATCGTCGCCGAGATCGGCGCGGTGATCGAGCAGCACATGAAGAACATCGGGCTGATCCATGATCCGGAGATGGATGAGGGGACGCGGAAGTTGATTGCTGAGAAGCGCGCGGCGTACGAGCAGGCCGGGGCAAAAAAAAACTCTGACGTGAGCAAATCTCCCTCTCCCGCCAGGGCGGGAGAAGGTCGGGGTGAGGGTGGCGATGCCTCCGAATCCTCTGGCTTCCCGCCCGGCGCCACGCTGTGTGCGAAGTGCAATACGCAGGCGCTGGTGCTGATGGATGGGTGTCAGACGTGCTTGAATTGTGGGTATTCGAAGTGCGGGTGAGTTACAGCGCTTGATATCGACTTCCCATAAACTTGATTCAGGCATGACTGGAGGTCCCCGGGCAAACTAGCCCCAAGGAGACTAACGATGCGCAAGAGCAAGTTCACCGAGAGCCACTTCCTCGCGTTCTGACCCAATTTGTTCTTCGTCCTCTTGCTTCGAAGATCGTGAACAGGTTCTTAGGCGGCCTTGGCCTCGGCGCTCACGTGCACCTGGGCCGGGGCCTTGATCGTGGCTTTCACGAGTGCCTTGAAAACGGCCGATAGGGTGTTCATGCCGGTGTTTCCGTCCTTGGCCAGCATCCGATGCAGGGATTTGGCCGGTGTGCCGGTGGCCTTGGCCAGCCCTTCAAACCCCACGGATCCGTGGGTGAGGTCGTGCATGAGCAGGCGGGCGGCCTCGGCCTCGCCGTTGAGTAAAAGGGCGGCCGCTTCATCGAGCAGGCCGCGGGCAAAGGCGGGGTCCGCCTTGATGCGGTTGGCGATCGTTTCGCGATAATCGACTGTCAGTGCCATAAGTGGCTTACTCCATTGTTAGAGCACGGAACGCTTTGAAGGCTCCGTGAACTTACCGCTTAACCAATCATCAACTGCACTGGTGTCACGGATCCCAGCCCTTTTGAGGATCGCAACGATGTCGCTACCGCAAATGATCAGGACAGGATGTCGATCCTCCTGAATTTCCTTGTACGCCTGGGTATTCACATACGAAGTGGTGACTAGGATTCCGAACTGACGATGTCTGAGGCGGGAAATCAGTCGGGAAGTTTCTTTTATCCCAACCGAATTCTCCGGTTGGTAACACTTTGCTTCTAGTGCGAAGTCCACCTCTATCGCCGTGGCATCGGAGCCGATTCTGTATCGGCCAATCGCATCCCGCCCTCCGTCGCGCGCGGGTCGCGTCAAGTCGACTGAAACAATTCCGGGCAAGAGCATTTCAGCTAAGGTGGCAGCACAGCCCTCGAATTCGTGCGGTCGCTCCCTGAAACCCCGATGTATGGCAGCCAACATGCGTTGGTCATCCATGCTATCGGGCAACTGCTGGTTCTTTGTGCGATGAGTGACCGTAGGTGTTGAGCGTAAAGCTGAAGGTTGCCCGCTCTTTATCCATGCCAGCCACTCAACTGGCGCATTTGACGTAACGGGCGTACCGCTGCGTATGTCGTCAATCCATAGCCGAGTGATTGTCCCGACGTTCAATATGGTAAAAATGCTCTTGTAATTTTGAAACCGTTGTCCAGAAACGTGCCGCCAGATCGCGACGAGGTCTTGGACGGATGACAATCCCGCAGCGCCGGGTACGGCCAATCCAAGAAATCGAACGTCTCGATAACTTCCCGCGGTACGGAATACCAAAATGGGTGGCACCGCTTCGCGTTCTGGAGGTATGGCGTGCGACCGGTCGAAAAGATCGCGCAGCATCTGATTACCCCAGCGGGGCGTGCCGTGGAGATCAAGCCCTGGTTTACGGTTGTCTCCGTAGTACGTGAAGAGACCGGTTTCGAGATCGAGCGAGTCCGGCCAGTCGGGCTCGATCATCGAGGTGGTGATCACTAGTAGGTGAGGGCGTTCACGTCGCCCCAAGTGCCGGAATCCTCCCTGATTGCTGACGCCAAGAAGAGGGCCAAGTGGATCGTCGCCGGAATTTCCCGCTCTACCGCCTTCGTAGACAGCATCCAGAGTCAGATCGGCAGTGGCCGACTGCTCTCGCGGAATTCGAACAAAAGTCATGATGGCTACCTCCCAGTCCGGCGTATGCGCAAGGAAAGTCGGAGCGCAAGGCCTTCAGTGTTCGACTTGATATCGTGCTCCCAGACTCTGATGACCCTCCATCCAAGAGCGCGCAACTCGCGGTTGATACGCTTGTCGCGATCAACATTGGCTTTCAGTTTAGACCGCCAGAAAATCTCGTTCGTCTTAGGCTTGACCGCATGCTTTGAGCACTGGTGCCAGAAGCAGCCATCGACGAATAGAGCCACCCGATCTGTGGGAAATACCGCATCGGGCTTTCCCGGAAGTCTGCTACCCAATCGGTAGCGCAGCCCCAGGGCCCACAATGCCTTGCGAAGGCGCACTTCGGGCTTAGTGTCACGAGAGCGAATGCGTGACATGCAGTGGCTGCGTTGCGTCGGAGTTAGGACGTCATGCATTTCGTTTAACCTGTTCGCATGCGACGGCGCAAGTCAATTCGTGAACATACCCTTTGCATGAAATTGAGGAACCAAGCAAGAAACCTGGCATGATAGGCCATCAGAAATCCATGATTTGTCAGGGGTATGCAGTGCGAACACTAGATTTGTTCTGTGGTGCGGGTCTCAGCAGCAGTGGCGCTAGAGCGGCCGGCGTCACCATGGTCGGTGCCATCGATCTTTCCACAGTCGCCACACAAACGTACTCGCACAACTTTCCGAACGCTGAGGTTATCAACAAACGACTGGAGGACGTGCGGCCAAGCCAGCTGCGAGCGAAGATCGGAGATATCGACCTTTTGCTCGCCTCGCCTGAATGCACTAACCACACCTGTGCGAAGGGCAGTGCACCGCGATCTGAGCTGAGTCGCGCCACTGCCATGCAAGTCCTTAGGTACGCCAAAGCTTTTGAGCCGCGGTGGATCGTGATGGAAAATGTGGTGCATATGCGGCCTTGGTCTCGCTACCCTGAGCTGATCAAAAAGCTTGGAGGCCTTGGATACAATGTCCGTGAGCAGGTACTCGACTCGTCTGAGTTCGGGGTGGCACAAAAGCGACGCAGGCTTTTCGTGATTTGCGACAGAGAGGCAGAGCCAGCTGAAATCAAACCGCCCGTGCAAGAAGGAATTCGCCAAGTACGCGATATTCTCGATATGGACGATCGATGGAGAACAACCCCTTTGTTCCGTAAAGGGCGTGCCAAAGACACTGTGGCACGCGCGAAGCGTGCCATCGCGGAATTGGGTGAAGATCAGCCATTTCTGATCGTTTACTATGGCACCGATGGCTGTGGCGGCTGGCAGTCATTGGATCGCCCACTGCGGACGATAACTACGGTTGACCGTTTTGCGCTTGTTCGTCCCACCGAGGACGGATACCGTATGCGTATGCTGCAGGTGCCCGAGCTGATGCGAGCCATGGGCCTAGACAATCAATTTGAAATGCCGGCTGGTACTCGACGCGACAAGATTCGGTTACTCGGAAACGGTGTCTGCCCACCCGTCATGCAAAGAGTCGTCGCCAGTTTGGCCAACTGATTCGGGCGTAGCAGCGAACATGATTGTCCCCCTAAGGCACCAAGACATAACCTATCCGGGACTGTTGTCGGGACAGCCAGCCGATCACATCACCTAGCAATTGGCCTCGAAGTCGGTATTTCCGCTTTTTGATCCTACCTGCTTCCTTGGGCGAAATTGACACTACTAATCGGGAATTTAGGATGAGCACCTGCGGCTTGTCTTCGCTGATCAGCCGCACCGCGGGTAGTTTCATTAGGTAATCGGCTTTCGACGGGATCGCATTTTTTGTATTGGAGGACTCTTCCGACATTTCGGCCCCAACTACATATCGGTGCCAAACCTGTTTTGCCTGAGCGTGATCACACGGGGGCGTCACTTCCACCAGAACGAGCTTCCAGTCCTTCACCAAGTCGGATTTCTGCTTGTCCGCATCCGCCTTGGCCTTAACCTTGGCGAAATCGGCTCCAACGAAGTTTTCGATTAGAAATTTGTCGTGCTCGACATTCGGTAGCGGTCTCTTGGATCGGCTGCTGTACTCTGGGTACGGATAGACATCACCAGGCGAATGGCCACCTTCGTGCAAGGTCTCGTCAATATTGATCATTCGGTTGGCACGACGCTTCCATGGCGCGACCTTTCCGCCATCCGACAAGTTCATTAAGTCAGCGGTTAGAGCGGGCTTTACTTGCTGAGGGATTCGCGCCTCCGTGCAATCGAGGAGTATCTGGTTGAGTACAGAGCTGTATGAGCGCACGGCATTTTTTGCGCTGAGGCGTTTTCCCGCTTCGGCTGTTGCAAGGGCCTTCAATACCGTACCGATGGAATTGGGTTTACCTCCATCCACTCCCAATGCAAGTTCTGCCACCTGACTGGTCACGTGCGCAGCGCTTTCAGACACAGCGGACTCCCAGGACCAAAGAAGGGTGAAATAGGATGAAGAAACGAGCCGTTTCTCCATCTCTGCTTTGAGGCGGGGCTTGTTGCGTCCAAAAAAGCTGCTTTTATCGAGCCGGGCAGTTGCCGCAGGTTTCAACTGCTCCGGTAGCCTTTCTTTGAGATATGCAAATAGCCTATCTGCATAATCATCATGCGAACTCCACGTAATAAGAAGAAAAGGACCATTATCCTCATCTATAAATGATTGGATACACTGTTGAATAACTGAGAAATTCATCTGCTCGGCGCCCATCGCGCCGCCGAGAAGATTAATATCCATGAAGAAAACGCGGACGCCTCTTAGTTTGCGCTTGGCCGCTTTTACGAGAATTTTCTCATCATATTTCACGAACCTCGCTGCGAGCCCCGATTCCCATAGAGCCTTTGCGATTCGGATGCCTTCATCTTCCCGGTCGTCCATGATAAGCACGCGCGGCGAACCAAAATTCATCGCGCTTTCTCCCCAAAGACCATGGCAACGAGAGCTCCCGTGTAGGCTGCTGGAATGTCGTAATCTCCTATTGATGGAAATTCGAGCCTTCCGCTGTGGGACTGCATCGTCATGTTCACAAAATAGAGTCCCATTCCCATACCGTCATCCTTTCTTGAAAAGAAGGGTCGCACAATGATCTCTGCGCCATCCTCAATTCCTGGCCCTGTATCAGCGATCAGAATAGCATCTACATTGGCATCTCCGGACGGACCGATCCAAATCCTACGTGACTTTCCGGCTTCGTCCAACTCGCCGCTGGAAACCTTGATCCAATAGATAGCGTTGTCGAGAACGTTGACCAACGATGCAATCAGCATACGGCGCGAACCCTTGATCTTAAAATCGGCTCCCGGTGAATTTACAAACCCATCAGTGATCTGTATGCCGTGATACTGAAGTCGCGGACTGATGCTAAAAATTGCATGATGGACAAGTTCAGCAGCGCTGAATGCCTTTCTTGACGCGCCACGCACAAAATAGCTGGCACCTTGCATTAACTCGACCAAGTGACGAGCCATGGAGCTGACTTGACTTGGATCAGTATTGCCATCAATGGCGCGAGCGAGGTCACGCACCCCCCGATCAAGTTCGTGAAATACAACTGACAGTCCCAGTCCTGGGCCCGCGGCCTCGAGGAGCGTATCCCTCACCTCGGCGTAGGTACTTTCAACCTTTTCAATGTATGGTGAGAGTTCCTTTTGCCATCCCCTCTCTGTGACTTTATCCCACAGAACACTGATGGCCTGCTCTGGTCCTCTGATGACGGGAAAATTATCTGGTGCATCGGCGGGAATTTCATAGAGAGCGCGGAGCTTATCCTTATCAATGGAGCGCTCCTTTTCAAACTGGATGATCGCTGCCAGGACTGCCCCGCGGAACTCATGCTGAGCTGTATTCTCTACAAAGCCTTCGCGATTAGTTTTTTCAACCAGGGCGGTACTTGATTCGAGTTGAAGGCGTACTTCTCCGAGAACGATGTTATTGCTGAGCCGCCTCTTAGGTACTTGAACACGGCGTTCATCAAGCCCGAGCCAATCATTTCCTTGCTCACCATAGTTATAGACTCTTATCCCATCACGATAGACCCGTATTCCACCATTCTGATCGAGAAATTCAGCTAGTCCAGTCTGATCCGGATATAAGGGCAAAATTTCCCTGTCACGGTCGAATGCCAGAATATTGCCGCTGATCGGCCCGATTCCGAAGCCGGTAAGGTCTGCTTTGATTGCACGCTTGGTCTTTTTACCTTCGGAATTCCGCTCCATCGTGAAGTATTCGAGCGTTGCGATGCTCTTCTCCACAATCCGTGGCTGAAGGCCAACTGCTGGTTGCCTGTCAGCTTTATTCAAAATTGCCGGCAACGGTCGGAACTCATATTTGTAAGTCAGCTTTTCCCCGGTGATAGTGAACTCATAGAAGAACATCGCGAGCACGGCTGCATCTTCCGCACTTAAGAGGCCATCAGTCCAGCCTTTGTCGGGCTTCATAACAAAGTTAACCGTAAAACCGTGTTTCCTGTCGTAAGGTGACGAGATCGAATTGATGGATCGATAGAGGCGCCGAATGTCACCTCGGGTCCACTTATGGCGTAGACCGGATATCGTTATAAGCGTTCCCGTGCGCCCGCCTTTGAAAACCTTAGGGGAGCGTTCTTCAATTTCAATGCCAGCGTCCGAGAGGTAGCGATGACCTTCAATCAGCGTATCCCAGTCAATCCGAACAATTATCTCTGAATGTCCTTCACGCTTGGTCACCATTTCAATCGAGCGACCAAGCTTGTGTGACGCAAAGCGCCCAACACCCTTTTCGCCAATGGGCAACCGATGAAATTTCTCGGATCTCTGCCCTTTTATACGTTGAAGTTCTCGATGGTCGGCACCTGGTTCGAGCCATATTTCCTTGATCGTTGCCAGATCCATCCCCTGACCCGAGTCCTCGACGAGGATGCGAGCTTGGCTGGGATCCTCAATCGATATAAACCGAACTTCGGCGCTAGGAGAGTCTGCGTCGTAGGCGTTTTTCACAAGCTCGAAGACTGCAGCTCGCGGATCGCCTATCAGTTGATCACCAAGCAGCTGCAGTAAACGTGCACGCGGACGGAATACGAATTTTTCGGTCGACATCTCTGCTGCTCCTTGTATTAGCCCGTCTACGTTCGGGAGTCGAGAGGGTGCACCTCTTCCCATCCGCAGCGCCCGACCATGGCACTATATTTGATCTATCGGTCAGTAGTGGCTAAGACCAGACTCCAGCGTGTTTGGCTACCCATCATCGCTCCACGACGGGATCAAGCAGATCGACGGCACAGGATTCGGATCGACGCGTGGCTAGGTACAGCCCGACAAGGCCTACTGCTGTGCTGTCCATGATGCGCACTGCGTTGGCTAGCTCTGCATTGCTGCAGCGGAAGTTGCCGCACCAGTAGGCCCGGCAGAGGGGGCTATCCATGTCGATATGCTCGTCCATGGTTGCCATGTTTCTGCAACTTGGCCGCTTTCGGGTATGAGCGGCGGAGCCGGCATCTTGTAGGGTGTCTCCGATAACTAAGGTAGGGCAGCCGTGCTTCATCGAGGGTGAACTGGCGTGGGTATGACAGCGTAATCAGCGCTTACTCTTGTTTCGTCCTTTGAAATTGGCAATCAACTGCGCAAGTTCGTCATCTTCGGCATAAAAGTAGGCTACTGGTAGCTTGAGGATTGCTGCGAGGCGCTGCAGGGTCTGCAAGTCGGGCTGGTGCACACCCGTTTCATAGCGGTTGATCCGCGTGCTGGCGACGAATTCGTCCAGTCCAGCTTCGATACCTAGGGCGCGCTGTGAAATGCCGTAGGCTTCGCGTGCTTCGCGCAGCCGACGGCTATACACAGGGAGTGGTCCCTTCTCAGCCACGGGCGCATGTGTCTTGAACTTCCATGTAGGGAAGCTTCCGGATACATGTGCACCTGCGATACTACGTTTAACGTAATTTCCCTTCGGATAGCTGAAGAACGCGATGTTCCGGGGTGCGTTTGATCAAGGGGGCATGATGGCCGCTGCTCGTCCGATGCGACCCTACTCATCAAGAAATGCCGCTTGCGCATGGGGCATGGGACAAGAGTCAAAAGGATGGTGAGGATCGGCCTCCGTGGGGGTGGCCTACCTTCCCTTGATCTTTCTCTGGGCCGCTTTTTGCAGCTTGACCGGCTTGTCGCTGCGCGAAGCTTCCGCGATCAATCGAGCTTCCTCGTCGTCCTCGATGTAGAAGTAATTCAAAGGTAGTGCCAAAGCCTTGGCGAACAATTTCTGCAGCCCAAGCTTCACTTCGTGCTTGCCAGTCTCGTATCGGCTGACGCGACCTCCTGCACCACCCACATCCAGTCCTATCGCGACGCCCAGTTCGGGCTGAGAAAACCCGTAGCTATCTCTCGCCTCCCTTAGGCGGCGGCCATAGATGGTTACTGGTTCCTTTCTGGTCATGTCTGCACATCGATTGCGATGTGCAGCAGCTTCCCGGCGGGTGCTTGACATTGATACTACGTAAAACGTAGTGTTAACGAAGCTACGTTTATCGTAGCTATGGGGCTTTTTGCTGATGATTCGGCGCAATGCAATCCAGCCGGAGCCAGTGAGGAGTGAAGACAGAGCCAAGGCGGCTTAGCTGGCGGCAGGTTTGTACGCGCTGAGAAGCGTGATCCGAGTGATCAAGCAGCGACCAGCAAGGCGTCAATCAGGGGAAAGCAAAGGACGCAGCATGAAGACAAACACACTACGCAACGCCATTTCCATCGCCTTGCTCGTGGCCGTCACCGGCACCGGCGAGTGGGCCATGGCCCAGAACGCCACGACAGACACGGCCACGGAGGGTAGGGCGCCGGTGACCAAAGCACCAGCCAAGGCGCAACCGAAAAAATCGACCGACAGGTCCGCGACGCCAGCGGCAACCAACCTGCAAGCCGTGATCGTCACCGGTACGCGCATCCGGGGCGGCAGCACACCATCACCGACCATCACCATCGGTAGCGAGCAGATCCAGCAGGAAGGCTTCACGGATCTAGGGGAGGTGATCCGCAGCGTGCCGCAGAACTTCTCCGGCGGACAGAATCCTGGTGTCGCGGCAGGCGCAGCGCAAGGTGGGCCCAGCAATCAAAACATCACCGGTGGCTCGGGCATAAATCTACGCGGGCTGGGACCGGATGCGACCCTGACCTTGCTCAATGGCCGTCGCATGTCCTATGGCGGCTTCTCCCAAGCGGTCGATATCAGCGCCATTCCAGTTGAGGCGGTGGAGCGTCTTGAGATCGTCCCGGATGGCGCTTCGGCCATCTATGGCTCGGATGCGGTGGGGGGCGTGGCCAATGTGATCCTCAAGCGCGACTTCAATGGTGTGACCGTAGGCACGCGCTATGGCGGTGCCACCGACGGCGGGCTGATCACGCGCGAGTACAACGCTACCGCCGGCACCACCTGGACCACGGGCGGCCTGATCGTGGCAGGGGAGAAAACCTCCAACGATCCGATCTACTCCGACCAGCGTGACTACACCCAATTGATGTACCGGCCTTCCACGCTTTGGCAGGGCAACGACCTGCGCAGCGGCTTGTTCAGTCTGCATCAGTCGCTAGGAGATGCGGTCGAATTGCATCTGGACGCGCTCAGGAGTGAGCGGGACAGTTATACCGCGCAGGCATACGTCGACGTTGACTACCCCTACAACGCAGAGACGAAGACCACCTTGCTGGCGCCTAGTCTCGACATAGAGCTGCCGGGCGACTGGACCCTAACGTTCAGCGCAGCCGTAGGAAAAGAGAAGAGCTCTGTTGCTCAACCGACGGTGAGCAGGGCAGACGGGGCGGTCACTGCCAGCGGTCTTGTTGCGTACAAGAACAAAAGCCTGACTTACGAGGTCGGCGCGGAAGGACCGTTACTCACGCTGCCCGGCGGCGAAGCAAGGCTGGCTACCGGTGCAGGCTACCGATACAACGACTTTCTGAATCCGGACGGTAACACCGTCGACGCCGATGGCGACGAAAGCAGCCGCTTTGCCTATGCCGAATTGAATCTGCCGCTGGTGGGTCCGGAGCAGGGCTTTGGAGGAATTGAGCGACTTGAGCTGACAGCCGCTGTCCGCGCTGAGGATGGCGATTACGGAAGGGTGACTACGCCCAAGTTTGGCGTGATCTACTCGCCCAGCGCTGACCTCTCGTTGAAGGCATCTTGGGGCAAGTCATTCAAGGCACCCACACTCTTTCAGCGTCATTTTGCCCAGAACGCTATCTACTATCCGGCAGGGACATTTGGCGCCGGTTACCCCGCTGATGCCACGGCGTTGTGGTTGTCGGGCGGCAACGCGGACCTGCGTCCGGAGCGGGCCCGGACATGGAGTGCCTCGCTGGCATTCCACCCGGAGGCCTTAACCGGCCTTGAGGCGGAGCTGACCTGGTTCAGTATCGACTACGCCGAGCGGGTCGTGTATCCGATCTCTACCACTCACGATGTGTTCGGCAATCCGATCTACGCGGAGTTCGTTGATTACAACCCTTCCGAGGCAGTGCAGGCCGAGGCGCTTGCAAACGCCAGCAACTTCTACAACGTGGTTGGCAAACCTTACGATGCCAGCAAGGTCGTGGCGATCGTCGATAGCCGGTATGCCAATGCAGCCCGGCAGCGAATCAAAGGGGTAGATCTGTCGGGGTCGTACCGGTTCGATTTGGGAATGGGACAGTTGGCGATCCGTGGTTCGGCCAGTTGGCTGGGCAGTACCCAGGCACTGACAACAGATCAAAGTCCTTACGACCTGGCCGGCACGCTATTCAATCCGGCCAGGATCAACAGCCGGATCGGGGCGGTCTGGCAGCATGGCGGCTTCACCGCTTCGCTGTTTGGAAACTACAAAAGCGGAGTGACTGATACCGCTGACGGCAGGAAGGGTGCCTCATTTACCACCTTCGACGCCACGCTGCGCTACGACACCGCCGCGCGCGATGACGCATGGTCGAACCTGACGCTGGAGTTGTCGGCACAGAACCTGCTCGATCGTGCGCCGCCGTTGTACAGCGTCACCTCGTTGACCTACACGCCTTACGACTCGACCAACTATTCGGCGGTCGGTCGCTTTCTGAGCCTTTCCGTATCCAAGCACTGGTGACACGGCACGCTTCTGGCGCGAGCCGCCTGCTGTAGAGCAGAGCGTCCTCCAAACAATTCCTGGAGTTCATTCCGTGAGAAAACTTGCGAATCGCATTCTGGTGCTCGGCATTTTGCTGGCCATGCTTCCCTTTTTTTCCCATGCGGAGGAGATCTCCCCGCGCAAGCTTCTCGAGGTGGTCGATTTCAGCCCTCCCGTTGTTTCGCCGGACGGAAGCAGCGTTGCATTTCGAGTCGAGCAAGCGTCGATCGAGCGCGATACCTATGATTCGTACTGGTACGTGCAGCGCGTGGAAGGCGATGCGTCGCCGCGTCTCGTAGCGGACGGTGGCGCTCCATTGCGTGATACGGCAGGGGTCGTGATACCGACAACCGCTGTCTGGTCGCCCGATGGACGCTGGATCTACTATCGGGCCCGGCTAGATGGACGAATTGACGTCTGGCGTGCCGCAACGGATGGTTCCAGCGCGGAGCCGATCACGCGCGATCCAGCAGACGTGCGTGACTTTAGTCTGAGCGACGATGGCAGAACCTTGATGTATAGCGTTGGGGCTTCGCGAGAACGCATCCTTCGTGCTGAACAAGCAGAGTACGATCGCGGAATCCGCATCGACAACACGGTACCCATCGGTCAGGGCTTGTTCCGCTCGGGCTATATCAATGGGCGATTGGAGACGCAGCGATACACTGGCTTGTGGTTTGATCGGGCTGGCCTCTTGGCTACAGAGCCGGACCACTGGAAGGCGCTCGATCTAGAAACCCGTGCTGTCCGTGATCTCGCGCCGTCCGATCGACCGACGCCGCCGCTCGCCCCATTCGATCTTGCCCGCGGTATACCTGAGCCATGGAAGCTGTCGCTTGATCCAAGCACGGGACGCATTGCATTGCTGACGCGCGTCGGTAACGGTGAAGGACTTGTACGTAAGCGTAAACCCGATGTCCAGCTCGCAATGTTGCCAAACAGGACGGCAAACAAGCCGATTCTTTGTGTGGCAGAGTTGTGTACGAATAAAGCCATCAGCGGCATGCAGTGGCGACCGGGTAGTGACGAGGTGTTGTTCACAGTCACCGATCCAGCAGAGGGTCTTGCTCAGTCGATCTACAGCTGGAACGTGCAAACAGGCGCCGCGCGGCTCGTGATCCGCGTCAAGGGCCTTCTTAGCGGTGGTCGTGACTCGTCCAGTCCATGTGGCCTTTCTAGCTTGGTCCTCGTATGCGTTACCGCAGCGGCGGCTCAGCCGCCGCGTCTCGAACGTATCGACTTGGAAAGCGGCAAGCGACATGTACTGTTCGACCCCAATGCCGATCTCGCCGCTGATATGAGGCGCACCGTCCAGCCGCAACTCCTTCGCTGGTCGGATGGCGCCGGCCACCATTTCACGGGCCAGTTCTTTCAGGCGCGGCGCGCGGGCCACGGTCCCTCTCCGTTGTTTGTGAACTATTACGATTGCAGAGGCTTCTTGCGCGGGGGCGTAGGTGACGAGTGGCCGTTCGCTTCGCTGGCCGAGGATGGTGTGAGTGCGTTGTGTATCAACCATGGCCCGTGGTTTGCCGACGCCGTGGCACGTTACGACGAAGGTCTTTCGGCCGTTAAGAGTGCGGTGGATCTCCTGGCGTCACAGGGCAAGATCGATCGAACGCACGTTGGCATGGGTGGGCTCAGCTTCGGAAGCGAAATCGCACTGTGGGTGGCGACGAAATCGGATCTGTTGACCGCCGTATCGGTTACTTCGCCCCCGATCTCGCCCCTCTACTACCTTCTCAACAGCTTGAAGGGCAGGAGCCTTGCAGTGGGTTTGAAGAACGTCTGGCAGCTCGGATCACCGGAGAAGACTCCCAAGCGTTGGCGGATCCTCTCGCCGGCGTACAGTGTGGACAAGTTCCATGCGCCGCTACTGCTCCAGATGTCCGAACAGGAGTATATCTACTCGCTTGACTATGTGATGCCGCTGTTACTTGACAAGCGCGCAGACATGTACGTTTTCCCGAATGAGCCTCACCAGAAATTCCAACCGAAACACAAGCTGGTTGCCTATGAGCGAAATCTCGACTGGTTCCGTTTTTGGCTGCAGGGTTACGAAGATCCTTCCTCGGACAAGCGCGTGCAGTACGAGCACTGGCGTGTCATGAGAGATCGCATGAACCGCCAGCGACGATGAAACCTGGGCCGACCCAATGCTCCGAACTTTGGCGACACGGCCGAGAGCTGGTCATCCCTGCGAACGCTGGGATCCAGTGACTTCAGGCCCCGAAGTGCACAAGGCACTGGATTGCAGCTTTCGCTGGAATGACGCTTCTGCAAAGTTCGGAGCATTACGGATCGACCCAAGTCAAACCTGATGGCGCACCCAGTTCTCGATCATGGAGAGCTCGAACACGCGCATGAAGGAATCGTCGCGTGGCGGAAGGTCCGTCTTGAAGAACTGCTGCAAGGCAGCGACATCCAGCAGTCGATGTTGTTGCAGTGCGCCTGAGAGGAGAAACTCGCGCAGTTGCACCTTGTTGCGTTGATACACGGCTCCGGAGTAACTCATGAATGTGCCCTTGCTACGCCGATGTAGAACTTCTGGTGGCAGCAAATCGGCGAACGCGTTACGTGCTACCGCTCGATTCCTGCCATCAGCGATGGTCATCCAAGATGGTGTTCTGAGGCAGGTCTCTACAACCGGCTGTGACAAGAGAGGCATTCGGTGCCACCGTTTCTGACCCCGCGGTGATGAGTCCCTGAACATCTGTGTGCCAACCAGGTCAGCGATTCGCTCACGGTCGCCAGGTAGCGCATTTCGGGGTTGATCCAGCCACGGATGAGCATTGGGGCGCCCCGGGGCGATGGACGGCGCGAGAAAGGTGAGATCTGCCTTGTACGGAGGTTTCGGCCTCCGCAATAGTTTCTTGGCTGTGACTCTCGCTGCCTTCCAGAAGGTGCAGTTGTGCAAAAGCGAGAGATGGCTAACCGCAGCGAGACCTGCGCCGATACCAACTTCCAGAAATGCATCCGCCGCGGGCGCGGCAGTTCCCAGATAGCAGAAGACGGTGTCGCCGCCGCCGCCGGTGAAGTGACTTGCAATGTCGTGTGAGCTGCCTGCGGCCTGCATGGCCAAATCGACCGCGTATTGCAGAGGCATCATGCCGGGAACTACCGTGTGTGGCGGCGGAGGAAAGTTAAAGCGCGCACTCTCGAAGTCGAGGTTCCTCGTATCGAGTTCCGCGGCCAACTGTTTCGCCATGAGTCCTGCATACTGACGTTCATCTGCACCGGGTACAGTCGTGGTCAGCGTACAACACGTCACGTGTGCACCTGCGGCCTGCAAGCACACTGCCACGATCGACGAGTCGAGCCCCCCGGAGAGTTCTAGCAGTATGGTGCGATCGACATCGGCCCACGCCTTGACGACGGACAGAACCGTCGATCGGATCGCGTCTGCTGCATCTCGCGGGTCACTAAAACGCTTGCTTGAAGCGACAAAATTCCATGGTGACCAATAGACCTGGGTGGTCGATTGAGCACCTCGCAGGCGTAGCGAGCAACCCGGTAGAAGTTCGCGAACACCGTCAAGAGCGGTTGTCGCCGTCTTCAGATTAGGGAATGCGAGAAAGGTGGTGATGTAGGTCCAATCGACCTGCCGCTTGTACAAGCCAAGCTCTATCGCAATCGAGATGTCCGATGTGACGAAGCCCGTGCCTTCCTGAACAGCATAGATTGCAGGCATCCCGCCTGAAGGCTCGCGCAGGATCGTCAGTTCGTGAGCCCGGTCCCCGGCATGGCAGATGGCGATGTACTCTCCCCAGTAGTTCTGAAGGAGATCCTCTGCGAACTGCACGTTGCTTCGGGCCTCAAGGAAGCCTGATCCATCACGGACGAGCCTTCCACTCCTGTCGAACAGATGGCCGATGAGCACACGATCATTCGACAAGACAAGTACGGACGTATCTTCTGAAGCGAACAGGTGCACTCGTTGGGAGTCCAGGCAGCTTCGCAGCCCAAGTTCGCGAAGGGCGATCTCTTGCACATCGGACACTTGAGTGGGTTCCTCACAGCCGTGGATATTCAAAAGAGCGAAGTATCGGTAGCCCATCAGACGATCCGTATCGGCGTGTGTGCGGTGACGTTTCCCACTGTGTCGTTCAGCACCATGTCTCCGGCTTGCACCCAGCAATGCGCGGCAAATGGGTCGCGCGTGACTCCGAACACGATGCTCGTGTCAATTTGTCGGCGGGCAAGGAACTTGGCCATCGACAGCGAGTCGAGGAGGCATGATGTCGCCACCGGCACGTAGAGTCGTGCGCGGTTGAACGAGTTCGCGGCGTCGCAAACGAGCAGTGTAGACAATGTTGTCGGCTGCGACGGTGCCTTTCTTGCCTGCTTCTGGCGATAGCGGACGAAGTTCTCCATGACGTCCACCAACCTTTGAGTCTTCAGCGCCCGCCGTGTCGCTAGAACCAGAGTGGATACCTCCAGCAGCGCTAACAGGCTGAGCGAGCCGAACGGGCCAGACAGTTCGGAGGCACTACGAGTTGGCGGCACTATGGACGAGCCCGCGTCGTTTCTTTCGATCCGGGGCGCCGTTGTGAATACCTTGTTCTTCGTAAGCGCCGCGAGTTCGGCCTCCGAGTTTCCACTACCATCTATAAAGGCGGTGAAGGTGGCTTCCATGCCATCGGACAGGCGGAAGTAGCGGTCGTTTTGAATGTCGAGGAAGATCGCATGGCCGTCTATCCGACAGTATGACAATCCCTCACTCAGCCGATAACCCATGAGCGTTTCCCCCAAAGAGAGGAGGCGCGCCAACTGGCACGCCTCCTTGTGCTCCTCAGTCCTCGGTCAGGCCAGGCAACACATTGTGGCCCAGGGATTCGATGGCTGTGCCCCCGCCTCCCAGGGTCTCCACACTGGCGATGCCCAGTTCGATCACCTCTTCCGACGGGTCGTTGCGGATGTTCTCGTTCGTGTTCATTTCGATCTCCTACGTTCGCGTCATGGCTGTTCCATGACGCGAGCAGCGTAGGAGCCGCAATTTTTGATCTTCAAATGATTATTGCGTTGTCATCCGGTGATTATTCCGGGAGTGTGATGGTTGTCACGTCATGCGGCAGGTCGCTTCGATGCCTCATCGGCATGCGGCCGCACATACGATTCGAGCCGAGCGTTGGACGAAGCCGGGCGCAAACGTAGCCACACGCCCGCGGCTTGGCACGGCAGTACTTCGGAGGATGTTGTTCCAATGCAGCCGTTGCGGTCGCGTCAGGCAGGTTGATGGTGCATGGCCTGGTGCGATCTAGTTGGGGTAATCGCTGTGGTCACTCAGCAACGCCACGATGCACGGGACGATCTGTTTGCGACGTTCGTGATAGTCGCGCAGCGCGGACTTCAGGGCCTGAATGTCGCGTGCCTGCCAAAGCCGGTTCAGCTCCAAAAGCTCTTCGAAACGGTGCTCGAGCAATCCTTGCGCGGCCCGGCGTATCGGCGCCAGCCGGTCGTTGGCCTGCTTGACGGCAAGGTGCAAGGACCAATGGGCGGTCGCGCGGGCGATCGTGTCGAACAGTTGCCATGTCAGCTTGATCAGGTCGTCGTCAGCGGAT
>Ga0134126_10004909_pt1 | contig 16710 bp, 28 predicted proteins | sample KB31752_FD_96881 | JGI IMG/M metagenome (GOLD analysis project Ga0134126, IMG submission 96881) | Terrestrial soil microbial communities with excess Nitrogen fertilizer from Kellogg Biological Station, Michigan, USA - KB3-175-2 | ecosystem: Environmental > Terrestrial > Soil > Unclassified ...
CGCCCGCCGCAGGCCGCCCCGGCCTGGGTTTTCCTGGGCCGGGGTTTTTGACCTGTTATTGTTTTTTTGGTTTTAGTGAATTTTCACTGTTACTCGGCCGGCTCCGTGTCAACGGCCTCCTGTGCGTTTTGGTTAATCCTTGCTTTGGCTTGGATAATATCTACATTTGTAACGCCGGGTGAATGGTGAAAAATCGTGTCACCCTCAAACCCGGCGTGAGGCTGGTTGCAGACGGTAATGAGCCGCGCACCGACGAGCGCCTTTGCCTCGGTGTCCGTCAACTCGGCGGTTGTGCCACCTTCATACAGGACTAGGGCCATTCGTTTTCCCTTTCGGTTTCGCGTTCTTGTTCTTCTATTTCCTGCGGCGTGGCCGGATTTTCGGGCCATTCCTCAGTGATTTCTTGTCCAACTTCTGAGAGGACTATCGGGGCTGGCCCGGTTGCCACTCTCGCGTGGTGGTGGTGGTGATTGTGGTGGTGGTGGTGATGCCCAATCGTAAGGGCGATTAGAACTGCGATTATCGCTCCCATGCTTACTCCCTACTGCGGCCGCTATCGCCGCTATCGCTATCAGAACTATGATGAGTGTGAAGCCCATCCGCGTCCCTTTCCTCTAGCGACTCTATGGCCGCTTTGAATAGGATCTCACCTATCGCTAGAGCGGCCCGCCTAAGTCCTGCGGGGCGCTCCATGATTGGGGGATCGAAATGGGTAACGATTGTTACCCCCGCATCCGTGGTTATGTCGATCCTGTCGAGGGTCGATTTCTCGGCGTCGAACTCCCATTCACCTTCCGTAAAAACATTGCCGGTTGTAGTGTCGGCAATTTGGTAGATGATCTTCACTGGTAACGCTCTATTCCGCCCTCGGGGTGCCTCTCGGACCCGTCAGTATTCATTACTTCATTCAGACCTAGCTTTTCGATTTCGTATGGTTCATTGATATCGTCGGAAGTCTCACCGTCCCACCTAACCGCATAGGGGTAGGGGGGCGGGAAAACCTCTTGGATGGTTCCGAGTTGCCCCGGCTTTGCTAGGCCCATTACCTTTGCCGTGGCCCTTACGCGAGTCTCCCTTAGTAGTGTCACTGTTACCCCTTTGCCAGGATGTAAGCAATCGCGGCCCAAAACAGCAGGACCACGATTGCCACGGTTAGGGTTAGCAGGGGGCTTCCCTCACGACCTTTCACTATTCCTACCCCCTACAACAATCCCTGTCGCCACCATGCGCCCTTCATCCTCGCTTCGTCGGGGCTTTAGTCGCTTCATTATGGTGAACTGTCGTGAAGGGTGACGCCGTGCGAGATTTTCCGCACAGCGAATCGCCCGCAGGCGCTTACCGTGCTGATGCCCGCAGGCGTCCATTGTTCCTACCTCATTGGCGGTGTAAACCGGCCACCTGTTCATAGCAACTCCGTGGAGTCGGCGTGTTCTAGCTCGTCGGCGGAGCATCGCTCCGGCCCGGTGAAAAGCCAGCTAACGAGGTATGGGTAATCGGGAAGGTCGGGATCAGGTTCGGTGGATTCGATTTTACCCAAATCTTTGTTTACCTGTTTCCGCGACCTTACCCAATCACCCTCGGCAAACTCCCTAGTCACCGAGTTTGAACGCGGGACCGTTGGACTGTTTACCGGCGTCGAGGGCGGCAGTTGCCTTGTCAAGCTCGCCCACAACCGCCTCTCGAATGGCCCGGACGTCCTCGGGGCCGTACTCATACCGCCCCTTGTTCGCCAGGTCACCGATCTTCCGAATGGCCGCGAGAGTGTCCGTAGTGCGCTTCTCAGCGAGGCGGCGAAACCGCTCGCGGTTGGACTCCTGCGGGGCCGTGTTGCTTTTCGCTGCGTTAGCCATTGTCTGTCCTTTGGTTAGTGAATTGTCCTCTTGGCTCTCCCTCACTTTCGCCTGAGTCGCGGGCCGGGTCTTAGTATTTCCGGGCCGACGGGGAAGTGTCCGAATTGGGCTTCCCGGCGGAGGGGCTATGTTGACTGCGCCCCCGAGTCTAAAGCATGGCGCGGACGGTGTCAAGGCATGAAAAAGGCCCGCCTGAGCGGGCCTTTTCCTACCGGGATTCCGGGCCGTTTAGAACGGCGTATCGTCGCCCGATCCCGACGTTGACGAGGCCGCGACTGTCGCCAGGTCTAGCGGGGGTCCGTCGTCGCCCTCATACCACGCCTTGGGGTCAACTTCGACCCGTTCCAGTCTCTTGACCTCCCTGTCACCGTTGCCCGTGGGAACCTTCACGTACTCGACAACGCAAGGGAAATCCCCACGCTCGGCGCGCTTGGCCTGCTCGGCAAAACCATCGCCAAGCATGGTGAACGGCTCAGGTTTCCTGCTCTCGTTTTCACGGGTGACGATTCGCGCGGTGGTGCGATGCGCCTTCCCGTGAACCGTTCCGATCTCGCCCTCATAGGTAAGACCCGTGAGGATGAAACGGTCACCGACATTGAAAGCCTCACCGAAATTGGCGGGGCGGTCAAACATACCCATAGTGATTACCTTTCCCTTTTGTCCTTTTTTTGTTTACTCGGCGGCCTGCTCGTCCTCGCCGTTTTTGCGAGGCGGGTAAAGCTCGTCAAGCTCAAGCAACTCTTCATCGCTGAGAAATCCCTGAGCGGCAAGATCGCGGAGTGAACGCCTATTCGCTGCCTTTACCTCAAGGATTCCCGCGTACTGCTCGCGCAGTTCGTGGCCCTTGTCGAGAAGCGTCCGGGTCATTGAGGGCTGAGCCATTGTTTTTCACCTTTCGGATTGGCCGATTTTGGCCGGGGTTGACTTGACCCGGACACTCTAGCACCCACCCCGGACGGAAAACTCGACTGCAAGAGTCGGCCCGAATCGGTTTTCCGGTAATGGGATCAAGACTGCGCGTGCGCCCCGCCGCCGCAAAATTACCCTGAATCTTTCGGGGCACACCCGGAAGTCTGGTTAGCTCGGGTGACACAAACGAGGTCGCACTCATAAACCGCAATCTACTTACCTTTTTCTTGACCGCCCACGGACGCGGCAATATCGGTATCTGATCCATTTCCGCAAAGATCGAATCGGCGTAGATGCAGATAATGCGCGCTCCCTGCTTCTCTAGGTCTCCCGCGAGTGTGAGTGCCATTACCCTTTGCTCCGCCTCGATCATGCCACGGTGAATAGTGTTCACCACGCCAGGCTCAATCGCCTTGGAGGTCTTGACGACCTTTACGGGCACGACCTTTCCGCCCATTGGATAAAGGTCCGTCTGATCGGTATTCGCATGGCGATACCCGAACTCCATAGCGCGCGGGCGCGCGGCTAGCACCCCGTAGACGGAATGAAGCGCAGGCTTTAGCCATGGCTTTTGATCCCGGTTTTCCCTCAGTTCACTTAGCGCGAATTCGGCATAACGTGAAAGCCCCGTATCCTTCTCGGGTGAAGTGAGCGCACAGTAAATCGTTTCGATATGGCATCCCAGAGATTCCATAAGTGGAATCTCGTTACTGAAAAACCAAACGTCATAGCGGCCCTGCCTGTCAAGGCCGGGTAGCGGGAAGGTGCGGGGCGGCAGGTGAGGGACGCTAACGCGGGCGTGAAATAGGCCGTACTGCCGGAGCGCGCGGGCGTGTCGCTCCGTACCGGGGCGCGCCCACGGTTTCGGCCGATCGGATGAATAGAAGCCGTAGGCGCGGAGTGAATTCGCGCAGGGTAGCTCAATAGTTGAAGCGATATGGTGATGCGCGCTTTCCATATCTAGATATACTGCGTCGTAATAGGTGTCAGTATCTCCGCGAAGGTGGTAATAATTGCCGGGTAGCTTGTCTCTCCCTTTTGCGTTCACTAGCTTAGGCACCTTGCGGCGGGCCCTGGGGTAAAACCTGGGGTCACGTAGAAGCTGCGCGGCTAGCCCTCCGGCGCTTGGCTTCACCGGAAGATTCTGGCGAAGGCAGAAATTACGAACCGCCTTGCCCCATTCCAACAGCTTGAGAAGTTGGGGCGTGTCCGATTCGTCGATTTCGTTTATCCCGAATCGGATAAAGGAAACCGGGTCAAGGGGATGGTGATAGTTACCCGGGAATCCCACCAGGGATGCGGTTGTGTCGCGGAGGGTTGCCCGCTTACGCGCCTTACCATTGATTGCGTGGGAGTCGCGGTAAATCGGCGTGAGCTTGTATTGGAAATCCTCACTATCCGCGAAATGTTCAGACAGGGTGAGGATATGGCGTCCCATGCCCTCCGCGACTAGGAGTGAACCGCGCTCCGCGACTATGACGGCCGGAAGTTCGCTGACAGGGTAAAGCTCGCCCGTCCTCTCTAGGACAAGCTCATCCCCGGCGATTGCGATTACCTGTAGTAGCGAGTGCCGCGATTTACGCGGGCGAACTACACGGGGAGCCTCTTGAGGCTCTGCGCTCATTGCGAGGCGAAACCGTAAGCGTCGGCCATCTCTGCGGCGAGATCGTCAAGCGTATAGAGATCGCTTTCATACTCCCAATCCCACTCGGGGGCCGCGTCGAATCCGTCAATGAGATTCGCGCTACGGTAAAACCCATCCTCACTGCCGGGGCTTAGGTTGATCGTAACGAGGTCGATTTCACCCCATTGATCCTCATTCGGCAGCGGCGCGCCGTCCTCGACGTCATGCCACTCGCCCCCCTCTAGCCGGTAACCGGCAAGCTCATAATCCCCGTGGTTTGCCATTTATTACCCTTCATCGAAATGGTGAATCGTCCACCCCGGATGATATCATCGGGGGTATCCCCGTAGTGGTGAAACGTCCACGGCAAACGGGGGGCGCGTTCCATCCTCTTGAGGCGCGCCCCCCGCAAGCCTTCTCCCGAGGGTGAAACGTGAATGATTTCTCGGACCCCCCCACTCTCGCCTACAGGGTCAGGCAACTTGAGATCATCGAGGAGGCCCTACGTGCCGAGGTTCATGAACTCCGCACAGACACGAAAAAGTCACTCCGTGAGGACTACATGACGAGTGACCAACTTCACCGTACCTTCATTAGCCGCGCTGAGTTGCAACAGGACGCGCGGGTACGGCGGGAATGGTGGCCCATCGTAATTGCCGTTTTCGTGGGCCTTCCGAGTATCGGCACCTTCATACTCACCCTAACCCATGTCTCTTGAACTCACGGCGCAGTCTGACGAACGTATTGGGGTTATCGGTCAGACCCGCATGGGTAAGACCTTCCTAGTTGAGCGGCTAGCAGCGCAGCAACCCCGAATAATCGTAGTGGACTCTAAGCATCGGGTGAATTGGAAGGGCTTTCACCTAACAGATAACCCCGTGGCGGCACTCCTAGAGGATCGCGTTATCTACCGCCCCCCCCAGGGACGACCCCCCGAGGATTTCTGGATCGGCGCTCTCAATTCACTGCATGAGCGCGGCGGCGGTGTTATCTACATAGACGAGCTTCCGGTCATAGCAACCCCGAACCGAATCCCGCAGGGACTGGCCGACGCCTTCCGCATTGGGGCAGAAATCGGCGTGGGGGTATGGTGGGCCGCGCAGGAGTCAACTTCGATTCCCAATACGGCAATGCGACAGGCGGAGCAGCTTATCCTGTTCTACAACCAGGGAGCTTCCGACCGCGACAAGATAACGAGCATAGTTGGGGATATGGGCGAGGTAACCGGGCACCTTCAAAAGTATGATTTTGCCGTGTTCATCCGGGGTGAAACATATGAGCATGATGCCATTCCGATTTATAGGGTGATCCCCTAAATGCCGCTCAAGCAAAAAAAAGGCGCAGGCGCAGCGCCACTCGCACAGGTAACGCTTCGCGGCAAGATTTCATGGTTCGGCGGGCCGAATGACTCAAGCTCCGGCCCGACAACCGCAAGCGGCGCGCCTGTCACCACCCCCGGCATCGCGGTTTACAACCGATCCACCCTCGGCGGCTACTGGCGAGTTACCGCACCGAACGGTAGAACGCGGATCATTCAACAGACCGATATTGGCCCCGCACCGTGGACGGGGAGGGTAATTGATTTCACCTATTCATCCCTTCGCCTATTCGGTTACAGTGAGGCCGATTTTCCGACCAACGCCGTCGCTAGTGCGGTCTACCTGGGGAAGGATAAGCAGGCGGCGGTTGAAAAAGCGGGTAACGCCGTGGAAGCTTCGCAGGCTATTACTAGCGGCGGTGAAGTTTCCCCCAACGCTGGACAGGCGCACGACGCTAGCCTTTTGGGTGACGCCGGAAACCTGCTAGAAGTTTTCAAGGATTTGCTCACCGGGAATATTGGTGACCTTGGCTCTAAAGTGGCGGTTGCGAGCCTCGCCGTTGTCAAGGATTTTGCCGTGGGCTTTGCGGATCTAATCATTGCCCCCGCCTGGCATTGGGACCAGCGCGCCACGGCTTATTATGTTGGATACGTTCTCGATCCCCGCAAGGTTGCCGATGGTGGGGAGTATCAATATGCCTTCGCATGGACGGCTGTTTTTTGGGGGGTTGGTTACGTTCTACTTTTCACCGAGCCGGGTAGCGGCAATCTCAAGCCTGTACCTGTTCACAAAGCACGGCTAGCGCACCACGTTAGGCGCGCGCAGTCCGTACCGGCGCGGCGTTCACTAGTGAAGCCAAGTCAGGTGAAAGAAAGGACGCCAAGGAAGCCTAAGCCAAAGGTATCAACGGCGTACATACTGCAAACAGGTACAATGAGTACCACTAGAACAAGGCAGGTGAAGGTTCATGGCGGTAGAGGACAGCAACCAATCCAAAGCGGCGTCCCAATCGAGCGGGAGGGCGAGGCCCCGGAAACCCCTCTCCAGAAGCGGCTCAGGCAAAGGCTCAACGCCAAGCCCAACGAGGCCGATAGAGCCAGGCAGAGAGCACTACGCGCTAAGCGCGTTCCTGCTCCGCGCACTAAAGCGCCGCGCCGAGGCACAGGGAATAGACCTTGACATTGGGCAGCTTCCTCAAACTTACGCCGGAGTGGACGCAACCCCCGACGACCCCGAACGGCCGGTAAGGCTTATCGCCCATGCGCTAGCGCGCACGGCGGATCGGGTGCCCGTCCTGCGGAAGCTCTCCCGTCACGCCGAGGGAACCGAGAAGCGCGCGGGCCTCGGATCAGACTTGGTAGCGAGCGCGTGGGAGCTTTACGCGCGAAACCAAGAGCAGGTAGACACAATCCTGCAACAGTACGTTACCGCTGCGCGGCAGCGTAGGGCGCAGGCAATGGCCGCACAGCGGCAACCGCAACAACAACAACAGTAGGAGGTAAGTAAACGATGCGACCGGGGAAAGTGATTCTCCTAACCATCCTGACAGTTACGGGCGGCACCATTCTCGCCCGCAAGACCCGAGTGAAAGTTCCCGGTTTCTCGCCCGCAGGGTGAGCGACTAAAACCAAAGGCGAAAGGTAAAAGTAAAGTGGTTACAGATCAGAAGTTGAATGAGGGGCGCTTGGCTCAGGCCACGGCCCCGACCTACGCCGCCGGTACTCGGTCCTTCCTTTCACCTTCGCGCGCTCAGCGCAGGGGGCGCAAGATCGGGCTTGAGCATCGGCGGGCGCAGGCGAGGCGGAGCGGTCACCACGACCAGTTCATTTACGACCTCATCAAGTCGGGCAATTTCGGCCGCGCCGTGAATGATCCCGCGTTCGCTCGCGCGATCATGGCGGGCGGGGCGGAGGGTTACGCGGCGTCCGGTTTCCCGCAGGCAGCGGGCGGCGTGGACGTTAGCGCGGCCCTCACCTCCGTGCGGCCTGGCATTAGGAAGATCAAGAAGCTGATTACCTCCGTAACACTGTCGCCCACGCAGAATCAGGTAATTATTGAACTTCCGAAGTCGGGTTATCTTGAGCGGCCGATCATCCGCTTTGAAGGTAACCTCAAGGTGGTTCAGGGCGGCGTTGCGCAGGCCATTACGGTGAATGACATTAGGACGCTTGTTCAGCGTATCCGTTTTGAAATGTCCTCAACCGTCGTGCCGAAGGCCCTCTCCGGCCTGGCCTGCGACATTATCGACAACCTCGACGTTGCGGTAGTGAGTGCCAACAACAACACGGTTCCAACCGGCGGCGAATTGTCGGGCATCGCAAACAGCACGACGGAAAAGCCGTTCGTGCTTGAGCTTTCACCCCGGCTCACCGTCTCCGATCAGAACCTCTACGGAATCCCGTACCTGGGCGCAATTTCAACCACGCCGCGAATCGTGATTGACATTGCCCCGCTTCTCGGCGTTGCCGGTTCGTCGCCATTCACGGCGGCGGCGGCAGGCCCCACAATGGAATTCTCTAACGTGAAGGTGAACGTTGACGGTTGGCGGATTGATCTCCCCGCCCCCGTCGCACCCTCCGCGACGACCGACGCGGAAGGTCACACGACGGAAATTCCGGGTGAGGGCCTTTGGGCCGAGGCGAGCTACCTGCTCAAGACAAATCTGATCGACTCACAGGATCAGGTTTCGGCGGGACTCCAAAAGCAGTTCCGTATTCCCATCGGGCCGATGTATACCCGCCTGCTCCTGCTCGCATACGTGGGTAACGTTCTCGACACGGAGGTTCAGTCGGGAACCACGGGCATCCTCGATCACACGGAGCTAGGTGTTCAGCAGGTAACCACTATCGAGAGCCGCTTTCCGTGGCAGTTCGATTCGGATTACCGTAACGCCTACTACAAGACCCGTCCGAAGGGCGTTTACGTTCACTCGGGCATTGACCAGTCGGGAACGGACGAGGATCTTTGGGTGACCTCGGATCTCGGTGACTTCATCCTCACCGCGTTCACCAGTTCCCGCGCAAACGGTGCCGCCGGGACCAAGTATGAGCTTTACGGTCAGGGGCTTATGCCGATCAGCGCGCCGGGGCTTTACGCCTAGCAAGAAAGGAAGGTGAACCGTGCCAGGGAAGATCACAAACAGGTCAACCGTCCCCCAGGGGATGTTGGCCCCATCGGGTTACCGTCAGGACTATCTGATTGACCCGGTTGTTCAGAGCACGACACGCCCCGCCGGTTCACTCCTGCGGCCCTCCCCTGGATTCGATTCTGTCCGCGTGGGCAAGAATCGTTTTCAGGGTAAGGGGCCGACGGGAGGGTTTCGGCCCATGGAGTTTGCCGAGGATGTTGGCGGCTCAGGGGCGGCCCTGTCGGTTGTTCCCGGTGACACTTCACTCATTGCAGTTAGTGAGTGGTTGCCGGAGTCGGTTGACAGTATGCCCGAGGGTAGCCTGTTGATTGCGGACAGGACGCTCAATCCCGGCAACGCCGGGAGTCAGCATGAAGCACAGCGGGTAATGCCGGATATGGGTGACCGCTCACCCGGCCGTCCGCTTTCGCGCCTACTGCGTAACCCCACGGGCATGTTCCGTGAGGACTACGCAGAGAACAAGGTATTTACCGTACTGGCGGCGGCGGGTGTTGTAACCCTCGCCTACATTCTCGGTAACGACCTTGAGAGGCAGTACCGGAGTCGCCGGGGGGGCGGCGTCGCTTCTGATGTAGCAGCGGTTCCCGCGTCAGGGGCGGCAGTAGCGGGAACCTCCGTGAATGACGCAACCTCAAAGATCAGCGATGCCGCCGACGACGCGGTAGAGGCAATCGGCAAAGCGGCGGAGGATGCCGTGGACGCCGTGCGCGAGGCTGGGAAAGAGGTAGAGAAAACAACCACTAAAGCCGCCGACGCGGTGACCGAGTGAAAGGAAGGAAATGATTACCGCACAGGAAGCCTACGACGCTATCGATCCGGCAACGCCGGAACCTCAGCGTAAAGAATACGCCGAGAGGCTGATTGCCAGTTCGGCGGCGTATGACGCTTACCTCGACTCACGTTCGGAGCTTGAGCGGATCATTGCTCAGGCGACGGGCGCGGGCAAGGTTCCGTCACACGACGAACTCAACGGTAATGCCTCCGCGCAGGTTGCGGAAGGTGGGGGCACTCCGGCCGCGTCCGTTGACGCGCCCGCACAGCCCGCCGTTGGAACGCCGCTCCCCTCCGCCGATCAGGTGGCCGCTCCGGCGGACGCTCAGGTGGTCGGTGGGGACTCGGCCGGCGGCAGCGCGCCGACCGACACGGCCGCACTCCCCGCGAGCGCGGAAAAGCCCGACAGCGACAAGGACGACGCCGAGCTAGAAGCCGAGATTGAGGCTCTTGGCGAGCGCGTCAAAGCCCTTGAAGCTCAGAAGGAAGGGAAGGCGTAACAAATGGTTGGTAAGGGCCTAGCCGCCTTCGCGGCGGTGTACCTGGGGCTTGTTCTCGTCAAGGACGGGACTCTCCCTAACCTGTTCAACGACGCGGCGAAAGGCGCAAGTGAATTCGTAAGGGGCATCAAGCCCATTACGAACGTCGCGTAATAAGTGAAAATGCAAGCTCCCGGCGGACCGATCAAAGAGGCAGGACTGATAATCCTGTTCACCCTGTCCGCCGGGAACTTGTTTGTATATACGGCCAAAGCCTTTCAGGCAACCTACACTCGCCCGCCGCTCGCAACCTGGCAAAGGGGCGCGGGTGAAAAGCCCTCCGGTCCGCAGGGTGAAGGCGGCGGCGGCGGCGAAGGTTTCCCCGGCGAAAGCCTGCTCAAGAGCCTTGGCGAAAACCTCATTCCCTAATGCCTGAGTTCCTAGCCCAACTCGGAAGCCTTTTTGGTAAAGGCGTTCGCACGGTCGCCACCGGGCAGACTCAGGCGAACCTCGGCCTGCAATCCCCCCACCTAGCCAGCGCGGCCGTCCGCCTCGGCCGGTTTGGGTACTTCACCCTGGGGGGATGGATTACGTTCGGTTGGTATACCGGATATGTCAATCAACGCCTTCCGCAAAATGAAAGTTGGGTAACAAAATTCATTCTCCCCGGTTCACGGAAGAAGGTAATTAGCCCTCCGGATCGGCCCAATAAGACAATCTCCCTGCTCGGCGCGGCTAGCGGCGGATTGCTTGGCCCTGCGGGCAAGCCCCTAGAAGAATTGGTGGAAGGCGCGGGCAAGGTGGTTGGAATCTCCAACGCTCAGGGCGCGCAGGCTAAAGGTAGAACGCTCGTGGCCCTGGCGCCGAATCAACTAGGAGTGCCCGGTACGGCCGTTGCGGGTTACCTATGGACCGCGCCTAATGGCGAGAAGCAATTGCCGCCCTACAACCGTGAACGCTACCTCGGCCTAATGAGCATCGCGCAAAAAATCGCTCAAACCTACGGCCTCAAAATCAGTAGCGGTTACCGTCCCGGCTCAACTGCGGCGGGCGGTCGCACCGACCTCCACAACAGCGGGCTTGCGTTCGATCTCGTCGGCAGTATGAACAACATGAAGCGTGCCGCCGTATGGGCCGCAAAATCCCCCGGCATGTTTCAAGAGATTTTCATACATAACGAGGGGTCCGGTATGCACCTACATATTGGTTTCTATCCGGACGCCGCGCAAATCTTCGCCTCCGCAAGCAATCGGTATAACCGCGCAGGGACAAAGAAAGCTCCGGCGGGGGCAGTTTCACCACAAGCAACAACTACCTAAAAGGAAGGGTGAAAATGGCAGTTCAAGAGCAGGGTACTTCCGGCGAGGGTAAAACCCCTCCCGCAGAGGGTAAGAGGGGCGGCATCGGTGCATGGGTGAAAAAGAACAAGCTAGCCGCAACCGGAATCGGGGCGGGCGCGCTTTTCCTGCTACTCGGGCACAAAGGGGGCAAAAACGCCGAACCAAACTCCGCACTTAGCGCGGCAGAGAGTGAACGTGCCGCGCAGATTGCGGCGAGTGGTGGCGTTATCCCTAGCGGCGTCCCTAGCGCGCCGGAAGGTGGAAGCGGCACCGTTGGGGGTGAGAACGGGAACACTCCCGCGATGGTCCCGCCTGCGGAAAACCCTGAGCTAACCTCGGCGTTGCAACAGCTTGGAAGCGGGGTCGCTGCGCTCGCTGCCGCCGAGGCGGAAGCCGCACAGGCTAAGGACGCAAACGAAGGGACAGACGCTAAGCCCGCCGCACAGAAACCAAAGGCGAAAAAGAAACCGGCACCCAAACACGCCGCTCACGGTAAACCGAATAAAGGTCACTCTAAAAATGGGGTGACCGTTCACGGACGACACTTCCCCGGCGCTCACGGCGTTCACAAGGGACCGGTTCACAAAACCCACAACGGGGGCACCAAGCAGAACGTAACCGTTCACTACCCCGGCGGCAGTCACACTCACACGTCCCACAATGGCGGGGAACGCTGGACGGATCATACGCCTGGACATAACCCGCCCAAAAGGGGCACCCCCGTTCACAGTCGCCCCGCGCCGCACCCCGCTCCGGCTCATCGGCCCGCACCGCATCCGGCGGTACGCGATCACCGGATTCCCGTGAAACCGCATAAACCGCACAGAAGGGTGACGACGGCATGATTTCACCATTCCTAATCAAGGCGATAAACGTCGTAACCCTACCGTCAAAAGGTAACGCCGGTGATTTCAATAAATCGCCGCGCTCCCCTGGAGTTTCGGCGCGGCGCACGACGCCGGGTGAACCGTTCACTCGGATCGTTACCCGTGCCCCGTTTCCGTGCCGCAAGTGCGGTAGCTATCGAAAGTGTAGGCATAGGCGATGAGTCCACGCACTAGGAAAATGGCGCTTACCGCAATCGTCGCAGCGGTAGGCGCATTGTTCACCGAGCATCTACTGAAACCCGAGTTGAAAAGGAAGCTAAAAGTATGAAACTCAAGGGCCAAGAGATACGCGATCTTATTGCGTATCTCAGAACGCTTCTGCCAAAGGGAAAGATAAAGCCCCCCGTCAAGCCCGCGCGGGAAACGTCCGTGTTTCACCCGCGCTTTGGGATTGACTATGCCTGGGGGACGCCCTCGGTAAAGTCATTCAGAAACGCGGGAGTCAGCTTCGTTTGCCGCTATCTCTCCCCGGAAGGTAACACTAAGAACCTCCGCAAGGGAGAGCGCCGCGCACTAGCCGCCGCGAAGGTGGATATTGTCACCGTTTGGGAGACAACCGCCGAACGGGCGCGCGACGGACACGCCGCCGGAGTAGCCGACGCGCAGCTTGCCAAGGCGGAGCTACAGCGACTCGGCGCGCCGCCTCACGCCGTTGTCTTTTTCGCGGTTGACTTTGACGATCAGCGCGCGCCCGTGGGTGACTATTTCAAGGGCGCGGCGTCCGTCCTCGGAGTGGAGCGCGTCGGAGTGTATGGCGGCTTTGCCGTTGTCAGGCGGCTACTCAATGCGGAGCTAGTGAGATTCGCCTGGCAGACCTACGCATGGTCGGGGGGCGCGTGGGATCATCGCGCTCAGCTTCGCCAGTTCTCAAACGATCACACAATTGGCGGCGTAAGCGTCGATTTCGACCGGGCGGTTGCCGCCAATTTCGGGCAATGGCGGTAGCGCCCGGAGGAAAGCTAACGGGGGCGGAGCTACGCGAGAGGCTAGCTCCGTCCCATCAGGACGAGGTTAGGAGGGGTGAGGCGGCATTAGCCCGCGCCGAGCAATTCGCCGCCTCGCAGGAGGGCCGTCCACTAGCGGATAAATGCTACCTGCAAGAGCTAGCAGAGGACGACGGCCGATTTCTAACGCAAGTTCTAGAGCGGCTGGGGGACGAGGTTCAGGCCCTCACGCTTCGCGGGGTGAATCGTGAGATAGCCCTTTGCCTCACGAAGATTCAGGAAGCCCACCATTGGGCCGTGGAGCATGGCCGTAAGAACGGTTCACACGTAATCATCGACAGGCGGATTTTCCGCACGGATAGGAGTAATAGTGATGGATAATTTCAAACTCCCCGTAACGCCTTCGCATGTTGCCACGGCGGTAGGCGTAACGCTCTTGCAGGTCGATCCCGGCATGTCGGGCGAAACAAGGGGGCTACTCACCTTCGGAATCCTTGCCGTCTACGTTCTCGGCGAGAGCATCTACAGTAGCGTCAAGGTTAAAAAACTGGCCGTGCCGAGGGAAGCAATCAGAGAAATCAGCGACCGCCTCAAGAGGCTTGAGGGGGGCCGATGATTCACCGTGAGGACGTCAAAACTTACGCCATTCCAAATAACGTTGGCCCGGCGGTCATTATGGCGGCGCTGGGTACGCCGTCGGAGGTGGCTCACCGTGAGGTCGAAGCCTGGATTGGTAACTTCGGCAGTAGCAATGTCTGGCTCTTTGAAGGTGAAATGACGCTTGAACAATGCGTTGCCGAGGTTTCCAAGGAAGGTGAAATTGACTGCCTCGCAGCACTCACGGAAGCCGGACCAATCACGTTCAATCTAGACGACGATTGCAGAAAGATCACCGTTTTCTTTGAGCACAAAAACGAAGCTGGACAAGTTGAGGCCGTCTGCCTCAAGGTGAGGGAATCACTATGAGTAAAACTGCGGGATCGGGCGGCGTCGGTCCCCCAGGGCCGGAAGGGCCGCGCGGGCCAGAAGGTCCGCGCGGCGTAGAAGGCCCACGCGGGCCGGAAGGAATCCAAGGCGTAGAAGGGAAAGAAGGTAAAGAAGGTAAAGAAGGAAAAGAAGGCGCAGGCGTTGGCCCCCTGACATATGAAGCCGTAGAAGAACTAAACGCGAGCCTGGAAAACGAAGGCGGGGGTAACGGATCGGCACCCCTCAAGGCCGCCACCGGCCCGGACGGCACCACGCACCTAACTGGCGCGTTCAAGGCTAAAGCTGGGCTAGCGATTGCGTCAAAACTATTCAAGCTCCCTGCCGCCCATCGACCCGCTTTCAAGAAGTGGGTAATAGTGAATTCAAGCGGCGGCGTGGTCGAACACTTCCGCGTGGAAGTAAGGGTGAATGGGGAAGTTACGAATATGTCTGCCGTCGAAGCAAATCAAATCATGTCGTTTGACGACATTACCTTTAGTCACGCCGCATGAGCAGAATAACGGGAATCCCCCCAGGGAAAAAGGGAAAGGCCGCACGCAAACAGGGCAAGTCACCGGGGATGCTTTTCGGGGTGAATAATAATGACGAAAACGGCCACTCCGCGGAATGGGTAGCCGCAAAGGTTTTAGGGGATCGTGGTGGGTTTGTCGAGTTCACCTATAACGAAGCGGAATTTATAGCCCACGTAGAAGGGGGAACAAATCTCTCCTATTCACTCGGGCTCACTCCCTCCATCCTGATAGGCGTAGCTAACGCCTATCTCGGAGGGATAAACGCTAACACGTATGCGACCGCCTGTGTAAACGCAATAACAGCGGTCAGGGGTAAAAATCCGGGGAAGCCCTACTACGTTTTTGAGTTGATAAACGAGCCTTACAACTGCGGGGAAAAAGGTTCAAATGCGGCGGATTATGCGCTAATATGTAAGGCGGTGTACGAAAAAGTCGAAGCCGCCGGAATCCCCCTATGGCCCGCAACCGGGGGCGTAATGCTGCTTTGCGCCGCACATCTTACCTACCAACTCAAAACCAGTGAAAAAGTCGCCGGAGCCTTCAGCGACTACACAACTGGCGGCGGCTGGATGAAGGATTTTATTACCGCATGGCCCGGCGCGGCCACGAAGGTAAACGGTTGGACGGCTCATCCCTACGGATTCCCAAAGACCGAACCGACGCACGAAGGCAATAACAATATCCGGTCCGCCAAGTTGCAACGTGAAAACGCCTTCGCGGTTGGATTCGGTAACTGTCCCGGTATCAATAATTGGTGGCTCACCGAGTTCGGTTACAACATTCACGCCGGGGAAGGCATCGCCTTTGTGCCCGACGCCGCAACGCAGGCGGCAAAACTGAAAGAAGCTCTAGAAGAAGTGGAAGAATTCCGGCAGGAAGGGTGGTGTAAGGCGGCAATCGTGTTTGCGGACGGCACGGTAGAATGGGGAATTGACGCAAAACCCGCCCAAAAAGTCCTAGAAGAATTCGCCATAAAGCACGGGGTAGCTTACCCATGATCGTAAAGTTTCAACCAATAGCGCCAACCGTGGAAGTTGAAACCGACGAGTTTCAATGGGGCATCGGTGAACCGCACCACCCCGAAAATACGTATGAAGTTCACCCCTATCCGGAACCGTTGATTTTTACTAAGCGCCTAGAGGTCGCCCCGACGCGTGGCGATGAGATATGGACTCCGCAGGCCCTCACGATACAGTTTCTATTTGCGAATCATATAAATGTTCAGCTCGACATTCACACCGCCTACAAATCGCTTACAGAACAGCTAGCCCTTCTAAAAAAACAGAAGGAAGATACAGAAGTTCAAATAAAAACCATAGAAGAAACGATTGCAAAAGAACCTGCGGGAACCGTTCACCGTAAAGAACTTGAATTCGAGGGCGCAGCGGCCTTCGCCGGACTGGAAGGAATAAAGGCCGGGGAAAAGGCCGTGGAAGTTCAACGTGAAGAACTAGGACAGAGGGAAGTTCTAGAAATCTTTAGGCAGGCCAGATTTCTAATCTTTACGGGTGAAGTTATCCACATACCCTCCGGCGAGCCGGTTTGGGTTGGAACAATAGACCCAAACCAGTATACCCAGGGGCAGATTTTCAACACGCAACTAGGCACAGAAGCAAACCGAATCCGGGTGTTGGCAACCAATATTGTGTATGATTTCAATACGCATATCCCGCTGACGAATCCCCCCAGAATCGCCGTCGGTGAGCAGCTTGAGATAAAACTAAGAATATACGGAGCGGGTGAAAACAATATATCGAAAGCTGAAACCGCAATTGGAACCGACCTACACCTGGACGTAAAAAGTTCAAACTTCAGTGTTTCAGTCACAACCGACAAGGACGAAAATGCGTAACAGTGAAAATTCACTAAAACCAAAAAAACAATAACAGGTCAAAAACCCCGGCCCAGGAAAACCCAGGCCGGGGCGGCCTGCGGCGGGC
>Ga0134126_10004910_pt1 | contig 16708 bp, 17 predicted proteins | sample KB31752_FD_96881 | JGI IMG/M metagenome (GOLD analysis project Ga0134126, IMG submission 96881) | Terrestrial soil microbial communities with excess Nitrogen fertilizer from Kellogg Biological Station, Michigan, USA - KB3-175-2 | ecosystem: Environmental > Terrestrial > Soil > Unclassified ...
ACCTTCAATCGGCCGCAGAAGCGCAACGCCATGAACCCGGCGCTCAACGTCCGCATGCTCGAGGTGCTCGATGAACTCGAAGGGCGCGACGATGTCGGCGTGCTGGTGTTGACCGGTGCCGGCGAATCCTGGTCGGCCGGCATGGACCTCAAGGAGTACTTCCGCGACAACGACGGCAAAGGGCGCGGCGCGACGCTCAAGGCGCGACGCCAGTCGGGCGGCTGGTGGCAGCGGCTGATGTATTTCGAAAAGCCCACCATCGCCATGGTCAATGGCTGGTGCTTCGGCGGTGCCTTCACGCCGCTGGTGGCTTGCGATCTCGCGATCGCCGCCGCGGAGGCGAAATTCGGTCTCAGCGAAATCAACTGGGGCATCCTGCCCGGCGGCAACGTCACCCGCGCCGTCGCCGAAGTCATGCGCCATCGCGATGCGCTCTACTACATCATGACCGGCGAAGTATTCGACGGCAGCAAGGCGGCGGAGATGGGGCTGGTCAACGAAGCGGTCCCGCTGTCCAGGCTCAAGGCGCGCGTCGACGCAATCGCCAAGGTGCTGCTCGACAAAAACCCCGTCACGATGAAGGCGGCCAAGGACACCTTCAAGCGCGTGCGCAACATGCCCTGGGATGCCTCCGACGACTACATCTATGCCAAGCTCGAGCAGATGCTGCTGCTCGACAAGACGCACGGACGTGACGAGGGCCTGAAGCAGTTCCTCGACGACAAGACCTACAAGCCCGGGCTCGGCGCCTATAAGCGCGACTAGATTCTTGAATTGCCGGGCTTCCGAACCGCAGAAGTGGTATCCACCTTTGCCGGAAGCGCTCTAGAGGCCGAGCTCGCGCACCGTCTCCTGCAGGCAGTGCGCGAGCAGCACACTTCCGGGTGTGTCGGGGATCCCGGCCCGCACCGTGAGGCCCACAGCACCACGAGTCTCGCCGGTATCGATCGGCAGCACGGAAATCTCGCCTGTCTCGATGTCCGGTGCCACCACGCCCTCCGAGATTACCCAGATCGCGTCGGACCGCCGGATCATCGCCCGCCCAAACGAATCCGATATCGTCTCGATCTCGACCGGCAAATCGCCGATGCCGTGGCTGATGAGGAAGCGTTCGACGAAAGGCCGGATCACCGAGCCCTGCGTCGGCATGAGCACCGTATAGTCGCGGATGCGAGCGAAATCGAAGCCGCGTGCCGCGAGCAGCGGGTGCCCGCGGCGCACCGCAAAGACCACGGGCTCCGTATAGAGGTGCGAGAAGCTGAGCCCGGTCATCAGCTCCGGCGCCGCGAGGCGTCCGACCACGAGGTCGAGCTGATCGAGCCGCAATTGCTCGAGCAGAACGACGTTTTCGCCGGAGACGATCTTCACCGGGCTACCGGTCCTGAGCGCCAGGAATTTTTCGAGGGCTGCCGGCATGATGCGCGCCGACACTGTGGGCAGCGCGCCCACGCGTAGCGGCTGGCCTGCATTGGCCCGCTCGCGCGCCACGCTGTCGATGCCGCGCTGGATGGCGGCAAGGCTGGCGCCGGCATGCTGCAGGAACACCTCGCCGAAGCGCGTAATGCGGATGCCGCGGCCCTCGCGCTCGATCAGCGTCGCGCCGATCGCCGTCTCGAGCTCGCGCAAGGTCTTGGTGACGGCCGGCTGGCTGACATGCAGCACTTCGGCCGCCCGCCCTACGCTCTTTTGCCGCGACACCTCGATAAGAGTGCGCAGATGGCGGAACTTTACCGGAATATCGGTCAATTCGATAACCTCCAAGTTATGAGTAGCGCAAAACTTCTCATTTTACCAAACCAAACCGGTGTTGGATGGTAGCGTCGGGAAACAAGCGGCGAGAGCGCCGTACAGGGAGGATGATATGAGTCAGAACCGGACCGAGCTGAGCCGCCGGACCTTCATCGCATCGACCGCCGCCGCCGCCGGCGCCATCGCACTTGGCGCCACCGTCCCGGCCCGCGCCGCAGACGGGACGATCAAGGTCGGCTTCATCAGCCCGCGGTCCGGCCCGCTTGGCGGCTTTGGCGAGGGCGACGGCTACATCCTCGACACGGCCCGCAAGGCGATCGCCAACGGCTTCAAGGTCGGGGACAAGAGCTACACCGTCACCATCATCGACCAGGATACGCAGTCCGATCCGGCCCGCGCCGGACAGCTCGCCAAGGATTTGATCAACAATCAGGGCATCGACATGATGCTCACCACCTCGACGCCCGAAGTGGTGAACCCGGTGGCCGACGCCTGCGAGGCGGCGGGCGTCCCGTGCCTCAGCACCATCCTGCCGTGGGAATCGTTCTACTTCGGCCGCGGCGCCAAGCCGGGCCAGCCCTCGCCGTTCAAATGGACGTACTGCTTCAGCTTCGGCACGGCGGTGTTCGCGCAGACGTACCTGTCGATGTGGAGCCAGATCGAGACCAACAAGAAGATCGGCGTGATGTATCCCAACGACGCCGACGGCAACGCGGTTCGCGAAGCGCTCGGCCCCCTGCTCCAGAAGGGCGGCTACACCCTGGTCGATCCGGGTCCGTATGAGGACGGCACCACCGACTACTCGGCGCAGATCCAGATGTTCAAGGATCAGGGCATCGAGATGTTCAACACCTTCCCGATCCCGCCCGATTTCGCCGCGTTCTGGCACCAAGCCGCCCAGCAGGGCCTGACCAAGCAGATCAAGATTGCGCAAATCGCCAAGACCGGCCTTTTCCCGTCCGACATCGAAGCCGTCGGCGATCTCGGCGACAAGCTCGCGACGGCCGCCTACTGGCACTGGACCTTCCCCTACAAGTCGTCCCTCACGGGCGTCAGCGGCATGGAGCTCGCAGACGGCTACGAGACCACCGCGGGCAAGCAGCGCCAGCAGCAGCTCGGCGCCTCAATGGCCCTGCTCGACGGCGGCTTCGCAGCGCTCGCTGCGTCAGGCAACCCCAACGACAAGGCCTCCGTCGCCAAGGCGCTTTCGACCCTCAACACCACGACCATGGTGGGTAAGGTCGATTTCACCTCCGGCCCGGTGCCGAACGTGTCTGTCGCGCCCATCATCGGCGCGCAGTGGGTCAAGTCGAAGGAAGGCAGCAAGTACCCGTTCGATCTGGTGATCGTCGACAACGCGCCCGATCCGAATGTTCCAGTCGCAGCGAAGCTGCTGCCCTATAACAGCTGACGCTCGTACCAGAGAGTCAGGGTCCTGCCATGCCGGCCGATACGCCGATCCTCGTTGCCGAAGGGCTGCACAAGCGCTTCGGGGCGCTTGTGGTGCTCGACGGTGTCGGACTGAGCATCGGCCAGGGCGAAGCGCTCGGCATTGTCGGCCCCAACGGGGCCGGCAAGACCACGCTGCTCTCGGTGCTGTCGGGCGCGCAGGCGCCCAACGCCGGCAGCATTCGCTTCAGGGGCGACGATGTCACCACACTAGCCGCTCCTGCCCGGAGCCGCCGCGGCCTCGCCCGCACGCACCAGATCCCGAGGCCGTTCTCCGGCATGACCGTATTCGAAAACGTCTATGTTGCAGCGAGCCAGGCCGGCGGCGCCACGGGCGCTGAGGCCTATGACATCGCCACCGACGCGCTGACGCTGTGCGGCATGCTCAAAGTCGCCAACCGCCCGGCCGAAACGCTCGGGCTGCTCGACCGCAAGCGGCTGGAACTGGCGCGAGCCCTCGCCACGCGTCCGACTATCCTGCTTCTCGACGAAATCGGCGGCGGCCTCACCAGCGCCGAGGCGGACGAGCTGGTGGGCGCGATCCGCGAGCTGCGTGGACGTGGAATTTCCATCGTCTGGATCGAACATATCGTGCACGTTCTGCTGCAAGTCGCGGAACGGCTGATCTGCATGGATGCCGGCAGGATTATCGCCGACGGCGAGCCCCGCGCCGTGCTGGCTGACTCCGGCGTGGTCGCCGCCTATCTCGGAGGGGCCCCAGCGTGAGCGCCCTCGCCGTCAATTCGCTCAACCTGCATCACGGCCTGCTGCACGCTGTGCGGGACCTGTCGCTCAATGTCGCCGAGGGCGAGATCGTTGCCCTGGTCGGCGCCAACGGCGCCGGCAAGACGACGCTGCTGCGCGCCATCGCCGGTGCGCACCGGCCCACCTCCGGGACCATCACCTACGGTGGCGCCGACATCACCCACCGGGCGGCGCACCGCCGCGTCAACATGGGCATCGCCCTCGTGCCCGAGGGGCGGCGGCTCTTTACGCAGATGACGGTCGAGGAAAACCTGCTGCTCGGGCGCATGTCGGGCCGGCCCGGGACCTGGACCGTCGACAAGGTGCTCGAGACCTTTCCGAACCTCACGGCTCGCCGCACGGCCCGCGCCGCTACGCTTTCCGGTGGTGAACAGCAGGCAACCGCCATCGGCCGCGCGTTGATGAGCAATCCCTCGCTGCTGCTGCTCGACGAACTGTCGCTGGGCCTGTCGCCGATTGCCGTCGACCGTCTCTACGAATCGCTGCGCGCGCTGATGCAATCGGGCACCACGATCCTTCTGGTTGAGCAGGACCTCGGGCGCGCCATGCAGGTCGCAACCCGAGTCATTTGCATGCTCGAGGGTCATGTCGTGCTCGAAGCACCAACCGCCAACCTGGCGCGCGAACAGGTCACCGATGCCTATTTCGGCCTCGCCCAGCATCGGGTGCCGGCATGATCAACACCATCGTCCAAGGGGTATTGCTGGGCGGCTACTACGCGCTGATCGCGGCCGGCCTCAGCTTCATGTTCTCGGTCATGCGCATCATCAACCTTGCGCATGGCAGTCTCGCCGTTCTCGCGGCGTATCTCCTCCTGGTTCTGGCACAGAATTATCACCTGTCGCCGTTCGTCGGCCTGATCATCGTTCTGCCGCTGATGGCGGTGATTGGCTTCCTGCTGCAGCGCTTCGTGCTCGATCGCGCGATGCAGGCAGGACAGCTGGTGCCGATCCTCGCGACGTTCGGACTCTCGATCGTCATCGACAACGGCCTGTTCGAAACGTTCGGCGCCAACACCCGGTCGCTCAGTAATTTCATCGGCACGCTCAGCTATGACTCGATCGCCCTGCCCGGCGACATCTATGTCGGAGAACTCGCGGTCGGCACCTTTGTGCTCGCGGTAGCGGTGCTCGGCGGCCTGCAGCTCTTCCTGAGCTTCACCCCCTACGGCCGCGCCATCCGCGCCACGGCCGAGGATCCGGATACCGCTGGCCTCGTCGGCATCAACCCGCGTATGGCAACGGCCATCGCCTCCGCCATCGCGCTCTTCACGGTCGGCCTCGCCGGCGCGGCGCTCGGCATGCGCGGCACGTTCGATGCCTATGCCGGCGCGTCGCAACTGCTGTTCGCCTTCGAAGCCGCGGTCATCGGCGGCGCCGGCTCGGTCTGGGGCACGCTGATCGGCGGTATCGTGCTGGCGCTGGCGCAGACCTTCGGCGCGAAAGTTTCACCGCTCGGCTTCCTCCTCGCCGGCCATGGCGTCTTCCTCGTCGTGCTGTTCGTTCGCATCTGGCTCGTCGGCGGCGTGCGCGGCTTCTTCAGGAGGCCGGTGTGAACGCGCAGACGACCTTCCGCGTCGAACGCTGGACCGCCGCCTCGCGCATCGCGATCGGCGTTGTCGTGGTGCTCGCCGTCATCGCCGCCGTTGCCCCATTCTGGCTCGGGCCCGGCGCCATGGACCGGCTGACCATCCTGTTCGTCTACATCATCCTTGCCGTGATGTGGAACGCGCTCGCCGGCTATGCCGGCCTCGTCAGCGTCGGCCAGCAGCTCTTCCTCGGGCTCGGGGCGTACTTCACCATCAAGCTCGCCGACTGGGGCGTGAACCCCTTCGTCGCCATGGCCGGCGCTGCTCTCATCGTGGGGATCATCGCGGTGCCGCTGAGCTTTCCGATGCTGCGGCTCAGAGGAGGCGAGTTCGCCATCGGCATGTGGGTAGTCTCTGAGATGGCGCACCTGCTGGTCAACCTCGATCCGCTGGTGAAGGGTGAGACCGGCACGTCGCTGATCTCGCTCAACGCCTTTGACGCGCCACTCCGGCGCAACCTCATCTACTGGCTGGCGCTGGTGGCGCTGCTCGTCCTGCTCGCCGCACTGTTCGCGCTGCTGCGTAGCCGCGTCGGCGCCGCCATCCAGGCCATCCGCGACAACGAGGAGGCGGCTGCCTCGGTCGGCGTGCGCGTCACCTCCACCAAGCGCCTGATCTTCGTCTTCACCGCCTTCGGCGTGGCGATGGCCGGGGCGCTCTGGCTTGCGACCGCACTGACCTTCCAGCCCAAGGCCTATTTCTCGGTGCAGTGGACCGCCTACATGATCTTCATGGTGCTGGTCGGGGGCATCGGCACATTCGAGGGTGCCATCCTCGGTGCGGTGATCTTCTTTGCCATCGAGACCTGGTTCGGCGCCACCGGCGTCTGGTACCTCGTCGGGCTCGGCGCCACGGCGCTGATCTTTGCCCTCGTGCTGCCGCGCGGCATCTGGGGCGCCATAGAGCGCCGGACCGGCCTGCGCCTGTTGCCGGTCGGCTATCGCCTCGAGTTCAAGCTGCCGGGGGTCAAGCCATGATGCTTTTGGGCAAGACCATCATCGTCACCGGCAGCGCCTCGGGTATCGGCGCCCGCACCGCCGAGCTCTGCGCCCAACTGGGTGCCGATGTCATTGGCGTCGACCGGCGCGAGGGCGGCCCGTCGCTGAGCGGCTTCATCCGCGGTGATCTGTCGAGCCAGGCCGGCATCGACGCAATCGTCGGGCAATTCCCGCAGCGCATCGACGCTCTTTGCAATGTCGCCGGTCTCTCTGGCGCACCCGGCGCAGCGCCGACTGTCGCCGTCAACTTCTACGGCCTGCGCGGCCTGAGCGAGGCCACCGCGACGCACATCCGTCCTGGCGGAGCGACCGTCAATGTCGCCTCGATCGCCGGCTATGGCTGGCGTGCCAACCTCAACCGCGCCAAATCGATGGTCGCGGTCGCCGGGTTTCCAGACGTGGCAGCCGTGCTCAAGGACCACAATGTCGCCGAAGCCGAGGGCTATCCGCTGAGCAAGGAGCTGCTGCTGCTCTGGACGCAGCTTGCCGCACACCAGCCCCGGTTCAGACAGAACGGCGTTCGTGTCATCTCGGTAAGCCCGGGTCCGGTCGAGACGCCGATCCTCGGCCAGTTCCGCCAGGTGTTCGGCGACAAGCGCGTGGACGACGATATCGCCGCTGCGGGACGCGCCGGAACGCCGGCGGATATTGCGCCAGTCATCGCCTTCCTCTGCTCGGATGGCGCCCGCTGGATCAACGGCACGAACATTGCGGCGGACGGCGGCCTCGAAGCGGCGGTCAACGCACAAGCTCTGGGATTTTAGGAGACGGCAAGATGGACATCGGATTCCTGATCGACGGCGAGGAGCGGCAGGCGCAGAGCGGCGCCACCTATGACCGCAACGATCCCTATACCGGCAAGCTCGCCACTCGCGCCGCGGCGGCGGGCGTCGCCGACGCCAAGGCCGCGGTCGACGCGGCGGCGGCGGCCTTCAAGAGCTGGAGCAAGACCGGCCCGGGCGAGCGCCGCGCCCTGCTGATGAAAGCCGCCGACGTGATGGACAGCAAGGTCGGCGAATTCACCCGCCTGATGCTCGAGGAGACCGGCGGCACGGCCCCCTGGGCCGGGTTCAACGTCATGCTCGCCGCCAACATGCTGCGCGAAGCCGGTGCCATGACGACGCAGATCGCCGGCGAAGTCATCCCCTCGAACAACCCGGCGATTACTCTCGCCATGGGCATTCGGCAGCCTGCGGGTGTCGTGCTTGGCATTGCGCCGTGGAACGCGCCGGTGATCCTCGGCACCCGCGCCATCGCCATGCCGCTTGCGTGCGGCAATACGGTGGTGCTCAAGGCCTCCGAAAGCTGCCCCGGTATCCACCGGCTGATCGGCCAGTGCCTGCTCGAAGCGGGCGTGCCCAAGGGCGTCGTCAATGTCATCACCAACGATCCCAAGGACGCCGCAGCGGTGGTCGAAGCGCTGATCGCGCATCCTGCGGTGCGCCGCGTCAACTTCACCGGCTCGACCGGCGTCGGCAAGCGCATCGGCGAGCTCGCGGGCCGTTACCTGAAGCCGGCACTGCTCGAGCTCGGCGGCAAGGCGCCGCTGGTGGTACTCGACGACGCCGACATCGATGGGGCCGTGAACGCCGCCATCTTCGGCTCGTTCATGCACCAGGGACAGATCTGCATGTCGACCGAAAAGATCATCGTCGACGACAAGATCGCCAACGAATTCGTGGACAAGCTCGGCAAGCGCGCGGCGCAACTGCCCGCCGGTGATCCGCGTGGCCATGTCGTGCTCGGCTCGCTCATCAGCACGCAGTCGGCCGAAAAGATGGAAGCCTTGATCGCGGACGCCACTGCCAAAGGCGCCAAGATCAGGGCCGGCGGCAAGCGCAACGGCACCGTGGTCGAGGCCACCGTGCTCGACAACGTGACCGCGGGCATGCGCATCTATTCCGAGGAATCGTTCGGCCCGGTGAAATCGGTGATCCGGGTGAAAGGCGAGGACGAGGCCATCCGCGTCGCCAACGACACCGAATACGGCCTCTCCTCGGCCGTATTCAGCCGCGACATCCAGCGCGCCCTGCGCGTCGCGTCGCAGATCGAGGCCGGCATCTGCCACATCAATGGCCCGACCGTGAACGACGAAGCGCAGATGCCGTTCGGCGGCGTCAAGGGCTCGGGCTTCGGCCGCTTCGGCGGCAAGGCGGCAATCGCCGAGTTCACGGACCTGCGCTGGATCACCATCGAAGACCCCAAGCAGGGCTATCCGTTCTGATGCAATTCGCCCGCCTCAACGATGTGACGCTGCACTATCAGGTGATCGGCTCGCCGCAGAGCCGGCCGACGCTCGTGTTCGTCAATTCGCTGGGCACCGACTTCCGTATCTGGCGCGACGTGGTGGTGCGGCTTGTTGGCGAGTTCGCCGTGGTGACCTACGACAAACGCGGGCACGGCCTTTCCGAAGTCGGCGCGACGCCTTATTCGATGGAGCTGCTGGCCGAAGATCTTGCCGCCCTGCTCGACCACATCGGCGTGCGTCGCGCGACCATCTGCGGCGTTTCGGTCGGCGGGCTCGTTGCGCAGCAGCTCTATCACGATCGTCCGGATCTGGTGGCCGCGCTCATCCTCTGCGATACCCTCGACAAGATGGGCGATGCCGAGTTCTGGAGCCGGCGCATCGCCGCCATCGAAGCCAACGGCCTCGGCTCAATCGCCGACGGCATCCTGGAACGCTGGTTTACAGCGGAGTTCCGGTCGGCGGACAACGCCGACTTCGCCGGCTACCGCGCGATGCTGGCACGCCAGCCAGCCGACGGCTACATCGCGACTTGCATCGCCCTGCGCGACGCGGACCTGCGCGGCAAGACATCCCGCATCACCGCGCCCACGATCGTGATTGTCGGCGACCAGGATGTGTCGCCGACGCCCCGCGCTGCGGCCGACTTTGCCAAATCTATCCCGCATGCCCGCCTCGAGGTCATCAAGGGCAGCGGGCACATCCCTTCGGTCGAACAGCCGGAAATGCTGACGGCCATCCTGCGTGCGTTCATGTCCTTCGTCGGAACGGAGACGGTCTCCCATGTCAGCCACTGATCTCAAGTCGCCGCGCCTGCGGCAGGGGGAGCAGACGCGCCGTGCCGTCCTGAGCGACGAACATGTCGAACGCGTCGAGGCGGCGACCACCGGCTTCGACGCGCCGTTCCAGGACCTCATCACCGAAGCCGCCTGGGGCCATCTGTGGTCGCGCAGCGAGTGGAGCAAGCGCGAGCGCTCGATCGTCACGATCGCGTTGCTGGCGGCGCTCGGCCACACCGAGGAACTGGCGATGCATGTCCGCGCCACCGTCCGCACCGGCGCCAGCGAGGCCGACGTGCGCGAGGCGCTGCTGCACGTCGCGATTTATGCTGGGGTGCCCGCCGCCAACACGGCCTTTCGTGTCGCCAAGCAGGCCTTCGCCGAAATGGCGACCGGAAAAGCCGCCGAATGAGTAACGCGTCCAACAGCGCCCCCGAGACCGGACCGTTCTATCCGCGCGACCGCCTGTGGCACCCGCCGGCGCTGACCCCGAACTACCGCACCACGGTGCTCCGCTCGCCGCAGCGCGCGCCGATCTCCTTTTCCAATACCATGTCGGAAATGACCGGCCCGGTGTTCGGCCACAGTATCATCGGCGCGCTCGACAACGACCTGATCCACAATTTCGCCAAGCCCGGCGAAAGCGCCCACGGTCCCCGCATCATCGTTCACGGCCGCGTGCTCGACGAGCGCGGCCGTCCCGTCCCTGGCGCGCTGCTCGAATTCTGGCAGGCCAATGCGGCTGGACGCTACCGCCACAAGAAGGACGGCTACCTCGCTCCGCTCGATCCGAATTTCGGCGGCTGCGGCCGCGTCCTCACCGGCGACGATGGCAGCTATACGTTCCGCACCATCCAGCCCGGCGCTTACCCCTGGCCGAATGGCGTCAACGACTGGCGGCCCGCGCATATCCACTTCTCGATCTTCGGCTCGGGCTTCGCCCAGCGGCTCATCACCCAGATGTATTTCGAGGGCGATCCGCTGATCAAACTCGACCCCATGACCGGCGGCCTCAGCGATCCGCGCGCGGTCGAGCAGTTGATCGCGCCACTCGACATGGCACGCACCATCCCGATGGACGCCACCGCCTACAAATTCGACATCGTCCTGCGCGGTCGCCGCTCGACCATGTTCGAAAACCGCCTAGAGGGCAATTGATGCCGCAACGCCTCGACACCCTCAAGGAGACGCCGTCGCAGACCGCCGGCCCCTATGTCCACATCGGGCTCATGCCCAACTTCGTCGGCATTCACGGTGCCCACGCCGACGATCTCGGTGACCACCTCGTCAACGACAAGACAAAGGGTGAGCTTGTCGTCATCGAGGGTCACGTCTTCGACGGTACCGGCGAACCATTGCGCGATTGCGTTGTCGAGATCTGGCAGGCCGACGCCGAGGGCCTCTACCCCAGTCCCTCCGAAACTCGTGGAGCCGCCGATCCAAACTTTGCCGGCTGGGGCCGCACCGCCGCCGACCCGCAGACCGGACTCTATCGCTTCGAAACCATCAAACCCGGCCGCGTCCCCTTCCCCGACGGCCGCATGCAGGCGCCGCATGTCAGCGTCTGGATCGTCGCGCGCGGCATCAATCTCGGGCTCAATACGCGGCTCTATTTTGCCGACGAGGCCGAAGCGAACGCCGCCGATCCCGTCCTCGGCCGCATCGAACACAAGACGCGCGTGAAGACGCTGATCGCCCCGCGGCAGGGCGACACCTACACCTTCGACATCCACCTTCAGGGCCAGGATGAAACGGTGTTCTTCGACACTTAGGAGCATCGCATGAGCATTTCGCCGTTCGATCACGCGCTCCTCTCCGGCCTGCTCGGCGACGATGAGGTCGGCGCATTCTTTTCAGCCGACAGCGAAATCCAGCAGATGCTGCGGTTCGAGGAAGCGCTGGCACTGGTCGAAGGTGAAGAAGGCATCATCCCGTCGGAGATCGCAGATGGGATTGCCGAGCAATTACAGAGCTTCGTGCCGAACTACGATGCCATCCGGAGGGCGACCCAGCGCGACGGTGTGATCGGCGTCGAGTTCGTGCGCCAGTTGCGCGATGCGCTGGGGGCCCCGTTCGACCAGTACGTGCATTTCGGGGCAACCAGCCAGGATCTGGTCGACACCGCCCTCGTACTGCGGCTACGGCCGGTCCTCGGCATCATCGAGCAACGGATCGTCGCCGTCCGAAGCAGCCTCGCGGAACTCGGCCGGCTCTTCGGCGACCGCCGCGTCATGGGCCGTACCCGCATGCAGGACGCCCTGCCCATTGCCGTATACGACAAGCTTGCGACGTGGGATGGCCCGCTGGAGCGCCATCTCACCCGGCTATCCGAGCTCCGGCCACGGTTGATGGTGCTGCAGTTCGGCGGCGCCGCGGGCACGCTCGACAAACTGGGCGATCGCGCCAGCCAGGTCTCTGCGCGCCTCGCCAAAGCGCTCGATCTCTCGCCAGCCCGCTCCTGGCACAGCCAGCGCGACAACATCGTCGAGCTCGCCGACTGGCTGTCGCAGACCGCCGGCAGCCTGGGCAAGATCGGCGCCGATATCGGCCTCATGGCGCAGAACCGCTTCGGAGAGATCGCGCTCGAGGGCGGCGGCGGCTCGTCGGCCATGCCGCACAAGCACAATCCGGTGGGCGCCGAGGTTCTGGTTACCCTGGCCCATTTCAACGCCACCCAGATCGCCGGCATGCACACCGCGCTTGTCCACGAACAGGAACGCTCGGGCGCGGCCTGGACCCTCGAATGGCTGATCCTGCCGCAGATGGTGGTTGCCACCGCGGCCTCGCTGCGCACCGGGCTATCACTTCTCGGTCAGATCACCCGCATCGGCGACATCGCCTGATGCGGACCCAGGTCGCGATCATTGGCGCCGGGCCCGCCGGTCTGTTGCTCGGAGCGCTATTGGGCAAGGCCGGCATCGACAACGTCATCGTCGAGCGCGCGAGCGCCGCACATGTCCTGTCGCGCATCCGCGCCGGGGTGCTCGAGCAGGGCACCGTGGATTTGCTGCGCTCGGTCGGATGCGGGGCCCGCCTCGATCGCGAGGGACTGGTGCACGAGGGCATCGACCTCGCCTTCGGCGATATGCTTCATCGCATCGACCTCCGGCGGCACTCGGGCGGCCGCAGCGTCACCGTGTATGGCCAGACCGAGGTAACGCACGACCTGATGGAAGCCCGCACCACGGGCGGCCACACCACGATCTACGAAGCCGCCGATGTCGCGGTGCACGATGTCGGCACTGCTCCGTTTGTGACCCTCGCCAAGGACGGCACGGAAATCCGCCTCGACTGCGACTTTATCGCCGGCTGCGATGGCTTTCACGGCGTCAGCCGGCAATCCATCCCCGCGGACGCCATGCATGCGTTCGAGCGCATCTACCCCTTCGGCTGGCTGGGGCTGATGGCCGACGTGCCGCCGGCCAACGACGAACTGATCTATGCCCGTCACCCGCGCGGCTTCGCCCTCTGCTCCATGCGTTCGCCCACCCGCAGCCGCTACTATGTCCAGGTCGACTCCTCGGAGCGGGTCGACGACTGGAGCGATACGCGGTTCTGGGACGAGCTGCGCCGGCGTCTGCCCGAGGCGGCCGCAGCCCGTATCAGCATCGGCCCCTCGATCGAAAAGTCGGTGGCGGCGCTGCGCTCCTTCGTCGCCGAGCCGCTGCGCTTCGGCCGCCTGTTTCTGTGCGGCGATGCCGCGCACATCGTGCCGCCCACCGGCGCCAAGGGGCTGAACCTCGCCGCCAGCGATGTGCACTATCTGTTCGAGGGGCTCCGGGAGTTCTACAAGGACGCGTCCGAAGCCGGGCTCGATGCCTACTCGGCGCGCGCCCTCGCCCGCGTCTGGAAGGCCGAGCGTTTTTCGTGGTGGATGACCTCCACCTTGCATCGCTTCCCGGACCAAGGCGAGTTCGGCGAGCGCCTGCAGCTTGCCGAGCTCGACTACCTCACCCACTCCGACGCCGCGATGAGCGTCCTAGCTGAGAACTACGTCGGATTGCCATTCTAGGCGCGTTCCAGTGCCACCGCGATCCCCTGCCCCACGCCGATGCACATGGTGGCGAGTGCGCGCCGCTTGCCGCTGAGGCTCAACTCCAGCGCTGCCGTGCCGGCAATGCGGGCGCCGCTCATTCCGAGCGGATGGCCCAGCGCGATCGCTCCGCCATTGGCATTGACGTGCGGCGCGTCGTCGGCCAGCCCCAGCTCGCGCAGCACGGCAAGCGCCTGGCTGGCGAAGGCCTCGTTGAGCTCGATCACATCGAAGTCTTGTGGGCTGAAGCCGAGCCGGGCGCAGAGCTTGCGGGTCGCCGGCACGGGGCCCATACCCATGATCCGTGGCGGCACGCCGGCGGCCGCACCACCGAGTACCCGCACTATCGGCGTCAGCCCGTGTCGTTTCGCTGCGGCCTCGGACGCCACGATCAGCGCGGCGGCGCCGTCGTTGACGCCCGACGCGTTGCCGGCCGTCACGGTCCCGCCTTGCCGGAAGGGAGTGGGCAGCTTCGCCAGCACCTCCAGTGAGGTATCGGCGCGCGGATGCTCGTCCTTATCGACGACGATGGGGTCCTTCTTCCGCTGCGGGATGCTGACCGGCACGATCTCCTTGCCGAACCGCCCGTTCTGCTGCGCCGCGATGGCCCGCTGCTGCGACCGGAGCGCGAAGGCGTCCTGATCGGCGCGGCTGACCTTGTAGTCCTCGGCCACGTTCTCGCCCGTCTCCGGCATCGAATCGATACCGTACTGCTGCTTCATCAGCGGATTGACGAAACGCCACCCGATGGTCGTGTCATAAATCTCGGCATGGCGCGAGAATGCTGCTTCGGCCTTGGGCAAAACGAACGGCGCCCGGCTCATGCTCTCGACCCCGCCCGCAACGTAAAGCTCGCCTTCACCCGACTTGATCGCACGCGCGGCGATAATCACCGCATCCATGCCGGAACCGCACAGCCGATTGATCGTCGTCCCCGGCACGCTCAGGGGCAGTCCCGCCAGCAGCAGGCTCATCCGCGCGACGTTGCGGTTGTCCTCGCCCGCCTGGTTGGCACAGCCGAAGAGGACGTCGTCCACCGCCTCCCAGTCGACACCGGCATTTTCGGCGATCAGCGCCTTGAGCGGCACCGCGCCCAGATCGTCGGCGCGGACCGACGACAGTGCCCCGCCGAAGCGGCCGATCGGTGTCCGCCTGTAGGCGCATATGAAAGCTTCGCTCATCGTGCGTCCCCGCGATGCGCGGCAGCGGTCCGTGCTTGCAAGTCCCGCAGCGTGCCGAGCTCAAGCTCGGTCGGTTCCGGCGTTTCCTCGACCGATGCTGCAAACCGCACCGGCCAACCGCAATTGTCCTGTACCTGCTGCCGCGTCACGCCCTTGTGCAGCGACCTCACGGTGAATTCCTTGCTCTCAGGATCGGGCCGCCAGATTGCAAGATCGGTGATCAGGAGCGTCGGCCCCTTGGTGCTGATCCCCAGCCGCTGCCGGTGGTCCCCGCCCTCGCCGTGGCCAAAGCTTGTAAAGAAGTCGATCGTGTTGACCATCGAGCGCGGTGCCTGCTTGAGCGTGATGAAGATTTCGCCACACGAGGTGGCGATTTCGGGCGCGCCTCCCCCACCCGGCAGCCGTACCTTGGGATGCGTGTAGTCGCCGATCACCGTGGTATTGATGTTGCCGAAACGATCAAGTTGCGCCGCGCCGAGAAAACCGATGGAAATGCGCCCGCCCATCAGCCAGTAGCGGAACATCTCCGGCACGCTCACCGTGCAGAGCGCCGTTTCACACAGCTCGCCGTCGCCGATCGAGAGCGGCAGCACCTCGGGCGCCGTGCCGATCGTTCCGGACTCGTAGATCAGCGTAATGTCCGGAGCGTGCGTGAGTCGCGCGACGTTGCATGCCGCCGACGGTGCGCCGATGCCGACGAAGCAGACGTCGTCGTTGCTCAGCGCGCGCGCCGCCGCGATGGTCATCATCTCGGTGGGGGTGAAGTTGGTCATCGCAAGGCCTCCACACGCTGCACGAAGACCTCAGGCCCGGCGTTCAGCACGTTTGCCTCCATCCATGCGCTGAACGCCTCGCGGTCGGCCGAGATCTTGTCCCATTCGAGATAGGCGGCATTATCGCGGGCGTAGTAGCCATACGTGTACGACGGATGTGCGCCGCCCGGCACTACAGCCACCGCATCGATCGTCCAGTGCGGCAGGATCGTCAGGTTCGGGTGCAGGCCCTTGAAGCTCGGCACCACCTCTTCCACCGTCACCACCACACGCTTCGCCGCGAGCGCAGCTTCCTTTTGCACACCGATGATGCCCTCGATCAGCACGTCGCCCTTTTCGCTCGCCTTCTGGGCATGGATGAAGGTGACGTCCGGCCGATGCGACGGGATTGCCGCCAGTTCCTCGCCCGTAAACGGACAAATGACGGACTTGATGTCCGGATTGACCTCCTTGAGCCCGGCGCCCTTGTAGCCGCGGAACACCGCGCACGGCAGGCCGCTGGCGCCCGCCTCGTAGGCCTGCGCCATCGCCGAATGCGAATGCTCCACCGTTTCGATACCGCGCGGATAGCTGTGCTCGATGGCGTCGCGCATCCGCCGCAGCAGCCCGACGCCGGGGTTGCCGGCGTAAGAGAAGATCACCTTGCGCGCGAGCCCCATGCCGATCATCTGGTCGTAGATGATGTCCGGCGTCATCCGCAGCAGCGTCAAATCCCTGATGCCTTGCCGGATCGCCTCATGCGCCGCGGCATGTGGAATGAGGTGGGTGAAGCCTTCGAAGGCCACCATGTCGCCATCGCGCAGGTTGCGCTGCACCGCGTCGTGCAGTGAGAGAAACTCGGCCATCGTTATCTCGCTGTTTTTCTTATGAGACCACGTCAGTCACCCCAAAAATAATGATATTGTGCCTCGTACTCATAACCGGAGAGCATGTATGCTTGACCAGCGTATCAAGCTTCGCCACCTCAATTCGGTGCTCGAAACCGCCCGCCTCGGCGGCGTGGCCCGGGCCGGCGAGGCGCTTGGGATGACCCAGCCTGCCGTCTCCAAGGCCATCGCTGAGCTCGAGGCGATCGTGGGCACGCCCCTGTTCGACCGCAGTCGCCGCGCCCTGTCGCTCACACCCGCTGGCGAGCTCTTCGTCCGCCA
>Ga0134126_10004911_pt1 | contig 16706 bp, 19 predicted proteins | sample KB31752_FD_96881 | JGI IMG/M metagenome (GOLD analysis project Ga0134126, IMG submission 96881) | Terrestrial soil microbial communities with excess Nitrogen fertilizer from Kellogg Biological Station, Michigan, USA - KB3-175-2 | ecosystem: Environmental > Terrestrial > Soil > Unclassified ...
CTCCTAGGTATATAGCTGTGCCGTTCTTAGGTCCCGGTCCTATACTCCCTATAGGCAATCCGGTCCTTACGGCTACTACTATCTCATCTAGCGAGATAGACCTATCTATAGCGTACTCAGGCCCTCCTAACGCCATATCGTACACCTTTGAGTCAGCTCCGGCAGTTGGAGGACCTTTCCTACCCCTCTCCTCCTCCGCCTCTCCTTCCTTCAAGAACACCGGTCTCACTCCCAATTCCCAGTTCTTCTATAGAGCTAGAGTCCAGGTAGCTGACGGCAGGTTCTCGAACTTCTCGAACATAGTCTCGGCCACCACTCTCCAGAGTGCTCCTAGCGCTCCTTTAAACCTAAACGCCACTGTCGCCTCCTCGTCAGAGATAGATCTCACTTGGACAGCCGTATCCGGGGCTACCTCTTATAACATATATCAGAACGGTGTCTTGGAAACTACGGGAGTCCTTACTCCGTCCTTTAGTGACACAACTTTAAGTCCCAGTACTCTCTACACTTATAACGTTACTGCGGTTAATCAGTTCGGGGAATCTCCTCAATCAGCTCCTGCCTCAGGCACTACACCGAGCGCAGGTGGAGGTGGAGCTGGTATCCCAACAATAAACTGGTCTCCAGGCCACTGGTTTGAGATAGGTGGCGTAGACTCTCTCCACTCGATCTCTGACTTCACTACGAACTCTCAGATTATGGTGAACATGGACACTACGAACATAATCGTAGGGTTCTCAGCCGTGTTCGACCTCGGGCAAACCGAGGGAGCCATGAACGACTATACGGCTTTCTTCAACAACGTTCAGCAGATGATAACTTTCTGTCAGAGCGTTAACCGGAAGCTGTTCCTGAACTTTAATCTTACGGGTAACGTAGTCCACGCGACAGTACCTAGCTACATGCTCAACAACTCTACTTACGGTAGAGTGGGAGCGGGTCCTGGTACAGCCACGCAAGGTTATCAGGGAGGTCTGTTCAGCGGTCCTTCCCCAATCAATTTTAACTCCACGACTAATAGTTCTCCGAATGGGTCAGCTAAGCTAGTACGTTTCGATAACGCTAACGTTTGCGCTAGAGTTGCGAACATGCTAGCTCAGCTGTATATCAAGTTCGGTAACCAGATATACGGGGTAAACCCGTGCTATTCTGAGATCGAGGACCTATCGAACATAGTCCCTGAGCTTACTAGCGCAGCTTTTACCGCTGCTTTGTACGGTCAAGGAGGCTTGTTCGACCAGATTAGGGCAGCTTGCCCGACCTGGTTCTTACTCACTACTCCGTCCTTCCTAGGACAATCAGACTACGATACGGTCTTTGCTTGCACAGACAGAAACAATGTCTCGGTAGGCTTATACGACTTCTGTAACGACGCTGCCGTCCGTACAGGAGGAGTCTTCAGAACGTTCCCCACAGTGGGAGCTTTCTTAGGCGGACAGTACGTCAACAACGTATTCCAGCCTGTTGCTGGTAAGATAGACCGCAGAGCCTTGTTCGGTGGACGAGATTTCTCCGCTCACATAGGCGACGATGAACTCGGAGCCAGATCCTCTAGTGGATCTACTACGGGTACGGTACCTCCTGCCAGAATAGGTGATGGAGCCCTAAATACCGCACTCTGGCCTATGTGCCAGAAGATGCAGACTACCCACCAATGGTGGTACAAGAACGTCTCTCAGGGTCCACTCTGCAACACTCTGGCTAGCTATACAGGGCAACCGCCCAACTACACTGACTACTCAGGCTGGGGAAACTTGTTCGGCTTCATTAAGCAGAATCCCACCTCTCCAGTAACAGCCTACCCCTCTACTTGGCCCACTCACTAAAATGGCAATAAGCGTATTTGGAGTAGCCGCTAATCCTGCGGATCTCTCGTCATTCAACGAGAACAGCGGAGCTTGTGCTATTACGCCCCCGGCGTCGATGACTTCTGGGCAACTAGTGGTCATCTTCTCCGATTCCATGAGCGCTAACGGAGCTAGGGTTCACCACATCAGCCAAGCTGGTGGGCAGACCTGGAACACAGCTTTCACAACTACTACAGCGTTCAATACCGGAGTCTTCTGGTGCCAGTTTAACGGTACGTGGTCCGCTAATCCTAGCGTAGCCGTGACTTCAAACGCTACTTCAGAAGGATTCCAAGCAGCTATGCTAGTGATATCCCCGTCAGGAGCTAGCCCCACTTGGAGCCTGGAGTCTAGCGGCACGAACACAAACTACGCCGCTCCGTCTTCCCCGTTCAACGTAACTACGTCCGGTCTTACTCCGGTCACCCAGAACACCATAGCCGTAGCTTATTGGTTCACCGGCGTGAGTGTCCTGCCTTCACCGGCCTATACTCTCCAGACATCTGGATGGGTAGCTCCCGGAGGGGCGGCTCAGTGGAGAAACTCCAACCGTGGAACCGTAGCCCTAGGCGTAAATCTTGGCACCTCTCCTGGTTCTCCTACTGGCTCTGTGACTACTCAGATGAGTGCGTCACAGGGCGGATGGACGAACATGATGATCTTCTCAGACGGTCTCGCTGCCAGCGGTGGTGGTGGCGGATTCGGTACTAATATACCCCCCGCACAACGTAAAAAGTACGTCTTCTACGACAACTACTACCCGAGGTAACTCACAGTGGAATTAGGTCTTGGTCAAAAATATAACGCTATCCAGAACTCGTTCTCGGTAGCCCAGAACGCGAGTGCAGTGGATATCGTTGCTATTACGGCCGTGTCCAACGTTCCCGTGGTTATCGAACGTATCGTCCTCACATCTAACGCTAACGCGGCTAATATCCAGGCCATATTTCTGGCACGCCGATCTACGGCGGGTACAGGCGGTTCGGCCGGTACTCTTACTCCAGAGCCTAACTCAGCCCCGGCTGCTAGCTCTACGTTCACGTTTAACGTGACGACCCCTGGTACTCTTAAGAACGCCTCAGATCCAGAGATCTGGCAGCAGTTCGCCCCTTACGAGTTTAACCGTAAGCCTGGTGGTCTTCTGGTTGTTCCTGGTGAGACGTTCGTTATCGCTGCCTCGTCTATTGCGGCTACTTTCACTGCTTCTGTTCATATCGAACTAGTCGAACTCAAGTAACAGTGATCCAGGTAGTTGTTCGTAATAGGGAGGTCCCAAGTGTCAGGAAGACTAGGAAGTACTTATCTTTCCTTTTTGCCCCCGTACACCAGGGATCCCCCAAGCCTCTCCTCACAGTTAAGGTTAGGAACAACTACGTATTCCGTACAGGCTGTAGAGCTAAGACTCTCCGGATTGGAATTCTACTTGCAGCCACTAGAAAGACAGCCGTCCTTCTCTACCGTAAGCTCCAGTGGCCCGAACAACGCTTCCCAGTGTTCACCCCACACAAGCGACCCATGAAGGCTTATGGCCTCGTGGTAGCCCCTCAGACCTCTACGGGTCAAGGAGGAACCGGTATGGACGTTGACCACTATCTCGGCCTATCATTCATTCACCTTGGTGGAACTCATGGATTTTAAAGAACATACGGACGCTCCGCACTTCATCTATCTAGTGGAGTGTGTAGGACCTGATGGTAAGGTCAAGTGGACTGAAGAGTTCCACAATACGGTTACCACAGGAGGCAAGAACGACCTTCTGACTAACTACTTCAAAGGCTCGGCGTATACCGCTGCGTTCTTTGTGGGACTGGTAGACAATGCCTCATTCTCTGCGATTTCAGCCGCAGACACTGCTTCTTCTCACGCAGGTTGGGTGGAATCTGTGGCTTACTCAAACGCCACTAGGCCAACGCTTACTCTGGGAACAGCCTCAGGAGCCTCCATCGACAATTCGGCTTCTAAAGCCTCCTTCTCGATTAACGCCACAGCTACCATCAACGGAGCTTTCACTATCACGAATAGCACCAAGAGTGGTACGACAGGAGTGCTCTACTCTGCGGGCTCGTTCGGAGCTACTCGTTCCGTTCTTAACGGCGACACTCTAAACGTCCAAGTAACCTTAACGGTGTAACTTGGCTGGTGTTACCGCCATTGGTGCGCCTGTTCAGATATTCATTGTTCCCACAGCGGTACTAGGGGCAGGAGTCCACGGTCCTTTCTCTTCTCCACAAATGGGAGGATCTTACTCACGGTACCAAATACAGATTACACCTGGGCCTAGTTGGCCGGCTACTGGTGATGTTCTTACAGTATTCGTAGAAGCTAGTACAGACGGGGTAACGTGGAAACCTGATGCTCAAGTAACTTTTGGTGGTGGTACTTGGACAGATAAGTCTGGAGCTACGGTAACTACAGCCCCTTGGGAAGTTACAATAGGCACGCTTAACCCAGGCCCTAATGCCATTAAGTTAACCACCCGTCCCACAGATTTGTATAGGGTTACCCTCACAGCGTTACAGACATGTGCGCCAGTGCTTAAAATGTTCGGAGTTCCGTGACAGCTTCGGTTTTACAAGAAAGACAGACCTCTAATGGTGGAGCTACCGTACCTTCGGTATCTTTGGCCTTCAGTTCTAATCTAACTGCTGGAAGTACACTACACGTTGTTGGTTCTCAAGGCCAAGCTAGCACAGTTACTTATACTTTCTCAGACACTGTAAACGCCTATACCTCTCAAGAGAAGTCTTATGACACAGGCAATAACCAGGGCATAGGACACGGAACGGCCGTTAATGTGGCCGCCGGAGCTACAACAGTAAAAGTTACCTTTTCCGTATCTTCCGCTTTTACGGCTCTATGGATAAGAGAGATAGGCGGAGTAGGCACAGCTTCTCTCGATGGCCACAATAGCGCCGACAATACTGGGGGCACAGGTAGCGTAACTGCCACTAACGCCAATCAGCCGGCACTAATAAGTGCGGTAGCTGTAGCGTCCAGCACACCTGCAGCGACTAGCGGCACACAAGATAGCTCAGGATGGTTGTTCGGAACAGTCACTAATTTTGGTACTAGCTCTCACCAGAGAATAACCACGACAGGCTCACAGAGCGCAAGCTTTTCTTCAACCAGTGGACTTTGCTCAGTTATAGCCATCTTTGATGAGTCCACAGGAGCAACTGTCCAGGGCATGCTGCCACAATCTTTCAACAGACTACTTTACGTTTAAGGACTAACTATGGCCGCTAATGGCATAATGTACACAGTAGCTTTCGATAACCAGTCGGTTACGAATGCGGCCCAGGATCTTATGGTAGTCGCAGCAGCGGCTGCTGTTCCGGTCCTTATCCACTCATGGAAGCTCACTTTCGTCCCCACGATTTCCTCGGGCGTAGCCCAGGATGTCAGGGCTCAGTTACGTACTCTCGTACGCTCTACCGCTGGCTCAGCGGGCACAGCCGTCACTCCTAGAGCCGTTAACCAGAGAAATACTCTAGCCGCTCAGGGCACCTATACGCAGCTTAGGACCACTCCCGGCACATCCGGTAACGTCCTTAGTGCTGAGCAGCCTTCTATCATAGTGCCTTGGGAACGAGTATTCACGGCAGACCAACGTATTCTAGTCCCTGCTAATACTATCTGGGCCATCAACCTAGAAGCTGGACTAGGCGGAGCCGTTAACGCCTCCTTCGAGATGTACGTCGAGGAAATCTAATGTCCGGTACGACCGTATTCCCGGTCACTCAATATATACCTCTTGGTCGAGAGGTCGAGATACGGCCCACCGACCATTCTGCCTTAATGTTCTTGAGGCACGTCTCGACAGGTACTACGTATAATCTCTCTATCACTGAATCAGGCAACGCTACCGATTCCAATGTCAATTTCCTCACAGCCCTCAATACACTACAAGAGAATGGATCAGCAGGAGATGTGGTTACAAACGTCCTCTCTGCCCTTAACGTACTCACCGAATCTGGATCAGCTACAGACTCTACAGATCCCCCAGGGTCTATTTACACAGTACCCTTGTCTGAAGCCGGTTCCGCTACCGATTCCGTGGCTGGTGGATTTGTATTCCTTAACTCGCTAACCGAGTCCGGGTCTGCCTCTGATTCTCCCAGCAACACTCTCACAGCCGTTAATACGGTTTCTGAGGCTGGTTCAGCCAGCGATTCTACTGATCCTCCAGGATCTACTTACAACGTCCCAGTCACAGAGGCAGGCTTAGCCACAGACACTCTAGCCGCCGATGGTGGCCTAGGAAACCAATCTGGATCTGCCCTTCTAATGCTCTTTCACCATAGGCTACACTAATGGCATTTAACATACACTATGACACTATTAAAGTAGCTGGTGCTACGACTTCTCAGACTAGCCCGGACTATAAGAACGAGTGGGGATGCGGAGCCAGGATCTTCGTGAACATGACGAACGTAGGTACGGGTTCTGTAACCCTTACGTTCCAGGGCAAGGACCCTACTAGTGGTCAGTACTACAATATTCTAGTCGGGGCTCCTATAGTCTCGAACACCTTCACCCAGTACTCTATCTTCCCTGGGGCTGCGGCAGTAGCCAACTCCTCGGTTAACGATATCGTACCTCTTACTTGGCGCATTATCATGACCGCCAATAACGCCAACCCCACGACTTACTCAGTAGGAGTGTCACTGATTGGATAATTTACCCGCAAAGCACCGCGCCCATCTTTGGAAGAAGGGACAGAGCGGCAACCCCGCTGGAAGACCTAAGGGAGTCCGTAACAAGATTACCCTTATGAAAGAGGCTCTCGAAGGAGAGCTCAGGAGCCAGATTGGCCCTCATATGGCAGATGTTGTCATGAAAGCTATTGAAATGGCTAAGGACGGCAACGAAGCCATGATTAAACTGTTGGTAGACAAAACTGTGCCTACTACCAAAGCTTCTGAAGATGAAAGTGCGCAGAAAGAAAAGATCGTCATTCAAATCGGCAAACTGCCCGACCGTAAAGACGAAGAGATTCCTATTAAAGGAGAAGTTATAGATGGCTAGTTATGATTCGAAGGCTGCCAACAAAACTAATGGCGGGAGCAAACATCAACGCCAGTGCACGGGGGGAGACTTCGACAACACCCCGGGCCAGGTGGATATGAATGTAGACGCTAAAGTTCTGTTGTGCGCAACGGAGTCTGGTCCTAAAGGTCTAGATTCCATGGGTGGTTCCGAGCATCGGGGCCGTGGTAATTCTAAGAACTCTGGGTACTAATCATGCAAACTAACGCACCTCAGAGACGCCAGTACCAGGACGTATTTACTCAGATTGCTAGTGGGTGGGCAACCGCCTCCCCTGGTGCGATCGCGTCAGGTGCGAGCGGCTCTGTCACTATTACTGTCCCCGGCGTAGCCGCTGATGGTACTTGGGAAGTCATAAGCGAGACTACTAACGCCGCCAACCTGGCGGTGGCTGGTGTCCTTATTACTGGCACGGTTTCGGCCGCCAATACCGTTATCCTCACTATTGCCAACCTGTCCGGTGGTTCAATTACTCCTACGGCTGCCTCTAAGTATGTGGCTGTCTGCGGTAAGCTGGATCCTCGTTTCACTCTCTAATGGAGTTTAACCTCCACGAAGCTCAGCTAGAAATCTTCGAATCCCCGGCCCGTTTCAAAGTTGTTGCGGCGGGCCGTAGGTTCGGGAAAAGTCATCTAGCTGCCGTAGAACTCCTCGTACACGCCTTACAGGACACTAATAACCAAGGCTATAACGTACAGGATAAGGAGGTCTATTACATAGCTCCTACCTTTGAGCAGGGCAAGAAGATCATGTGGCCCAAGCTCAAGGATATGGCTGGGTATGCTAAGGATGGAGGTCTGATTGAATCGACTTTCGAGAATACTGGTACCGCTACTCTTATCAATGGTCGCAGGATATCTATTCGCGGCGCTGATAGACCAGACACCCTTCGGGGAGTCGGACTTTCTTACGTCGTCCTCGACGAATATGCCTTTATGAAGCCCGACGTGTGGTCCTTGATTATAAGGCCCGCACTAGCAGACGTAGAGGGAGAAGCCTTGTTTATCGGTACTCCTGATGGCAAGAACCACTTCTACGAATTGTGGAACGATGCTAATGGAAAGCTCAGAAAGCACGGATGGCAAGCTTGGCAGTTCGAGTCACTTAAGAATCCTAAGCTCAATCCTGACGAAATTCATCAGGCCATCACCGCTTCTAATATGTCCGTCGCTGCGGCTCGTCAAGAATTCGGAGCTAGTTTTAACTCGGGCGGAGGCATCATCCTTAAGGAAGAGTCTTGGAGATACTCTGAAGAGCCTTCCGAAGGACATTATTATATATCAGTGGACCTTGCGGGATTTACTCCAGAAGGGTCTATCAAGAAAGGCCAGCTAAAGATCCTAGACGAGCACGCTATAGCTATCGTTAAGTGCGGTACCTATGGATGGTGGGTCAAAGAGATTATCCACGGTAAGTGGGATACCCGAGAGACTGCTATACGCATCCTCAAGGCTTACAAGGACACTCGTCCTCTTAAGCTAGGCATCGAGAAGGGAGCCCTCAGAATGGCAGTGATGCCGTACCTAGAGGACGAAATGGCGAGACTAAGCGTCTATTTCCCCGTATGGGATCTGACGCCTAGCGGTAAAGGAAAGGGCTCAAAAGAGGACCGTATTAAGTGGTCCTTAGAAGGACGCTTAGAGAAAGGAAGGATATTCCTAGCCAAGGAAGAGATCCCCTACAACCTCTGGCAGAGAGCCTTGATTGAGCAGGGTAACGACTTCCCCAGTCCCCTAGCTCACGACGATCTACTAGATGCTCTGGCCTACATAGACCAGTTGCAGGACGTGGACTACGGAAACGGCAACTACGACGGGTTTGACGAGGACATTGAGATACTTAATGTCTTTGCTGGTATTTAAAGCTATGAACTACGTAAAGATACTAGCGGTCTCTGTAGACATATTCTTAGCCTCCATATTCTGGAACAAGCCAGATGTCACTATTTCAAGCCTGTGCGGCTTAGCCCTAAGAAAGGATCCTAACGTAAGGTCCTTTGAAGGGTACCTAGGAAGAATGCTAAATAGAATCCAAAAAGATCACTGTGAACACGCTATAGCTTCAGATATCATTAGAGCTCAAGGCATTCTAAAGGTCCTGTCATGACTATAGCAGCCTCAGATGTAAACACCGATCCACAAAATGTAGCTTCGGAAAATCTACCGACTAGGGAAAACGATGGGGAATTGGTATCTTGGATTATGTCCCGTGTCGTCCGTTGGAGAACAACCAGAGACTCAAACTACTTCGATCTCTGGGATCAGTATTACGCACTCTGGCGAGGGCAGTGGAACGCCAAACTTAAGCAACGAGAATCAGAACGATCTAGACTCATTAGCCCAGCTACCCAGCAGGCAGTGGATGCTACCGTTGCTGAGATGGTTGAAGCTACGTTTGGACGAGGGGACTGGTTTGATGTACGTGATGAAGGGGATCCTCAACTTCAGGCGCTAGCTGAGCAAGCCAGGGATAACTTATTGGACGATTTCCAAAGGGACAAGGTTAAACATGCAATCATTGAAACGTATCTTAATGGCGCGATATACGGAACTGGTATCTCTAAGCGCATCATTGAAGACAAAAGCTACGACTCTATGGAAATGGATTCGTACAAAAATCCAGTCACTAAGAGCCAAGATGTAACTTGTGTCTACTGGCAGGCCATTCCACCATACAACTTCGTCATTGACACTGCCGCTCTTACCATTGAAGACGCCCAAGGCGTTGCTCACGAGACTGTACGACCTCTCCAAGAGATCGAGAACAAGATGCGATCAGGGGAGTACTTTAACGTGCCCATTGGCTCAGCCTCGGGTTATGCCACCGGGATCATTGCTCGGGGACCGAAAGGTGAAAACTTCGAGGTAAACATCCTAGATGCTACTTATATCACTGAGTACCATGGGCTGGTTCCGGCAAAGTATTTCGACAAGCCAGAGGAAGATACTCCTCTTGCGCCGTACGCTATCGAGGATATCTCCGACCAGCGTGCCCATCCGATGGATATGGTTGAGGCCATCGTCGTCATCGCAAACGGTAACGCACTACTCAAGAAAGAGATTAACCCCTTTCCTAACGGGGATAGGGGATTTATTGCCTATCAGCACGATAGAGTTCCAAATAGGTTTTGGGGACGAGGAGTGGTCGAGAAGGCTTATAACAGCCAACTGGCACTAGACGCAGAACTCAGGGGCCGCATAGATGCTATGGCCCTTATCACATATCCTGTTGTGGGCTTCGACGCTACTCGTCTGCCTCGCAACCTCAATCTTCAAGTGAGACCCGGCAAGGCTTTTCTCACTAACGGCGATCCTGAAACCATTATTCGCCCCCTTCAGTTCGGTCAGCTTAGCCCGCAATGGTTCGAGCAGAGCGGAGAACTGGAAAGAATGGTCCAGCTGGCCACAGGTACCTATGACCCCTCTGACGGAAATCCAGCAGCAGGATCGAGCTCCGCCAGTGGTGCCTCTATGTCCATGGGAGCCCTCATTAAGAGGTCTAAACTCACCATGCAGACAGTGGATACGGATTACCTGGACGTTATGGTCAAGAAGACGTATATAGCTTATCAGGTACTCAATCCTCAACGCTATCCGCACAATCAAGATTTTATCGTTCAATCCTCTATGTCCATTATGGCTAGGGAATTTGAACAGACTCAGATGACCAATCTATTGGCTATCGTTCCTCCTCAGTCTCCGGCATTCAATATCCTGCTCAAGGCAATCATGGAGAACTACTCTGGTCCGTCTCGACAGGAGGCTGTCCAGGCTATTGACCAGATGATGCAGCCTAACCCGCAACAGCAGCAGATGCAGCAGCAGATGCAGATGATCCAGATGCAGGGTGCTATGGCTGAGGTCGAAAAGCTTAAGGCAGAGGTGCAGAAGCTTCAGTCCGAGATGCCTCTCAATCAGGCTAAGACTATGGAAGCACACGCTAAGGCTCAGGCTATTCCTCAACAGACGGCTATCGAGGCTGCTCAGACGCACATTGAAGCCGTTAAGACTGGAGTTACCGCAGCGGAGGCGCAGCATGCCAGAATCCAAACAGGGCTCGAACACGCCCAGCACCACAAAGACCACGTTCATGACGTGGTTAAAACGGCATCTGACCACGCCCTAGGTGTGGCTAAGATCCACGCTGATATGGAGAAAGCTAAGGCTGACAGAGAACAGGCCAAGCAGGAGGCCGCTAAGGATAGGGCTGTAATGTCTCAGCAGGGCGATGCCGATAGGGCTAGCGCCGAGAAGCAGACCGGCATGAAAACTAAGGCCCAAATGACTAAAGGACCAGCTAAATAATGGAAGACCTAGAGAAGATCCAAGAGATAGAGAACGCTAGGATACTCGATAAGTACGAACGACTGTTCGCCGAGGAAGCCTGGAAAGACCTGGTAGAGGATATCAAAGAAAGGTGCGAGAACTATAAGCAGAGTCTCGTAATGAACCCCTCAGGGGAGAGAGACCTTTACTTCGTCAAAGGCTATGTCTCAGCTATGGGGTACATCATAGAGCTAGAGAACATGATAGCCCAGGCCAGGAATCAGTCCGCTCTGGAACAAGAGGCTATGTCTAGCCTACCAGGATAATATGGCACTTTCAAAGATGTTTTACGATTTCCACTGCGAGAAAGGCTGTGGAATATATTTTGAGGCAAGGGTCTACTCCTTCGAGAAGGAGAACCAGTGCCCTAATTGTGGCCGAATGGCCGCAAGATGTCTCGCTGCACCCTCCATTTGGTGGAGACAGATGGGAGTGTCTAACGACTTCCCCACTGCCGCTGCTAAGTGGGACAAGATGCAGAGAGAGAAGAACAGAAGCGATAAGGGTGGGAGAGCTGACGGTCAGCCGAACCTTAAAGAGTATTAAGCCCCGCTTCATTTTTATCCAACAAACGGTTATCACACCGGTGGAGCTATGATTATGAACTTGAATGCAGATAGTAACGAGCTAGATTTAGAATATAAAGACCTTGTAAAAGATCCTACTAATCCCGAGGCGCTTAAAATAGAAAGCGAAATCCCGGTACAGTATAAGGATAAGAGTCCCGACGAGTTAATCACCATGCACGTGAACCTGGAAAAGGTTCTGCGCAGGCAAGGGAACGAGCTAGGCCAGCTTCGACGACTCGTGGACCAGCAAAGCCAGCTTATTCTAAACCAGACAAACGTTGCTCCTAAGCAAACCGAGAAGAAGGCCCCCGAGATTACAGCGGAGAACCTTCTAAATGATCCGAAAGGCACTGTCAGCACAGTAGTTGAACAGCACCCCAGAGTCACCTCTAACGATCAGAGACTCAATCAGATGGAGCGGCAGCTAGCCCAGGAACAGTTCACCCGAGCTCATCCTACGGCTGTCCAGGACATCAATGACCCGAACTTCCAAGAATGGGTCACTGCCAGTCCTACCCGCTCAAAGCTTCTGATGAAGTTGCATCACGAGTATGACGTAGGTGCCGGCAACGAGCTTTGGGACCTGTGGAAAGACCACAAAGAGGCTAAGGAAGCTTCGGAGAACGCGCGTAAAGGCCGCGTAGCAGCCGTATCGACTGTTAAGAACGCTGGTGGGGAACCTACCGGTAAGACTATATACAGTCGGGCTAAGCTAGGCGAACTACAGTTACGTGCTCAAGCCGGAGATCCGGTTGCACTAGCCAAGTGGAATGACCCTGAGTTCCAGAAGGAATACATGCTGGCCTATGCCGAGGATAGGGTGCGGTAGCCCCTCGCCCGCCGTCCGGCGGATCGTGTCCGTTAATTCATTTCATAGGAAATCTAAATGTCACTAGGCACTGGTCAATTAACATTTAGCAATATCAGCAACTTTTTGCCCCAGTTGTGGGCGGATGAGTTGTCTGTACGCTATAAAAAGAACCTTGTCGTAGCGAATCTTGTTGACAATATGGATTTCACCGGTAAATACGGTGATATCGTCAATATCCCGACTTCGACCCGTGGTACTGCGGCTCAGTACTTCTCAACTCCTGGTCAGGCAGTCACGTTTACTGCTCCGACCACGAACCAGTTCACTATTACCATTAACCAGTGGTGGGTGCACGGTAAGCAGATCCCCGACCTCGTGGAGAAGCAGTCCTTGCCTTCCCTTCGCCGGTTCTTGGTTAATGATATGAGCTACTCGCTCGCTCTGGCTGTTGACAGCTACCTGCACGATCAGGTCCTCTCTACCCTAGCGGGTGGTGCGGTCGTCGTCGCTGGTACGCCGAACAGCAAGGCGGCTGGTGGTTCTGTCATCGGTGGCGATGGTGTCACTACGTGGAACCCCGCTGCTAATACGAACACTGGTAACGGCTCTGACCTCACGGATGACGGTATCCGTCGGTGTATGCAGACCCTCGACGACCTCGATGTCCCTGGCGACAACCGATTCTGGTGTGTCCCGCCTGTGGCTAAGAGGAAGCTCTTGGGTATCCCGCGTTTCACCGAGCAGGCGTTCGTTGGTGAGCCTGGCTCCGAGAACTCTATTCGGAATGGCTACGTTGGTAACCTCTACGGCACTCCGGTGTACGTGAGCTCCAACTGCTCCAGCTTCGATGCGAGCGACGGTGCTACGGCCTATCGACAGGTAGTGTACGCTCACCAGAGCGCGGCTATTCTGGTAACACAGATTAAGCCTCGTGTTCAGGCTCAGTACAAGGTGGAGTTCCTCTCTGATGCGATCGTTGCAGACGTTGCCTTCGGCGCGGCTGTGGTCGTTACGGAGAATACCCATACCTTGGACCGTGGCTTGAGTGTCATTGTCCCTGCGTCGTAACGCTAAGTGGCTAGAACTTACCTCCAATTAGTGAATGACGTTCTAGTACGGCTACGGGAGTCTGCGGTATCAACCGTATCTCAGACTCCCTATTCCGCTATGGTAGGGGCGTTTGTCAACGATGCTAAGAGAGAAGTAGAGGACTCTTGGCAGTGGTCCCATATTATGGACTACTTGACCTTTACTACTACAGCAGGTCTGTCGTCCTACGAGACGAACACCATGCTTACCCGCTACGCGGCTCCTCCTCTAAACTACCCTAATGGGGCAGGAGAGAGGGCTAGGCTGTGGCAAGATAACGTGACAGGGGACGCTCTACTCCTCAACGTCACCCTAAATTTCGAGAGTCGGCTGACCTATCAGCCAGTTCTCACAGACCAAATAATCAAGCAAAAGATCCTTAATCAGCCTACCCAAGAATTGGGCCCACCTTCTGTTTGGCAGCTGGCTCAATCTACGTTCTTTGCCGCTCCTGGCATGTGGAACAAGGCTGTACTCCTCTATAATCTCCCTGACATAGCCTATACTATGCAGCTGTTCATAGTCAATCCTCAGGATGACCTAGTAGCTGATGGGGACGTAATGAAGGTACCTACGGCTCCTGTAGTCCAGAAAGCCTATCTATACTGTCTATACGAGCGAGGCGAGGAGCTAGGCGAGCGCATGGATCTTACAGTCCAGAAGGTTGAGGACACTCTGTCTGCGGCTATTACCCTGGATCAGCAGCTATCTCAGCAGTTCTTGGCTTTATCTATTCCTCAAGGATCTCAATATTAGCACCTTAGACCCAATTTCACTAACCTCTAGTGGTCTATTCGGTCTAAACCTCCAGAACGCGAACAGTATCCTAGATCCTAAATGGGCCACTAAAGCCCAGAATATGGTGTTCGATAACACCAATAGGCTAGTCACTAGGAACGGTTGGTCAGTCGTAAATAATACCCCTATGACCGGCAGTCCAGCCGTAGGCCAGATATTCGAGTACTTGCCTATTTCTGGCTCTAATGTAGTCATATCTGCGGGTGGCAATAAGATATGGTCAGGGACTACTAGCCTCACGAACATAACGGGCGCCCTTACTCCGTCAGCGGATAATTGGAAGTTCGTCAACTTTAACGGGAACGTATATGGCTTACAAACCGGGCACCCGCTTATTGTGTGGAATGGCACTGGAAACTTTGCCGCCGTTACTGCTGCGTCAGGTTCAGTACCGAATGGCAATGAGCTACTCTCAGCCTTTGGTCGTCTATGGGGAACTGACTCTACGGGCCAAGTACTTAAGTATAGTCAGCTCCTTGACGCTACCAATTGGTCAGTCACTGGAGCGGGGTCATTTAACCTTACTAGTGTTTGGGGGACCGGGAATGACACGATTGTTGCTCTCGCTGCTTTCAATAACCTACTCGTCGTGTTTGGAAATAGAAATATTGTAATCTTCCAGGACGGGTCTGGTAGCCCTCTAGGCATAGACCCGAACAATATGCAAGTCTCAGACCTTATACCTGGTATAGGATGCATAGCCAGGGATACGGTTCAGAATATTAACGGAGACGATCTTGTATTTCTTACCTCCGCCGGACTTCAGTCACTCAAACGAGTCATTATTGAGCGATCCAACGCAATACGAAATATCTCCCTCAACGTTAGAGATTATCTGTTGGCCACCGCTGGGTCCGATACCCCTTCTAAGCTTCGGTCCACATACAACGCCTTCAACGGCTTTTACGTCCTACTATCTCCAACTTCAAGCGTCCTCTTAGTCTTCGATACTAGGATGCCTCTCCAGGACGGTACTTGGAGAGCTACCCTCTGGGATCATTTCATCCCTACCGCCCTATACACTCTGCACGATCAAACCACCTTCTATGGTGGTCTCAATGGACAAATCTTTCAGTATAGTGGTATGCAAGACAACGGGGTTGGCTATACTGGCACGTTTGAGTCAGGATGGCTCGATCTCGGTCCTGAAGTGCAGGCCAGGGAAAAGATGCTTAAAAGGCTCTCGGCCCTATTCGCGGCCTCGGCGGCCGGAACGGTAACTTATAAATGGGCCTACGATTTCTCCCCCTCCTTCTTTACATACCAGGCCCCTATAACGGGAGCTTTTTCTACATCTCAGTGGAACCTCTCTCAATGGGGGTTGGACAGCTGGGGTGGAGGAACACAGCTAGTTGAGATAGCAGTCCCGGCCTCCTCCAAAGGCCAGTACCTAAAGGTGGGTATCGACTTCATAGTTAATCAGAGCCAGTTCGCTCTGACTCAGATGCAACTATATGCAAAGGTAGGCAGAATTGTCTAACTACTCACAAATTGTATCCTACGGTCCTAAGGACAACCTGTCTCCAGGTGACCCCAATAAGGTTATTAAGGGAGTCCAGATAGATGCTGAGCTAGCAGCTATCCAATCAGCGATAGCTACTAAGTACGACTCTGTACAGCAGCCGGTATCTCTAGCTCTAGGTGGTACTACCACTCTCCAGATAGCTTCCTCGTCAGGGGAAAACAAGATCCAAGGCTTAGGCCCTCTGGCTGGTTCTTTCCTCGACATGACTCCTGACCAGAAGAACTTCACGGCCAGCTACTCGGGGTTTGTGTCCCCGCCTAGCGGCTCTTGCACAGTGTTCAGCCTAGGGCTCCTTACAGCCCTAGTAATCGGTCCTTTCAGTGGTACCAGCAACGCTAATACCTTCACCATGACGAACATGGTTGGAGGGTTCATGCCAGGAGCCACTACCCAGCTTATAACTTGTCCGTCGTTCGGGTTCACAGATAACGGCACTGTCCTTAACCAGGAAGTGTGCGCTCAGATAATTACCGGAGGCACCTCTATAGCCTTCTGGAAGAGCACCAGCGCTACGGGATGGACGGCCTCTGGTACTAAGGGCATCAATCAGACCATCACGCTATGGTATGTCAGGACCTAACATGCAATTTAACACACATCCTGCCATGCAGTACGGATCAGCTTCCCTCTTTTCAGCCCTAGTAGGGTGGACTACAGAGGCTTTGCCTATTTTGGCAGTCTGCGCTTATATCA
>Ga0134126_10004912_pt1 | contig 16705 bp, 20 predicted proteins | sample KB31752_FD_96881 | JGI IMG/M metagenome (GOLD analysis project Ga0134126, IMG submission 96881) | Terrestrial soil microbial communities with excess Nitrogen fertilizer from Kellogg Biological Station, Michigan, USA - KB3-175-2 | ecosystem: Environmental > Terrestrial > Soil > Unclassified ...
TAGCAAAACGGCGCCGGCATCGAACTACTTTTTGAGGCTTAGAGGACGTTGATATGAATTGCGAATTGGCCCATGAACGCATCGTCATGGCCGCTTATGGCGAACTGGCGGACGATGCCTCCCACGAACTCGACCGACACCTGGCCACCTGTTCAGGTTGCGCCCAGGACCAGCAGCAGCTCCAGGCCATGCGCCTGCTGGCCGACGCCTATCCCATCCCGGAGCCCGATCCCAACCTCGTCGCCCGCTCCCGCATGCGCCTGGAAGAGGCGCTGGACGCGATCCCTCCCAAGCGGTGGTTTGAGCGCGCCATGCAGAAGTTGCGCAACAACGCGGCTGGCCTGCAATCGGCTCCCGTCGCCGCCTGCCTTCTGCTGATCGTCGGCGGAGGTGCCGGCTCCGTCGCCGGATACCACGTCGCCCAGGCGCACTCTGCCAAGACGATCGAAGCTGCCCCGGCTCAGCCGCAGCAATCCGATGCACAACACGCGGATGCGCAGCAGATTCCCGCTACCCAGCCGGCAATCAGCGAGTTGTCCACGGCCCCGGCGGAGATTGCCAACGTCTCCAGCATCGTTCGCCAACCCAACAGCGAATTTGTTGAAGTGCACTACAACCAGCTCGTGCCCCAGGCCGTGCGCGGCTCGCTCGACGACCCTCAGATTCGCCAGCTGCTGGTGCTCGCCTCGGCCAATGCCCCTAGCGCCGGCGTACGCGATGATTCGGTCAGCTTGCTGGCGGCCGAGTGCCGCGCCGGCCATCACTGTCAGGGCGCTGGCATCCGCGACGCGCTCATGGTCGCCCTCCGCTATGACCGCAACGCCGGGGTGCGGCAAAAGGCGCTCGAGGGCCTGCAGCCCTACGTCGCCCAGGACGAGCGAGTCCGCGACGCCGTGCTCGATGCGCTGCTCAATGACGCTGACCCGCACATCCGCACCGCCGCCATCGGCATTCTGGAACCGGTAGAGGCCGACACCAGCGTGCGTCAGGTTCTGCAGTCGGTGGCCAACAGCGACCGCAACCCCCGTATCCGCTCGGTGTCGCGGCAGGTGCTCAGCCAGGTGGGAGAGATCCAGTAACCGGGAGCTCGCAGTTCCGTTCCCGGCGGTACATTTTCAGGGAAGTTCCCCGGCAAACCGTTGTGAAATGCGTCGAAGAGATTGAGGGAGGACGCGAAAAACGATGGAAACCTTCCCTCAAAATAACGTAAAGTGGTGCCGGTCAACCCGACCAAGAGCGGGTGACGGCAAAGAAGAGCAGGAGAGTAACAGATGAAGTTCCTTTTGAGGCCGTACCAGACATTCGGAGCCGCGTTGCTGGCTCTTGGAGCAATCGTTGCCGCCCCGCCCGGGGCACCGGCGCAGACCGGCATTACCCACCTACTTCAGCAGTTGAACCCGCTTATTTCGCACTCCACCCCCGGTTACCTCGGGGTGCTCGTCACCGACGTGGACACCGATTCGGCGCAGAAGCTCAAGCTCAAGGACAACAAGGGGGCGCTCGTCACTCTCATCGACCACGATGCGCCGGCGGGTTCGGTGCTTCACGTCAATGACGTGGTCCTCTCCGTCAACGGCGAAACCGTCGACGGCGCTGAACACTTCGGCCGCATGCTCAAGGAGATTCCCGCGGGAAAAAAGGTCACCCTCATCGTCAGCCGCGACGGCGCACAGCAGACCATCACCACCCAACTGGTCGACCGCAAGGTGATGGAGCAGAACGTCTGGAACAAGATGAATTCCAGTTCCTTCCCGCCGCCGCCCTCCGGCATGGGCATTCTCACCGGCGGAGGAGACGGCGTCACGGGCTGGCATATGCCGCTGTTCACCTCCAGCCTCAATGTCGGAGCCCTCGTGGAGCCGCTCACCTCTCAGATGGCTGACTACCTCGGCGTGCCCTCCGGCGTGATGGTCAAGCAGATCGCCCACAAGAGTGAAGCCGATGCCGCCGGCCTCAAGCCCCACGACGTGATCCTCAAAGTCGGCGTTGAATCCATCAAGACCTCGGCCGACTGGGATCGCGCTCTGCGATCGAACCAGGGCAAGGGCGTGCAGGTCACCATCCTGCGCGATCGCAAGCAGCAAACCGTGACCCTGCAGGTCGACTCCAAGCACCGCAGCCATGCCAAGGCGGTGTGGACCGACATGCCTCCGAAGGCCGGTCTGCCGGAACTTGCCGTGCTCAGCTCCAGGCCGGCCTGATCCGAGGAGCTCTGGCGAGCCCCATCCCTGAGACTCTACGCGGCACTCGTCCGAGCTCAGCCTTCGCGGGTGCCGCGCTCGGCTCGGTCCTTCGACCTAAGGCACCGCGATCTGCGGCACGTCGGTGTACGGCTCGACCACCTGGATCTTGTAGACCACCGGAGCAGCCGTATTCGGCACCCAGATCTCAAGCTGGTATGGACCGGGTTCAACATCGTAGATGTAGTACATGCCGTCCTGGCCGACGCGCGCCGGCGTGGTGCGTGCCTTGTCGTTCATCACCGTGACCCGGTATCCAGCGGCAGCGCTTTTGTCCTTGTCGCGTATCACTTTTCCCCGCACCGTCGCCGCCGCATGGGCTGCTGCCGTCGATAGGGCCAGCAGCACCGTGCACGCGGCCAGATTCTTGAGTCGGTTCATGGGTGCTGTCCCCCGTTCTGCGCCGTCGGCGTCATGGGCTGCGCGGTTACATTGGGCTGATACGGCTGTGCCGGACGGTGCAGCACCACCGGCGCCAGATCGATGCGCTGTCCGTTGCGCGTCACTGTGACGTCGTTGGTGGCCTTCGGGTTGAGGTCCACGTAATGCGGATCGTAGCCGTCGTGGCTGAACGAAAGCAGCGGCATCTCCGGCTTTCCATCCACCCCGTTGGTGGTGTGAATATCCAGCTTGAAGCGGCCGTCGGGCAGCTCCTGATAGAGCGGCGGATTCACCGCAATGTCTTTGGAATCCAGCGGCTGGATCGGTTGACCACCGTCCCCCACAATCTGCCCAGACACCTCGTAAACCTCGAGCCCCCGCGACTGTTTGGCCAGCGTCTGGTTGATCAGCAGAGCTATCCCCACCAATGCCGCCAGCGCGCCTCCGAGTTTCAATGCTCCCACGCTGAACGTGGCTCCCTGAATTCCACCCAGGTAGCGATACGCCAAAGCAGCCAAACCCGTTGCCAGCAGGAAAGAAGTCGTGATGGGAGGCACCGGATAGCGCAGCGGCAGTAGTACGCCCCCGGCCAGCCCGAGAAACGCAAAGGCGGCCACTACCACTTCATCCAGATACCAATGCCGGAGTTGATCCGGATCCGAACCTTCCGGCCTTCCCGGCGTTGGAGAGCCATCCGCACCGGGCGCTGAATCCGGCCGTCCTTCCAGAACCTGTCGTGGGTCGCCCATCGCACCACCCTCCTGTGTTCAGAAGAATGCGAAACAAGGGGAACAGGGGAAAGACAAAAATCAGTGGCGCTGATTATGCGCACGGCAGGATAGGGGAAGCAAGCATAATCGCGTACGGCGTTCGGGTGGGGGATCAGCGACGCCTATTGCTTGTCGGTCAGGCAGCCCTTCACCACTGACACCCAGCTTATGAGCACGACGGCTGTGCAGCCGGTCAGTCCAACAAAAAACAGCGTCTCGACCGTCCGCATGGCAATCACTGCGAAGTTGAATTCCATCGTGTTGACCCTCCGGATGGGATACGCCCAATACCTCCGCGTTCCGAGCTTATTTTACCCCTTTGTCAGGATTCCACGAACCCTGCAATTTGCGCACGTAGAGAATCTGTCCCACGTGATAGGCGCGATGCGCGCCGATATGCGCGATCAGAGACGCGCGCTTGGCAAGGTCCGCGTCACTGGCGTTCTCGACCGCGGTTTCCCAGTCGGCCAGTTCCTGGTTCAGCTTCTTCACCAGATCGTTCCATTGTGCGGCATCGAATTTGTCGAAGGTCTCGTTGTTGTTGCCATCGAATTTTTCCGGCTTCTCGCCCTTGAACTGCTGCAGCGCGCGCGAATCCCAATACCAGATGTGATACGCAAGCTGGCCCACCGAGTGAGCGTCCTTGCCCGCAGGTTTCCATTGCGCCTGTTCCGCTGTCATGCCGTCGACCGCGATAGACACGGGCACGAACCAGTCCTCAGTATTGTGCGTGCTGCGGAGCTGCTCCAGCAGCACTCCGCGCAGATCGGTGGGCGGAGCCTTCTTGGCCTGGGCCAGGGCGGCCACAGGCAGAAGGATCAACAACAGGACCGAAAGCTTCTTCATGGAACGTGACCTCGGATGGAGATTCAATTCCGGAAGTATACCGCCAGATAAACTCCGTTCCGTCACCTGTTTCATCCGCTTCGAAACTTCGCCGGGCGGCAAGCTCGCATGTTGCGCCCGAGTGACCCGCGCGCGGCCGGCGACCCGCTGCGGAGCGCTACAGCTGGTACCGGCTCATGTCCAGCTTCGGACGGGGAATGCGCGGCTTCATATCGCGCAAGGCGGCGAGCACAATGGCCGCCACTGCTGCGTCGCGATACCACTTGTGGTCCGCGGGGATGACGTACCAGGGCGCCGAAGCGGTCGAGGTCCGCGACAGCACTTCCTCATAAATGCCTTGAAACTCAGGCCATCGCTCCCGGTCTTTGAAATCGGACCGCTCCACTTTCCAGTGCTTGTCTGGATTGTCGAGCCGTTTCCGAAAGCGATCGGTCTGCTCGCCGCGGCTGATGTGGAGAAAGAATTTGCGCAGGACCAGGCCATTTTCCGTCCATCCGCGCTCCACGTCGGCAATCTGGCGCAGGCGCATCCGGCCCTCTTTGCGGGGGATGTCGCCTCGCGCCACGCGGGCGATCACGTCTTCATACTGAGAGCGATTGAAGACACCGAGCTCGCCATTCGCGGGCAGCGCGCGATAGACACGCCAGAGGTAATCGTGCTCCAGTTCCTCGCGGTCGGGGGCCTTGAACGAAACCACCCTGCAGTGCTGCGGATTCACTCCGGTGAAGACCTTCTTGACGGCGCCGTCCTTGCCACTGGCGTCCATTCCCTGCAGGATTACGAGCAATGCGCGCTCATTCTCGGCGGCAAGCGCTTCGGCCAAGTCGTTGATCTCGCTGACATAATCTTTGAGCGTACGGCGGGCGGAAGCCTTGTCGGCGCAGTAGTCGGTGGCATCGGCGGGCAGATGAGAGAGGCGGATCTTCGCCCCGGGATGGACCCGGTATTTCTCCCAATGACCGAGGTGAATCAACGCGTTTCGCACCTCAGAGAGGTTGGATGCGTGAGCTGGATCAGCAAAACGCCGTCGGATTTCGAGATTTGTCTCAGACGGTGTCGGGCCAGGTGCCCGGGGAAAACCGCGCCCGGGTCTTCGAAGGAGCCGAAGACCCGGGGCGCCGGTGTGTGAGTGCCTAACCTCCCATGGCATGCGCCACCCGCAAGTGCGGCCTAGGCTTCTGGATGGCGGGACGTGCCTTTCCCAAAAGGACGTTGAGCAGCGTGTTGGGATCAACTGGCGGTCTCAGTCGAAGATCATACAGAGGATCCTGCAGCGTGATTTCACCCGAGCGGATGAGCAGAATCTTCGCCGAGGGCCAACCGTGCCGTACCAGGTGCGCCGCTTCCTCGAGTTCGAAGCGGGAAACCGTGCTGTGAAAGACCACGGCGTCGTAGGTGCAGCCCTTGGAGAGCTTCCACAACTCGCGGTAGTTGTTGGCATGCGCGAAGGAAACGCGGCGCGAACCCTTGAGCGCATCCCGGACGGCTCCGGCCTCGTCCTTGCGGCCGACCGAGAGAACGCGGAAGGCGCGGGGGTTCGCAAATGGACTCGAAGAAAGGGGTTGCGAGTGGAGATTGCAGGGATCGGCGAGCTGCTGGCCCGATCCACTGGAATTGGTGGAATTGGTCGAATTGGTGGAATTGGAAATGATCATCGAAGGCATGGATTTTCCTCCAGTTACGGTTGGCTGAACGCAATTCGTCTTGCTTCCGTGAGGAAGCGCGATTGGGTTAAGCCAGCACAGGAGGAGCGCGGAGACGAACCTGCGAACGGTTCGGAGAAAGGGCGAGGGGCCGATGTTGCTCGGCAGGACGGTATCCCGCATCGGACAGCGGAACGGCCGTGCAGGGAACGGCGATGCGCGTGGGCGAGTTGTGCGGCCGGCGCGTAGGGGCGGGCACGATTGCCGCAACAGAGGCCCGCGTCACGTCCTGATGCTTGTCCCAGACCTTGACGATGGTGGTGCGCGAACTCGCGCCGGGATGAGGATTCGAGGTAGAGAGCCCCGCCCCGAACATCCAGAGGAAGACCGCCAGCGCCATTCCGACGCACACCGCCGTCAACGAGCTGCTGCCAGGCGCTGCCGCTGTCTGGGCAGAGCCGGACTGGGCAGTTCGGGACTGGGCAGTTCGGGTCCGCTCCACAAACGACGAGGATGCTGGGCGGAGCCGGTTCGGCGCGATGGATGGGTCGTGAGGTCTCATGGGCGGCGCAATGCCAACCTTTGACTCCTTTGACGTCAGGAAAGCGAGGAAGTCATGGGGCTGCAGAATTGCGTTCGGAATCGGAGGCGGCGGCTGGTCTGGGCTATTCCGGCGGCCTGGCAGCTGCCTGCTGTTCGGCTTCCATGAGGTTGATGAGGATGTCGTTGATTCGCGACAGATAACCGTCGCCCTTGGACTTGAGCCACGCGATCACGCGCGGGTCGAGACGGACACTGACAGCCACGCGGTTGCGAGGTTTCCGGAACTGCGTGATCTGCTCCAGTTGGTCCCCGGTGAGCGGAGGAAGGCTGGCGGCGGCGGCCTGCGCGCGGGCTTCGGCTTCCAGGAAATCCGGGTCAATTGCAGGCATTTGCCCGTGGATCCACGCGAGCCCGGAATCGTCAGAGTCAAGCTTGAGAAGTTCGTCGGTGGGCAAGAGATCGGGTGCGGTGTGTGGCAGCATCGGGATCCTTTCCGCACGCATTGCCTAGGGGCATTCCGGGGCCTGGCTGATCCGGTCCAGGGCCGTTTTTGTATGACACTTTGTATATACAAAGTGTGTATCACCCCCGGGGGGTGGGGGGGTATTGGTTTCTGATTCCCCCGGCCGGCGGGTCTGTTTCTCGCCGGATGTGTTGCCTGTGAGTGGAGGTCGTGCGACAGACACCATTCCTCACGGATACAGTGTGCGCGGAAACGAGCGGGTGAGTCTGTGTCGGCTGTCACAGGTGGTGAGGTGCGGTATTTCGGAGGATCGGGATGGATGGAAGTGGTGGGTGGCAGGGATGGTGATGTGGCGAGGTACGGCTGGGGCAGGTGAGTGCGCAGAGAGGTGGGAGCGCGACCGTTTGTGATCAAGCCGAGTCTAATCAGCAGATAGGAAGAGGGAGCGGAGTCCCTTCGTAATCACTCTGGTGCAGGCGAGCCGCCGGCGCTACGGGCAGACCGACACTGATGTGCCGGACGGCATCTTCTATGGTAGGCTCTGTGAGACTCCGCATTTTCGGATCGTGCGCCGATCGCAGCGCAGTCCCCGAGCGATACCGAGCAAAACAGGGAGAGTAGTGATATGACGACGCATTTGCAGGAACTTGTGGAGGCAGCGCGCCGCGTTCCCTTTGCCCGCGAGGAGCGCGAAGCACAGAGGCGCAGCTTTGCATACGGCAATACGCATATTGAAAATGAACGCATTACGCGCGAGATGGTGGACGAGCAGGCTGAAGCCTTGAAGGTGGAGGCCCACCAGAGCAAGTAATGAGCGAACCGACTCGGCACAGCCAGGCTTTCGATGCTGAGATCATCACCGACCCGGATCTGAGGGCCCGCCAGGAGGCCCTGAACGGGCTCAAGCAATTCGACGCTGTCATCCGAATGGTCGAGAGTTTTCTCGATCCAGATCGGCAGCCGTTCAAGTTTCGACCCTCTCACCTCCTTCACCTCCATCGAGAAGCCCTCGCCGGAATCTCTGCCTACGCCGGCAATTGGCGCCCTTCAGAGATCGAGATTGGCGGCAGCAAACACAAGCCGCCAGCGGCCTGGGAAGTCCCTGCCCGGATCGAGGAGCTCTGCGACTACATCAACGAGAAGTGGAACGAGAAAAGCCCACTCCATCTCGCAGCGTATGTGATGTGGCGTTTGAACTGGATTCACCCGTCTACCGATGGCAACGGCCGGACGTCGCGTGCGGCGTCGTACATGATTCTCTGCGTCAAGCTGGGGTACGTGATGCCGGGAAAGAACACCATCCCGGATCAGATCGCCGCAGATAAGACGCCGTACTACAAGGCGCTCGAAGCTGCGGACGATGCCTGGGAGCACACGCAAAAAGTCGATCTCACCGCCATGAAGGACCTGCTAAGCGCAATGCTCGCCAAGCAGCTTCATGAGATTTATGCGCAATCGACATCGGGCGAAGAGTAGTCACTGCGCAGGTACACGCGCTGAGGCAGGCTCCGGGGCACCCGCTTGTGGTGACGGAACTGACTTCCTCAAGAACTGGGCTGCGTGTCGGCTGTCGTGGTCTCCCACTCTTGAATCAAGAAGCCGATTCAAGGATGGGCACCCAATTTTTGTGACTCCTGCAAGGTTGGAAAACCGATGGGTGGGCCACGGCCCGTACTGAAGTGCGATCATTCCTCCCCGGTCTCCAAAAGCGGGAGACCGGGGGCACCCTCATCGTGGTTTGGAACGGGCGCGGGACCGGGGCCACCCGCCCGAGCCGGGGATGATGTGCGAGGACGGTAATGCGCCGGGCTTTGTGTGCCGGCCAATTTGCGTGGCTGTGGCGGACCGGTGGAGAGGCAACTGCAGATCCTTCCGTCCGCTGAAGAAAGCGCGCGGACTGTCGGGATTACAGAGCGTTCTCTTGTGGTGAAAAGTGGCCAGGGGGTGGGTTGGCGGTCGTGGGCTAACCCGTCGCTGTTCCTTAATTCGTCGGTCCTGACCGCGAACGCAGTTCCTCCACGAGTCGCTCCGCGGAGTTAATCATTTCTTTTTCTCGATTCTTCTCCAAGCGGGCCAGCCTTCTGTGATCGATTGTGGACCATAGGGGATTCTTCGATTTTGCGTCATAAACACTCAGGATCAACTTTGGGTCGATGATTTGACGGCTGTGAACTTGCGTCGTGTTGTTGTTGTATGTGTTTGTAGAACTCCACACGTGCGTTCCGAGGTTCTCGACCTGGTAGGACAGTTCGATAATCAGATCCGCTTCTTCGGGCGAGCCGACAATCTGATACTTGCCCCATTTCTTCATTTCGGAGTAGAAGGCATCGTATCCGAGATCGCTCCCGCCGCCGTTCGAAAGGAATACCCTGTGAGCGTTGACGATCACTTCTGGAAGCGGAGCCGGGGGTACGTCTTTTCGAGTCTTGGCTGAAACGGCTGGAACAAAGACAAAAAGACAAAGGACCAGTGTGATCGCACGCATACTTCCTCCGTGGAATGGCGGAACGAATTATACACACCCTCCGTCCGCGCCCTGCCGGGTCGTGCGGCATCTGCGCCGGATAGCGCCCAACCAGAGTTTGGATGGGGTACCCAGCGAGCTTTCTGGAAACTGTGCACGCCGCCCGTTAAATTAGTATGACGACAACCCCATACCTGGAATGAAGCATGACGGATTATCGGCCCTTCGAGCCTCGACCTGAGGACATTGCTAGAAATACCTACTTGAGCAGGATCCCAGCGACTGGATTTGATACCTCGGTTACTAAGAACGCAAAGTGGTTCATTGCCGGCTTGTCGTTGGTCAGTTGGCCTTTCTTCGGGAGTGTGATTGCCCCGGTCGCGATACTCCTTATCGGAGTCGTCGTAACCAGGATGGGAAGGCACTTTGAGAAAAAACAGCGGCACTCGTATCTAAGTGCCAAGTACTCGGGCCAGACCCTCGGATTGATCCTCGATGGGCGGGTTTGGCTCGGTCAAACAGCAGAACAGCTCGTCGATTCGATCGGCCGTCCGCACGGAGTCGATCACAAGACTATGAAGACGATCCGGCGTGAGATATGGAAGTACGGCCATCGCGGCAGCAACCGCTACCGTGTGCGGGTCACACTGGATTTTGGCAGAGTTGTCTCGTGGGATGACAAGTCCTGACTAAAACCATGTAGAGCTGACCCCGGATGGCGTGAGTTCGAGCGAGAAGTGGCCTGGCTGGTGTGCCCGCCGCTTTGCGTGTCTGCGGCGGACTGGTGGAGAGGCAACTGCGGAGCCCTCCGTCCGCTGACGATCACCCCACGGACGAACACCAGTCCGCGGGGACCCCAGACGAAAGCGCGCGGACTGTCGGGATGACACGGCTCTCTTTTGTGGCTGACGAGAGGGTGGTGGGCGGGTTGAGGTTCGTGGTATCCCGCCCAAGCAGAGCTTGGGTTGTAGGGTGGGCCACCCGCCGGTGGTGGTCTCCAACCCTTGAATCAAAAAGTAGAATCAGGATGGGGCACCCGGCCACCCGCTACACTACGCCAAGATTTCGAGCAATGCGGGGATCCTCGGGGCAGCCAGAACGAAGATCCGCTCCACAGCTGCATCGCTTGCGAGTTCCTTGAGCCCTTTGAACGCCTTGACAGACCACGAGAGCATACCGACCATATCATGACCTTTTATGGAGTTCCTGGGATCGCCTACCAACGCACCTCGCCATGTCCTGTAGCAGGTTTCGAATTCCTGTTTCTTAGAGAGTTTGCCATTCTTCGAGAGGAGTCGATCTATGTACTCGTTTGAATCAAATTTTATTGACCTCTCATCATTGTCAAGCAGCTTATATGGCGCGAGCCACTCCATGGCCCAACTGAGTTCGCGATCCGCGAGACGCATCGCGAAGAGGTCTTGCAGCAAGGAAGTGAGAGAGTTCAGGAACTCAGGCCAGTCAGCGAAACGTGCTCGAGCTGCGACTACCAGCAGTTCTTGTAGGCTTGGCTCGGAATAGAAATAGAGTTCGATCGAACTGTGCGCCGTCCAAAGTAGCACCGCGTTTTGCTCTAACGAGCCTGACCATTCATCCAAGTCGCGGTCTACGAGACAACGGCAGCGCATGTCCGGATTTAGCTCAGAGAGTAGACGCGATAAGACTATTACTCGCTGCTTATTCCCGTTCGTAAGCCCATGGAAGCGGACCGTCTCTTCCGGGATTTCGACGGTATCAATCTCGTAGAAGATCTGCTGTTCCTGCCCGTTGGTTCGAAAACAATGCGTCAGTACCTCGCGATCAAAGAGCCCTTCGACCCAGACATCTGTCAAGGAAGGCTCTAAGTCATATCGGGCTAGTACCTCGTTCAACTTCCTGCGATCTTGGTCCATCTTCTACTTTGGCTCCAGGCGTACTACTAGAGATCGATGCTGTGCCAACAGCTCCATAGAATGAGACGCAAAGATGAATTGAATGCGCGCTCCAGCGGTAATGTCCAAAAGAGATTGAACTAGCCTGCGCTGCCACTTTATGTTGAGAGAAAGTTCTGGCTCATCGATCATGAAAACGCTCGGGGCTTCTCGCGCCGTCAGCACATTAACAAATAGAAGCAGGAGTTGCTGTTCACCCGACGAAAGATCAGCGGGTTTGAGAACGTTGCCCAATCTATTTCGAATAGCAAACCCTTCAAAAAGCCTGTAGGAGATGGACTTATCTCGGAGAAAGCTATTTACGGTGCATACGAAGTTGTCAGTGAGTCGATATATCGGTTCGACCGCATCTAGCCTGCTCTCAATGCTTTTGATGTAGGGCTTCAGAAGTTCTGCGGCTAAGGCGCGCTTCTGCTTTGATCGGGCTTGAAGGGCCCTCTTGAATTCTGCGGTTGAAAGCGCCGTAGCAAACTCGTAGCGCGCGAATTCTGCGGTTCTAGTTTCTATCAAGCTGAGTTGTTTACTTAATAGACTGATATCGGTAGGAGCCATCGGAATTTTGGCAGCGGGTGATGGAGCCACCAAGTGCTGAAGGACGTCCACATAAACTGAATGAACGTTCATCGAACCTTGATTTGCCCCTTGCAGAGCCTTTTTTCCGAACCCAGCCACCAGCGGAAGCGAGTGCTTGAGATAGTGCTACCTCTCTTGATCTGCGCACAATGTCGCTAACGCGCTTCGAGTCTTCATACCTCATCAGACGTCGGAGCTCAGCATCTTCATTGGGGTCTGGTAGGGTATCTCCATCTAGTTTACGATCTGCGTCAAGAAGGAATGTGACGGGCACGTGCCCTTTCAGTTGAGATAGGTACTCCTCTTCACCTTCCGGGTAGCTTGGTTGGTCCTTACGCTTTGTCTTTATGATCTTGAGACTTCCGTCCTTGCCAATCTCATAGCTGAAGCCTAGTCCTTCCTGCAAAAAGTCCGGACTCTTGTGGCCAGGAAAGTAGATCCATCTTGCGAGAATGGTGTTCTGTCGAAGGGTGCTAAGGTCGAGAACGGTTCGGGTTCCGTGCTCCTTCTTTACTGCACGGAGCCTAATTCCGGACGAAAGATCAACTTCGAGTGTGGAAAACGGAGCGTCAAACAGCGATCCGCGATGGTTCCGATTATTCGCGGCGGAGAGAAGATGGAAGGCAAGGCGTAGAACGGTAGTCTTGCCGAGACCATTGTCTCCGTAAAGAATGGCGGCGTTCGGGAGAACTCCCTCCTTCGGCAAAGAGTAGTTATACAAGCCGAACAGATTCTCAACACGGATCGCGGAAATCAACGGGCCATTCGAATCTTTCAATGAGATTCTCCGAACTCAACAAATGTCAGGTCATTATAGGGCGTGGAATAGGCGGCAATCGACGTCGATCGTCGACTTCGATCTGAATCTTTCAACCGCCCTGTGGTTCAATAGAAGGAGAATGGCGAAGTTTCGGCGGGAGACGGTTCGGGGTAGGTTGGTTGCGGCTAAACGCAAGGCGCGGGAGTATGCCATGGTGGCGCGGGCGCTGGCCGATACCTCGCATCCGGTGCTGGCGCAGATTGTGCCGGCGCGCTTCTGCAACCTGTCGTGCGCCTACTGCAACGAGTACGACAAGGTCTCAAAACCCGTTGATCTCAACGAGATGTACCGGCGGATCGACGCGCTGGGGCGGCTGGGGACGGCCATGATCGGCATCTCGGGCGGCGAACCGCTGACGCATCCCGATCTCGACGACATTATCCGGCGCATGCGGCGCACGGGCGCCATTGCCGGCATGATCACGAACGGGTATCTGCTGAATCAAGAAAGAATAGAGCGGCTGAACCGGGCCGGGCTCGACCACATGCAGATATCGATTGATAATGTCGAGCCGGACGAGATCTCGAAGAAGTCGCTCAAGGTGCTGGACAAGAAGCTCCAGATGCTGGCCGAGTTTGCCGAGTTCCACGTGAATATCAATTCGGTGGTGGGGGGCGGGTTCAAGAATCCCGAAGACGCGCTGACCATCGGGCGGCGGGCGCTGGAGCTGGGGTTCGAATCGACCATCGGGATCATTCACGACGGGGATGGGCAACTGAAGCCGCTGGCCGCCGAGGATGCGCGGGTCTACTTCGAGATGCAGAACCGCAAGAAGACCAATTATGCGCAGTTCGACAAGTTTCAGGAGGCGATTGCGCAGGGGCGTCCCAACGACTGGCGGTGCCGGGCGGGGTCGCGCTACCTCTACATTTGCGAAGATGGGCTGGTGCACTACTGCTCCCAGCAGCGCGGGTATCCGGGGATTCCCGTGGCCGAGTATACGAAGGATATGGTGAAGAAGGAGTTCAAGACGGCCAAGAGCTGCGCGCCGAATTGCACGATTGGGTGCGTGCACCGGATCAGCTATATCGACCACTGGCGGGCGCCGCAGACGAGCGAGGTGAGCCCGGGGGCGGGGTTGGTGCAGATCAGCCAGTGAGTTCGTTGTTCGTAGTTCAGAGTTCGTAGTTCTTAGTTCACAGTTTTCGGTTCGCAGTTTTCATGCAGCGGCGCATTCCTTTGTGGAATGTGCCGTTTGTGTTTTTGGGGTGGGGGAGGGCGCTGAGGCGCGGGTTCAGGCGTAGTGAAAGACGCCGATCGCGACTACGCAGATGATCGTGAATGCCGCGGTCCCCAGTCCGAGAAGACGCCATTGGCGGGGGTTTTTCGGATAAAAGCCGAACATGAGGGCTCCGCCGAAAAAGCATGCCGGGGCGACGAGCAGGACCAGGAGCCAGCGGGGAAGTTCCGAATATGGCGCGGCCATGCAGACAGTGTAGACCTTTGGCGCAAGCGGCCGGCTCATCCCACGGGGACGAGGTCGGGTGGGGTGGGGTGCTGGTTGACGGAGTTGGTGAGGCGCGGCGGCGAGGGGGGCGCCAGGAGCGTGAAGCGGCGCTGCGGGGACTGGAAGCGGACGAGAAGGTTTTTCTGGTCGAAGGTGATGGCGAACATCTGCATGGGGGGCGAGCCGAAGTTGACCAGCGGGAAGGCGGGGTGGACTTCGACGACGGGATGGTTGAACGTGTAGCGGCCCAGTTTCACGTCGGAGGCGAGGCGGCCCATTTTGATCTCGAAGCGGGTGCAGATGGACTGGCCGGCGGCGAAGGGGATGGGGTCGACGTCGTACTTGAGGCGCGCTGCGAGGGATGCGGGCAGGACGAGGCCGCCGCCGCCGGAATCGAGCTGGGCGTCAGTGGGCTGGCCTCCGATGTTGATGCGGGCGATGGGGGTTCCGGCCGGCATGCGGAAGGGGAAGACGGACTTGTTGCCGTCGGGCGAGAGGGCTCCGTTATCGAGGAGGACGCGGCGGTTGGGGAAGTCGAGGGTGAGCAGGTAGTCGCGGAATAGCGTGAAGCCGAGCAGGCCCTGGGCCGAACCGGCCTCAGCGGGGAAGGTGTGTTCAATGGCGCGGATGTTGCTGAATTCGACGCCGGCGAGCGAGAGGGTGTCGATCTGGACGATGGGGACCTTGCGGGCGCCTTGTCCCGACGGGTCAGAAAGGGTGGCCTGGCCGACGGCGGGGAGAGCGAGCTCGGTGGCCAGTTCCGGAGTGATGAGGGCGTCGCCGCCGGTGCCGGTGTCGATGACAAATCGATAGGGCCCGCGGCCGTTGACGGTGACCATGACGTAGGGCTTGCCGTAGCGCTCGACCATGGGCGCGGAATGGGGGGTGGAGTGGAGAGCGGCCGGGGGCTGGGCGGCGAGCGGGGTGAGGGCGAAAAGGGCTGCGGAGATTGCCGAGAGGATGGGACGGTTCATGGGCCCTCCTTTCCGCGTCGCCGAGGCAGGGGGAGTGGGGCGCCTGGCGGACTGGTGGGGACTGGTGCTTGCTGCCTGCTGGATTTGACTCCAGGACGACGCAATTGTATGCCGCAATGAGGTACGCACAGTTGGGTAGATTTGTTGCGGATTGGAGGGGCGCGGGGCGGCTTGCTTCTACAATGAAGCGGTATGCCGACAGCGGTTCGTTCACACGCCAAGATCAACCTGGGGCTGGGGATAGGCGCGCCCCGGGCGGATGGGTTCCACGCGCTGGTGACCGTCTACCAGACGCTGGAGATGCACGATGTTGTGACGGTGGAGGCGCGGCGGGCGGCGGAAACGGCGATCCGGATCTCGTCGAACGACCGGCGTGTGCCGGTGGACGGGCGGAACACGGCGTGGAAGATGGTGGAGCTGGGACTGCGCGCGATGGGGGTCGCGGCGGAGGTTTCCATCCATATAGAGAAGCGGCTGCCGGTGCAGGGCGGACTGGGGGCAGGGTCGGCGAATGCGGTGGCGGCGCTGGTGGGGCTGGAGGCGGAACTAGGGTTCAGGGATCAGAGATCCGGGGATCGTGGTATCCCACCCTTCGGGCAAAAGACGCCCGAAGGATGGGGCACGGGGCATTCGGGTGGTGCGGAAAATGCAGGTCCTTCGACTTCGCTGCGCTCCGATCTGGATGACAAATCATTGTGGTCCGCTCAGGATGACACGCTTCTGTGGGGGGCGCGGAGGCTGGACATTGCGGCGCGGGTGGGATCGGATGTGCCGCTGTTTCTGATTGGGGGGACGGTGCTGGGGGTGGATCGGGGGCAGCAGGTGTATCCCCTGCCGGACCTGGAGGGGGTGTGGTGCGTGGTGGCGACGCCGGCGGTGGGGGTATCGACGCCGCAGGCTTTTCGGGATTGGGATGCGCTGTGCGTTGAGGAGGGTTTGACCCCCGGGGCAAGTACCGATAAACTAAACGAGTTGAGCCGCGCCTATGCGAGCGCCTTTGCGGGTGGGTTCCCTGAGGGGAGACCCGCCGATCAAGGACAGCGGGCAGGCTCCTCCGGTGTCCCCCCTGTTGGCGGGGACCTGGCCGGACCGTTGGAGTCCGCGCTTGTCCGCACCGGGATTACGAGCTGGATTGCGAACGACTTTGAACGGGTCGTGTTCCGCCAGCATCCTTCCCTTGCAGAAATCAAGCGCATTCTTTCGGGCAGCGGCACGCCGGAGGCAGCTTTGCATGCTTCGCTTTCGGGGTCCGGTTCGGCGCTTTTCGGGTTGTACAAGACCCGGGAGGCGGCGGAAGCGGCGTGCGGACGACTGCAGGCGTCGGGAGTTCAGGGGACGTTGACCAGGACGTTGCCGCGACGGGAGTACTGGGGCGGGATGGTAGTGAGACGAGGCATTAGGGATTAGGCATTAGGCATTAGGGATCAAGCGACAGGAGTCGTTCCCAAGGATGTTGACAGGGGTGAGCCGGGCGCGGGTAGACTCGCGGACGGCTGCCGGGACAAGCAGTGAGCGACCGCTAAAAGGTCGTGATGTTGGGCGATCGTTCAATGGTAGGACAATGCCCTTTGGAGGCATTTATTCAGGTTCGAATCCTGATCGCCCAGCCA
>Ga0134126_10004913_pt1 | contig 16705 bp, 15 predicted proteins | sample KB31752_FD_96881 | JGI IMG/M metagenome (GOLD analysis project Ga0134126, IMG submission 96881) | Terrestrial soil microbial communities with excess Nitrogen fertilizer from Kellogg Biological Station, Michigan, USA - KB3-175-2 | ecosystem: Environmental > Terrestrial > Soil > Unclassified ...
CTGCCGTTTGCCTTGATGAAATGCGGGCTGGCGTAGAGGCCGAACGACACGTCGCCCATCTTGCGGCGCATCAGGCTCGATGACGGCGGATCGCCGACGAAGATCATGCAGTCGAAATCGAACTGGCCGGCGATGATCTTGTCATTGGGGTACATCTGCAGGTCGAAATCGATCTGCGGGTTGTGCACGGCGAAGTAGTTTGCGGCCGCCCCGATCAGCGAGGTCCCGAAGGCCGAACTCGACACGATGCGGATGCGGCCGCTGAGGGTCGAATGGGCGCGCTGGGCGGCGCTGGCGGCATTTTCGCACGAGTCGAAGATCGCCGCGCTGTGGTCGAGGAATTCCTTGCCCGCATCGGTCAGCTCGAGGCCCTTGGCCTTGCGGACGAAAAGCTCGACCTGCAGCGCATCCTCGAGGCGGCGCAGGTGGTGGCTCAGGGTCGCCTTGGGAACGTTGTAGGTGGTGGCGGCGCGGGAAATGCTGCCCGTCCGCGCGATCCAGAGGAAGCAGCTGATGTCCTTGAGCTCATATCTGTAGGTCATGGGATCCTGCCGACGGTGTCCAAGAAATTGGACGATTTGTCTATCAAACAACTCTATCTTGGAACTTAGCTGGCCATATAGTCGGTTTCAACAAGAACCGAGGCACCTCAAAGGCACCCCAGGGAGAAGCGCATGGCGTCTCGGAAAGACGAGATGGGATTGCCGCGCCGGTCGCTCATTTCGGTCATCGGGCGGGCCGTGGCGATCAGGTCGAGGCGGACGGATTCGGACGCTATCGGGCCGCGTTGGCGCGCGATCCGGCTCGCCGGCTCGGGAGGGCGGGCGTTCAATATCGGGATCGCGCCAGCATGCTAGAACGCACCGACCTGTCGACCGGGCCGGGAAATCGCCCGCCGCCGGGGGGGCTGCTCAGGCTTGCCGGGATCACGAAGTCCTATGGCGGGCTGACCGCCAACGACGCCATCGACATGACCGTGCGCCCCGGTGAAATCCATGCCGTCCTGGGCGAGAACGGGGCCGGCAAGTCGACCTTGATGAAGATGATCTTCGGGGTCATCCAGCCCGACAGCGGCACGATCTATTGGCGGGGCGCGCCGACCGCGATCGCCAGCCCGGCCCGGGCGCGGGAACTCGGCATCGGCATGGTGTTCCAGCATTTTGCGCTGTTTGAAACCATCACGGTGGCCGAGAATATTTCGCTGGCGGTACCCGGCAGGCCGCGCGACCTGGTGCGGCGCATCCGCGAGGCCGCGGCGAAATTCGACCTCGCGGTGGAGCCGGATGCGCTAGTCTATTCGCTGTCGGTGGGGGAGCGGCAGCGGGTCGAATTGCTGCGCTGCCTGCTGCAGGATCCGGCCCTGCTGATCCTCGACGAGCCGACGTCGGTGTTGCCGCCGCAGGCGGTGGAGACGCTGTTCGCGACGCTGCGGGGCCTGTCGGCCAAGGGCATCGCCATCCTTTACGTCAGCCACAAGCTGGAGGAGATCCGGGCGCTCTGCCACTCGGCGACGATACTGCGCAACGGCAAGGTGACCGGTCGGGTCGATCCCACGCAGGAGACGTCCCACAGTCTGGCGCGCATGATCATCGGGCGCGACATTCCGGTGTCCGCCCATGCCGAGGCCAGGCCCGGCGAGGTGGCTCTCAGCGTTGCAGCGCTGTCGGTGATCGATGCCGATCCGCACGCCGTCGACCTCAAGGATGTCACCCTCGAGGTCCGGCATGGCGAGATCCTGGGGATTGCCGGCGTCTCGGGCAACGGGCAACTCGGCCTCGCGCGGCTGCTCTCGGGAGAGGAAAGGCTGCCGGCGGCCCAGTCGGGCGCCATCTCGATGCTGGGGCAGAAGGTGGGGCACCTCGATGCGGCGGCGCGCCGCGAGCGGGGCCTGGCCTTCGTGCCCGAGGAGCGGTTGGGACGTGGCGCTGCGCCCAGCCTGTCGCTGACCGAAAATGCGCTGTTGACGGCGCATCGCGCCGGCATGGTGTCCCACGGCCTGGTCCGGAAAGCGGTGCGGGACGCCTTCGCCGCTCGCTGCGTGGCCGAGATGGACGTGCGCTGCGCGGGGACCGGTGCCGCCGCGGCCAGCCTGTCGGGCGGCAACCTGCAAAAATTCATCGTCGGCCGCGAAATGATGCTGGCCCCCAAGGTGATGGTGGTGTCCCAGCCGACCTGGGGCATCGATGTCGGAGCCGCCGCCATGGTGCGGCGAAAGCTCATCGAACTGCGCGACGCCGGGGTTTCGATCATCGTGTTTTCCGAGGAGCTGGAAGAGCTGTTCGAGATTTCCGACCGCATGGCGGTGATGTTCGACGGTCGCCTGTCGCGCCTGGTGGTGACGCGGCGCACCACGCCCGAGACCATCGGACAGATGATGGTGGGGATGTTCGAGGCGGCCGAGGAAGCGTTGCCGGAGGCGCGGCCATGAAGTTCCTCGGGTTCTGGATGGAGCCGCGCACCGAGACCTCGCCGCTCTCGACGCTGGTGATCGCGCTCATCACCATTGCGCTTTCCATCGCGACCATGATCGGCATGTTCCTGCTGCTGGGCGCATCGCCCGGGGTGGTGCTCTACAGCTTCTTCGTCGAGCCGCTGTCGTCGTCCTACAATCTGGGCGAAGTGCTGATCAAGGCGAGCCCGCTGATCCTGATCGCGCAGGGCCTCGCCATCGGCTTCCGCGCCAAGGTGTGGAATATCGGCGCCGAAGGGCAGCTCATCATCGGCGCCATCTGCGCCAGCCTGCTGCCGATCTACTGGTCCGACACCGATTCTGCCTGGCTGCTGCCCGGCATGATCGTGGCCGGGGCGCTCGCCGGGATGGCGTGGGCCGGCATCGCGGCCTTCCTCAGGACGAAGTTCAACGCCAGCGAGATCATCGTCACGCTGATGCTGACCGAAATCGCCAAGCAGGTGCTTTATTACCTGTTGACCGGGGCCCTGCGCGATCCGAGCGGCTACAATTTCCCGCAATCGGTGATGTTTCCCGATGCCGGGCTCTACCCGACCTTTGGCGGGGAGGGGGTGCGCGCCAATCTTTCGGTGTTCATCACCCTCGCCATGACGGTGGGTTGCTGGATCTTCGTGACCAAGACGTTCGCGGCCTTCCGCCTGCTGGTGGGCGGGGTGGCGCCCGATGCGGCGCGCTATGCGGGGTTCTCGCAGCGGCAGGCCATCTGGATATCGATGCTGATCGGGGGCGCGGCGGCCGGGCTCGCCGGCGTCGGGGAGATCGCCGGACCGATCGGCAAGCTGCAGCCGATCCTGTCGCCCGGCTACGGCTATGCCGGCATCATCGTGGCGTTTCTCGGCGGGCTCAACCCGATCGGTATCTTCTTCGCGGGCCTGTTCATGGCGGTGATCTATGTCGGCGGCGATATCGCGCTGGTCAGCGCCGGCATCCCGACTTCGGCGCCGGTGGTGTTCCAGGGGCTGCTGCTGGTGTTCTACCTCGCCTCCAGCTTCTTCATGCGATTCAAGTTTCGCGCCCTGCCGCGTGAGCGAACCGCGACGGAGGGGGTGTGATGGACGCGCTGGTATTCGTCCTGGCGGGCGCCATGGCCACCGCCGCGCCCATGCTGCTCGCGGCGCTCGGCGAGCTGGTGGTCGAAAAGGCCGGCGTGCTCAATCTCAGCATCGAGGGGATGATGGCGATAGCGGCTGCCATCGCCTTCATGGTGACGCTGGGCACCCACGACCATACGCTCGGCCTGCTGGCGGGCGTCGTCAGCGGGGTCCTGCTGTCGCTGGTGTTCGCCATGCTGGTGCTGGTGTTCATGGCCAATCAGGTCGCCGCGGGGCTCGCGGTCGGCATTCTGGGGCTCGGTCTTTCGGCGCTGCTCGGGCGCGCCTATGAGGGCATGACCATCCTGCCATTGGCCAAGCTTTCCATTCCCGTGCTGTCGGGGCTGCCGGTGATCGGCCCGGTGTTGTTCGGGCAGGACGTAGTCGTCTATCTCGCCTTCGCGCTCGCGGCGCTGATCGCCTGGTTTCTCTATGCCACCAAAGCGGGGCTCAAGCTCCGGGTGATCGGGGAAAATCCCGCCACCGCCCACGCGCTCGGCCTCTGGCCGGTGGCAACCCGTCTGGCGGCGATCGCTTTCGGTGGCGCCATGGCGGGGCTCGCGGGCGGCTATGCCTCGACCGTGCTCACCCCCGTCTGGTCGCAGGACATGATTGCGGGCCGTGGCTGGATCGCCGTGGCGCTGGTGGTGTTCGGCACCTGGCGGCCGGCCCGCATCGTGGTCGGGGCATATCTGTTCGGCGCTGTGTCGCTGCTCGGGCTGGCGCTGCAGGCGCTGGGCATCGGCATTCCGTCCCAGCTCATGACGTGCATGCCCTATGTGCTCACCATCGTCGTGCTGGTGGTCATTTCCGCCGACAAGGTCCGCATTCGCCTCAACGCCCCCGCTTCGCTCGGGGAGAACTATCGACCGACGACCTGACGCCTGAAGCAGTCAGCTTATGACGCAACCCCCTGGAGGAGGACGCCACGTGACTAACTGGATGAAACGCATTCTGGTGACCGGTACGATGCTTGCCGGCCTGGTTACCGCCGCCCACGCCGACCCGTTCCGGATCGGCTATCTGATCCCCAATCCGGTCGGCGACGTTGGCTGGTCCCATGAGCTCGACGCGGGCGCCAAGGCGATCCAGGAACATTTCGGCGACAAGGTCGAAGTGCAGACGGTCAACAGCCTCGGGGAAGGCCCCGACGCCACGCGCGTCATGGACAAGATGGTCGCCGACGGCTTCAACATGCTGATCCTCGGCTCGTTCGGCTATCAGCAGGACGGGCTGAAGCTCGCCAAGCGCTATCCCAACCTGTCGGTGGTGCATATCGGGGGGTACCTCAACGCCAAGAATTTCTCGACGCTGGCGCCCCGCCACTACGAAGCCGCCTATCTCTGCGGCATGGCCGCCGGCATGGTGACCAAGTCGGAGACGCTGGGCGTGATCGCGGCCTTCCCGCTGCCGGAAGTGCTCAACATCATGAACGCCTATGTGCTGGGCGCGCAGTCGACCAATCAAAGCCTCAAGCCGGTCAAGGTGATCTGGCTCAATTCCTGGTTCGATCCGGCCAAGGAAAAGGCGTCCGCCGAGTCCCTCGCCTCGCAGGGCAGCGACGTCATCTACTCGCTGTTCCCCGGAACGCCGGCGCCGGTGGCGGTGGCCGAGCAACTTGGCGTCTACGCCACGGTGACCCATTCGGACAACACCAAGTATGCCCCGACCAAGCACCTGTGCGCCGGGCAGCTCAATTTCGGGCCGGTGCTGATCGACAAGGTGCAGCAGGCGATGGACAAGGCCTTCAAGGGCGATGACGTCTTTGCCGGCGTCAAGGAAGGCACGATTGCCGTCGCCGGGCTCAACAACGACCTGAGCGCCGACCAGAAGGCCCAGATCCTGGCCACGCAGGACCAGATGCGTGCCGGCACGTTCAATCCCTTCACCGGTCCGATCGCGTCCAATGACGGCAAGGACGCGGTGCCGGCCGGCACGGCGCTCGACGATGCCGCCATCAAGAGCATGAAGTTCCTGGTCAAGGGCATCGACACCACGATCCCAAACTAAGCCGCCCGCCGTTGCCGGGTGCCGCTCCGCGGCATCCGGCGGCCCCAGCTTCCTGTGCTACCGGACGTCGGCGTCCGGTACGGGGGAGGCTTGCCGAAAAAAAGGAAGCAAGACATGGCCGACGTCAGCGACACCCGACGCGCCGCAAGCAGTTCCGCGATCAGCGCAGCGGCCGAGCAATCGGTTGCGGCGCTGGACCGGACCACGGTGCGGCTCGAACGGGTCTGCGCGGCGCGCGAAGTGACTGGCGAGGTTGGCCGCCGGCAGTTTCTGCATGCCGGCCCGCCCATCGACATTGGCGACGTCCCCGGCCCGATGCGCGGCGCGCTGATCGGCGGGCTGCTGTTCGAGGGCGAGGCCCGCGACGTGGCCGAAGCCGAAGCCATCATCGACAGCGGCGAGCTGACGCTGCTGCCCTGCCACGATGCCGGGGCGCTGGGTGCCATGGCCGGTGTCATCACGCCGGGGATGCCGGTGGTGGTGGCCCGTTCTTCGGTCGGGCACCTTACCTTTTCGCCCCTCAACGAAGGGATCGGCGGCGCCGTCCGCTATGGTTCGTATGACGGCGACACGCTGGCCCGCCTCAAATGGATGGCGAGCGACATGGCGCCGGTGCTCGACGACGCCATCGGCGCCAGCGAGCCCATCGAGCTCGTCGATCTCGTAGCCGACGGCCTGCGGCGCGGCGACGAGTGCCACAACCGGCTGATCGCCACGACGGCCATCCTCATTACCCGCCTCGCTCCGGCGCTGATCGGCGCGGCCAGAAACCGTGAGGCGGCGGCGAAAGTGGCGAAGATGATGGGCGACAACGGGCATTTCTCGCTGCCGTTCGCCATCTCGATGGCCAAGGCGCTGACCTTGGCCGCCGCCGACATCGCCGATAGCCCCATCGTCACCACCATGTCCGGCAATGGCCGGGAATTCGGCATCCGGGTCAGCGGTCTCGGCGATCGGTGGTTTCTGGCGCCGTCCCCGATCGGGGAGCCGAAGCTCATCGCCGGCGCGCGGCTCGAGGACGTGACCCCCACCATGGGGGATTCGATGATTTCCGAGACGGCGGGCTTCGGCGCCTTCGCCATGAGCGCGGCGCCCGCGATCATGTCGTTTGTCGGGGGCACGGTCGAGCAGGCGCGCGGCATGGTCGAACAGATGCGGGGCATCTGCGCGGGCACCAGTTCGCGCTTCCTGCTTCCCGCCGAGGAACACCGGGGCACCCCCATCGGCATCGACGTGCACGCGGTGCGCCGGAGCGGGGTGGCGCCGATCATCAACAACGGGCTGTGCCACCGCCTGCAGGGCCGGGGCCGGATCGGGGCGGGCATTACCCGCATTCCCGTCGAGCCATTCGTCGCAGCCAGTGACGCGCTGCTCGCGGCAGGGATGGTGCGATGACGGGGGCGGACAATAACGCTGCGACGGCGGGCGAGCGGGCGGCGCGCCGCTGGGGTCTCGACATCAGCGCTATCGAGGATCTCGGCGGCGTGCTCGACCGGGCGCGGGCGACCTATGCCCGGGTCGAGGCGCTGGCGGAAATGTTCCCCGTCGCCAAGCCGGCGCAACCGGCCTGGCGCGTCGAGCGCGTTGGGGGAAGCGATCCCCATGGCGCCTGGATGTACCGCACCGAAATGCCCGCCGGCACGGCGCCGACCGGGCCGCTCGCCGGGCAGCGCCTGGTGGTCAAGGATGCCATCGCGGTTGCCGGCGTGCCGATGACGCTGGGGGGTAATTTTCTCGTCGATTTCGTGCCCTCGACGTCGGCGCTCGTCGTGGAGCGGGCGCTTGCGGCGGGCGCTACGCTCGCCGGCACGGCCGTCTGCGAAGACCTTTGCTATTCCGGTTCGAGCTTTACCAGCGTCACCGGGCCGGTGCGCAATCCTTATGACCCGTTGCGGGCGGCGGGCGGATCGACCAGCGGCTGTGCCGTGCTGCTGGCGACCGGCGAAGCCGACCTGGCGTTCGGCACCGACCTTGGCGGGTCGGTGCGCAACCCGGCCGCCTGGTGCGGCATCAGCGCGCTGAAACCCAGTTTCGGCGTCGTTCCCTATAGCGGGGCGGTGTCGACCGAATTTTCCATGGATCATCTGGGCCTGATGGCGCGCACGGCGCGCGATATCGCGCTGCTGCTCGACGTTGTGGCAGGGGCGAGCGACACCGATCCGCGCCAGGCCGGCATCGGGGCGCTGGCGGGGGGCGCGGTCGGCGCCGACAGCGATATTTCCCACCTGCGGGTCGGCATTCTGCGCGATGGCTTCGGTTGGCCCGAACGGTCCGATCCGCGCGTCGACGCCATGGTGCGTGAGGCGGCCGTCGCGCTGGGGCGCCTCGGCGCCGGGGCGGCCGAAGTCTCGGTGGCGCTCTACCGGCATGCCACCGATATCCACGTGCCGATTTCCTGCGAGGGGGGCCTTGCGACGGTCTTCGAGCAGAACACCCAGGGCAGCAACCGGCACGGCAGTTTCGATGCCGAACTGGCCTGGGCCTTCGGGCAGGCGCTCGGGACCAATGCCGCGAACCTGCCGCTCAACGGCAAGATCGCGCTCATCGCCGGCACCGTGCTGCGCGATGCAACCAAGAGCCGCACGCTGGCCCTGGCGCAGCGCCTGCGCGTGCTGTTGCGGGCCCAGATCGATGCGGCGCTGCGCCTGTTCGATGTGCTGGTGCTGCCCGCAGTGCCGATGCTGCCGCATCTCCTGCCCACGACGGCGCTGCCGGCCGCCGCGCACCAGAAGCTGGCCTTCGAGATGCACGACAACAATTGTGCCGCCAACCTTACCGGCCATCCGGCGCTGAGCGTGCCGTGCGGTCTCATCGACGGGCTGCCGGTGGGGATGCTGCTGCTCGGGCGGCACCTCGAGGACCATCTGCTGCTGGCGGTCGCCCATCAGTTCCAGCAGCGCGTCTTTGCCACCCCTTCGCCGCCGGCCAGGCGCCGGCACGCCTGACCCAACCTCTTTGCGGAGCGACTGAATGACCGAACAACGCAACGTCCTCGATGGCCCCCTCGTCCCGTGCGGCTTCGAGCCGATGACGGGATACCTGCGCAATGGCTGCTGCGACGCCGGCCCGGACGATCCAAACCCTCACACCATCTGCGTGATCATGACGGCCGAGTTCATCGCCTTCCAGGACGGCATCGGCAATAACCTCTCGGTCCCCGAGCCGGCGAAGCGCTTCCCGGGCCTCGTGCCGGGCAATCGCTGGTGCATGCTGACGGCCAAATGGTACGAGGCCTATCAGCAGGGCATCATCTGCCCGGTGGTGCTGGCGGGCACCAACAAGACGGCCCTCGAGATCGTGCCGCTCGAGGTCCTGATGGCGCAGGCCGTCGACCGGCCCGGGACCCCGGCCTGAGCCGGCACCCGCGCGAACCCTGCACTTTCCGGAGAATGATCATGGCTCTCAAGCGGACCCTCGTGGGCATGCTGACGCCCTCGTCGAACACCGTGCTCGAACCCTATATGAGCGCCATCCTGCACGGGCTGCTGCCCGAGGTGACGGCGCATTTCCAGCGCTTCACGGTCAAGGAGATCGCCCTCGACGACCGCGCCATGGCCCAGTTCGACAATCCGGCGCTGATCGAGGCGGCAACGGTGCTCAATGATGCGCGCATGGACGCGATCGCCTGGGCGGGCACCGCGGCGGGCTGGCGGGGCTTCGATATCGACCGCCGGCTGTGCGAGCAGATCACCGCCGCGACCGGGGCACCGGCCACCACCAGCGTGCTGGCGCTCAACGAGATTCTCGAACGCACCCGGGTGCGGCGGCTGGGCCTCGTGACGCCTTATCTCGACGAGGTGCAGACCCAGATTGTCGCCAATTACGGCGCTGCCGGCCATGCAGTGGTCAGCGAGCGGCACCTGGGCGATCGCGGCAATTTCTCCTTTTCCGAATACAGCGAGGAAACCCTTGCCGACATGGTGCGCGCCGTGGCCAAGGGCGGCCCGGAGGCGATCATTATCCTATGCACCAATCTGCGTGGCGCTCCGATCGTTGCGGCGCTGGAGCGCGAGATCGGCATCCCGATCTACGACTCGGTCAGCGCCACGGTGTGGAAGGCGCTGCTGATGACCGGGCACGATCCCTCGATCATCACCGGCTGGGGCCGGCTGTTCCGGGAGGTGCGCTAGATAGACGAGGCTGGCTTCGATACGGTCATTCGCAACGGCATCGTGGTGACGGCCGCAGATACCACGAGCTGCGATATCGGCGTGCGGGGCGGGCGCATCGTGGCGCTGGGCGAAAAGCTCGCCACCGGGCGCACCGAGATCGACGCTACCGGGCGCTACTTGCTGCCGGGCGGGGTCGACGCACACTGCCACATGGACCAGCCGATGGCAGGCGGGGCGCGCATGGCGGACGATTTCGAATCCGGCACGCATTCGGCCGCCTGCGGCGGCACGACGACGGTGATCCCGTTCGCGGCGCAACAGAAGGGCGAGAATCGAGTGGACGGTTACCAACGACGCGCTGCACCACAACGTCGACTATACGCCTTATGAGGGCATGAAGCTTGAGGCGGTAGGCCGGCCACACAAGGCAATTAGTGCTCGTGATCCTCGGCGCCCGGCAGGGCCTCGAAGATTTCCGAGCCGTCATTGATCCAGCGGATACCGCTTTCGTCGCTGGCGCTGTCGGCAATCTCGATGGCGCCGATATAGGTCACCATGTACCAGATCAGCTCGGCAGCAAACATGGCCGGGTGCTCGAGCGGATCGCGGATGCCGACGCGCTTGCTCCACACCACCACCGCCTTGGGCATGTCGATGCGGAAGCCATAGGTATTTTCCGGCTCGTAGACGGGGGTGAAGGTCAGGCTGATCGTCGCATCCCGGCCGGCCGGCCGGCTGAGCGCCACGCCGTGAAAGGTCATGTCGGGCCAGAAGGTGCGCTCGCGGCGGAACTCGTCCTTGTCGATGTCGTGGCCGCCATGGCGCACGGTGGTGTATTTGCGGCTGAGGATGCCCGCGATCTCGGCGCGGACGGTTTCATCGAATTCATCGTGTCCGGTCATGGCAAGCTCTCCGCGCCTGATGTGAATATTGCCGGGCCCATGGGCGAGGTCAGGAAGCCGCCGCCGCGAGGCGGTGGAAATCGGCCCCGTCGGCGATTTGCCTACGGTAGCCCATTACCTTGCGCGAGGCGTTGACGCCGGCCGCCGCCACCAGGCGCTCACCCTTGAAGAAGGTGACGAGCGGGCCGGCGCTGCCGGGCTCGTTCTGCACCTCGACGCGGTCGTGTCCCTCGTGCCAGCCCACCATCTGGATCTTGAGGCCGAACTGGTCCGACCAGAAATAGGGGATATCGATGAACGGCATGGCCCGCTCGGGGTGGCCGGCAAGGGTATGAAAGAGGTTGCGCGCCGCCGCCCGCCCCTGCGCCGAGGCGTTGGTCCAGTGCTCGACACGCATCGCCACCTCATAGGCCGGGTTGAACCAGCGCGCCGCATCGCCGGCGGCGTAGATACCGGCGTGCGAGGTGGCAAGACGGGCATCGCAGACAATGCCGTTGGCCAGCGCCAGGCCCGAGCCCTCGAGCCAGCCTGTGGCCGGTTCGGAGCCGGCGCCGACCAGCACGAGATCGGCCGCGATCGTTTCGCCGTCCCCCAGCCGGGCGCCGGCGACGCGATTCTCGCAGATCACGAGAGTCTCGATCGTCTTGCCGGTCAGCACCCGGACGCCATGGCGCCGGTGCAGATCGAGAAAATATTCGCCCATGAATGGCCCGAACGGCCGCGCCAGGAGGGTCGGCTGCATCTCGACCAGGGTGACGTCGCGGCCGAGGGTGCGCAGGGAGGCGGCAAGCTCGCAGCCGATCAATCCGCCCCCAAGGATGAGCACCTGGCGCGCATCGGCCAGCGCCGAGCGGATCGCCATGGCATCGGCGAGCGTGCGCAGTGGCAATACGCCGGGGACGCCAGCGGCCATGGCGGGCATGCGGGCGCTGGCGCCGGTGCAGAGCACGAGCCCGTCAAAGCCCAGCCAGTCGGCGCCGCCCATTTCGATCACCCGCTCGTCCGGTCGCAACGCGGTGCAGGTCGTGCCGTCGCGAATAGTGAGGCGCGGGTGCCCGTCGGCGACCGGGGGCAGCATGATCTCGTCGATCGCGGCCCGCCCCTGCATGAACTCCTTGGAGAGCGCCGGCTTGCTGTAAACGCCGCCGGTCTCGCCGGTGATCCAGAGGATTTCCCCGGGATAATCGAGGGCCACCAGTTCGGAGACGGCCGAGTGGCCGGCGAGCGAGCCGCCCGCCACCACGATACGGCCCGTCTTTGCGCCGGCCGTGCCGATTGCCCCGCTCATGGTCCGCTAGTCCTCGACCAGCTTCAGGGCAAGGATCGGACAGGAGGTCACGGCCTGCTTGACGCGCGCGAGCAGCTCCGGGTCGTCCGGGATGGGATCGACCACGTGCAGGTAGAGATCGTCATCGACGTCAAATACTTCGGGCGCGATGCCCATGCAGACGCCATTGCCGTCGCAGCGCTGCCTATCGACCAGAATCTTCATTTTTCGGCCTCCTGGGATGCAAAATGGGGCGGGACGGGGATGCCGGCGCGGGCCGATGCCGTCTCGCCGGCTGCTTCCTGCCGGAGCTGGGCGGCGTATTCCTGGTACCGCTTGTTCAGCCATCGGTAGAATTGGAGCAGGGATTCTTCCTGGAACGAGAAGCGCCCCGGCGTGCGGAACCGCGACTTGTTGCCCTTCTGGACCGAGGAGGTCGCCGCCGCGTCCTGGTTGTGGAACAGCACCAGGCCATCCTGGGCGATCTTGTAGAGGTGATCGAAGAGCGGCAGCCTGGTGCTGTCTTCCGGATACAGATGGCCGATGCGCAAATTGATGCGGCCGGGCCCGTCGGGCAGCACGAGGTAGTAGAACAGCCCTTCGGGCACCGCGCCGAACCCCAGATTGGGCGGGATGCTGGCGAACACCACCTCGTTGCGTTCCTTGTCGCCGAGGGTCGAAATCACCGGCATCAGCGCCTTGCCCGTGGGGTTGAAGCCCGCGTCCGGGTAATAAAAGCCCGTCGGGTGATAGATGGCGCCGTCCTCGTCGTCGAAATCCACAAAGCTGGTCAGGCGCACATGGGCAAAATCATGCAGCATGCCGTGCAGGTAGGCGCTGTGATAGGGCTCGATGCCGTTTTCGAGCTGGGGCTTCCAGTTCCATTCGCAGCCGCGGATTTCGGCGACCGGCATGCACACCATTTCTTCGATGTGATAGGGCTCGAGGGCCTTTTCCAGCTTGTGGAGCGTCGGGCGCAGCGGCTTGGCGTCGGGATCGAGATTGGCGAAGACGAAGCCGTTCCAGATTTCGACCTTGTGAGAAGGCAGGTGCGCCTCGGCCTTGAGTGATTTGAGCCCGATGGTGTCATTCATCGAGGGCGCGGCGATCAGGTGTCCGTCGAGGCCGTAGGCCCAGGCATGGAACGGGCAGCGGAACAGCCGTCCGGTATTGCCGGCGCCCTCGCACAGCAGATGACGGCGATGCGCGCAGATCGGTGAGAAGACGCGAATATCCATGTTCTGGTCGCGCACCATGACCAGCGGCTCGTCGCCCATGTCGACGCGGACGAAATCGCCGGGGTTCTTGATCTCATCGACGCGGCCGAGGCACAGCCAGCTGCGCATGAAGATGGCTTCCTGCTCGAACTCGTAGAATTCGGGGTCGATGTAGCATTCGCGCGGCAGGTTCCAGCCGCTCGCCATATTCCCGCAGCCGTCGTCGATATCGGCGAGAACGTCCAAGATCCTGTCGGAAATGACCTTGCGTGCCGGCTTGGCCTCGGGCTTGTGCTTACAGTCCACCTGTTCCTCCAGGGTTACGAATTGGCTTCAGTCTTGGGACGGGCAGGGCCCGATTGTTGTTGAGCGGTCAGCGGTCGGCGGCCTGCGCCGGATGCCGGCGCGAGCGCCGGAGACGGCCAGTGATCGGCAGGCGGTAAAACGGCTTCCAATGCTCGCTCCGTGGGCGGGGCCGTGGCCTTTCCGGTCGGACACCCGAAACCCGGAAGGCGGAAAGCCGGTTGGTCAGCCTCACGGTAAGAAGGATTTGACGTTCGAAAAAGTGCGTTCGATTAGACGCGTCGTTCGTGTTTCTGAACGCTCGCCGTGTTATCGCTGCCCGGCATCGCATCGGCCCTTGCGCTTTGGCGGCGGCTCGGCTACATCGCGCCTCAGGACACTCCACCCTAACGTGGAGCTTTCGACCTGGGAGGGTCGCCATGGCTGAGATGCCCCAAACCGCACCGGCGGTAAAACCGGCTAATCCGAATTTTTCATCAGGTCCGTGTGCCAAACGTCCAGGTTGGACGGTCGAAGTGCTGTCGAAGGCGCTGGTCGGCCGCTCGCACCGGGCCAAGCCCGCCAAGGCGCGTATCGAGCGGGCCATCCAGCTCACCCGCGAATTGCTGGAAGTGCCGGCCGACTACCTGATCGGCATCGTGCCGGCCTCCGATACGGGCGCCGTCGAGATGGCGCTGTGGTCGCTGCTCGGCGAGCGCGGCGTCGACGTGCTGGCGTGGGAATCGTTCGGCGCCGGCTGGGTGACCGACATCGTCAAGCAGCTCAAGCTCAAGGACGTGCGCACCATCGAGGCGCCGTACGGGCAGTTGCCGAACCTCACCGACGTCGACACCGATCGCGACGTGATCTTCACCTGGAACGGCACCACCTCCGGGGTCCGGGTGCCGAACGCCGACTGGATCAAGGCCGACCGCAAGGGGCTGACGATCTGCGATGCAACCTCGGCGGCCTTCGCACAGAAAATCGACTTCAAGAAGCTCGATGTGGTGACTTTCTCCTGGCAGAAGGCGCTGGGTGGCGAGGCGGCGCATGGCATCCTCATTCTTTCCCCGCGCGCCGTCGAGCGGCTCGAAACCTACAAGCCGGCCTGGCCGCTGCCGAAGATTTTCCGCCTGACCAAGGGCGGCAAGCTGATGGCCGACATCTTTGCCGGCGCCACCATCAACACCGTGTCGATGCTGTGCATCGAGGATGCGGTCGATGCGATGGAATGGGGCGTCAAGATCGGCGGGCTGAAGGGCATGCAGGCGCGCGCCGACGCCAATTTCAAGGTGCTGTCGGACTGGGTCGCGACCTCGTCCTGGGCAGCCTTCCTGGCGGAAAAGCCGGAGACGCGCTCCAATACGTCGGTCTGCCTCGTCATCAAGGACAAGGCGGTAACGGCGCTCGATGCCGAAAAGCAGGCGGCCTTCGCCAAGGCGATCGTGGCGCGGCTCGACAAGGCCGGCGCTGCCTACGACATCGGCGGCTACCGCGACGCGCCGACCGGGCTCAGGATCTGGTGCGGCTCGACCGTCGAGGCGGCCAACCTCAAGGCGCTGACGCCCTGGCTCGACTACGCCTTCGCGGCGGAAAAAGCGGCGCTCTCGACGGCCGCAGCGGCCTGAACAGGCAGAGCGAATAGCGAGTAGCGAATAGCGAATAGAGCTGTTCGCCGCTCGCCCAGCTATTCGCTGCCGCCACTTCGCTATTCCCCATTCGCTATTCGCTCAACCCGGAGGGTTGCAAATGCCCAAGGTTCTCGTTTCCGACAAACTTTCCAAGACCGCCGTGCAGATCTTCAAGGACAATGGGGTCGAGGTCGACTATCTGCCCGATCTCGGCAAGGACAAGGACAAGCTGCTCGAAGTCATCGGCCAGTATGACGGGCTCGCCATCCGTTCGGCCAGCAAGATCACCGAGAAGATCATTGCCGCGGCGAGCAATCTCAAGGTGATCGGCCGCGCTGGTATCGGCGTCGACAATGTCGATATTCCGGCGGCGACGAAGAAGGGCATCATCGTGATGAACACGCCCTTCGGCAATTCCATTACCACTGCCGAGCACGCCATTTCGCTGATGCTCTCTCTCGCCCGGCAGATTCCGGAGGCCGACGAATCCACCCGGGCCGGCAAATGGGAGAAGAACCGCTTCATGGGCGTCGAGGTGACCAGCAAGGTGCTGGGCATCATCGGCTGCGGCAATATCGGCTCGATCGTTGCCGACCGCGCCCAGGGGCTGAAGATGAAGGTCATCGCGTTCGACCCGTTCCTCACCGCGGAGCGCGCCGTGGCGCTCGGGGTGGAGAAGGTCGAGCTCGACGAGCTGCTGCGCCGTGCCGATTTCATTACGCTGCATACGCCGCTGATCGAGGCGACGCGCAACATCATCTCGGCGGAAGCCATCGCCAAGATGAAGGACGGCGTGCGGATCATCAATTGCGCGCGCGGCGGGCTGGTCGACGAGAAGGCGCTGTTCGACGCGCTGGTCGCCAAGAAGGTGGCGGGGGCGGCGCTCGACGTCTACCTCGAGGAGCCGGCGACCGAAAACCCGCTGTTCAAGCTGCCGAACGTCATCTGCACGCCGCATCTGGGGGCGTCGACTTCGGAAGCGCAGGAGAATGTCGCGCTGCAGGTGGCCGAACAGATTTCCGCCTATCTGATGACCGGCGAGATCACCAACGCGCTGAACTTCGCCTCCATCTCGGCCGAGGAAGCGCCGCGCCTGACGCCCTTCGTCAAGCTGGCGGAAGCGCTCGGCTCGTTCGCCGGGCAGCTCACCGAGGACCCGATCAAGGGCGTGCGCATCGAGTTCGAGGGCAATGTCGCGACCCTCAACACCAAGCCGATGGTGGCGGCGACGCTGGCGGCGGTGCTGAAGCCATCGTTGCAGACGGTCAACATGGTGTCGGCGCCGCAGGTGGCCAAGGATCGCGGCATCCTGGTCGAGACGATCGCGCGCGAGCAGCAGGGCGCCTACGAGAACTATATCCGGCTGACGATCATCACCGACAAGCAGGAACGGGCGGTCGCCGGCACGGTGTTCGCCAACGGCAAGCCGCGCATCATCCAGGTGAAGGGCATCAACATGGAGGCGGAGCTGACCCCCTCGATGCTCTATGTCACCAACCTCGACAAGCCCGGCTATATCGGCCGCCTCGGCACGCTGCTCGGCAAGCTCGGCATCAACATCGCCAACTTCAACCTCGGCCGCGCCGAAGTGGGTGGAGACGCCATCGCGCTGCTGTCCATCGACGGCGATCTCGATACCGACCAACTGCGGCAAATCGCGGCACTGGACGGCGTGCAGCAGGCCCGCGCGCTGCAGTTCTGACGCGACGGCGAGACCGTCGCC
>Ga0134126_10004916_pt1 | contig 16700 bp, 21 predicted proteins | sample KB31752_FD_96881 | JGI IMG/M metagenome (GOLD analysis project Ga0134126, IMG submission 96881) | Terrestrial soil microbial communities with excess Nitrogen fertilizer from Kellogg Biological Station, Michigan, USA - KB3-175-2 | ecosystem: Environmental > Terrestrial > Soil > Unclassified ...
CGTGTCGAGCAGCTTGTCCACCCGGCGCTTGACGGCGGGTGCGGAAAGCCCGACTACCCCACCGATCTCCGCGTAGCTGGAGCGGGCGTCGGCCACCAGCCGCATTACGATCTGTCGGTCGATATGATCCATGCGCAACATTCTGATGGTCGACAAGCAAAATAGCTACATTGAATGTCCAATCTCTGCGGGATTACGATCGAAATATGTCGTTGGCTCTGAAACTCGTGAGTCCATCGCGCGTGGGTACCGCGCGCCGGTACCTGATGTGCCCGCCGCGGTACTTCACGGTCAACTACGCGATCAACCCCTGGATGGATCCCAGCCGACCGGTCGACGCCGCGCGGGCGATGGCCCAGTGGACGGCGCTCGTCGACACTTACCGTGCGCTGGGGCACACCGTGGAGGTGGCCGATCCTGAGCCGGGCCTGCCGGACATGGTCTTCGCGGCCAACGCGGGCACCGTGATCGATGGCGCCGTACTGGGTGCTCGGTTTCGCAACGCGGAGCGAGCCGCTGAGGCGGAGCATTACCGGCGCTGGTTCGCCGCGCACGGCGCGCCCGAGATGGTGATGCCCCGCGCCGTCAACGAGGGAGCCGGCGACCTGAGGTGGACCGGCTCCCTGCTGCTGGCCGGAACCGGATTCCGCACCGAGCCGGCCGCGCACCACGAAGCGCAGGAAGTGCTCGGGGTCCCGGTGGTGTCACTACAGCTGGTCGATCCCCGCTACTACCACCTCGACACCTGCCTGCTGGTGCTCGACGACTCACCGGTCACCCCGCTGATCGCCTACTACCCGCCGGCTTTCTCACCCGGCTCGCAACAAGTGCTGGCCCGGTTGTTCCCGGACGCCGTGGTCGCGCATGCAGCAGACGCGGCGTGTCTGGGGCTCAACGGGGTATCCGACGGCGGCTCGGTGGTGCTCCCGGCGGAAGCCACGACTCTCGGCCGCACCCTGGCCGCCCGCGGCTTCGAGCCGGTCTTTGTCGACATCTCCGAACTCCGCCGGGCCGGTGGCGGTCCCAAATGCTGCACCCTGGAACTCTGACCCCGACTCCCCTCCCCGGCGTGTCGCGCCCTCATGCCCGGCGTGTCGTGCTCCCGTGAGTGCTGTGTCGCGTCACTGTGCCCGCGCGGGCACCCACGCGGTGCGCTGGAACCCCCGACTGCGCTGCCACGTTGCACTGATCAGAAGCCGATCGCAACGGGAGGCTGACCGCTGTGCACAACCACTTCAACGGGCTGAAGACGGCACTGCTGCTCGGCGGGCTGTCGGCGTTGGTGGTGCTGATCGGGGTGCCCTTCGGCCGCACCGGAGTACTCATCGCGGTGGTGTTCGCGCTGGGAATGAACGCCTACGCCTACTTCAACTCCGACAAGCTGGCTTTGCGGGCGATGCGCGCGCAGCCGGTGTCGGAGCCTGAGCAGCCCATGATGTACCGGATCGTTCGGGAGCTGGCCACGGATGCCCGCCAACCGATGCCCCGGCTGTACGTCAGTCCGACCCAGGCCCCCAACGCCTTCGCCACCGGCCGCAACCCGCGCCACGCAGCGGTGTGCTGCACCGTCGGCATTCTCGAGCTGCTCAGTGAGCGGGAGCTGCGGGGAGTGCTCGGCCACGAGCTGTCGCACGTCTACAACCGGGACATCCTCATCTCCTCCGTCGCCGGCGCCCTGGCCGGGATGGTGACGGCGCTGTCGAACCTGGCGATGTTCGCCGGACTGTTCGGTGGCGCCGATGACGATCGCCCGAACCCGTTCGCGATGCTGTTTATCGCCCTACTCGGCCCGATTGCCGCCGGCATCGTGCAGATGGCGGTGAGTCGATCGCGGGAGTACCAGGCCGACGCATCCGGCGCGACTCTCACTGGTGACCCGCTGGCGCTGGCCAGCGCGCTACGCAAACTGGAGCGCGGTACCCAGCTGGCGCCGCTTCGCCCCGAGCCGCAGCTGGCCGCGCAGTCCCACCTCATGATCGCTAACCCGTTCCGGCCGGGCGAGGGTGCTGCCCGGTTGTTCTCCACCCACCCGCCGATCGCCGAGCGGGTGCAGCGACTGGAGGAGATGGCTCGCCGCCAGCGGTCCTGACGGGTCTGTCAGGTCGATTTGGCGATGTCCATGACGTACTGACCGTAGCCAGAGCTCGCCATGGCCAGGCCCAGGGCGTAGCAGGCGTCGGCGCCGATGAAGCCCATCCGCAGCGCGATTTCCTCCAGGCAGGCGATCCGGACTCCCTGACGGTGCTCAAGGACCTGTACGTACTGGCCGGCCTCCAGCAGCGATTCATGGGTTCCGGTGTCCAACCAGGCGAATCCGCGGCCCAGGTCGATCAGCGTTGCCCGGCCCTGCCGCACATAGTGCATGTTCACGTCAGTGATCTCGAGCTCGCCGCGGGCTGACGGGGTCAGCGAGCGAGCGACCTTGACCGCCTCGTTGTCGTAGAGGTACAGCCCGGTGATCGCCTTGTTCGAGCGGGGCGCGGCGGGCTTCTCCTCGATGGATATCAACGTGCCGGTGGCGTCCACCTCGCCAACCCCGTAGCGCTGCGGATCCTTGACCGGGTAGCCGAACAGTACGCAACCGTCCAAGCTAGCCACACAGTCTCGGAGCCGGCTGGAGAATCCAGGACCATAGAAGATATTGTCACCCAGCACGAGCGCGACAGAGTCGTCTGCGATGAAATCTGCGCCGATAATCAAAGCCTCGGCCAAGCCGTTGGGCTGGGCCTGTTCGGCGTAGCTCAACCGCAACCCCAGCGTGCTGCCGTCTCCTAGCAGGCGGCGGAACAACGGCAGGTCCGACGGTGTGGAGATGATCAGGATGTTCCGGATCCCGGCCAGCATAAGCACCGACAGCGGGTAGTAGACCATCGGCTTGTCGTATACCGGCAGCAGCTGCTTGCAGACGGCCTTCGTGATCGGATGCAACCGGGTGCCGGCGCCGCCGGCCAGCACGATCCCTTTCACCGATAATCGGTGAACTGCGTAGTGACTAGCAGCGGCCAGGACGCATCCGCCCGACACTGTGTCTGAGCTGCGCTGACCATGCTCGTCTTTCGCTGTCGTCGGCGGGTGGTGGTCACCGTCGTTTGTACCGCACGGGTACCCGGGCCTTCATGGCCGGCTTGCACGTGCGGCTGCGCCAGCCGGGCCGCGCGCGAAGTCGTAATGAGTTCTCCCGCCCGAAATGCCGGATACCTGCCGCCGATCGATGGGCAACACACTGTCTCTGCTGAAGGGCATCTGGGTTGGCAGCGGCGCGATAGCCAGGGGCATAGTCGGGGCTGAAGAGCCGGTGTACCGCGGTGCCCGCGCACAGGCGAGCGGATCGCCCTTCTAGGGGTGACCTGGATGAATACCGTATTAACATTTGACGCACCCGTTAGAGTTATAGAGGGGTAGCGATGAGTACCATCTGGCGTTCTATCGGCGCACGGCTCTCGGTGGGTATCGCTGCGGTAGTCCTGGCCGCAGCCGCCTGCGGCTCCGGGGCATCCGGACCGCAGGCTGGGACTGAGCAGGCTCCGAGCCCCAAGGCGAGCGCGCTGCATGACAACATGCGTACGTTGTGGCAGGACCACGGAACCTGGACTCGCCTTGCGATCGTGGGCTTCGCGGACAACTCCCCCGACCTGCAGGTAACTCAGGACCGCCTGCTTGCCAACCAGACGGATATCGGCAACGCCGTCAAGCCCTACTACGGCGAGGATGCAGGCAACAAGCTGACGGCCCTGCTCCAGCAACACATGATGACTGCGGTGGGGGTGCTCAAGGCCGCCAAGACCGGCAATCCGGCGGAAGTCGACCAGGCCAAAGCGGCGTTCTATGCAAACGGCAACCAGATCGCTGACTTCCTGCACGGCGCCAACCCGGGGAACTGGCCGCTCGACGCGGTGCAGAACATGATGAAGACGCATCTGGACCAGGTAGTGGAGATGGGGGTCCGATGAGCTCACCCATCACTACGCGGAAAGCGTCGGTGTCTGGAACGGCTACCGAGACCATATTCTGGCCATGGCCGACACGCCTCGAATGGCATCGTCAAGCAATTCCCCAACCGCTTCAGCTGATCGCATTCTGCGTCGGTGGCATAACGTTGCCCGGACTCGACAGGGTCAGATCGTCGGAAAAACAACAGAGAGGATACATAGGAAGGGGCCAACGATGACCAGCCCAGGAAGCACCCTCCAGCATGCAGAACTCGGTCCCGAATCGTCACCCGTGAAGGACCAGCCCGCTACCGCCCAAGATGCAGGGACAAGGAAGGGCACCGTCGACTACCGGAAGGCGGCAGAAAAGCTGGCGGCCGCCGACTATCAGGCCCGCATGGAACACTTCCACCGCATGAAAGCGTCCAAACCGGTCGTGTCGTTCGGTGGGCGCCCACACGGAGGCCCACTTAACGACCGCGCCGGATAGCACCACTATGCGGTAATGCGACGACTACGCCATGGACACCCGGCCGCCCGGTTCATGGCGTAGTCGGCTACCCGCGGACACTACGAGCGGCTCAGATCACCGATAGTTGGTGAACTGCAGGGCGACACCGAAGTCGCGGCCCTTCAGCAGGGCGATGACGGCCTGCAGGTCGTCTTTCTTCTTGCCCGAGACGCGCAGCTGATCGCCTTGAATCTGAGCCTGGACGCCCTTGAGCTTCTCGTCCCGCACCGCCTTGGCGATCTCTTTGGCCTTGTCCTGGCTGATGCCTTGGAGGATGCGCCCGGTAGTGCGGTAAATCTTGCCTGAGACGGCCGGCTCGTCCACCTCGAAGGCCTTCAGTGAGATGCCGCGCTTGACCAGCTTGCTCTTCACGACGTCGATGGCGGCGCGGCAACGCTCCTCGGTCTCGGCCTCGATCGTCATCGCTTCGTCACCGGCCCACATCACCTTCGCCCCGGTCCCGCGAAAGTCGAACCGGGTCGACAGCTCCTTGGCCGCCTGGTTGAGCGCGTTGTCCACTTCCTGCCGGTCGACCTTGCTGACCACATCGAACGACGGATCCGCCACCGTGCCTCCTTCCGTGCGCGCCGGTGATGACCCTACTCGCCAGGCCCATTACCACTCGATGTCACGGACTGTGTATCGTGACCAGCGGCCGGTGCGTCCGGCCACCAGGCGGGTTGCCCGAGCGGCCAATGGGAGCGGACTGTAAATCCGTCGGCTGATGCCTTCCAAGGTTCGAATCCTTGACCCGCCACGAGGAGAAACGGCTCTTGAGCAGGACAGAGGTCGTTGCGGCTCGCCCTTCGGTACGTCCGGTGCTGTCCGGCTGTTCACGGGTAGTTGCGCTTCCTATACGCGCCCTAGGGCCCGTCGGCCGCTAGCACCGGAGATAACGATCGGGGCCCGGTGGGCACAGCACGACGGTGGTGGCCGGGAATGCGGCGTGTTTGGCGATCGTGGCGTGCCCGATCGGTGTCGCCGAGCGCGGCGGTCGCCTACCTACGTCCCGCGATGAGCCGGCCGAACCTGCACGTCGAGACGCATGTCCAGGTCGTGAAGGTGCTGTTCGAGGGCACGCGCGCGGTCGGCGTTCAGGGCGTGCGGCTGGGCGAGCAACTCACCTTCCGCGCCGCGAGTGAGATCATCATCAGCTGCGGCGCCTACAACTCACCCAGCTGCTGATGCTGTCCGGCATTGGCCGCCCGAGCGAGCTCGCGGCGCTTCAGATTTCCCTGGTGGCCGAGGTTCCTGGCGTCGGGCTCAACCTGATCGATCATCCCATGTCGGGCGTGATCTACCTCAGCGACCGCGAGGGCAGCCTGTTCGGTGCGCTGAACGAGCAGAGCCTGGCGCAATTCCAGACGAAGGGCCGCGGGCCACTGACGTCTAACGCCGCTGAAGCGGGCGGCTTCGTGCGCACCCGCGCCGAACTCGACGCGCCGGACGTGCAGTTTCACCTGGTCCCCGCGCTGTTCATTCAGGAGGGGCTGGTGCCGGGGCAGGCACATGGCTTCTCCATCGCCGCGAGCGTCGTCAACCCCGTAGCCGCGGCCAGGTCGCGCTCGTCTCGCCGGACCCAACCGCCAAGCCGTTCATCGTCCATAACTACTACGACAACCCGCAGGACCTGCGGACCCAGATCGCCGGCGTGCGGCTCACCATGCAGATCGCCAATACCGCGCCGCTGGCGCAGTGGGCCAGCAATCCCTACCTCGCGCCCGCCTCCGACTCTGACGAGGACATCGTCGCGCACATCCAAGCCACGATGCAGACGATCTATCACCCTGTGGGCACCTGCAAGATGGGCACCGATGACATGGCAGTCGTCGACCCGCAGCTACGGGTGCGCGGTGTTGAGGGCCTGCGCGTCGTCGACGCGTCGATCATGCCCACGGTCCCCCGCGGCAACACCAACGCGCCGACGATCGCCGTGGCCGAGCGAGCAGCCGACCTTGTCCGCGGGCTCACCGCTGCGGGGGCGTCGACGTCCAGCCGATTGCTAGGTGGCTAGTCAAACGTCACCGACGGTTGCGCTGAATCAGACGACGTCGCTGAGTTCAATCCTCCGGATCTCAGGATGTTGCTGAATATGGTCGAGAATCTCCTGAGCTGCCCACCGGAGCCCAGATCGATGATTGGTGGCGGCCCAAGCAGCATACGACCTGCTGGATATCCCGCGGTGACGCAGGTTGGTGGCGCTTCGATTGGTCAATTAATACGGCCATTAACAGCACGCACGCAGCACCAACCCAAACACGACAAAGGGCCTATAGTTGCAAGGGAGATCCCGTGGAGTGCGCCTTTGTATGGAGCGGGTGACGGGAATCGAACCGCGTCTAGAGCCTGGGAACTACATGACATCCGCAAGGACAGGGCCATTGAGCAGCGATTTTGACTGACCGTGATTAGCCGTCAAAGCCCGTTAGGGGCACCTACCTTCGGCGCTCGCCGATTTCGTTAACGCGGGCATAACCAGTCGCGACCGCGGTCATTAAGCCAACGGCCGCACCGGTACCGCACGGCCTATCTACCGCACACCGCAACCATCCGGTGGGACGGGCAGTCAAGTGAGTCACCTGGTGGCTCACATGTCAGCAGAAATGCAACCACCGGCGTCCACGTGCGACCGGGAAATGATCGCCCTCTCAGCGTTCTGCTGCTAGAAGGGCGGAAGCGGAGGGATTCGAACCCCGGGTGGTTGTCCACCGATCGCTTTCAAGGTCGTCGACCGGCAATTCAGGGTGAATCACCTCTGCCGTTTCGGCAGGTCTATAGCGCCCGCCGGTCCTCAATGAACACAGGCGATCCGGTACGAATGCCACCAGAATTGCCACCGGTGTATTGCCGAACCGGCTGTGCCGATCGTGGTGTACCAGTGCCGGAGAGGGCGGCTATTCGGCGACGTGGCCCCGCTCCAGGCGCGTCACCCGGTCCTGCAGCTGTCTGATCAGCCTGTAGCACCGACCGCTGAGCTGGCCGTTCAACCGACGGTCCTATGTCACGCCAGCCGTTCAGCGCGCGTCCTGGTCGCTTCACCGCAACAGGGTAGCTACACCCAGTAACAGCAGTGAAGATCGTGGCCCAAGGCGATGAGCTGTTGAAGATATCCACAAGATCATGATCACGGGACAGCGCCGGGATACCGGTCGGACGATAGACCTCAAGGAGCAAGGAACCATGGACTGGCGTAACCACGCGGCCTGTAGAGATGAGGATCCGGAGCTGTTTTTCCCAGTAGGGACGAGCGGTCCGGCGTTGCTGCAGATCGCCGAGGCGAAGGCTGTGTGCTGGCGCTGTCCGGTCAGTTCTGAGTGTCTCAACTGGGCGCTGGCCTCAGGGCAGGATGCTGGCGTGTGGGGTGGTCTGAGCGAGGACGACCGGCGCGCGCTCAAGCGACGCAACGCTGGCACCGGGACCCGTATCAACGCCGAAGCCTGATAGCGACCAAACTGGGTTGTATGTCGGACTTCGCCCCGCCGGCGGCGAGTCCGACTGAGCGTATGCCCGCTCAGGTGGAGCGAGCGGTGGTGGCCCGGTTGGGACGGTTGGATCAGGCGGCGCGACGCCTGGCGCAAGCGGTGGTGGTGTTGGGTGAGCGCGGCACTGGTGACTGCTGAGCTGCTCGCGGAGGGCCGGCCGGTGCGGTTTGTGCACCCGCTGGTGCGCTCAGCCGTCACATCCAAGCAGACCGCGATGGGAGCTGGCCAGCTGGAAGACGGCGAGGCCTACCGCACCGAACTCCTGAGGACGGACCGACCCGCCGAGGCCGAGCGGTTGCGCCTGCTGGAGCAGTTCTGGGACCCCTACACCATCAAGATCTGCAGAGAGTTGCCACTCCAGCCGGCCTGGTGATGCCTGGGGGCCGGGACAGGGGTCGGGTCGATCGCCTACTGGCTCGCTCATGCGGCCTGCGCGACGTTTGGTCGGCGGCAAGCGCACCTGTCGAGCCCGGCGCTGGTGCCAGCCATCCCGAAAAGCTGCGCGCTCGGCGAGGGCGTGATTTGCTTCGTTCTCAGTAGGCTTACGTGGTGAGCGTTGGGATCCGGCACAACATCAACCAGTCGGGACGGCTGGACGGGCAGCCGATGTTGTTCGCGCATGGGTTTGGCTGCGACCAGCACATGTGGCGCTACGTCGCGCCGCGGTTCGAGGACGAGTTCCGGGTGGTGCTGTTCGACCACGTCGGAGCCGGAAATTCCGATCTGTCTGCGTACGATCCGCAGCGCTACTCGTCTTTGTCCGGCTACGCCGAGGACGTCGTGGCGATCTGCACCGAGCTCGAGTTGCGAGATGTGATCTTTGTCGGGCACTCCGTCTCGGCGATGATCGGTGTCCTCGCGGCGGCTGCGGCACCTGAACTGTTCGCCAAGTTGGTGTTGGTCGGTCCCTCTCCTTGCTACCTCAACGACACCGATTACGTCGGTGGGTTCAGCGTGGAGGACATCAACGACATGCTTGACTCGCTGGAGAGCAACTACCTCGGCTGGTCCAGCGTGATGGCTCCGGCGATCATGGGCCGTCCGGACCGGCCGGAGCTGGGGGATGAGCTCACTGAAAGTTTCTGCCGGACCGACCCGTCTATCGCGCGCCACTTTGCCAGGGTCACTTTTCTTTCCGACAACCGTGACGACCTGAGCGCCGTGGCGACGCCGACGCTTGTCCTGCAGTGCGCCAACGACGTCATCGCCCCGGTATCCGTTGGCGAGTTCGTCCGCGACAGGATGCCGGATGCGTCGATGGTGCTGTTGAACGCCACCGGGCACTGCCCCAACCTGTCTGCGCCGGACGAGACGACCGCAGCGATGGAGCAGTTCGTGCGTGGATCGGCGCCCGTCCGGCGATGACAGCAAGCGGCGGTGAGGCGCTGGATGCCTTCTACGAGGCTTTGCGCGACGACGATGCCGATCAGCTCTACGACCGGGCGCCGTGTGGCTACTTGTCCACCGCCCCGGACGGAATGATCATCAAGGTGAACCAGACCTTCCTCGACCTGACTGGCTACCAGCGTGGGCAGTTGATCGGGCGGGTGCGTTTCTCGCAGCTGCTGTCTGTCGGTGGACGGATCTATTACGAGACCCACTACGCCCCGATGCTCGGCATGCAGGGCCATGCGCACGAGATCGCGTTCGACCTTGTCCGCGCTGACAAGTCACGGTTGCCGGTGTTGGTCAACGCGGTTCTCGAGCGTGACGCGCGGGGCGGTCCATTGGTCATCCGGACTGCGGTATTCGACGCCAGACTGCGCCGGGAGTACGAACGTGAGTTGCTGCGTGCTAAGCAGCGGGCCGAGGAATCCGAGGCGCGCGCGAAAGCCCTGGCGAAAACGTTGCAGCAGACGCTGATACCGCCTGCCCCGCCGGTTATCCCGCATCTCGACGTGGCGGCGGCATATCGACCCACCGGAGACGGTAGTGAGGTGGGGGGTGACTTCTACGACGTCTTTCAGATCGGCACCAACGACTGGGTGGTGGCCGTAGGAGACGTGTGCGGTAAGGGAGTTGAAGCAGCCGTGGTAACCGCGCTGGCTCGCTACACCCTGCGTGCCGCCATCATCGAGCACTCCGAACCCTCAACGGCGCTCGCCACGCTCAACGACGTGCTACTGCACCACCACACCAACCGATTCTGCACCGTCGTCCTGTTGCGGTTGAGGCACGCCGAGGGGGAGTGGGCCGGCACCGTTAGCTGCGCTGGGCATCCGCGTCCGCTGCTACGACAGTCCAACGGAACGTTACATACCGTCGGGAAACCAGGAGCGCTCCTCGGCGTCGTCGATTCGCCGCATCTGCACGATGTGCAGTTCCGTCTGCTGCCGGGTGACATGCTTGTGCTCTATACCGACGGCATCACCGAGGCGCGCAGCGGAAAAGTTTTCTATGGAGATGACAAGCTCGCCGCCGCCGTGGCGCGCGCCCCTGACTCCGCAGACGCGCTGACTAGCGCCATCCTCAGCGAAGTACTGGAATTCCAGACTGGTCGAGCACGAGACGATATCGTCGTTGTCGTCATCCGGGTCCCGGTGTCATAGCCGGGCTGCGCGGCGAATGTGTAGCGGAGCGTGATTACCTCCCGCTGAGGCAACCTCACAAAGGGGGTTGAATGACAGGCGTCCGTACAGGCGATGCTGATCCAGCGCAAACCCTTGCCCTGCTGTGGCGAGAACCGGCAACGGCGTCGCGCCATGGTCCGGCTCAGCGGCTGAGCGTCGACTTGGTGGTGGATGCCGCGATCGCGCTCGCCGATAGCGAGGGGCTGGCCGCGGTCTCGATGCGCCGGCTAGCTGATCGTCTCTCCGTGGCGGCCATGACGCTGTATACCTATGTGCCGACCAAAAGCCTCCTTCTCGATCTGATGCTCGATTCTGTGTACGCCGCGATGCAGCGGCAGGACACGAGCGGGCAAGGATGGCGAAGGCGCGTCACGGCCGTGGCCCAAGAGAACCGCGCGCTGTTCGAAGCCCATTCGTGGGCTGTGCAGGTGGCTTCGAACCGTCCCCCGCTGGGCCCGGGACAGCTGGCGAAGTACGAGCATGAGCTGAGTGCCCTCGAAGGCCTAGGCCTGTCCGATATCGAGCAGGATGCCGCCGTCGGGTACGTCCTCGGCTTCGTCCGCCTGTATGCGATCGATGTCGGGTCCGCGCGAGCTGCTCGGCGTGACAGCGACGTCGACGATCAGCAGTGGTGGGCGGTGCACGGGCCGCTACTTGCCCGGCTCATCGACCCAGCGCGGTTTGCGACCGCCGTCCGGGTCGGGGCCGCCGCGGGAGCGGCCCACGGCTCTGCATGGAGTGCTGAGCATGCCTGGAGCTTCGGACTGGAACGCGTCCTCGACGGGCTGGCGGCTCTCATCGAGCGGCAGTGAACTCGGCGATGTGATCGGCGGTACTACATACGCTGTACGAAGTTGTTTGACCAGAGGAGTTCACCCGTGACCGGCGTCTTTCCCCCTCCTCCTGGCGGTCAACCCGCACCCCGCATTTCATCTCCGACTCCCTGGTGTTCGTCGTCACCGACGCTGAGATCACCTGTGGTGACATGGTGCGGTCCGTGAGGTATGGCGTCAAGGCCGCTGGCGACTGGCGCTTCCAGACGATGGTGCAAGGCGGCTGGGCTGGATAAAGCGCTCGAAGGTGTAACCCGGGTGTCTATCTGTAGGTGAGGCCGGCGCGTACGACAGAGGGTGGCGCAAGCCATGGGACGGACTGGGCGAGGCCGGGCAGCGACCCCTCGCGGAAGTGGCGTGGCTGACTCGCGGGCCCTGCAGGCGCCACAGTTGCGTGTGGTCAGCGGCGAGTTCTACCCGGACTGGGAGCACGTGTACCGGGACAACGTCGATCGGGTGTACCGGCTGATGTTCGCCAAGGTCGGCAACCGGCCCGATGCCGAGGACCTGACCGCGGAGGTGTTTCTGGCGGCGTTGCGGCCGCTGCGGGTGTCGGCCAGTGCGCCCGAGGTGCGGGCCTACCTTCTGACCACGGCGCGAACCGTGCTGGCGGGGTATTGGCGCCGCACGTTGGGTCGCGAGATCACCACGCTGAATGACGACGATGATCTCGAGCAGGTGCCGGTGGACGATGCCGCCGGGTCGGATGCTGCGGGACGGGCGGCGGCGATCCTGGCCGAGCTTCCCGAGCAGTACCGGCGCGTCCTGCAGCTACGGTTCTTGGAGTCCTGCTCGGTGCGCGAGGCCGCAGCCGCGCTGGGTGTGACCGTCGCGTATGCCAAGGTGCTGCAGCATCGGGCGTTGCGGCGCGCCGCGGAGCTGCTGGAGGTGGACAGGTGAGTGCACGGGGTGCGCGCCGGTTCATCGCGGACCTGCTGCGCGGCCGCCGCCCGCGATCGTTTCGTGCCGACGAAACCGACGCCGGCCAGCTGCGCGCAGCGATCACCCTCCGGGCCGGGCAGCCGGGCAGCACGGTGCCTCGGGAACAGTTCGTCACGGACTTGCACCGGCGGCTGGCCGACGAGCTGGCCCAGGAGCCGACCGAGGCGCTCCAGACGCAGCCCCGACGAGCGGTGGATGGCACCCGGCGGCGGCTGGTGCAAGCCACCTCGATCGCGGCGGCCGCCGCGGCGGTGGGAGCGGTGGCTGACCACGCGCTCACCAGCCGGAGTCCGGCACCGACCGGGGGCGGCGGGGAGCAGACGTTGGTACCGACCACCGGTCAGTGGCGCACGGTGAGCGCGAGCGCGGAACTGACCGAGGGTGCCGTGCGCAGTTTCGACGTCGGCACGGTGGTCGGGTTCGTGGCTCGTACCGGAGGTGCGTTGCATGCCGTGTCGGGGATCTGCACGCATCTGGGCTGCCGGCTGGCTCTGGACGCGCCGGCCCGGCGGCTGGACTGCCCGTGCCACAACACCTCATTCGCCCTGAGCGGGGAACTGGTCAGGCATCAGCTGCCCACGCCGCCACCGCCGTTGCCGCTGCTGGAGGTCCGGGAAACGCGCGGCGAGGTGCAGATCTTCGCCCCGTCCGGCCCGGCGTAACCCCGATGCCTATCTGCTGGTGAGACCGGCATCAGCCGGGTTCTCAGCAGAGACGGGATCGATCATCATGCGCCTGTACAGCACCAGACTTGTGATAGCGGCGGCGTCGGCAGCGGCCGGGGTGGCGATTGTGGCCGGCTGCGGCGGCGGCCCAACCAACGCCGAGGCGGCGCCCGCACCAGGACCGGTGATGCCCGGCATGGCGTCGATTCCAGAAGCGCCGGTTGCCACCAACGTGGTGTCGATTGAGAACTTCGCGTACTCCCCGGCGATTGCCACGATCAAGGCCGGCACCACCGTCACCTGGACCAACCGCGACCAGGATCCGCACACGGTGACGGCGATGTCCGGACCGTTTCATTCCCCGGTTTTGAACACCGGCCAGTCATTCCGCCATACCTTCACCGCACCGGGACGCTTCGACTACCTGTGCACCATCCACCCGTTCATGACCGCCACCGTGGTGGTGACCACGTGAGCGACTCCGACAGCTCAACCGGCATGAGCCGCCGCCAGCTGCTGCGGCATACGGCGTGGTTCGGTGCGGCGGTGGTACTCACGGTCACCGGTGGTGAGGTGATCAGTCACATCGGCGGCACACCCGCCCCAGCGGTGGCCGCCCAGGACCTGCGCGCGTTGCGGTTCGTGCAGATCAGCGACAGCCACCTGGGCTTCCACGGACCGGCGAACACCGACGTGACCGGCTCCTTCAGCCACGCCATCAACCAGGTCAACGGTCTGGGCTTTCGCCCGGACTTCGTGATGCACACCGGCGATTTGACCCACCTGTCCACCGCCGCCCAGTTCGACCAGGTCTCCCAGATGCTGCGTGGGCTACGCACCGGCGCAGTGTTCACCGTGCCCGGCGAGCACGACTCGGTCGACGACCATGGACAGAAATACCGAGCCAGGTTCGGGGCCGGCACCCGCGGCGAGGGCTGGTACAGCTTTGACGTCAAAGGTGTACACGTCATTGCCCTGGTCAACACGCTGACCTTGGAGAAGCTCGGCCACCTCGGAGCCGACCAACTCGACTTCATCCGCAAGGACGTCGCCGGGCTGTCCAGTGACACACCCATCGTGGTGTTCAGCCACATTCCCCTGTTCGCGATGTACCCGACGTGGGGCTGGGGCACCGATGACGCCGCCCAGGCCCTGAGCTACCTGGGCAAGTTCGCCTCGGTGACCTGCCTCAACGGCCACGTCCACCAGCTGTTCACCAAGACCGAGGGCAACGTCACCTTCTACAGCGCCACCACCACGGCCTATCCCTTACCCCACCCCGGGGTCGGGCCCGGTCCGATTCCGGTCACCCTGCCCGCCGGGCAGCTAGGCGCCGCGCTGGGTATCCGCGACGTCAGCTATCAGCCAGGCCAGCACGCCCTGGCCATCCGCAATCTAAGGCTCACCGACCGAGGGCCCGCATGAATCCGACGCTGTCGCTGTCAACCCGCGCCGGCGCGGCCGGCTGCCTCGCGGCCAGCGGCGCCGTCCACGCCGAGCTCTACCTGCACGGCTACCGGACCATCCCCGGGGTCGGTCCGGCGTTTCTGCTGCAGGCCAGTGGCGCCTTCGCGGTGACGTTTCTGCTGCTGGTCACCTCGGCAGCGGTTCCCCGGCTGGCTGCTGCGGCGCTGGCCCTCGGCTCGCTGGGCGGCTTCGCCGCGTCCCGGACGGTCGGCATCTTCGGGTTTGTCGAGCGCGGTCTGCAACCCGCTCCGCAGGCCCTGATAAGCATTCTCACCGAGGTCGCCGTGCTGGGACTGCTCGCATCGAGCTGGAGCTGTCAGTGGACGCTGCGACGTGGTTTCCGCTTCGCGCCGCTGGACCAGGGCCAGAAGGAGGAGCCCTGCCAGTAGGGAGGTACGGGCGCATCCGCATCGCGGGAACGGACCCGCTCGTAGGACTCCCAAGCGTGCAGGTGCGCCTCGTAGGCCCGGCGCCGGGCGTCCTCGAACACCAGCCACTCCTGCTCTGGGGTGGCATGACCCTCGGCGACCGCCAACTCGGCGGCGGCCAGCTTGGCGTCATCGACGTCGCCGTCCTGGTGCGCGGCGTGCTCGGGCTGCGACGACGGATCATTGCGGTGCCGCTGCTGGTAATACGGGTTGTCGGCAGACAGGCCACCGCTGAAGCGGCCATAGGCGCCGAGGAACAGCAGCAGCATTCCGGCGATGAAGCTGAAAATCACATTCGACAGCCGGAAGGCCAGCAGGTTCCACGCCGTGTCGAGCACGGCGAGGTTAGCCAGCCCGGACAGCAAGAACAGTGCACCGACGACCACGGTGATCGTCGAGGAACTGCGGCCCCCGCGCAGCGCAGCGCCGACGAGGACCCCGCCGACGATGAGCGAAATTGTGGCCAGCAGACCATTCGTGGCTAGTCCGAGAACGACTTTGCCCCGGACTGCCAGGAATTCCAAGCGATCGGCGACACCCAGCACGCCGAAGACACACAAGCCTCCACCGAGCACCGCCGCTCCTATGCGGTGCACGAGGTCCAGCCGGCGCTCCGGCGGAAAGCTCGACATGTCGCTCACGATACTCCTGACTCCTCACCGTTGGTGCAGAAAAATGCACCATCACGGGAAAGGACTAGGGCGTGTGAGCTTGCTGCAGGATTCGGCTTGGTGCATTGATCGCCGTTTATGTGCGTTGCCGGCTGCGCCCTCAGCTTCAAAGATGCCCGGTTACCGACCCTTAGCGCTGCACGTTGTCAGGCTATGGCGATCGTTGTCGGCCGTCGCCGTAGCGGTGCTCGACGGACGGTGCGTAGCGGTCGAGGTGGAGCGTCTTCACATCGCACCCGCCTCGGTCCAGCGCAGTACACCGGCTCCGGGTGTCCACGGCCACTGAGCGGACCCAGTTCATGTTCGTCGATCTTGACCCGCAGCTGCTGCAACGCCCGTGCCCGAGTGGGTCCGATCCCGCCCAGGGGAATCCCGGCGATACGTGCGATCTCGGAGTAGGAGCACGGGTTGTCGGTGAACAGCAGCCGTACCAGGTTTCGTCGAAGCGGTGGCAACTCGTCGATGAGATCATGCAACGTCCGCGTGACGTTAGCGTCGATGGCACGCTGCTCGGGACTCGCCGACGGGTCGGAGAAGGTTTCCACTGCCCAGTCAGTGAGCTGGGGCCCGCTTTTGGCATGGCGCAGACTGCGCAGGCATTCGCGGCGGGCGGTGGTCGCCAGCCACCCGGCCAGTCGCTCGGGATGCTGTACTCGGTGGGCATTTTCGGCCAGCCGCAGCCAGGTTGTCTGTATCACGTCGAGTGCATCGGCTTCCTGTAGCCGGAATGACCGCACCGTCGTGGACACGAGCTTGCCGTACCGACGAAGGATTTCATCCCAGGCAGATGGATCTCCGTTACTGATTCCCTGCAACAGGTCAGGCGGACTATCTGCGCCATCGGCAGGTAAGTAATTGATGGTTGTGGTCGTCATCGGAATCGCGGCCCTTTGGTGGGGGAAATGTTGGTCACGCCTCGGTCGCGCCGACCATTGCGCCATTGCGCATGCGACGATTCTTTGCGTTAAAGACGTATCAAGCCGCTATTTCGTTCAGCGGATACACCAAGTCAAGGTAGGATGGTCGATACCCGTGTCGCATCAGCACCGTTTGTGATCGCCGCCATGGTGTCCTCCGGGTGGTCAGTGTCGCTCATCTGCGCTTTCTCATCTGCGTTTTCTCATCTGGGCCGAGTGTGGCAGCGCTGCCGCGCGGTGAGGTGAGTAGTCGGCTACTCACCTCACCGCGCGGCTGAGTACTAG
>Ga0134126_10004917_pt1 | contig 16698 bp, 12 predicted proteins | sample KB31752_FD_96881 | JGI IMG/M metagenome (GOLD analysis project Ga0134126, IMG submission 96881) | Terrestrial soil microbial communities with excess Nitrogen fertilizer from Kellogg Biological Station, Michigan, USA - KB3-175-2 | ecosystem: Environmental > Terrestrial > Soil > Unclassified ...
CGAGGTGAACCGTTCGCTGCGCGTGCTCGACGGCGCCGTGGTGGTGTTCGACGGCGTCGCCGGCGTGGAGCCGCAGACCGAGACCAACTGGCGCCTGGCCGACCAGTACCACGTGCCGCGCGTGTGCTACATCAACAAGATGGACCGCATCGGCGCCAGCTTCGCGCATTGCGTGAAGGGCATCCGCGAGCGCCTGAATGCGCCGGCCCTGCTGTGCCAGGTTCCGCTGGGCAGCAGCGACGAGTTCTGCGGCATAGCCGACCTGGTCGCGAACGTCGCCTATATCTGGGCATCGGACGACAAGGACAGCACCTGGGAAACGGTGTCGTTCGAGGAAGCGAGGGCGCGCCTGAAGTTCGGCTCTACCGTCGACAACGACTGGATCGACCAGCTCCCGAAATTGCGCGAGGAGATGATCGAGCACGCGCTGGCGATGGACGACGACGCGTTCGAGCACCTGATCGAGACCGGCGAACACGACCCGGAGAAGCTGAAGGAATGCATCCGCAAGGGTTGCGTCACCGGCAAGCTGGTGCCGGTGTTCTGCGGCTCGTCGTACAAGAACAAGGGCGTGCAGCAGCTGCTCGACGCCGTGGTCGACTACATGCCGTATCCGGGCGAGAACGGCGGCATCTCGATCGTCGACGAGGACGGCAACGTCATCGGCGAGCAGGAAGTGCGCGACGACGCACCGGCACGCGCGCTGGCGTTCAAGGTCATCAACGACCAGTTCGGCACGCTGACCTTCTGCCGCATCTATTCCGGCGTGATCAAGAAGGGAGACACCCTGCAGAACGTGACCCGCGGCAAGAAGGAGCGCGTGGGCCGCATCGTCGAAGTGCAGGCCAACGCCACCAAGGAAATCGACGAAGTTCGCGCCGGCGACATCTGCGCGTTCGTCTCGATGAAGGAAACCGAGACCGGCGATTCGCTGTCCGACCCGAACCACCCGGCCCTGCTCGAGCGCATGCGCTTCCCCGATCCGGTGATCAGCGTGTCGGTCGAGCCGAAGAGCCGCAATGACGTCGACAAGCTGTCCACCGCGCTCTACAAGATGGTCAAGGCCGATCCGTCGCTGCGCATGGAAGTGGACCAGGAAACCGGACAGACCGTGCTCAAGGGCATGGGCGAGCTGCACCTGGAAATCACCATCGACCGCATGCGCACCGAGCTGGGCGTCGAGGCGAACATGGGCAAGCCCAAGGTCAGCTTCCGCGAGGCGTTCGGCCAGTCCGTCGAACATACCTACACGCACAAGAAGCAGTCCGGCGGCTCGGGCCAGTTCGCCGAAGTGAAGATGATCTTCGAGCCGGGCGAGCAAGGTTCGGGCGTGGTGTTCTCCGACGAGGTCGTCGGCGGCCGCGTGCCGCGCGAGTACATCCCGGCGGTACAGCATGCGATCGAGGTCGAGTCGCGCCAGGGTCAGGTCGCCGGCTACGAAGTGGTGGATTTCAAGGCGCGCCTGATCGACGGCAAATACCACGACGTCGACTCCTCCGCGCTGGCCTTCGAAATCGCCGGCCGCGCGTGCTTCCGCGAGGCGCAGAAGCTCTCGAAGCCGAAGCTGCTGGAACCGATCATGAGCCTGGAAGTGGTCACCGAGGCGACCTACCTGGGCGATGTCATCGGCGACATCAACCGCCGCCGCGGCCAGATCACCGATCAGGGCCAGAAAGGTACCTCGGCCTTCGTGCAGGGCTTCGTGCCGCTGTCCGAGATGTTCGGCTACATCAACTTCCTGCGCTCGGCCACCAGCGGCCGCGGCAATTTCTCGATGATCTTCGATCACTACGAGGAAGTGCCCGCCAGCATGGTCGAGAAACTGATGGAAAAAGAAGCGAAGTAAGCCTTCGCCTCGCCCCGATGCCGACTTTTGCAGCCGGCGTCAGGTAGAGCCGGTGTCGGACAGACAAGCTTGGGGATGCATGCATGCCCCGGGCTTTTCATGACGGACGGAAGATACCGATTGCCGGCCGGTTGGCCCACCGTTGCCATCGCCGTGACCAGGCTTCGCACACGATTTGAGCGGCGGCGTCAACCGGCCGAGCGAAGGACTATTTCCGACCCGTAGTTGACGATCGTGACCGTCCGCTTGCGGGGAGGCTGGTCACCCATGCAGGCGTTTGCTCCGCGGCCGAGCGCTCAGTGCGAGGGCCGTCGCTTTAAACGCGCAGGCTGAGCGCACGCTCCCGAGCCGACAGCTGGATGGTGTGTGACGTGCTCAATCCGATGTCGGTCCCCGCACCAGCCAAGTTGATTCGCTTTCTGCAAGGCGAAAGTAGGCGCGCACGACGCACGGTCGACATCTGCACCGGTGCCTTCGTGTTGGCGCAGGCAGGCTTACTCAATGGACGGCGCACGACAACACACTGGGCCATTGCCGATGCCATGCCATGCTGAAAATCTATCCAGACATTCAGGCTGAATCCGATCGCATCTTTATCGTCGATGGGCCGATCTGAACGTCCGCTGGCATGAGTGCAGGGCTTGATATGGCGCTTGGCATGGTGAAAAAGGACCTCGGCGCCGAGGTTTGCACGCGTGGCACACCCACTGGCGATGTACCACCGCCGCGCTTGCGGACAGTCGCAGCATTCGCAAATGCTGGAGCTGGCGCCGAAGTCCGATCGCATCCAGCAGTCGCTGGAGTATGCGCGAAGCCATCTAACCAACCCGCTCCGCGTCGAGGAATTGGCCGAAGCGGCCCATCTCAGATCGCGTCAATTCAATCGCGTATTCACTGCCGAAACCGGGCGGCCACCGGCCAAGGCGATCGAGCAATTGAGGCTTGAGGTGGCGAGGTTGATGGTGGAGCAGACCGCGCACTCGTTAGAGGTGGTGGCCCGCGAGACGGGCTTCCGTGACCGTCGTCATCTGCGCGAAGTTTTCATGCGAGGTTTCGGGACGCCACCACAGGCTGCGCGGCGCGAAGCACGAACGTTGACTCAGAAACAGACGGGTCACGAGAAATGTGTCACGGGAAATTTTGCGCCTTGGCACGCCTGATTGCGACGAACGTGAGCTTGAGGCCATCGCTAAAGGTGCGATCTCATCCCCTCGCAGTTTGCTCGGCAACGATCGGGACGACTAGAGCTATCCTCGGCCAGAACCGTTCCTTCGATAAGATGTGCTTCTAGATGGAAGACCTGCCGGAAAGTATCCATGTTGAAGGGTGGAACCCGTATCTACCCGTGGTGCCCGTATCCACCCGTGGCGAAAGACAAGCTGGAAAATCTACGACCCCGTAGCCACTCCCATATGCGCAGCAAACTCAAGCGACTCAAGCCTCGTCGAGCGCAACAACTGGCTGCGAGAGAGACTACGATGGCATCCAGGCGCTTAGGCCAAGGGATGTCGGAAGGAGCTGTCAGATCACCCAGATTACGGAAGCGCTCGTTGCGGCCGCTATCTGAGTATCCTGACCCTGCATCTATCGCCGGGGGTGGCGGGTTTTAAAAATGCCACAGAGGAGCAACTCATGTTTTCTGAGCATTCGGATGTCTTGTCTCAGGTACTCAAGCTGATACGCCTTCGCGGCGATCACGTTTTTCTTGGCGAGCTTGGCAGCGCTACCGAAGTGAACTTTCCACCGGGGCCGGCCTCCTTTTTACATATGCGTACCGGGCAACTATCGTTGTCTCTAGCCCATGATGACCCCGTGCTGCTGCGGCCAGGCGACTTTGTTCTCTTGCCGCATGCACTCGGACATACGATTGGAAGCGAATCGGGCAGAAAATCACTTCAATGCTTCGAAGCGGCGGTGGACTTCACCCCCAGCGGGGGCGCGCAGGCACTCACATGGGCGACGGATGATGGCGTCGCCGGATCCTTTCTCGCAGGATCATTCTATTTTGACGGGGCGCCGTTGCGCTCTTTGCTCACAGGACTTCCCAGGCTTATTCATCTGACATGCGACAAAGTCAACGAACCACCCTGGTTGGCCAGCATCTCGCACTTTCTGGACGTGGAATCGCGTAGTGCAGGCCCAGGATCATCGTTGATGATCTCGCGGCTCATCGATCTGCTGGTTATCCGCACATTGCGCATGTGGGTCAGTCGGCAGGCCGATCGTGTCGGCTGGCTGTCCGGATTGAGCGACGAACGTGTGGGACGCGCGTTGAACGCGATGCATCGAGAGCCCAACCGTACATGGACGGTCTCGACGCTTGCCGAAACGGCGATGATGTCGCGCTCGATGTTTTCCGATCGCTTCAAGGCGGTGGTTGGGCTTCCGCCTTTGCGCTATCTGGCACGCTGGCGATTGACGATCGCCGCTGACTTGCTCCGCGGTGGGACCTTGAAAGTGACCGACGTGGCGCACAGTGCGGGCTATGGCTCGGAGGCCGCCTTTAGTCGCGCATTCAAGGAAGCATTTGGCTACCCACCGCGTGATGCACATCGAATCGCAGAGAGCGGCGTGTTTTTCGCGCGGAGTTCGGAACTTCTTTGACCGACCTTCTGGCGTTCGTTGAACTGACGCCTTGGTCGTGACTCTCGTCCCGGCGCGTTCATTTCACCGGCATTGAGCGGGTACCCCGGCGGCGCCGATCAGCGGCGTCGTTCCGAATGCACTGATCGTACGATGGATCATGCAAACAGGACGCCGAGGTATGGCCAGCCTCCGATGCGCTCCGTAGGCTAGACAGTCAAGCCCCCTGTCCATGGGACCAGGACGTAGCGGCGGATCAGCGCCTTTTCAAAGCCAACTTAGGGCATCAACACCGATGCCTCTCCAACGGAATTATATAGATGAAACTCCTCTGCGCTGCTCTACTCACTTCAGCATTGGCTATCGGTACCAGTGCGATGGCCGCGGAAAGGCCCCCCATCGTTCTGGTCCACGGTGCATTTGAAAACGCCCAGATCTGGGGGCATGTCAGCGCCAAACTTCAGGCGGATGGCTACAAGGTTGTCGCTGTCGATCTGCCGGGTCGTCCAGGTGCACCAGCCGCGCCGAACAAGGTCAGCCTGGACCTCTATCGCGACACCGTACTCACGGCGCTGGATAAACTCCATCACCCCGCCCTGGTGGTCGGCCACAGCTTCGGTGGCATAGTCATCTCCGCAGCTGCGGAAGAGGCACCCACGAAGATCAGGACGTTGGTCTTTGTCGCTGCCTACCTGCCGCAAGACGGCGACTCGCTCGTGTCGATGGCCAACAAGGACGCCGACGCCAAGATCGGCCCACACCTGCGGATCGACAAGGAAAAGGGCATTGCTTCCGTCGAATATTCGGCCCGCGCCGATCTGTTTGCAAATGGCGCTTCTGCTGGGCTGCGCAAGGCCATCCCCGATCTGATCCTGGACGAACCCGTGGGCCCGCTGGCTACTCCCGTGCATGTGACTGCGGGCAAATTCGGCAAGGTCGACAAGGTCTACATTCATACGGCCCTGGATCAAGTCATCAGCCCGTCGTTCCAAGCCAAGATGGTTGCCAACACACCAGTTAGGGCCGAGTACACACTGCCGACTGGCCATACACCATTCCTTACTGATCCGGTCGACCTGGCGAAGGCGATCGAAGCCGCCGCGAAATAAGCAGCTTAGGAGCATTGCAGGGAGCGAACGCGGGGTGGTCTCGCTATACCGCCGGTAACCTTCAGGATGTGGCCCTTGGGGCGACTCGCCACAGCCTGGCTCAGCGCAACGCGCCGTGGAACACATCATCAATGATCAGCAACTTCGCGAGGCAGCATCATGAAGAGCCGAACCGAGGACAAGGTTGTCAACGGCTTGCGTACCGAAGTCACCACGTCACTCAGCTTCGACGAGGTACTTGGCCGACTTCGCGCGCAGATGGGCCAAGCCAGTGTGCAGGAGGTCATAGCCTTGGCCGGACTGGCGACCTCCGAAGTGGCATATGCTCGTGAAGTGGAAAAAAGGTTCGTCGGCGAAAGTGGCTTCATGCTCTTTGCTGAAATTGATCATGGTGCTTGGCTACCGAAATTCGGGATCAACCGACGTACTGTGCGTTGGATCCTGGGTAATCCCCTGATCGCCATCACCATGATTCGACACGACATCACCGCGGGCTTGTTTGCGCCTGTCGAACTTCTCGTGACCGAAGCCGAAGGCATGCAGGGCACGATGCTGACCTACATGAAGCCCTCCAGTCTGATGGTGGTCCAGGACAACCCGTTGTTGCTCAAGGCGGCCAAGGCATTGGACGAGAAATACGATGCCCTCGTCGCCCGGGCCACGATGCCATAAATCGGGCCCTTGGCGCCGGTCAAAATGCGTAGACAAATGCTGGATCAAGCAACGCGGATGCGGCAGTGTGACCGGCCGCCGATGTTTCATCGAAGCGAATCATTGAATTTTCCGCTCACTGAGGCACGAGCGATCGCGGACGAGAACCTCGTTTGCAATCACTCCGAACATGGCCATTCTTGTCCGTCGCGACGTCGTTGCCGTTACGGATCGTGACTCACCGGTCTGAACGGGGTAACCCTCTCGTTGGAAGTCCAGGCACCCATTGTTTCCGACACTCCATTTATTTTCCAAAGGCAGAGCCGATATGTCACGTCTTGAGATACCCGTCACGATCGCAGATGCACCAATCGCGTCCCAACCCTTCCTGGATGCTGTCAAGAAGAAGCTGGGCGTTGTCCCCAACCTGTTTCGTCTGATCTCGAACAGCCCTGCTGCCCTTGAGGGTTACCTCAGTCTGAGCGGAGCGTTGGCCAAAGGCGCGTTGCCGGCACAAACCGGCGAACGTATCGCTCTCGCCGTCGCTGAAATAAATGGCTGCGACTATTGCATGTCGGCGCACAGCTATCTGGGCAAGAACGTAGCGAAGCTTGACGACACGGAAATGTCGGCCAATCGCAATGGCAGCTCGAATGATCCAAAAGCCGCCGCTGCCGTGCAGTTCGCTGCAAAGGTCGCGCGCGAGCGCGGCCGCGTATCCGATGAAGACCTGCGTGCATCAAGGCCGCTGGCTACGACGATGCGCAGATCATCGAGATCGTCGCGCATGTGGCATTGAGCATCTTGACGAACTACACCAACGTCGTGACGAACACGGAGATCGACTTTCCAGTTGTGCGTACGCATAAGGCCACCTGAATCTCGGGTGCCACCATGCGGCGCCGGAAAGCGGAGCCGCCTTCTTCTGCTTCAGCTGCCAGAATGGCGTTCGGGTTTGAATGTCACTGACTTAAGCACCTAGGATGTCCATGACGTCGCACTTCTTCGCGCGCGAGGTCGCGGTGCGTGGTCGGTAGCGGGAACGATTTTGGTCGCCGTTTGATCGCACGCGGCTCGATACGTCCGGGGCGTTGCCCGACGCGCTGGTTAGCAATGAAGCGCAACAGATCTCATGCGTCATCCGACTCGCGTTGAATCAGGTAGTGTCGATACCGCATGCACAGTGGTAACGCGTGCTTGACACTCCGTTGGGGCGGCAGCACGCCGTTGATACCAGGAGCTTGCAGCATCATTCGTCGGATGATGTTGCAGGCCAAGAGGCGCACCCATCATGGCGTTCAAATGGCGCTATCTGCCCACAACGATTACCTCATCGACTCAGGAGATTACTTCAACAGAGCCGGCAACGATGTCCATTGCCCCACAAATACACACATACGGTGTCGGGTAGTGCTCCAACCCACGCGTCTGCCGAATGCCGCGATGCCAGATCGCACGATAATCCAGTGGGACAAGGATGATCTGGTCACCATGAATTGGCTCAACGTTGACTGCCTCGCGTTGGGCAGGCTCGTCTGCATGCGGAAATGTCTGGATCTGCTGCGCACGCATTGCGATCTGGATACTCCATGGCGACCTTGTCTCTTGAGGATCCGTCGACCTATGTGATGATTCAGCGCGCCGATATCATCGGTGTGTTCCAGATCGAGAGCCGGGCGCCGATGGAGATGCTGCCGCCACCATCCGGAATACTTCTACGATCTGGTGATTCAGGTGGTGATCGTGCGGTCGGGACCGATCCAGGGTGACATGGAGCACCCGTACCTCCGCCAACGTCGCAAAGAGCAGCCCGTCGTCTACCAGTCGGAGGAACTCAAGGTCGTGTTCGAGCGGACATCCAACGGCCGCTATCGGGCGACTCGACTCAGCCTGCAACCGGCCGGCCCTGACCGGTCAGTGACCGTTGGTCGCCGTTCGCCGATTCGTCCGCTGAATGGCGCTTCCCGACGGTCGCTGACCGACCCTTTTCAGCCGGTCGCGAGCGTCTGCTTTCAGCACGTCTGATCGCCGTCGGACCTCAACGTAAGAGACGTTCGGATATGAAAGAAGACGGCCGGAGAAAGTTTGGTCGGTGCTAGCGGCTGTTGTTGAACCAACATCTGCAACCGCACCTGCTCCGCTTTAGCGGGCTGCGTTGTCGTCAAAGCCGAATTCGCCATGCCTACTCGGCTTCGTGCTCGCCCGCGACCCCTGCATTTGCGGTCACCAGAAGAATCTGAGTCGCATCGTCTGTCGCAAGCAGTTCCGAACTTTCGACTGCAGCATTGACCAACCATGCGAATTGCGCCGTCAGAACGTCCGGGTGGGCGGCATCAAGACGGTTGGCGATGGCGCACGCGCGTGATCGTGATCCGAACAGATGCGTGCAGACCAACGTTTGTGCCGAGCGGCCCTGTTTGGGAAATTCGGCGGCGGCCCTGTGGGTGCAAGTGCCGAGTGCAACCGCCGACAGCCTTCTCGCATCTATGGATTCGAGCGGACCGAACTGACCAAGACAGACGCCAACTTGCGTGCTGCGGGTGGGTATTTCGCAACCTCTGATCGATTGGCAATTAACTCAAGGAAATACCCATGCATCTGCGCCACCTACTTGTCCTGTCGCTACTGGGCCTGATCGGCAGTTCCACCGCACTCGCCCAGATATCACCACCATCGCCCGCACCGATCAGCGCTGCTGAACAGAACGAAGTCGTCGCGACCCTTGGTCAGCAGTTGAAGTCTCAGTATGTTTTCCCCGACGTCGCTGCCAAGACGGCCGCCGCGCTCTCGGCCAGGACGGCGCACGGTGATTACCGCGATGCCAACACCACGACGGCATTTTCCATGGTGTTGTCCAAGGACTTGAGGTCCATCGGCAACGACAGGCATTTTGCCGTCAAGTACGCGCCGGACTCGTCACCGCCACCACACGATGACAAAAACGCCGGTGAGAAAGCTCCTACCCCCGAAGAGATAGCCAAAATGATCGCGCAGATGCAGTCGGCTTCGGCCCGCGAGAGCTATGGGATCAGCCGGGTGCAATTGCTTCCCGGCGACATCAGCTACATCGACCTTCAGAGCTTCGGTCATCCGGAAATCGTCGGTGCTGCGTACGACTCGGCGATGGCGCTAGTCGCCGGAACGAAGGCGCTTATCCTCGACCTCCGGCAGAATCATGGTGGCGAACCGGATGGCGTGGCCTATCTGCTCAGTCACTTTTTCGATGAAGGCGATGCCAGGCACCTCAACGATGTTTACTACCGTGCCGACAACAGCACACACCAGTTCTGGACGATTCCGTCCGCGATGCCCCGTTTCACCGGCCCCATCTACGTGCTCACCTCGCACCATACGGGTTCAGCCGCCGAAGAATGTGCTTACGACCTGCAAACCCAGAAGCGCGCCACGCTGGTCGGTGAAACCACCGTGGGCGCCGCTAATCCCGGTGGCTGGTTTCCCCTCGGACATGGCTTTATGGCCTTCATCTCCGGAGCACGTGCCATCAACCCGATCACCAAGACCAACTGGGAACATGTGGGCGTGAAGCCGGATGTGGCAGTACCTGCGGCTTCGTCCTTGAAAGTTGCCTACGTCACCATCCTCATCGACCTCCTGAAAAAGTCGAAGGACGCGCACGAACAAACGGGGTTGAAGAACATCCTGGCTCGTGTTCAATCCGGCACGTTCCAGCTAGCTGCGTATTACCCGCCTCATTGACGCGATGCTAGCAATCGAGCGCTAGACTTTACTGATTCGGTCTGTGACCAGCGAGAAATTCCGCTCGATCTGACCACGGCGAGATCGAGCGACGATTGACCACTGCAATTTACGCGCAGAATAAACAGGCCACGAGTGGCGTTGGTTCGATGCCGCGCCGGATCGCAAACGGTGTGTTTGCTCAATGACCATTCCTTTAGCCAGTCGGGTGGTGAGTCCTGATTCAATCGCATGGGCTTCGAACCAATCCGCAACGACCGCTATTGGGCCTCCAACTGGAAGTAGTCACTGTCCCAAAATAGCCGATAGCTGCCCGTCGACTCCGCCGGCGAGCCTTACCGGTTCCACTGGCGATGGTGGTCAGGTTTGATGCCGGAAACGGGCAGCTCGTTGGCGGCGGTGGGCAGGTGGCTGGCGGTTTGCACATTGGTCAGTTGAAGCCCAATGCCACGCATCCCGCGAGGTGCGCGTACCCTGCCTGGGCGTATCGATCGACCGCCTACCAAAAAAGCTGTTCCTTGTCGGTTCTTGAACACCGCGCAAGACGTGTTCCGTAGAGCCTTTGGCGATCCCACCAGAGAGATTCAGCTGCTCATATATTCCAAGGTTGCCCATGTCCTTGCGAGCGCGTTTCGGATCTTCGAGAGCGCGCCTGCATTTGCTAGCGTCGACAGGTTCACATTGGTCACTGGTCTGTCCTCCGCGAATTTCGCGGAAGCCCTGGCGGCACTTGTGGCCGAGGCATGCGGCGCTTGCTCATATCGCGCACGGTCTGAGAGCGCTTTCGACAATCGGACCACTGTTGACTCCAGCTTTTCCAACCGGGCGTTGACATCAGAATCGGAGTGCGTTTTCATTGAATTCCTCCAGTGGACGGTGGTCGTGGATAGCGAAATGCATCATGTCGGTATGGGCATTCAACGCGACCGGGAGTTGAGTGACATGCCTTCACTCCACTTCGAAATACGGACTAGCTGTTCAGAGCTGCGACCAACCCCCGTCCACCGCAAGTTCGGCGCCGGTCGTAAAAGTCGCATCGAACGCCAGGAAGAGGACGGCCTTTGCGATTTCCTCCGACGTTCCGAAGCGCTTCATGGGAATCATGCCGATCGTCTTCTCCCGAACCTGGGCGGCCACGGTTTTATCGGGAAACACTTTGTCGAGGATCGGCGTGTCGATGGGACCGGGCGATACGGCGTTGACACGAATCTCGCGAGGAACCAACTCAGCAGCGAGCGTTCGAGCGAATGATCGCAGCGCAGCCTTGGCGGCTCCGTATGTGGCTTGGCCGGGCAGTCCTTTGACGTTGGCGACGGAGGTCGTGAGGACGACAGCACCTCCCCGCTTGATCAGCGGCGCGAGTTTCTGGACCGCGAAAAACGATCCTTTGGAGTTCAGGTTGAACATCTCGTCGTAGATGGCCTCCGTCACGCTATCGAGAGGCGTTGGAACGCTGAAACCGGCGTTGACAAAAAGCAGGTCGATGGTGTCGAACTCGGTCTTCACCTGAGCGACAAGGGCGTCAATGTCGGTCAACGACCGCGCGTCGCTCGAAACCACGAGGGCGTCCTCTCCGAGCTCTTTCTGCGCCCATTCCAAGCCGGCCTGCGACCGACCCGTCACCAGAACACGCGCACCCCCATCGAGGAGCATCTTCGCCGTGGCGAGCCCCATGCCGCTGGTGCCGCCGATAATCACCACCGTTTTACCTTGGTACCGTTCCATGTGCATTCTCCGAGCGAGGTTAGGGTTGCTTGGCTAGTTTGGAACTATTTGGTTCAGAATTAGACGTGACGGTCGCCAACGGGCTCTCCTTCAGGACACCGCTCTCAAGTTGCTGCGTGAGAGAAATCGACTAAGTTGACGCCAGAGACATTGGCGACGGCCTGCCAGGCGGCTTCCTGGTTGCCGCCATCGAGGAGGTGTGGTTGGAGCTGCATTTCCATTGGGCCGGAGAACTTCCCTTGGGCAGAGGCGAAGAATTGCCCTGAGACGTCGGTTCCGAACTCCGACGCCTGGAGGTAGCGGCGGGCCGCGGTCTCCGGCGTCTGATTCATGCCGGGAATGAGGTTCACGATTGGAATCATTAGATACTTCAACAACGGGCCAGCGTTTCGCGCCACGTTCGTGGCATTAGACGCACCGGGCGAGACCGCGTACACGGCCATGCCGGAGGGTAGCCGGCGCGCCAGCGCCGCGACCCACCAGGCGATAATGAGCTTCGCGTCGGCATACGCAGTGTTGGGCACATACCTCACGTGCGGCCCGTTGCGGATCAGGGCTTCAACAGCGATGGTTTGATTGCCCCGAAAGTATTTAGCCGCGAAGGCGGGCACATCGGTGTACTTGAACATGGGAACGCCCCCGCGGGCAGGCTCCGCGCTGGTGATAACAATCCGCGCGTTGGGGCTCAGCAGGTTGGCGCGAAGCAAGCCGACAGTCAGTTGATGATGGCCGATGAGTGGGGCCTGAGAGGCCTCGATGCCCTCCGCTGTCAGCACGCGATTCTTTCCTGGGACCAACCCTGCATTGAGCAGTAGGAAATCAATCGGCCGACCCCGCTTGACCAGTTCGGCGAGCGCGGACTGAACGCTGGACGGCGTGTCCAGATCCAGCTCCAGCGGCGTGAAAACCTGTCTCTTGGTCTCAGCCGCAAGTTGAGCGGCCATTTGCTGGATCCCGGCCAGAGTGCGCCCGGTGACGATGACCTCGTGGCAGCCCTCGGCGGCGAGCATGAGGGCCGCTGCATAACCGAGCCCGGAGGTGGCGCCGGTGACGAGAGCGATCGAATGTTTCATGGGTGGTTCCGTGGTTAAGGGTGAAGGCTGAGTCGTGAGGCCCTGCGAGGCCAGAGCCGGCTTGCTAATATCGAACTGTTCAGTTATATATTGCTGTGATGACTATTGTCAATGAGTTTTGAACCAAATGATTCAAAATACCGCTAGGCCAGTGGGTCGACCGCGCAGCTTCGACGAGACGGGGGCGCTGGAAAAGGCGACTCAGGTGTTCTGGTCGAAAGGCTACGACCGAGTGACGATTGACGATCTCGTCGCCGGGATGGGTGTGGGACGGCCGAGCCTATATGCCGTCTTTGGGGACAAGCGGGCGATATTCTTGCGCGTCCTCAAGGCGTACGCAGAACGGAAGGGCGCATTAGCCGCGAAGGCACTCCTCTCGCCACAGAGTCTTCGCGACTCAATCGCGGACTTTCTGAGGTACGCCGTCGAAAGTGCGACCGAGAAAGGGTCCGCCCGGGGTTGCCTCATGATGTGCGTCGCGCCGGTTGTGGACGATGCTGAGGTCCGGAAGTTCCTGCAGAACGCGGTCGCCGGCGGGGTAGCGCTGGTGGAAGGTCGTCTCCGGGACGGGATCACTGCTGGCGAAATTCCGGCCGACTTTCCTGTGGCCGTGCGCGCGACCCAAGTCGCGGATTTCGCTCGTGGTCTTACCATGCGTGCGCAGATAGGCACGCCGCGTAAGACGCTTCTCAGGGAAGCCGAGGAAGCGGCGGACTTGGTGCTTCTGCCGCGGCGCACCTGACGGGTTACCGCTTAGTGGCTGTGGCGAATGCTGATGTATAGGGTACGCCAACCGATGAGGGCTTTAGCTTCAACGCAATGAATGGAGAGGCGGCAGTTGCGCTCCACCATATCGCGCAACTCGGCCATCATCTGTTGACTGGCAATGCCCGCTTTTGGCCGGACTCGGACCGTCGGCCTCTCCGGCCATCGTTCCTGCCGAGCCTGCCCGTTGCATCCGCAGTGGGCTTTGCCGACCCGGCCATGACGTCGGCAATCCGCTTCGCGACGGCATCGTGGCGCTTTTTTTACGACAATTTTATGCCGCATCTTGCGGCTGCTATGCCGTTGTTACGGGCTGATGCCCAGAATGCGCAGCTGATTCATTCCAGGTATCGACCATGCTTTTCAACACGCCTCGCTCGCCGGCACTCACTCCAGCGCCGGCCATGGGCACGGTGGACTCCGCAACGCACGCCGCGGGCCAGCCGCGATGAGCACGGACATGCCATCACGCCGCCGGCTGGCCACGCTGGCCCTCGGTGCCGTGGGCGTGGTCTACGGCGACATCGGCACCAGCCCGCTGTACACGCTGAAGGAGGTGTTCGGCGAGCACGGCATGCCGACGAGCCCGGCGAACGTGCTGGGCGCGCTGAGCCTGATCTTCTGGTCGCTGATCATCGTGGTGTCGATCAAGTACCTGTTGTTCATCATGCGCGCCGACAACAAGGGCGAAGGCGGCATCATGGCCCTGCTGGCGCTGGCCCAGCGCAGCGCACGCCACCTGCCCCGATTGCGCCTGACCCTGATCGTGCTCGGGCTTTTCGGCGCGGCGCTGTTCTACGGCGACGGCGTGATCACGCCGGCGATCTCGGTGCTTTCGGCGATCGAAGGACTGGGGGTGGCGACGCCCGAGCTTGAGCGCTGGGTGGTACCGATCACCATCGGGGTGATCGTTGCGCTGTGCTGGCTGCAGAAGCGCGGTACCGGGCACATCGGTGCGCTGTTCGGTCCGGTCTGCGCGGTGTGGTTCGTCACCATCGCCGCCCTCGGTGTGCTGGGTATCGCGCGACACCCCGCCGTGATGCTGGCGATCAGTCCCGCCTATGGCGTGGCCTTCTTCCTGCACAACCACGCCGAGGCGTTCTTCGCGCTGGGCGCGGTGGTGCTCGCCGTCACCGGCACCGAGGCGCTGTATGCGGACATGGGCCATTTCGGCCGGCGCCCGATCCAGCTGGCGTGGTTCAATTTCGTGTTGCCGGCGCTGGTGCTGAACTATTTCGGCCAGGGTGCGCAGATCCTGCATGACCCTGCCGCCGTGGCCAATCCGTTCTATCACCTGGTGCCGCGCTTCCTGCTCTATCCGATGGTCGCGCTGGCCACGGAGCGGCCGTGATCGCCTCGCAGGCGGTGATCTCCGGCGCATTCTCGATGACACGCGAGGCGATGCAACTGGGCTACATGCCGCGCATGCGCATCGTGCATACCTCGCACGAGATGGCCGGACAGGTCTTTGTGCCGTGGATCAACCGGGCCCTGTTGATCCTGATCGTGGCGGCGGTGCTGGGCTTCCGCTCGTCGGACAACCTCGGCGCGGCCTACGGCATTGCCGTCACCGGCACGATGGTCATCACCACCTTGCTGGCGTTGGTGGTGGCACGCTTCCAGTGGCACTGGAGCCTGCCGGCCGTGTTCGCCACCGGCGCCTGCCTGCTCAGCGTGGATCTCGGCTTCTTCAGCGCGAACCTGGTCAAGGTGGCGCACGGCGGCTGGTTTCCGCTGGCGCTAGGCCTGTGCGTGTTCGTGGCGATGACCACCTGGCGGCGCGGACGCGAACTGGTGGTGCGCGAGATCCAGCAGGGTGGCCTGGCGCTGGCGCCGTTCATCCTCAATCTGGCGGACCATCCGCTGCAGCGGGTATCCGGCACGGCGGTCTTCCTTACCGCCAATGCCGAGGCGATCCCCAGCTCGCTGCTGCACAACCTCAAGCACAACAAGGTGCTGCACGAGCGCAACGTGCTGCTGACGGTTGAAACCCTGGACACCCCGCTGGCGGATCCGGACGAACAGTCCGAGTGGACGACGCTGGGCGAGGGTTTCATCCGATTGCGGCTGCGCTTCGGCTTCGGCGAAGATCCCGATGTGCCGTCGCGGCTGGCGACATGCAGCCACGATGGGCTGCCGTTCGACATGATGGACACCACGTTCTTCCTCTCGCGCGAGACCGTGGTGGCCGGCGAGCAGCGGCATGGCATGGCGTTGTGGCGTGACCGCCTGTTCGCCTTCATGGCGCACAATGCGCTCTCCGCCACCGCGTTCTTCCAGATCCCCGGCAATCGGCGGATCGAACTCGGGTCAGAGGTCGAGATATGAATCGAGGCCAGCCATGTCGAGCACCCCGCATCTGCTGAACACGCTTGCGCGAAGCCTCCGCGCAGGGCAGCTTCGCCGCCCGGTCCGGGCCAGCCCGGTGGAGCGCTTTCCGCATGCGTGAACGGCTGTCTCCGCTGATGCGGGCCCTCCGCGTCCGCGCGACCGATTACCTGTTTGCCACGGCGGTGACCCTGGTCGCCTTCGCGATCGCGTTTGCCGCCGACCGCTATTTCTCGGCCGCCAACCTCTCGCTGATCCTGCTGACGGCCGTGCTCGCCGTCGCCGTCCGCAAAAGCATGGCCGTGGCCGTCTACACGGCCGTGCTGTGTTTCCTCGGCGACAATTACTTCTTCACCCGGCCGCGGCACACGCTGGCGATCGACAGCATCGACGACGTACTGGCGATCGGCTTGTTCCTGATCGTCGCCCTGGTCTGCAGCCGCATGGCCACGCGGCTGTCCAGCCAGGTGCTCTCGCTGCGGGCGGCCCAGTTGCGCGCGCGCACGCTGCTGCAGCTGGGCCAGCAACTGGCCGCGGCGGCCGACACGGCGGCGATCCGCGAAGTTGCCAGGCAGGCACTGACCCGCGCGCTGGGCGCAACGGCGTCGATGCAGCCTGCCGAACCATCGTCTTCCGATCCCCGGGCGCTCGATCGGGGCGACGCGTGGATCGTTCCGCTGCGGGTCGGAGGCCACCACCACGGCAGCGTGGTCCTTGCCTCCGGCGTTGCGGACGAGTTCGATGCCGAGCAGCGCGAACTCGCCCTGGCCATGACGCGGGACATCGCGCTGGCGCTGGAGCGTGACCGGCTGGCGCAGGAACTGGAGCAGTCCCGCGTGCAGGGCGAAACCGAGCGCCTGCGCAACGCCCTGCTCTCCTCCGTATCGCACGACCTGCGCTC
>Ga0134126_10004918_pt1 | contig 16697 bp, 15 predicted proteins | sample KB31752_FD_96881 | JGI IMG/M metagenome (GOLD analysis project Ga0134126, IMG submission 96881) | Terrestrial soil microbial communities with excess Nitrogen fertilizer from Kellogg Biological Station, Michigan, USA - KB3-175-2 | ecosystem: Environmental > Terrestrial > Soil > Unclassified ...
ACGAGCGCATCGTCTTCCTGCTCTCGCTGTTCACCGACGATGGCGAACTGCCCGCCCGGCTGACCCGCTGGCCTGCCGTGCTCCAGCCATACAGCGAGTGGAGCATCCGGCGCCGGCTGACGGCCATGCCGGTCCGGCAGGCACTGGCCGCGCTGGCCGGCCCGGATATCGAGGTCGGGGCGGTCAAGCCGCTCGGGCCGCCCGTCGCTGCCGGGCAGCGTGCGCACGCGCGGGAACTGTTCGCGGTCCAGTTGCTGGACACCCGCACGGGGGAGGTGACCCGTAAGCAGATCGTGGCGGAGGGCGCGGGCCTGGGCTACTTCGGCCGGCAGGGCATCGCCTTGGCCCGTGCCCTGCCCGGACAGGTACCGCACGTTTACGGCTTCGCCGACGGCGTGCTCTACCGGGACTGGCTCCCGCCCGGCGCGCCCGCCGTGCCCGACGCCGAACTCGCCGGGATCATCGTGGACTACGTCGCCGCCCGGCAGGCCGCGCTGCCCGCGACCGCCGTATCCAACAGCCGGATGGGCGGCCGGGATGCCGTCTGGGAGGTCGCTGCCCGGCTGCTGTCCGCGCAGTACGGGGCGGCCTCGCTGGCCGTGCGCCCGCTGTTGCTCGAGCCACTCATGCGGCGGATGCTCAGCCACGAATGCGCGGCGGTGATCGACGGCAGGACAGGCTTCCGGTACTGGCTCGCCGATCCGGAGACCGGGGGTCTCCGCAAGGTTGACTTCTACCAGCACGGCTTCGGCCATCTCAGCCCGATCTGCTACGACCCCGTCTACGATCTCGCGGGCGCGGCCGCGGACCCGCCCGGCCCCGGTTTCGAGGCCCGGTTGCGTGGCATGTACCAGCGCACCAGCGGGCAACTCGTGGACGCCGAACGGTGGCTGCTCTACCGGCTCACGCAAGTGTGGCGGCTGCGCCGGGACGGCGACATCGGCCCGGAACAGAAGGGCCAGCGGTCGGCCGCCGCCATCCACGACTACCTGGCCGGGTTGTACCTGCGCGGCCTTGCCCCGGCCGCTGGCCCGCTGTGCGCGATCGACCTGGACGGGGTGCTCGAATGCGGGCCGCTCGGCTATCCCGTCACCTCGCCCAGCGGCGTGCTGGCCCTGCGGGCGCTGATCGCGCACGGCTACCAGCCCGTGCTGGCCACGGGCCGCTCGCTGCCCGAGGTGCGCGAGCGGTGCGCCGTGTTCGGCCTGCCCGGCGGGGTGGCCGAGTACGGGTCCGCGCTCGTCTGTGACGGTGAGGCGGTGGACCTGCTGCCGCCGGACGGGCGCGCACTGGTCGAGGCGATCCGCGAGGAACTGTCCGGCCGGCCCGGGGTGGAGCTGGACCCGCGATACCGCTACACGGTCCGGGCCACAGCGGCGGGCGGCGGCCCGCTGCCCGCCGAACTGATCGCGAGCCTGGCCGCCGCGCAGCCCGGGGTGCGGGTGGTACGCGGTCAGGGCCAGACCGACTTCGTCTGGGCCGGGGTCGACAAGGGAAGCGGGCTGCGCGCGCTGGCCGCCCGGCTGTCCGCGCCGGGCTGCGCCCTGGCGGTCGGTGACTCCGCCTCCGACCTGCCGCTGTTCGAGTGCGCCGGGCTGGCCCGGGCGCCGCGCAACGCCCGGCTGGGCGCCGGCGCCACCGGGGTCCGGCTCACCAGGCACGCCTACCAGGCGGGCCTGGTGGACGCCTGCAGCGCCCTGCTCGGCCACCGCCCCGGCGAGTGCCCGGCCTGCCATCCGCCTGCGTTCGCCCCGCGGACCAAGGCGATGCTGGCGCTTCTCGACCTGCGCGCGAACGGGCTGGCCTCGGTTCCTGGCCGGACCATCACGGTGGCCAGATGGCTGACGAGGAGGACTCCATGATCGTGACGACCGGCGGCGGACTGTGCCCGGGCGCTGACCCGGGGTCACCGCCCGGCTCACGCCGTCGCGCGCCTTAAGATCATCAGGTATGCGCGTACTTGTGACCGGCGGCGCCGGTTTCATCGGCTCCCATATCGCCGACGCCCTGCTGGCCAGGGGTGACGACGTTCTCGTTCTCGATGACCTGTCCTCAGGCCGGCCCGGGAGGCTGGATCCACAGCTTCCGCTGCACAAGGTGAGCATCACCGACGCCATGGCGCTCAACGACGAGGTGGCCGCGTTCGGCCCGGAACTGATCTGCCATCTGGCCGCGCAGATCGACGTGCGCGCTTCCGTGGACGCGCCCGCGGCGGACGCCGGCGTCAACATCCTGGGCACGGTCAATCTCCTGGAGGCAGCCAGGCAGGCAGGCGCCCGTGTGCTGTTCGCCTCCACCGGAGGCGCCCTGTACGGGCGCGACGCGCCCATCCCGTCCCTGGAGGACGTGCTTCCGCTGCCCGAATCGCCGTACGGGATCGCGAAATACTGCGCGGAGTGCTACATCGGCCTGTACAACCGGCTGCACGGCACCCGGCACTCGGTGCTGCGGCTGGCCAACGTGTACGGGCCGCGGCAGGACCCGGCGGGGGAGGCCGGGGTCATCACCATCTTCTGCGCCAGCGTGCTGGAGGGCCGGGAACCGACCATTTATGGCGACGGCACCCAGACCCGCGACTACGTGTACGTGGGCGACGCGGTCCGCGCGTTCCTCGCCGCCGGCGACAGCGGCCGCCCGGGTACCTGGAACATCGGCACCGGCGTCGAGGTGAGCGTGCTCGACCTGGTCGCCATCATCGGCGTGGTGGCCGGCCGGGGCGTCCGGCCGGCGTTCGCCGGGCCCCGCCCGGGCGAGCTGCAGCGCAGCGCCGTCGCCACCGAACGCGCGGCCAGCGAGCTTGGCTGGCGTGCGGCCATGCCGCTCGCCGAGGGTGTGCGGCGGGTCTACCAGTGGATCGAGTCCGGCGCCCCCGACCGCGTGCCGTGTTAGCCCGGGGGAGCGACCCCCCGGAACCCCCCGGTGGCCTACGGCCCGGTTCCTTCGTCACCGGGCCGGGGCCGTGCTAGCCCGGGGGAGCGCCCCCCCGGAACCCCCCGGTGGCCTACGGCCCGGTTCCTTCGTCACCGGGCCGGGGCCCTGCTAGCCCGGGGGAGCGGGACACTGACCCGGCACGGAGCACCGTGCCACCGGCGCTAGGCTGTCGGCCATGTCCCGACCCGATGGGCGCAGCGCTGATCAGCTGCGCGAGATAAAGATCACGCGTGGCTGGCTGGAGCACGCCGAGGGCTCGGCGCTCATCGAGTTCGGCGCCACCCGCGTGCTGTGTGCCGCCAGTGCCACCGAGGAAGTACCCAGGTGGCGGCGCGGCAGCGGGCTGGGCTGGGTGACCGCGGAGTACGCCATGCTGCCCCGGGCCACCAACACCCGCGGCGACCGGGAGTCGGTCAAGGGCCGGCTCGGCGGCCGCACCCAGGAGATCTCCCGCCTGGTCGGCAGGTCGTTGCGGGCCTGCGTGGACGCGAAGGCGCTCGGCGAGAACACCATCATCATCGACTGCGACGTGCTCCAGGCCGACGGTGGCACCCGCACGGCGGCCATCACCGGGGGCTACCTCGCGCTGGCCGACGCCGTTGGCTGGCTGCAGGGCCGCCGCCGGTGCAAGGGCAATCCGCTGGTCGCCTCGGTGGCCGCGGTCAGCGTGGGCATCGTGGACGGTGAACCCCGGCTGGACCTGTGCTACGAGGAGGACGTCGCGGCGCAGACGGACATGAACGTGGTGTGCACCGGGGATGGCAGCTTCGTCGAGGTGCAGGGGACTGCGGAGCGGGAGCCGTTTGGCCGCGAACTTCTTGATGAGCTGCTGAACCTCGGCGTGGCCGGGTGCGCCGAGCTGAGCCGGCTGCAGCGCGCCGCGCTGGGCTCATGAGCGACGCCGGCCTGATACTCGCCACCCGCAACGCCAAGAAGCTCGCCGAGCTGCGGCGCATCCTGGAGGCGAGCGGCGTCGATGTGAGCGTCACCGACCTCAGCGAGTACCCGGACATGCCCGAGGTGGCCGAGACCGGCGCCACGTTCACCGAGAACGCGCTGCTGAAGGCGCGGGCGGTCGTGGCGCACATGGGCCGCCCGGCGGTCGCCGAGGACTCCGGGCTGTGTATCGACGCGCTGAACGGGATGCCCGGGGTGCTGTCCGCCCGATGGGCCGGGCGGCACGGCGACGACGAGGCGAACCTGCGGCTCGTGCTCGGCCAGCTTGCCGACGTGCCCGCGGAGCGCCGGGCGGGGCACTTCGCCTGCGTGGCGGCGCTGGTGCTGCCGTCGGGCAGGGAACACGTCACCGAGGGAACGCTCAGCGGCTGTATCACCGACGCGCCGCGCGGCACGAACGGGTTCGGCTACGACCCGATCTTCGTGCCCGCCGGATACGAGATGACCACCGCGGAGATGAGCCCGGAGGCCAAGGACGCGATCAGCCACCGGGGCCGCGCGCTGCGCGCCCTGGCGCCGATCATCGCCGCGCTGTTCGGCGGCTGACGCCTGCGGCCGGTACGGTAGTCGCCGGGGACATGGCTGTCCCCGGGAGGAGGGAGCAGGGGTGAGCAAGCTTGAGGCGGGCGACGAGGCGCCGGATTTCACGCTGACCGATGCCGACGGCAAGCAGGTGACCCTGTCGGCGCTGCGCGGCCAGCAGGTGATCGTGTACTTCTACCCGGCGGCGATGACGCCGGGCTGCACCAAGGAAGCGTGCGACTTCAGGGACAGCATCGCCTCGCTGGCCGCGGCCGGGGTGACGGTGCTCGGCATCTCCCCGGACACTCCCGCCAAGCTCGCCAAGTTCCGTGACCGCGACGGGCTGAACTTCCCGCTGCTGTCCGACCCGGACCACAAGGTGCACGAGGCCTACGGCGCCTGGGGGGAGAAGAAGCTGTACGGGAAGACCACGGTGGGGGTCATCAGGTCCACCTTCGTGGTCGACAAGGACGGAAAGATCTCCCGGCCCTACTACAACGTCAAGGCCACCGGCCACGTGGCCCGCCTCCGCCAGGACCTCGGCCTGTAGATGCCATTCTCTTCCCCGGCCCGGCCAGAAAAGGCAAATTGTCCGACCCCCGCGATACGCTCGTCCCATGCCGTACAAATACAAAGAGAAGTACACCCGCGAACTGCTTGCCGAGGCGGTGGCGAATTCTCTCAGTGTCGCCGATGTACTGCGCTACTTAGAGATTCCCTTGGCAGGCGGCAGTCACGCCCACATCAGCCGGAAGCTCAAGCGGCTCGGCATCGATACATCGCACTTCAAGAGGGTAGCCCCGAACAAGGGAAAGCCGAGTGCATGGCGGCTCACCCCGGAGCAGGCTTTGGTTGCCCGGGCCCCAGGCTCACGACGGCCGAAGCCGCACCTGCTGCGCCGCGCCCTGCGCGAGAGCGGTGTACCGTATGCCTGCGAGACATGTGGCATCCGGGCCGAGTGGAACGGCAAGCCGATAGTATTACATGTGGACCATATCAACGGCGACTGGCTCGACAACAGGAAGGAGAACCTTCGCTTTCTCTGCCCGAACTGCCACTCGCAAACACCGACATTCGCAGGTAGATTCAAGAACAAAAAGGGGCCGTAGCCCAATTGGCATGAGGCGCAACGTTTAGGTCGTTGACAGTGTGGGTTCGAGTCCCACCGGCCCGACAATTTAATCTTACATTTCATAAGAATGGCCCCGAAGTCCGCGACTGGACTCGGGGCCTTCACTACTGGAGCCGAAGTCTCGCCGGGGCAGGCTCCGGTGCGGGGTGTGCTGGATGCGGTTGAAGGTGGGCGATAAGGTCCGCTTACGTGCATGAGGGAGGGCGGGGATGGCGTACGGGGCAGGTGGCGGGGATCAGCCGGTTCCGCACGGTCAGATGCTCGCGTCCGAGGCGGAGCGGGAACGGTGCCAGGCCGTGCTCAAGCAGGCCTTCGAGGACCAGCGGCTGACCCAGGACGAGTTCGAGTCCCGAGTCGGATCCGCCATCTCCGCGCGGACCCTGGATCAGCTCGCGGCGCTGACCCGCGACCTGCCCGCCCCGCTGCCGGCCGCCGCTCCGGCCCCCTCCCGGCGATCCCGCATACCCTGGGTGATCGGCGGGATCGTCGTGGCCGCCGTGGTGGCGGCGCTCTTCCCGCTCCTTTCGGCGCTCAACTCCACATCGTCCCAGCAGAGCAGCGCCGTCCCCGCCAAGGCGGCCAAGCACAACAACAGCAACCCCAAGACCACGCTGAGCGGGCCGGCCAAGTGCCCGGTGGGCACCTCGCCGACGGCGCTGGCCATCGCCAACGCCCTCGCCGCCAACACCGTTTACGTCGATCCGGGGTCCACGCTGCTGACCTCGGCCCAGGCGGACCGGCTGCGGGCGGAGATCAGCCAGGCCGACCCCGGCCGGATCAGGCTGGCCGTGGTGACGAACGCGACGCTGAGCCAGGGCGGCGGCGAGCGGGCCCTGACGAATGCGATCGCGAGCTGCGCGGCCGACGGGGCGGGCGTCACCCTGGTCACCACCGACCGGGCGACGTACCTGGTCACCAGCTACACCGACTATCAGGGGACATCCCAGGCGGTGGAGGCGGCGCTCAACACGCACCCCGGCATGGCCGCTGGCCTGCGGGACGCGGTCAACCGCATGGCGAGCATCGACCCGGGTCGCTAGCCAGGCGGTCACGCGGGCCAGGCTCAGGCTTGCGCGTCGGCGGGAGGCGAACTCTGCGGACCGGGGGCCAGTTCGATGCGGGCCGCGTACATCGCCAGCTCGGTGAGGTGCTTACGGGACGTCCCTTGCATGTGCTGCAGACGCTGGAGCGCAAGTCCGTCGAGCACGGCGATGAAGCGGCGGTCGAAGTCACCGCCCGGGGCAGCGAACGTCCCCTCGGCGACACCGCGGGCAACGAGCGCGGCGAGGTCTTCGCGCCATGGGTTCAGCAGTTCTTCCAGGAACCGGCTCACCTGCCTGTTGTGCGGCGCGCGGGCCCATGCTTCCAGCCAGAGAATCCAGCTCGGGTCCGGGTGGGTGCCGGGGAGGTAGAGCTCGATAAACCGTTCGAGCTGCTTCCAGACACCTGTCACCCTGGCCAGGGCGGCCGCACGCCGCATGGTGTCCTGCTGTTCCTGCCAGGCAAGGGTCTCCAGGAGGATGTGCTCCTTGGAGGTGAAGTAGTACATCAGCTGACCGGAGCTCATCCCGGCCCGGCGGGCTATCTCGGCGAGCCGGACCCGGTCGATGCCGACTTCGATGATCAGGTCCAGGGCCGCCTTGAGGACGCGGTCGCGGCTGCGTCGGCCGTCCTCGGTGCTGGCCGGGCCGCGTCGCCGCAACGCTGGCGCGGTGGCTCGTGCTGCCGGGTCTGTCGTGGGCATGTGCAGGACTGCTCCGTGATCTTCCGGTGACACGAGGAGGCCAGTGAGGCGAGTATCAGTCTAGAGTATTGCTCTAGAAACGCTTTACTGGTGCTTTGCACTTCGGTAGGCTGAGATTTACTTCGGGGGGTGCGTAGGGCGCGAGGGTCGCCCGTCGCTTGGGCGTGAGAGCGATGAGCACATTAATTCGGACTGACCATGTGTCCGCGGCCGACCGGCTCGACTTTGTCCGGGAGATGACGGCTGCGACGTGGGTGCCGATGGACTGCCGTGCCATCGGCGACCGCGTCGGCTGCGTGAAAACCGGCTACGTGGAAGAGTTCCGCGCCAGTGGCATGGGCGCGATGCAGGTGGTCGTGATGGACGTCATGCCCATCAGCGTGCACCGCACCCCGGAGCTGATCTCGCAAGAAGATCCGGACATGCTGAAGATGGTGCTGGTGCGCGGCGGCAACTCGTGCGTGGTTGCGCAGGACGGCCGCGAGGCCCCCGTGTCGGTGGGTGAGTTCGCCATCTACGACACCCGGCGCCCCTACGAGGTGGTGTGCGGGGCCAGCGGAGACTGGCCGACGCAGATGATGACCTTCATGTTCCCGCCGTCCCTGCTCCCGCTGTCCAGGAACCGGCTCAGCCAGCTCTGCGCGGTCCGTTTCCAGGCCGGCGCCGGTCTGGGGGATGTGACCTCGCAGTTCCTCCTCCACCTGGCCCGCAACATCGATCACTACAGCCCGGCTGAGGCGGCGCGGCTGTCGACCGCCGCGCTCGAGGTGCTGGCAACGCGGCTGGCGCACGAACTGGACGTCCGTGACTGGGGCACACCGGAGGCCCGCCGGCACGCTCTGCTCACCACGATTCAGGCCTTCATACAGCAGCACCTGGGTGATCCCGCGCTGTCCCCGGCCATGATCGCCGCGGCGCATCACATCTCGCTGCGCTCCCTGCATCAGCTTTTCCACGACGAGGGCCTGACCGTGGCGGGCTGGATCCGGCAGCGGCGGCTGGAGTGCTGCCGCCGTGATCTTTCCGATCCGGCGCTTGCTCCCCGCCCGGTGGCGGCCATCGCGGCCAGGTGGGGCTTTTCCAGCCCAGGGGACTTCAGCCGGGCCTTCCGGGCCGTGCACGGCCTGCCCCCGGCGGAGTACCGCAAGTCTGCACGCGTTGTGAAGGTCCCTGCGCGCTGACCCAACGACAGGTTGAACCCTCTGGCCGATGCTGGCCGTACTGCAATCCAACAGGAGGCCGTACAGCAGTCCGGCAGGGGCCGTACTGCCATCCAACAGGGGGCATGAGCGATGAGCACCATAGAGACCGAGCGGCCGCAGGCGCGCTACGCGCTGGGGCACTCACCGGAGGAATACGACCGGCTGCGCACGCAGGCACGCGTGTGGGAGGACGCGACCGGGAGGCTGCTTGACCGGGTCGGTCTCGGACCAGGCGCAAGCTGCCTGGACGCCGGCTGCGGGCCGGGCGAGACCATGCGCCTCATGGCCGAGCGGGCCGGGCCCTCGGGCCGGGTCCTCGGCATCGACACCGACGCCTCGCTCGGCGCCATGGCCCTGGAGACATTGCATTACGCCGGCCACCGCCAGTGTTCCTTCCACGCGCAGGACCTCACCAAGGGCGAGCCGATCCCCGGCGAGCCGTTCGACCTCGTCTACGCGCGGCTCCTGCTCTTCCACTTGCCGCAGCGCGCCGCCGTACTGGCGCGGCTGTGGGACGCCGTCGCCCCGGGTGGTCATCTGCTCGTGCAGGACTACGATCTCCGCGGCATCACCGTGCTCCCGGAACTGGCCAGCGTCGCCGAACTTGGGCGGGTAATCACCGGCGTGTTCCAGGCGGTGGGCGCCGATGTGCACACCGGGGCCAGGCTGCCGCAGTTGTTCACCCAGGCAGGCATCGGATATCCAGACGGCGTAGACGTCGCGGGCCGCCTCGAGCCGCTCGGCACCGGCCGAATGCTGCTGGAGCGCACCTTCCGCAGCGTGCTGCCGGTAGCCCTGGCCTATGGCATCACCACGTCGGCCGGCGCCACCGAGTTGCTCGCCATGATCGACCGAGACGCCGCCCGCTTCGCCGACTGCCCGATGGGATGGCCGCTGCTGATCGGCGCCTGGAAGCGCAAGGAGCAGTCATGATCGCCGTGGCCAGGGCCAGGCAGGCTCCCCCCGCGCGGCTGGGAGCGATCGCCATGGCCCCGGGTGGTATCGACGTCCGGGCCGTCCGCAGGCACTTCACGTTCCCCGAGCACGGCCGGATAGCGACCAACAACGCGGCCAGCACCCAGCCGCCGCGGGAACTGGTCGCGCTCTACCAGTCGCTCGCGCCCGGGTACGAGAACGTCCACCGCGGGCAGTCCACCGCCTCGCAGCGGATGACCGCATTGTTCGAGGAGTCCTACGACACGATCGCGCAGTTCATCGGCGCCCCGGGCCGGGCCAGCATCGCGCTGTACCGGAACACCACCGAGGCCATCAACGCGGTCATGTACTCGCTGCTCACCGAGTTCCGGGACGGCGACAACGTCGTCACGACGACGATGGAGCACAACTCCAACTACGTCCCGTGGTATGCGCTGTGCCGGGAGATACTGCCGCGGCTCGGGCGGCGGGCGGAATACCGGCTGGCCCGGTTCGACCCGGACACCGGCGAGCTGGACCTCGATCACCTGGCGTCGCTGATCGACACCCGGACCAAGCTGGTGTGCTGTACCGGCGCGTCGAATTTCCTCGGCACCCGCAACCCGCTCGCCGCCATCCGCGCGCTGGCCGATGCCAGCGGGTACGTGCAGCCGGACGGCGAGCGGCGATCGTACCTGCTGGTCGACGGCGCCCAGATGGTGCCGGGGTCGTTTGTTGACGTGCAGGCCCTCGGCGTGGACTACCTCGCGTTCTCCTTCCACAAGATCATGGCGCCGTTCGGGGTCGGTGTGCTGTACGCGCGGGAACACCTGCTCGCCTCCACGCTGCCGTTCCTGTACGGCGGCGACATGATCGCCGAGGGACGCGTGTTCCCGTGGCAGGTCGAGTACAACGCGCTGCCGTGGAAGTACACCGCGGGGACGCCGAACATCCTCGGCGCGGTCATCTCCGCGCAGGCGCTGCGCATCCTGCTCGACCTGGCGCTGACGCCCGGCCGCCCGGCTTACTTCGGCACCGATGTGCCCATCGGGCGCGCCGCCGTGCACGCCGCCATGGACCGCGTCTCCCGCTGGAATCAGCAGCTCACCGGCAGGGCGCTGGACGCGCTCGGCGCGATCGGCGGTATCACCATCTACGGCCCCCGGGATCCGGCGCGGCGCACCTCGCTGGTCGCGTTCAACCTGGCCGGCCGGGACCCGGTTGATGTGGCACACGCACTGAACCGGGCCGGGGTGGAGGCGCGGGCCGGCTGTCACTGCGCCACGCTCGCCCATCACGCGCTCGGGCTGACGCCGCCGGCGAGCTGCCGCCTGAGCTTCTACCTCTACAACACCCCTGACGAGGTCGACCACGCCGTGGCAGCGGTGGCCGCGATCGCCGCCGGCCGCCACCTGCCCGCGGCACCCCGGCACCGATCCTGGCGGCCCGGGGTGCGCCAAGTCCGCTGGCGCGCCCCGGGGCTCACGGCTTGATCGCCCCGGACCTCGGAGGAGTGCCATGAGGACCGTTCTCACCGTCCTGCTCTGCGTCCATTGCAGGCTGCGCCCGGCCGGGTTCTGGATCAGCCGCACCGGCGACCGGGTCGTCCGCCGCCCCTGGTGCCTGGCCTGCTGCGAAGAGCTGGACCGGGCCAGCTGCCACATAACCGCGTTCGGCGCCTGGTAGCGGTTGGTGCGAAGAGGAACGCGACGGCTCGTGCTTACTCGGCGCGCAGTGCGGTGGCGGTCCTGGTGGCGGCGGCCCAGCCTGCCGGGAGCAGCGCCCCCGCCACCGCGATCACCAGGCCGGCCAGGGCCAGCACGACGACCTGCCAGCCGCCGTACACGCGCAGGAAGCTCGGGGGCAGGCCGGTGTTGGCGGCGGCGGCCATGATGGGCAGCACGTAGTGGTGCAGCGTGATCCCCACCGGCACCGCGATCAGCCCCGCGACCAGGCCGACGCCGGCGACCCAGCAGACCACCATCGTGATGGCCTGCCATGGCGTCATCCCGATCGCCTTGAACACCCCGAGGTCGTGCACCCGCTCCCTGGTATGCAGCACCACGGTGTTGAGCACGCCGAGCCCGGCCACGATCGCCAGCAGCAGCGTCAGCGTGCCGATCAGGCCGATGACGACCGCGAAGCCGTCCCCCCGGCCGGTCAGGTTCACCCCATACAGGGGGCCGAGGTGCAGTCCCCGCACGTAGGACGTGGCGGAGACACCGGGGCGCAGCGCGACGTCGTACTGGCTGGGCGTCGCCCCGGGATCTGCCTGAGTCAGCGTCTGCCAGCCGGTGAGCAGCGCGACCCCGTTGTTGTCGGTGTCGAAGACCTGACCGACGATCTTCACCGGGACCAGCCTGCCGTTGGCGGAGATCGTGACGGTGTCGCCGACCGACTTGCCGGTGTCGTTGAGGAACCCGGTGCCCACGACCGCCTGGCCGGGGCCGGTGTACCAGTGCCCGCTGATCATCGCGTAGCCGGTCCACGTCGCGTCGCCCTGGAAGGCGGTCAGGGCGACCTGCTGGGACAGGCCGGCCACGGCGATCGTCTGGTCGGCCTCGGCGACGTAGCGCAAGGTGCCCGGCTGTTCCCGCAGCGCCGTGGTGACGGTCCGGTCCGCTTCGGCGGCCGTGGGCAGCTTCGCCTGGCCGGACGATCCGGCCGGGACAGGGCCGGCCGTTTCGGCGGTGGCGCTCCGCTTGAGGATGCGGACGCCGCCGGGACCGCCCGTCGGCACGAACACCTGCACCTGCTCGGCGCTGGCGTGGCTGAGGCCGGCCGCGACCCGGTTCAGCGACGCGGTCAGGCCCACCGCGAACGTCACCGCGGTCTCACCGAGCAGCACGGCGGTCAGGGTGATCGCGGTGCGCGCCGGGCGGGCGAACGGGCCCGCGAGCCCGATCGTCACCGGCCTGGGCAGTGCGACCCTGCCCAGCAGCCGGTGCGCGGCATAGCCGTGGCCGGTGCGCGGCGCACGCCCGGCGGCGATCGCCTGCACAGCGCTGTACCGGCCGGCCCGCAGCGCGGGCAGCACCGCGGAGATGGCGGTCAGGCAGCACATGGCCAGCGGGACAGCCAGGTCCACCCAGCCGGGCACGCGCAGCGCGCCAACCCCGTAGACGTTCGCGGTCTGGCGGAGCACCGGTGCGGCGAGCAGGTTCCCCAGCACCACGCCGGCCAGGCACCCGGCGATCGCCGGCACCATGGCCTGGCTGGTGTAGGCGGCCACGACCTGGCCGGGGGAGAAGCCGATGCTCTTGAGCACCCCGATCCTCCGGTAGCCGGCCACGACCGCGCCGCTGACCACGTTCGCCACGATCAGTGCGGACAGTGCCAGGCCGAGGATGGCGAAGGCGACCACGAACGGCACGAACGGCGCGATGTTGGACTTCTCCTGGGCCTTGATGGCCAGATATGACTGCGTGCCGGTGACCGCCCCCGCGGGCAGCGCAGCGGTGAGCGCGGCGACATCGGTGCGGATGGCCGCCGCGTTGCCCGCGTCGCGGAACCGGTACTGCATCTGCGCGGCGGGTGGGGTGCCGGGTGCCCGCAGCTTGACGATCTCGCCGGGCAGCACCCAGCCGGCCGCCGAGCTGTCCACCGAGTCGGCGATGCCGACAACGGTCAGCGTGACCTTGCCCGCCGCGCCGGGGATGGTGAGCCGCGTGCCCAGCGGCATGGAGACGTTGTTACCAGGAGCGGGATCGCTGGCCAGCACGAGCTGCCCGGGCCCGGCCGCCCAGTGACCGGACTGCAAGGTCACGTCGTCGACCGGGCCGCCCGGCGAGGCACGCCCGGCCACGAGCATCGGCCCCATGGCTACCTGGGCGCCGTTCGGCGCGGTGAACTTCGGCGCGACGGTGACCTCGGCGAACGGCCCCGCCGCGGCGGTCACCTCCGGCAGCCGCCGGGTGGCGGCCAGGTCCGCTGTGGTGGCCCGCGCAGGGTTCACGACCGCGATCACATGCGCCCCGCGCTGGATCGCGAAGGCGTGGTCGAACGGGGTGCTCGAGTCCGCGACGAGCGCGAGGGCCAGCACGCAGGCGCCGGTGGACACCAGCAGCACCAGGCCGATCACCACCGTCTGCACCCGCCGTCTGGTCAGCCCGCCCGCCGCGGCGCGGGTGACCGGGCCGAGCCTCATGGCCGCACCTGCGCCCGCGCCAGCCCGGCCACGCGGGCGGCCGGGCCCCCGCTGAGCCGGCCGTCCACTATGTGCAGCGTGCGCCCCGCGTAACGTGCCGCAATTTCCGGGTTGTGCGTGACCACCACCATGGTCTGCCCCGAAGCGTTCAGGTCGAGCAGCAGTGCCCCGATCTCCTCCCCGGTGACGGTGTCCAGCGCCCCGGTAGGCTCGTCGGCCAGCAGCAACTCGGGCCGGTTGACCAGCGCCCGCGCGATCGCCACCCGCTGCCGCTCCCCGCCGGACAGGCGCCCCGGGTAGGCGTTGCGGTGCCGTTCGATGTGCAGCGCGGCCAGCAGTTCGCTGGTCCTCGCCCGGGCCTGGCCGCGGCGCATTCCGGCCAGTTGCGCGGGCAACAGCACGTTGTCGGCGACGGTCAGGTCGTCGAGCAGGTTGAAGAACTGAAAGATCATGCCGATACGGCGCCGCCGGAATCTGGCTACCCCGGTTTCGCTGAGCCGGTCCACCCTCTCCCCGGCCACCGTCACCGCGCCGCTGGTCGGCTTGTCCAGGCCGGCGATGAGGTTCAGCAGGGTGGACTTGCCGCTGCCCGACGGGCCCATCACCGCCACGGCCTCACCCGGCGCGATTTCCAGGCTCACGCCGTCCACGGCAGGCTGGCCATCGTGGTCGTAGCGTTTGGTCACGTTGTCGATCCGCACGAGAGCATCCATGAGCGGCACCGTAGGCAGGGCGACGCGGCGCCGGCGTCCGCCGCCGGACGCAACTGCGCCGCCGCGGCCGGGCCGGGCGGGGGAGGCGGTCATCCTCATGACGGACCTGGCTACATAACGTGGCGGACTCCCTGCCGCCGCCACGAGGGCGATACTGGCCTGGTGAGGGAGCGCTTCGCGGTACCGGTGCGGGCCTGGCTCGGTCAGGCCTGGGCGTTCGCCCGGTCGGCCGAGCCCCGGGCCCCGCTGTCGCGCCGCGCCATCCTCACCGACATGGCCATCGCCCTGGTGGCCCTGGCGGCGTCGCTGCTCGCGGTCCAGGCCAGCTACGGTGGCCAGCCTTCGCAGTTCGCCCTCGATCCGAGCACGGGTGCCGTCGTCGTCGTGGGAGTGACACAGGCTCAGGAAGTCTGGAAACACGCCGCCCTGGCGATCTTGTTCACCTCGCTGCCGCTCGCCGCGCGCCGGCGGTTCCCGCTCAGCGCCTTCGTGGTGCTGCTGGCCGCCGCGCTGGCGACCCAGAGTTACGCGACGGAAGTCACCTTCCTGGCCATCGTGTTCGCCGGGTACTCGGCGGTCGCCTATAGCAGATTCCGTGGCGCGGCGCTGCTCAGCATGATCCCCGCGGGCCTGCTGGTGGCCGTCGGCTACTGGAACGCGTCCCCGACGAACTTGACGGCGAAGCCGTCGCCGGTGGGGCCCGGGCACCTCAAGGGCGCCGGGGTAACGCTCCAGGCAGGTGCCCAATGGCGGGTGTCCGGGCTCGTGGTCGCGTTCTCGCTGATCCTGATCGCGGTCATCGGCAACGCGGTGCAGGCACGGGACCGGATCCGCCGCATCCGCGCCGAGCATGCGGCCGCCACCCGGCGGGCCCTGGACGAGGAGCGGGCGCTCATCGCCAGCGAACTGCACGACGTCGTGACACACAACGTCAGCGTGATGATCGTGCAGGCAGGCGCCGCCCGGCAGGTGCTCGCCGCCGACCCGGCCGAGGCCACGGCGGCGCTGCTCGCGGTGGAAGCCAGCGGCCGCGCGGCCATGACCGAATTGCGCCATCTGCTCGGCCTGCTCAGCCCGGCGAGCGCCGGTGCGGGGCCCGTGCCGGACGGGGCCGAGACCGGCCAGGACCTCAGCCCGCAGCCGGGGCTCGGGCAGCTCCAGCCGCTCATCGGCCGGCTGACCGCGGCCGGGCTGCCGGTCGAGCTGCGGGTGGGCGGCGTGCCGCGGGCGCTGCCGCCGGGCCTGGACCTGGCCGCCTACCGCGTCGTCCAGGAGGCCCTGACCAACGTGCTCAAGCACGCCGGAAAGCCGGGGACCACCGTCCGGCTCGAGTACGGGGAAGCCGAGTTGGTGGTCGAGGTCGCCGACGCCGGGCGGCCGATACCCGCCGCCGGGCCCGCGCCGAGCGGCGTGCCAGGGTCGGGGCGTGGCCTGCTCGGCTTGCGCGAGCGGATCGCGCTGTACGGCGGCGAACTGGACGCCGGGCCCCGGCCGGGAGGTGGCTGGCTGGTCCGCGCCCGGCTGCCGGTGGACCCGGCGGCCAGCGCCCCCGCGGCGGAGCAGCCTGTCGCGGGCCTCGCGTCCCCGGCGGCGGGGCAGCGGTGACCGGGGAAGCCGGGGCGCCCGCGACCCGAGAGGGTGCGGTGCCACGCGTGGTGATCGCCGACGATCAGACCCTGGTCCGCGGTGGGTTCCGGATGATACTCGGCGCGTCGGGCATCACGGTGGTGGCCGAAGCGGCCGACGGCGCGCAGGCCGTGGCCGCCGTGCTCAAGTACCGGCCGGACGTCGTGCTGATGGACATCCGGATGCCGGAGATGGACGGGCTGGAAGCCACCCGCCGGATCCTGGCAGCCCCGGCCGGGCGTGACTGCCGGATCATCATCCTCACCACGTTCGACCTCGACCAGTACGTCTACGCCGCGCTGACCGCGGGCGCCAGCGGGTTTCTGCTCAAGGACGTCACCCCGGAGCAGCTTGTCGCCGCGGTGCGGATGGTGCGCTCTGGCGATGCCCTGCTCGCTCCGTCGATCACCCGCCGGCTCGTCGAGCGGTTCGCGCCGCGCGCGCCCGCCCGCCCGGCGATGCACGCCGACCTGTCCGAGCTGACCCCGCGCGAGCTCGAGGTGCTGGGGCTGCTCGCCCGGGGCCTGAGCAACGCCGAACTGGCCGCCGAGCTGACCCTCAGTGAGGCGACGGTCAAGACCCACGTCGGCCGGATACTGACCAAGCTTCAGCTCCGTGACCGGGTCCAGGCGGTCGTGCTGGCCTACGAGACCGGCCTGGCCGGCCCGGGGACCGGACCCGATCCCTCGTGACCAGCGCTGCTTACCCGACTGCGGCGTCCCCTGGGAGCTGGAGATGTTAGCAGTTCATCTCGGGCAGGGACCGAGGACAGATACGGTGCCGGCGCCGTTGTTGGCCACGTAGCCGG